>Ga0194113_10000615_pt1 | contig 47496 bp, 34 predicted proteins | sample TA2MahC200mmetaG_FD_146193 | JGI IMG/M metagenome (GOLD analysis project Ga0194113, IMG submission 146193) | Freshwater microbial communities from Lake Tanganyika, Tanzania - TA2015017 Mahale Deep Cast 200m | ecosystem: Environmental > Aquatic > Freshwater > Lake | place: Tanzania: Lake... | reverse complement strand
TCGGAAGCGGGCATCAACCGACATCGGCTCCGCTGAAATACTGCCCAGCGTCATCTTCAGTGGTTGCCCCGGAACGAGCAGCATCGTCTCGTCCGGATAGTCCAGTTCGGCGACCAGTTCCTGCTTTGCCGACAAATGCGTGCTAACCGTGACCTGGTCCACCCGGATCGCAGCAGGCCCCCCGTTCTCGGTCCAGGCCAACAGGGTCAGATTCAGTGGATACCGCGGCGCATAGAACGGATTTCCTTTACCGTCCGACGATCCGTATGCCGGAGGGATTGGAGGCGCGGCGAAACGGCAGGCTTTCCATCCCTTCCAATCCACCCGCACCGGCTCACTGGCGTGCTGCTGGTACGGCAGGTCGAACTCCGCAGATCCGCTGTCCGCAAAAATCGCCTGCAGCATCACGGGAACGCCATCGCCAAACACCTGCATCTCGACGCTTTCGACAACCCCGGGCAGGGCTGGATGCAAAACCACGGATACCGGAATATTCGTTGTGACCGTTAACGGCAGCGACCGCGCCGTGCCGTCCGCGCCCCCCGCCACCGGATCGGCGCCAACGGGCGTGCTGACCAGCGCCCACTCGGGCTGCTTACTGTCTCCCGGAGGCCTCTTGTTCAGGTTTCCGCCTTGCAGGCTGATGTAATACTTGCCGCCCGAGAGCACCATCGAATGCTTGGGGTAGGTCGATTGGTAATACCACGCTGGCGCCACGGGATTGAAGTGCTCCTGGCGCTCAAAATTCCAAACCAAACCAGCGCCCGTCGGGCGGCTAAACACCAAGCGCCCCTGGACCCGCTGTCCCGCCACGGGCCCCGTGACGGTCACGACGGCCGTGACCGGTCCGCGCGGCTTCCGCGCCTCGACCGCCGCCAGCGACAGGGTCTTGACCACCACCTCGCCCATGCCCACGTCGAGCCCCTCCGTCAGGTCAGCGTCCGGTACGGTTTCCCCTGCACCATCGAGGAATGTCACAGCAATGCGTCCGTTGCGGATGTCGTAGGGCGTCCCGTTCCCGACCGAGACTATCAGCTTCGCGTCGGCCTGCAGTCGCCTCTCCGGTGTGTCGCCACGCAGCTCCAGCATCATCCGCTCGCTCCGGGGCGCCTGCGTTTCCACCAGGAGATCGTCAACCCAGACGCTTCGCGGCGCGACGTTGGATGGGGCGGCCTTGCCCTGCGGCTCAGGAATCACCCGCAACGCGGCGCAATGAAAAGGAGTTTGGATCGGATGCCGGGGCTCCAGGCCCGAATTCCCCGCCATATAGGATCGGTTGTCGCGCGCGAGCAGGCCGTTGCCCAGCACCGGAACCGTGAAACATTTCCAGTCCGAGAAATCCAAGCGGCAGACCTCCACGGCCGCAGCGTTCATGAAACGCTGGTAGGACGCAGCGGTGAAGTTGCAGGGATCTCGCCACTCGATCACCAGCCGGTCGCGGGTGTTATTCCCCTTGACCCAGATTCGCGCCGCCGTGGGCAGACCCGGCAGGCGCACGTTGCTGCCGATGGTGGCCGTTGCCGTCGGCAGGTAGTCGATTCGAAGGCTCCGGGCGCCCTGGTGTTTCACCTCGGCATCGAAGAAAGGGCGATCAAACGGCTGGTAGACGCTGAACAGGATATTGGGCACCGATCTCGCAGCCCCTTCGCTCAGCGGCGTTCCGGGAAGATGCCAGTCGGCCAGTGTGTCGCTCTCCATGCTGGACACCGGCACCAGGAGGTTGGCATACGGAAACCGAACATCGCTGGCCACCTGCATGCCCAGCGTCTCGTTGTTCACCGTGAACGTGACTGTGTAGGGGCCGGTCATGTCGCGCTTGGGCGTCACGTCCTTTTCGAAATGAGTCGGCTGGGTGTCGGACAAGGCGACCTCGGCATCGCCGCTCGACACGGGGTTTCCTTCGGCATCCAGAAGATGGAACTCGACGGCGGCCTTCTGTTCAATCCCCTGCTTGTGCGGACCAAAGTGCAGTGCAAAGTACGCCTGGCGGTCACTGAATCCGCCCGCGAGGCGCACCGTGCAGGACTGCAGCGGCGAATCCGGCTTGAAGGGGTACACGAGCACCTCGCCGGCCAATCCGATCCCATCGTCCCGCGCAGTCACCCGGATGTAATCACCGGGAATCATCACGTCCTCTTTACCCAACCGCCCCGGAGCCTTCCAGAGCCGTTCCAGCGGAATTTTTGGATTCAATATCGGAAAGTTCGTCGTCACCGACTTGCCGTCCCCTGCCAGCTTTATGGCGCAACCGGTCGTAAAGCCCTCGGGACTCTCGCCGCGCTGGTTGACCGGCTTGACGGCAATCCAGACGGTTTGGGTCACGGCCGATCCCGGATCGACCGTCACTTGTAATCGGGGTTCCGCTCCCACCCAAATCATGTGCGACCGGAAGGTTGCCGCCGCGTGCGAATCCAGACTGGAGCAGCACCACGCAAGAACAGAAAACGCAAGCATGACGACCTGGCGCCCGGTCTGAGAAATGGTGTGGAGGGCTCTGTTGCACGCTGTGTCGAACGCGCTCCCCACCCAGCGGGAAGCACGTTTCTCATGCCGTGTTCCATCGGGCGACACCGAGACAGCGCCCCCGCTGAAACCTGAACCCTGAAATCTGAATACGCTCTTCATCATTTGACTCCTGAGAAGGCTTTCCCGTAGTCTCCGGCCGTCTCGCCGCGCGCTCCGGTGACCTCTCGGCGGCTATCGGTGACCCGATCGCTCTTGAACTCGTTCTTGCCGCTTTCCGTCGTGTCCAGCTTAGACGGCATCCCGATCACGCGCGATCCGCCAACCTGCGTGTACACGCGGGTCACCCTCGGGCCGCCGTCCCTCTTCACCCTCGACGTGATATTATCCACCCCATCGTTGATCGTCCCCCCCTCGCTCCCCTGCCCCCGGATGAAGATGGAGAAGCTGGCGGAAACGGTCGATTGAGCCTTGGGTTCCCGGTTGTCGAACGCCTCAATCTGAAAGGTGAAGAGATCATCGCCCTCAGCCGTTTGCGACTGCTCGCGGAAGATATTCTCGAAGACCGCCACGACCGTCGGCCTGGGCGGAATGAAGACGCGTTCGATCGGTTCGCCCTTCACCTTAACCTGGTTGGGCTTGTCCGTGGTGGATTTGTGCCACTTCACCACGCACTTGGCCGCGCCGAAATCGTCCTCCACGCGCACGCCGAAGGTGAACCCACCCAATTCGTCTGCCGTCAGCGGCATGTCCGCCTTCAGGAATGGGGGCACGAAGAGCTTGGGCGGCTTGTCCACCGTGAGGCCGAAGTCGATGACGTGCGGCTTGTCCAATGCGAACCCGTGTATATCCTCGACCTGGAGGATGGCTCCTCGCTCCAGCGCATGCACAAACGACAAGGAGGCGAAGCGTCCCACCACGTCCAGCGGGATGCGCGTCGTGTCGTCGAACGTCAACACGGCCGATTTGAGCCCCTTGCTGAATACGAAACCCATATTCACACGTGTTCCCGCAAGCGCAGTGACTCGGTCCACAATGCCTTCCGACTCCTTCGGCACCAGCCGGGTATAGAGCGGATAGACCAGTTCCACCTGCATGTTCTCGATCATGGGCGTCGTCGTGAACACCAGCGTCATTTCCTCGGTCATGCGCTTTCCGAAGGCGAACCGGACCCGGTATTCTCTCTCAACCGTGGACTCCAGCGTCACGACAACGCGCCCCGAGGCGTCAGCCTTCAGGACGCTCCGCTCGACCTCTTCCCGGTCCGAAGCTGCGGTCAGCATTGTGACGTCTGGGTAGCCGAACCGGGTAAAACGAAGCCCCACCTCCATCGGCGTGCCGATCCGGCAAACCGTTGTCCCCGGGAACAGTTCGTAGCGAGTCGGGAACAAAATCTCCCGAAGCTCCACCGCAGACCGCGTGACCGTGCGCCCCATCCTGGCGAAACCGAACCCGGAAATCAACCCGGACCCCAGCAGCAGGAAGAGGACCAGCAGGAGCACGAACCGGACGCGCAGGCGATTGCGCGCGCTCCGGTCGATCAGATGCTCGAACGGCCGATCCAGATCCTGACACGCCCGCTCGATCAGGGCGGCAACCAAAGGCGCCACAGGCGCGGGCCGCTTCAGAAAATCGACGGCGCTGATCAGACGGCTGTTGAGGTCGCCGGCCAGATCCTCCAGCCGGAAGGATTCGGAGAGCGTCTCGCGACGCCATTCCCATCGCCGCGCCAGGCGAACGAACTGCCAGACCAGCAGGCCGCCCCCGATCAGCGTCAGCGCGCAGTTGACGAATGGATTGGCGATCCAGCCCCTCAGCAGGAGCATCGCCGTGATCCCGACGCCAAGCATCGAGACGCCAGCGGCATAGGCCTGCCTGCCGTTCGCCACCCGACGCCGCGCGCGACCAAAGCGGTCGATCCGCCTCTTGAACTGTTGCTGAACATCGTTCATGGGTTCACTACTCATCGCTAGGCCAGTCCCTGCCGCTTGCGCACAAAGCAATCCGCGCACACCAGCAAAATGAACAACACCAGGACAGCCGGGCTGTTCCACACTTCCAGATCGCGCGCCGCCGGCTGCGTGACGGGCCGCCGGTCCGCCTGTTTCACCCAGGCGGGAAGATCCTCCATCAGACGCCCGTCCGCCGCCGCCAGAAGCGTCTTCATGCGCTCGCGGTCCACCGAGAGGTCCGCATACTCGTCGTCCTCGCTTCGCACCACGAACCGGGTGGTCCGGTTGGTCTTCGCGTAACTGACCGTGGCGGTCCAGTCGCCCGGCTGGTCGGCCGGGAACCGGTATTCATAATAGCCCGGCCGCTCCGGCAAATCGCAAGGGTAGAGTGTCAGCGACTGCCCGTCGGGCTTTATGACCCGCACCTTGAGTTCCGCCCCGCGCACGGGTTCGTAGCTCTTGTCACGCAGCACGGTGGACAACACCACCGTGTCGCCCAGCGTCGGCGTCGGGTCTTCCGCCACAATATTGACGCTCCCCGCCCGCAGGCCCGGCTCAGGAGCCATGTACCGGACAATGTTGGCCGTCAGCGTTTCGAGCGGCGGCGGGTCAATATCAGCTTGCAACTGCCAGTACCAGAACGTGTCCACGGAGGCGGCCAGAATCTTGCCGTTGCCGAAGTCCTGATAGGCCAGAACCGGAACCTCTACGATGTTCGTGGTGCCGGTGGCGCTCCGGATTCGCGTGTGCCGGGTCAGCAGCGGCTTGGCCATGGACTTGAAGGATCCCACGTTGTTACAGCCGTCAAGCTCGGGCATCGCGTTCCAGCGGGCCTTGTTCTCTGCCGCGTCAGGCAAAAGCCGCAGGAGCGGGTGGTTGTACTGATCGTTCACGACGTTCACGATGAAACGGCCGGGAAACTGCGGATCCTTCGAGAACCGGTCGCTCAGATCGAACGGCAGGACCGCAGCCAGCGGGCTGTCTTGGTACCCGCCCGCCCGGTACACACTCTGCCCGCCGGTGACCATGAGCCCTCCGCCCCGCTTCTGCAGGAAGGACACCAGCAGCTTCATGGATGTCTCGGACTGGTCATCGCCCGCCCGGAAAAGGGAACGCGGCACATCGCGCAGGATCACGACGTCGTACTTGAACAGGTCTGGCTCGCTCTGAATGATGCCGACGGCCGGATTGGCGTGCAGCGCGCCGCCCTGCACATAAACCCCGCCGCCGGGCATGTGGCAGATCGTCACCAGATTCACGAGCGGGTCGGTCTCAAGCGCCACCTTCATCAGTTTGAACTCGAAACGGGGAAAACCCTCGATCATCAGCACATTGATCTTCTCCTCGAGCACATCGGCAAAGAAGGACACGGTGTTGTTGCCAGGGTTGGTGTCCTCCTCCGCCATCGCGAGCGTGTAACGGTGCAGACCGGCCTTTTCCGGCTTGTAGGCGACTTCGAACCAGCCGAACGAGTCGCGCGGAACCGACACCTCCCTCACCTTCTTGCCGTTCTCTTCAAGCGTCAGCGTACAGGCCGACTTCCCCGAGGGATCCTTCAGGGCGCCGCGAATGAACAGCGACTCGCCGAGCCGGATCACGCTGCGCTCCGGTTTGGCGGTGATCTGCGAATCCTGCATGGGCTTGTCGGTGCCGTACAGCACGACATCCAGCGCCACGCCGTGCGACTTCAGCGCCTCGCCGGTCCCAACAAAATCCTGCCGCTCCACGTCCCGCCCGTCGGTCAGCAGAAGCAAGCGTTGCAGGCGCGGCCGCTCCGCCAGCTCCCGGAGGATGGCGGCGTGAATACGCGTCGGGGTCTTCTCCCCCGCCTCCTCGCCGAGCGGTGCTCCGCTGAGCGTGGCCGCATCGAGGGTCACGTGGCGGCCAGCGGCCCGGCGCACAGCCTCCAGGTCGGCGAGGGCCGCCTGGAACCGCGTGCCGTCCCTGACGTCCTTCGTCCGCATCGATCCCGAGTCATCCACCAGCGTCAGCCAAGACTGATCGCGCGCCAGCCGGATATTCAGATCCAGATGCACCCGTAACAGCACCAGCAGGAAGAGGCCAACCATCCCAAGGCGAAACAGGAACGTCAGCACGCGGACCCGCATCCGCATCTTGACCGCCGGCAGGAAATTGATCGCCGCCATGGCCAGTCCGAACACGACCACCGCCCACACAATGGCAGGCGGCATACCGGGCTCGGTCACGAGCCGCATCCCGGTAATCCGGTCAACCTGTGTAAACGGGTCCAGCCCGAACCATCTAAGCACCTGCTCCATGCGTCTCCTTCTTTTGGCGCGACAGCAGCGTGCCTGCCGTCTCGGCCGTCAGGGCCACGAAAACCAGCGTCAACAACAGGATGAACAGCTCGCGGCGGGGACGGAACAGCCCGTCGAGCCGGTCGGACGTCGCGGTCACCTGTCCGACACCGCACAGGCCCGCCAACTCGTCCGAGCTCATGAACGCGGATGACGACTCGTCTGTGGACGGGTTCACCGCCAACCACCGGTCCCGGGCGGCTGTCTTGGCGGGATGGGTTGCGCGGTAGGCGCCGGCAACGTAAATATCCTTCACCGTCACGTAAGCATCCTCCGACGATAGCTTAAAGGCATAGGACCGGGGGCCCTCCAGCGTGACATCCCCGCCAAGGCCGCGGAACTGGGGCAGCCCCATTCGATGGGAAGTCCCGGCCGAAACCTGATCGGGGCCGCTGTATCCTTCCGTGTCCGCGTCCAGACTCGACAGGTGATCCACGACGGCATGCGCGACGCCAACGAAGGAAAGGCTGCGAGGTAGGGAGGTGTCCTCCACATTCCAACTGTGGGTCTGGATGCACACCCGCCCTTTCCCCATCTCGGCGACCGCCAGAAGCACGTCGCCATCTTGCGTCTTCAACGCCGCCCGGGTGCTGCCGATGTCCAGCGTCTCAAAATAGCGCGCGAACCGGATGTCGTTGACGGTTCCCCATTCGCCGCGAATCAGCCCGGTCAGCAGCGGGTCCGCCACATTTTTCTCGTTGGTGTCGAGAGGCGCGGCGATCTTCGGATCCCGCCGATCCCCCAATTGGAATCCAGACAACAACGGGGCCAACTCCCGGTTGAACGTCGAGGAGTTGACCGTGGTATCCGGGATGATGTATAGGCCGCCGCCCTGGCGCACATAGCCCGCCAGGTCTTGGACCACCTCGGGCGAGGCGAGTTGGTCAAGACCGTAGAGCACGACCACCGAGTACATCGACAGCGCCCGGCGCTCCAGATCCATCATCGGCACACGCTTGACGGAAATATACGTTTCGCCCCGGGCCTCCCCCGTGGCCTCGGCGGGGTTCAACGCGCAGGTCAATAGATCCGCACCGCTGGTTCCCAGAGTCAGCCCCTCCGGCTTGGGATACTGCATCGAGGTGACCAGCAGGACCTGCCGCCGGCTGCGCATGCGCACCGTGGCATAGGCGTCGTTGTCGGCCAGGAATCCGTCCTCCGAGAGGCTCACGCACCAGGCCGTGTCATTGGGCGACCCAAACGACTGGCGAAGTTCTACGTGGGCGGTCTCCCCGGTGGCCAGGTTGCACGACCGGGTCTCCACCGCCACCGGTCCGCTCTTCAGCGACACGGTCACCACCTGCTGCGTCTCCGACGCATTGTGCATGCGCGCAGTCACCTTACCGCTCGCGCCCAGGTAGATTCGCTCCGGGTAGAACTCCGCGCCCTTCAATTGCACGTTGGGTGCATTCGTCAGGGGATCGAGCACGAAAACCGGCTTGATGCGGCTTCCACGAAGCAGCGGCGCCAAGCTCGGGGAGGCGAGTTGCGAGCGATAGTTTTGGCTCTGCTGATCGGAAAACACAATCAGGGCGGTGTTGGGCGCACGCCGGGATCGCAGTTCGCGCAAACTGTCTTCCAGCGTCGCGATCAGGCTGCGGGCGCCGCCGTCGCTCGCCCACGCGTTGGTCACGGCCTGTTCGAGCCGCGCGCGATCACTCGTGAACCCGGTGCTGTCAAAGACCTGATCGCCCACCAGCGTGAAGGAGAAGAAATCGCCCTGCTTCATGCCGCGTATGAGATCGAGGATGCGCTCCCGGTGAACGTCAACCAAGCGGCGGCCGTCGGGTGTCAGCCGTTTCATGCTCATCGAGTTGTCCAGAACAATCGCCATCGCGCGCGGTCCCACCGTCGGGCTGGGTCCGGTCATCCGGACCATCAGCAGGATAAATAGCGTCAGCAGCAGAAGCCGCAACAGAAGCTGTAACAGGTCGCGCGGAACCGGAGCGAACGCGTTCGCCACGTCCTGCTGATCGAGAAAGTCAAGCGTCGCGAACTGCCGGGGCTTCATCCGCCGCCGGTTGATCAGGTGGATCAGCACCGGAATGCCCAGCGCCGCCAGACCTAGGAGCATGAGCGGATTCAGCATGCGCTATTCCTCCTGACCAGGCGTTGCACAAAATGCGACGAGAGCAGGGCGGCCAAATCGTCGCCGGTATGGAGGCGTAAATAATCCACGCCGTGCTGGATGCAAAACAGGCGGACTTTCTCCACATGTGCCGTGATTCGCGCGAGATACCGATCCCGGAGCGCCTGCGGATCACCCATGATACGCCGCCCCGTTTCGGGATGACGGAACTCGGTCATCTTGTCGAACGGGAACGTCAGCTCCGCCTCGTCAAGCACCTGGATCAGGGTCACATCCTGTTCACGCACCATGAGACCCTTCAAGGTTTCAATAAGCGGATCGAGCGGATCCAGCGCATCGGTTAGAACAAACGTGACCCCCCGCCGCCCGATTTGCTGCAAGGTGGTCCAGGCTATCTCTCCAAATTTCCCGCCGCCCTGACCGCGCGGCACCCCCAAGTGCTGAAAAAGCAACGCCAGATGCCGCATGCCCTGCCGCGCGGGAATGGCCTCATCGATCATGTCGCCAATGCAAAACAATCCCGCTGAATCCTGCTGCGACACCGCCATCATGGCCAGCGCGCCGGTGATGGTCGCGGCAAGCTCCAGCTTGGTGGGGCGCCCCCCTTCAGCCGGCACGCGCATGGAGTCGGACGTGTCCAGGATGAAGTGGACGCGCATGTTGGCTTCCATCTCGAAGCGCTTGACGTAGAGACGGCGGGTGCGGGCAAAGACACGCCAATCGATGCGGCGGATCTCATCGCCCCGCTGGTAGTCCTTGTGCTCGATGAATTCGTTGGATGCGCCGAAATCCCGGGTGCGGTGGCGGTTCTCGTAGAATCCGCGCACCAAGAAACGGGATTTCAGCTCGATCCCTTTCAATTGCTCCAGCAGGCGCGGATCTATCGTCAGACTGTTGTTCCCGTTTGACATCGTTCAGGGTTCGGGGTTCGGGGTTCAGACAGGGTTCGGAATCCGGATTCAGGGGTTCAGGTTCAGGTTCCCATGCAGGCTCCTGAACCCTGAAACCGCCTTCATCCTTCGGCCGGCACTTCCTTGAGCAACCGGGCCACGATCTCCACATCCGTCAGCTTGTCGGCCATGGCGTTGAAGTTCAACGCCACGCGATGACGCAAGACGCTCGTGGCCACACGCCGCACATCCTCGATCGACGCATGCGTGTTGCCGTGTAAGACGGCGTTTGCCTTGGCGCCGAGCACGAGATACTGCGCGGCGCGCGGCCCACTGCCCCAGTTGAGATACTTCTTCACGAAGTCGGGCGCCGAGGGATCCTTCGGCCGGGAGGCCGCGCTCAGCCGCACGGCATACTCCACCACCGGCTGGGCGACCGGTATCCGGCGCACAATGTTCTGGATACCAATGATCTCTTCGCCTGTCAGCACGCCGCCAGCCACTGGCGCCTGCTCGCCTGTCGTCTGCTGGACGATTTTCACCAATTCGGCGTTGCTGGGGTAATCCACAAACGTGTTGAACATGAACCGGTCAAGCTGCGCCTCGGGCAGCGGGTAGGTTCCCTCCTGCTCCAGCGGGTTCTGCGTCGCCATCACCAGAAACGGACGCGGCAACGGACGCGTCTCGCGCCCCGTGGTCACTTCCCGCTCCTGCATGGCCTGGAGCAGCGCCGCCTGGGTCTTCGGCGGCGTGCGGTTGATTTCGTCCGCCAGCAGCAGGTTCGTGAACACCGGCCCCTCCACAAAGCGGAACTCGTGCCGCCCCGTTCCCGGTATTTCATCCACCACGATCGACCCTGTGATGTCCCCGGGGAGCAGATCGGGGGTGAACTGGACCCGTTTGAAATCCAACTGCAAGACCTTGCCTAGGGTCGCAATCAGCAGCGTCTTGGCCAACCCGGGAACGCCGACCAGCAGAATATGCGCGTTGCAGAACAGGGCCATCAGGACATCATCCACCACGTCTTTCTGTCCCACAATGACCTTTCCCACCTCCTGCCGTATACTTTCGTAGGCACCCTTACACCGCTCAATTGCCACCAAATCCGCGTTTTGTTTCTCGTTGGCCATAAGTCCGGTTCTCCTTAATTGACGCGAAGCCGATCCCTTTTGCCCCTTTTCGAGGCGTCAGCAGCGAACACACGAACCTGCTGATTCTGCTTTTCCTTAAGAGCATATTCCATGCCTGCTGACTTGTCAAATCACAAACGGCGTGATCCAGTCGGCGAAACGTTTTCATGCGGATGGTGATGGTGCAGGCTATGCGGGCGTTCGAGGCCGTGCGCCAGCATGAGCGTCTCATCGTTTAACACATCATCGGTCGGCCCTTCTGCCACGATCCGGCCGGCATCCATCACGAGCACGCGGGTGCAGACCTCAACGACCAATTCCAGATCGTGTGTGGCGATGATGCGGGTATGCGCAAAGCCCTGAAGCCATCGGATCAGTCGGCGGCGGGCACGCGGATCGAGGTTGGATGACGGCTCGTCCATCACCAAAATGTCCGGATCCATGGCCAGCACAGTGGCAATGGCCACGGCCCGTTTCTCTCCTGCCGATAGTTTGTGCGGCGGGCGGGCATGCAGGTGTGCCATTCCCACGCGCTCCAGCGCGGCCGTGACGCGCATTCCGGCGGCGTCATCCGAAAGTCCCTGATTCAGGGGGCCAAAAGCCACATCCTCGAAAACCGTGGGCATAAAAAGCTGGTCGTCAGGGTCCTGAAAAACGAGTCCCACCGCTTTCCGAGCTGCCGCCACGGTCTGTCGCGTCACCCGTTCATCGCCGATCCGCACCTCGCCCCGCGTCGGGGCCAGGCATCCGTTCAGATGCAGCAGCAGCGTCGACTTACCGGCGCCGTTGCAGCCGATGAGGCCGACCGCTTCGCCCGGAGCGATTTGGAATGACACGCCGCGCAACGCCTCTGCACCGCAGGGATAGGCGAAGCCGAGGTCGCGGACTTCAATGATGGGAGGATGACTCACAGACCATTCCCCGTTACGAAAGCCCCCAGCCCACGCGCGATGTTCACGCTCCTGGCGACGGCAAAGAATGCGATCCACCCGGCCAGGAAGGCCAAATCACCGGCGCGTAACGCGGTGGTGCCTAACACACGCACCCGCCCGTCGAAACCGCGTGCGTTCATCGCCTGATAGACCCGCTGCGCGCGGTCCATCGCCCTGAGAAGCAGATTGCCAACGAGTGGGCCAACGGTGCGCAACCGGAGCGCGCCACGGCCCGCAGACCGCAGCTCGGCGGCGCGCCTCATGCGCGCGCCCTCCCCGACGATGACGAAGAGATAGCGGTACAGCAATTCCAACTGGATCGTGAAGACCTGTGGGGCTCCCAGTTGTTCCAGCCCGGCGCAGAGCCGGTGGATGCCCGTGCAGGCGACTAAGGTCAGCGCCGTACTGACTGTCAATATGAAGCGCACGGCGATGGAAGCCAGAGACAGCCAGCCGCCGGAAAGGGTGTGTGCGCCAAGAATCGCGACTGACTGCCGGTCGAGCAGGGGGTTGAAGATGCCGACGGCCAGCGCGAAGGGCGCGGCCACCAGCAGCTTCCTGAACAGGCAACTGGGGGGGATTCCTCCCACAGCCATGAGCGTCACGGGATACAGGACGAATGGCAGCAGCGCCGACACCTCATACTTGGGGAAAGACATCACCGTCACCAGAAAAGCGATCGTGCTCAACGCCTTCACACGCGCGTCAAGCCGGTGAACGGGCGAGTCCAGACGCCCGAGTTCGTCCATTCGTCCGACATCCGCATCATGTCCAAATCCCATGTGTGCCCCACTCCACGCACGATTCGCTTAAACCGCCGTCTGCCGTCTACGCAGCCCATATCCCGCCAATCCCGCCAAGACCAGCACGATCAGTCCTCCCACGAGACCGGATACCGTCGTGCCTGCGCTGACCAAGGGCCAGCGCGCGGGCTCGGAGGCGGCGGCCGTCGGATGCGCCGGAAAATCGTAGTCGGGCAGAAACGCGATCCGCTCCTGAACATTCGCCAGACGCATATGGACCCCCTCGTTCAGGCGTGCGGGCGCCTCGCTCCCCCGGATCTTGTCCATCGCCCATTCGAGACCATCAGGACGCGTCGACGCGAACCAACTCATGCCGCCGCCGATCACAACAGCGGCGATGAGAAAGCCGGCCACAGCGCGACCTGTGTTGAGAGCCACGAGCGGACTCGCCTTCGTGACCGCCAGTGACGCCGGCCGGGTTCGCTGAACAACGGACACCACCGCCACCGTAGCCACTCCCTCAGCAACCCCAATGGCCAAGTGAATCGGCTGCATCAGCAGCACAAACGAGCGAAACGGAAGATCGGACAGTCCCGACAGGGTCGTCTCCAGCACGACGCCAAACGCACCCAGTTGCAGGCCAATGACCGCCGCCAGCACCGACCCTGCCCACAGCCGGACGCCGCCCCTCGCCTGCCCCAGGATCGGTCTGAAGATCAGCGGGTACGCGACAAACGCTGGAAAGAATCCCAGGTTGAAGATGTTACAACCGAGTGCCAGCAGGCCGCCGTCGGCGAAGAACAGCGCCTGGACAGTCAGCACCGACGCCAGGGTGACGAACGCCGCATGCGGCCCGAGAAGGATCGCCAGAATCAGGCCGCCGCCCAGATGCCCGCTCGATCCAGTGGCCGGGATCGAAAAGTTGATCATCTGGGCGGTGAAGATAAACGCGCCGATCACGCCCATCAACGGAACCTGCGTGTCGTCAAGGGTTTGCCTGACCCGGCGCGCGCAGTGCGCGAGCAACCCGGCGCTCACCGCCCACAGGGCTCCGCCAACTGCTGGTGAAAGAGACGCATCGGCCATATGCATAGCATGTGTTTCCTCTGTTGGGTGCCACCAACCGACATCAGACGAACGCAAGCCCGGACTGAGCTGGGGCTGTGATTTCAGAGAGCATGCCAGAAACGGGTATTCCTGTCCAGAGCGACATGCACAACAAGATTGATACTTCGTCCTTTTTATTGTAATGTTTCGTTTTGACATAACACGGTTATGCGTTGCAGTGAAAGTGAGTCGGGATATGAAGCAAATTGGGGTGGGCATCGTTGGCTTCGGCACGGTCGGTGCCGGAGTGGTAGACGGGTTGCAGCGAAACCGCGAGCTGCTGGCTCATCGCATCGGTGCCGATATCGTGGCCCGCCGGATCGCGGATGTCGATCTGGCGCGCGATCGCGGCGTGGCCGTTGACCCGGCCATTCTGACAACCGACGCGCGGGCAGTGATCAACGACCCTTCGGTGGATATCGTCGTCGAGCTGATCGGCGGCACGGGCATTGCCCGGACGCTGGTCATCGAGGCGCTTAAGGCGGGCAAAGCGGTCGTCACGGCAAACAAAAAGCTGCTCGCCGAATATGGCGAGGAGATCTTCTCCCTGGCTGAGACTGCGGGCGTCGATCTCTATTTCGGCGCAAGCGTGGGCGGCGGCATCCCGATTGTCCGCGTGTTGCGCGAGGGTCTGGTCGGCAATTCGATCCAGAGCCTGTTTGGCATCCTCAACGGCACCTGCAATTATATTCTCACCCGGATGGAGAACGAAAGCATCCCCTTCGACGAGGCGCTCAAGGCCGCCCAGACAGCAGGGTACGCCGAGTCCAACCCCAGTCTGGATATTGACGGCTTTGATACGGCGCACAAGGCGGTGATTCTGGCATCTCTGGCCTACGGCTTCCAGGTGCCGATGAGCGTGGCCGCCGTCGAGGGCATTCGCAGTCTGGCGGGCGTCGACGTGCAATTTGCCCGCGAACTGGGCTATCGCATCAAACTCCTGGCTGTGATCCGGCGGGATGGTGCCGAGATTGAGGTGCGGGTTCATCCGACGCTGGTGACACGTGACCACATGCTCGCCTCGGTGAGTCATGCGTTCAACGCGGTCATGGTTCGGGGCGATTTTGCGGGCGACACCCTGTATTACGGGCGCGGCGCGGGGCGTGAGCCCACCGCCAGCACGGTGATTGGCGACATCGGCGACGTGGCCCGCAATCTGCTGGCCGGCAGCCCGCGCCACAGCCGCGGCATCGCCAGGCTCTCCTCCGAGCCGCTGCGGGTGCGCGCGCTGAGCGCCATTCACTCGCGCTATTACCTGCGGCTGATGGTGGTGGATCGCGCGGGAACGCTCGGCCAGTTCACCACCATCCTCGGCAAGCACGGGGTGAGCATCCATGCCGTGAGCCAGAAAGGCGGAGCGGATGATCAGGAAGGCGGCTTTGTTCCGGTCGTCGCGCTGACCCATCTGGCGCGCGAGGCGGACGTGGATGCGGCGCTGGCTGAGATTCGGGCGACGGGTATCGTCGGCGAGGATCCGGTCAAGCTCAGGATGTTGGACTAAAACAGGAGATGTTGGAGTCGTTATGATCAAGGTATGCAAATTCGGCGGGTCTTCATTGGCAGATGCGGAACAAGTACGCAAAGTGTGCGACATTGTGCTGGCCGATCCTGATCGCACGGTGGTCGTGGTCTCGGCGCCGGGCAAGCGGAACAAGGCCGACACCAAGGTGACCGACCTGTTGATCCAGTGCGCGAACCAGACGCTGGCGGGCCAATCCTGCGCCGCAGAGGTTCAGGCGGTCGTCGCCCGTTATGCCGAGATCCAGCGTGATCTCGCGCTCCCCCCCGGGCTGATCACCGAAATTGACGCCGATCTGCGGCGGCGCGCGGCGGGGCCGACCCGCCACGCGGGGAAGTTCACCGACAGCCTCAAGGCGGCGGGAGAGGACAACAGCGCCAGACTTGTCGCCGCCGCTCTCCGCGCGCGCGGTGCGAATGCCGTGTATATCGACCCCCAGGAGGCGGGGATGCTGCTGACCGACGAGTTTGGCAACGCCCAGTTGCTGCCCGAATCCTACCCGCTGCTTCAGGCCCACCTCACGCAGATTCGTGGCATTGCCATATTCCCTGGCTTTTTTGGCTACACCCGCGGCGGTGACGTGGCAACGTTCCCGCGTGGCGGCTCCGACATCACCGGGGCGATTCTGGCCGCCGCGATACCCGCGGATGTGTACGAAAACTTTACCGACGTGGACTCCGTCTATCCGGTCGATCCACGCCTCGTGCCGGAGGTCAAGCATGGCATCACGGCGATGACCTTCCGAGAAATGCGCGAGCTGGCCTATGCCGGATTTGGCGTCTTTCACGACGAGGCGGTCTTGCCCGCGATCCGAGCCGGCATCCCCGTCAACATCCGCAACACCAACAGGCCGGGACTGCCGGGAACGATGGTGGTTCCCAAGCGGGAATACGACGCCTGCGCCGTGGTGGGAATCGCCAGCGACGACGGATTTGTCCAAATCTATATTGACAAGTACATGATGAACCGCGAGGTCGGCTTTGGGCGCCGACTGATGCAGATCCTCGAGGATGAGGGGCTGTCGTGGGAACACATGCCCACCGGCATTGACAACATCTCGGTCGTCATCCGCGAGGCGAAATTCACGGCGGCGGTTGAGCAGCGGGTGGTGGAGCGGATTCACGCCGATCTCGCCCCCGATCATGTGCTGGTCGAGCGGGAGCATGCGATCATCATGGTCGTGGGCGAAGGGATGCAGTACACGGTCGGCATGGCGGCCCGGGCCACCCAAGCCCTCGCGGCGGCGCACGTGAACATCGAGATGCTCAATCAGGGCGCGTCTGAGATCAGCATGATGTTCGGCGTCCGTTCGGCCGACCGCGCCCGCGCGGTGCGGGCGCTCTATGACGCTTATTTCAAAACCTCTTAAGACGGTGCGATCATGGCAAAAATCCATCTCTACGACACGACCCTGCGCGATGGCGCGCAAGGAGAGGACGTTTCGTTTTCGGACAGCGGCAAGATCCGGTTCGCCCACCTGCTGGACGATTTGGGCGTCGATTACATTGAAGGCGGCTATGCCGGCTCCAATCCACGCGACCGCAAATTCTTTGAGGACATCCGCCGGGAGCGCCTGAGTCACGCCGTGGTGGCCGGCTTTGGCAGCACGCGCCGGGTCGATATCGACGCGGCGGCCGACCCGCAGCTTCAGGGACTGCTTGCGGCCGAAACCGCAGTCTGCACGGTCTTCGGAAAATCGTGGATTCTGCACGTTCGCGACGTGCTGCGCACGACGGAGGCGAACAACCTGCAGATGATTGCCGACACCGTCGGCTTTCTCACGACTCAAGGCCGGGCTGTCTTTTTCGACGGCGAGCATTTCTTTGATGGCTACAAGGACAACCCGGCCTATGCCCTGAGCTGTCTCGATGCGGCCGTCCGCGAGGGTGCGCGAGGCGTCGTGCTGTGCGACACCAACGGCGGATGCCTGCCGCACGAGATTTTTGCGATCACCGCGCAGGTGCGAGCGCGGTTTCCCGACATCCAGGTCGGCATCCACGTGCACAACGACGGGGGGCTGGCGGTTGCCAATTCGCTGGAGGCTGTGCGCGCGGGCGCCAACCAGGTGCAGGGAACGATCAACGGCTATGGCGAGCGCACGGGGAACGCCAATCTGATCTCGATCATCCCGGCGCTGGAGCTCAAGATGGGGCATCACTGCATCGGTCTGGAAAAACTCAGAAAGCTCCGAGCCTTCTCTGCCGTGACCGACGATCTGGTGAACAGGCGCAGTGACTCCCAGCAGCCCTATGTGGGACGCAATGCGTTCAGTCACAAAGGGGGGGCGCACGTCAACGCCGTGCAGAAAAATCCTCAAACCTTCGAGCACATCCAGCCCGAGGCGGTTGGCAACGAGCGGCGCATTCTGGTCTCGGAGTTATCGGGCGGGGCGAACGTGCTGATGAAAGCGGCCGAGGTGGGCATTCCCGAGCTGGCCGATGACAAGGAAGCCGTGCGCCGCGTTCTGGACGAGATCAAGCGGAAGGAGAACGCGGGCTATTCGTTCGAGTCGGCCGACGGCTCATTCAAAATCCTGGTTCAGAAGGTCATGCAGACCCACCAGCCCTTTTTCGAGTTGGAGGGCTTCCGCGTCATCGTCGAGAAGCGCGGCAAGGACGATCCGTGTGTTTCGGAGGCGACGATCAAGTTGCGTGTCAATGGCGAAACTGAGCTGATGGCCGGCGAGGGGCACGGCCCCGTCGATGCCTTGAATCGGGCCCTTTCGCAGGCGCTGGTCCGATTCTATCCGCGCATCACTGACGTGACGCTCAGCGATTACCGCGTGCGAATCCTCGATCCCCATCAGGCGACTGCGGCCAAAACGCGGGTCTTGATCGAGTCGGGCGACGGCCAGCGGCAATGGGGGACGGTGGGCGTATCGGAGAACATCATTGAAGCCTCCTGGCAGGCGCTCGTGGACAGCGTGGAATACAAATTGTTTGAAGACGCCGCCCGGCAGTCGGCCAGCGGCGAGACGCCAGACGGAAACGGAAACTAACGAGATGGATAAGCATTACGACCCCCAAGCCGTGGAAGCCAAGTGGTATCCTCTGTGGGAATCGGGCGGCTGTTTCCACGCCGATGCCTCGCAGCCGGGCGATCCCTACGTGATCGTCATACCGCCGCCCAATGTGACCGGAATTCTCCACATGGGGCATGCCCTGAACTGCACCATCCAAGACATCCTCGTCCGCTGGCGGCGGATGCAGGGACGGAACGTGGTGTGGGTGCCCGGCACCGACCACGCCGGTATTGCCACCCAGAACGTGGTCGAGAAAGCGCTGCGCAAGGAGGGAACGTCGCGGCATGACCTCGGACGCGAACCCTTCATCGAACGGGTCTGGGCGTGGCGCGAGGAGTACGGCGGCACGATTGTCCGGCAACTCCGCAAACTGGGGGCCTCGTGCGACTGGTCGCGCGAGCGTTTCACCCTCGACGCCGGCCTCTCCGAAGCCGTCCTCGAGGTCTTCTGCCGCCTCTATGACGAAGGGCTCATCTACCGCGGCAACTATATCGTCAACTGGTGCCCCCGCTGCCATACGGCCTTGGCCGATGAAGAGAGCGAGCATGTCGATACTCAGGGAAGTTTCTGGCACATCCGTTACCCGGTGGCCGACTCGGATGAGCATGTTACCGTCGCAACGACCCGCCCCGAGACCCTCTTGGGGGACACGGCATTGGCGGTGAATCCAAACGATCCGCGTTATGCTCACCTGATCGGCAAGACCGTGATCCTGCCGCTGCTCAACCGGCCGATTCCGGTCGTCGCGGATGACTACGTCGATGCCGCCTTTGGCACCGGCGTGGTGAAAATTACCCCGGCGCATGACCCCAACGATTTTCTCGTGGCGCAGCGTCACGCCCTGCCGGCGATCAACGTGATGAACGGCGACGCCACCATGAATGAGGCGGCTGGCCCGTATCAGGGGCTTGACCGTTTCGTGTGCCGTAAACAGGTGGTGGCCGATCTCGAAGCGCGGGGCCTGCTGGTCAAGACTGAGCCGCACCCGCACGCCGTCGGCCATTGCTACCGCTGCGACACCGTGGTCGAGCCGCGCCTCTCCAAACAGTGGTTTGTGCGGATGAAGCCGCTCGCAGAGCCGGCGCTGGCGGCGCTCCAGGATGGTCGCGTCCGCTTCATTCCCAACCGCTGGGACAAGACCTACAGTGAGTGGATGGAAAACATCCGCGACTGGTGCATTTCGCGCCAGATCTGGTGGGGCCACCGCATCCCGGTCTACACCTGCGGCACGTGCGGCCACGAATGGGCCGCCAAGTCCTCGCCGCTGAAATGCCCGAAATGCCACGCACCCGAGAGCGCGATCACACAGGATGAAGATGTGCTCGACACGTGGTTCTCCTCCTGGCTCTGGCCCTTCAGCACCTTCGGCTGGCCTCACGCGAGCGCCGATCTGAAGTTCTATTACCCGACGCACGACCTCGCGACCGCCAGCGAGATCATCTTCTTCTGGGTGGCGCGCATGGTCATGGCCGGGCTCAAGTTTATGGGCGAGGTCCCCTTCCGACAGGTCTACATCCATGGGACGGTGCGTGACGACCAGGGCCGCAAGATGTCCAAATCGCTCGGCAATTCGCTCGATCCCCTGGAGGTCATCGGGGCCACCAGCGCCGACGCCCTCCGCTTCTCGCTGATGATGATAACGGCGACCGGACAGGACGTCTACGTGAATATGGAGAAGTTTGAAATCGGGCGCAACTTCGGCACCAAGATCTGGAATGCGGCTCGGTTCATGAAGCTGCACATGGAAAAGGCGTCGCTCGACTGGCGCGCGCTGGCGCAGGCCGAGGATCCCGGCGTCGACCCGGAGTGGATCACCGACGACGACCGCCATCTGCTGGCCGTCTGCGACGCGACCCTCACCCTGATCGAGACCCATCTGGAGGCGTTCCGCTTCCAGGACGGCGCGCGTCTGATTTACGAATTCCTCTGGACCGGCCTGTGCGATTGGTATCTGGAGTCGGTCAAAAACGACCTCTACGGCGAGAACGCCGCCCGTCGCGAGACCGTCCTGCGGGTGCTCACGCACGTGTTTTCCAAGTCCCTGCGGATGCTCCACCCGTACATGCCATTCCTCACCGAGGAGCTGTGGCACCAGATGGGGTATGCAACGGCTGGCGAATTCATCATGCGCGCGGCATTCCCACGGCCGCTGCCGCCTGCGACGGTGGCCGCCTACGGCCTGTCCGACGGCGTGACCGCCTACGTCGAGGCTCGTCGCGAACTCATCACTGCCGGACGAGCCCTGCGCGCGGACTACGGCATCTCACCCGCCAAACCGGTGCGTTTCATCGTGCAGGCGGCGGACGCCACAACTGCGGCACGGTTGACGCGCGACCGCGACATTCTGTTGGCGCTACTCCGCGCCGAGACGGTGGAGATTTCGTCCGCAACCGATGCGCTGCCCATGCCCGGCTCGCTGGCCAAGCTCGGCACGATCTTTCTGCCGCTCGACGGGCTGGTTGATATCCCGGCCGAGATCAAACGGCTGTCGGGAGAATTGCAGAAGACACGCGGCTTCCTCGCGGGCGTGCAAGCCAAACTCGGCAATGCTGGATTCGTCAGCAACGCCCCCGCTGCGGTGATCGAGCAACAACGCGCTAAACTGGTTGAACTCCCCGAGACGATGGCCCGGCTGGAGCGCCTCATTGCAACACTGAAGCAGGCAACGTCGTAGTCCGTTGTTCTCCTCATCCTCAAATGGCCAGAACAAGCCGGAGGCCATCGTCCACTTCAGCCATGGTCGCCGGGTCGAGCGCCCGTACCTTCTCGGTCAGGAGTCGCTTGTCTACCGTGAAGCAAACTGCAACTTGCAGAGCACGGGATCGAGGCGTGAGTTCTCGCTCACGTACACGTGGTCCAACCGTTCGGTCACACCTTCTCGCCGGTGATGCGCCAGAAACTCCTCCACGGCGCGAGTGACGAGGGCGCTTCGACTCAGCTTCTGCTCGCGCGCAAAGTGATCCGCGGTTCTGAAGACATCATCAGGCATCGTGATCCATGATCTCATCGTTTTCTCCGGCGAACGCTAACGTTCCGAAGTCGCTTCTGGAACGTTCTGTTGGGACTGTTTCCATTCTTGATATTGTCGGCAGTAATGCGCTTTCTCAATCCACATGACTGGTGCAAAAAGGATCCGAGTTGGCACCGCGAAGATCCCAAGGTCTCCATCTACGAAAACGTCTCTTGCGGTCACGGGACGAGGGGTTGGCTCCCCCACGGTCAGGCGGCATGGTTGAATTGCGTTGATCCCCCCATAGTATCTAAGAAGTCCGTAAATGCATAAGTACGCCAGGACTGCTACCGTGCAAGCGTATGGAAACCAGCGTTTCATAACCCGTTCTTGTCCCAACGTTTATTCTGGTATGGTTGGGACTGTCTGGATGACGCAATTGCCCGTCCTGGCGGTGCATAGAGGCGCTTGCAGAACCGACGCAGGAGGTTTTACAAGCGCCTCCGGTAATAATGGAATCTCGCTTGTGCGATGAGAATCGCATCATCCTGCCTCATATAAACGAGCTCAGGACGGCGCGGCCGGGTCCAGCGCGATGTCGGATTCGTCGCGCGTCTCGAGATTCTTGAGTTTGGCCATGCCGCGGCCCAGATCGTCGGGGCCGATGAAGACGGCGTGGGCGGCCGATCCGCTGCCAGCGCGAGAGAAGAATGCTTTGGGCTTTTGGGGCGCGAGCGCCAGATCCACACGGGTCCCTGCGGCGCGGAGGCGGATGGCGAGGCGGGTCGCGGCCTCGCGCTGCTCCGGGAACATGTAGCCGACGGCGACGCCCGAGCGCGCGGCCGCGGCGGTCTCGCCGCAACACGCCTTCAGCACCTCCACCACGACCACATCGCCGAAGCCGAGTCCGACGGCGGGCGTCGGGGTTCCGCCGATGGTCGTGAGCAGGGAGTCGTAGCGGCCGCCGCCGAAGATCGCTCGGAATTGGCCGGCGGTGTCAAACGCCTCAAAGACGATTCCCGTATAGTAGGCGAGGCCGCGGATGACGCCGATATCGAACACCAGCCGATCCGTAATGCCGTAGAAGGCGGCCAAGCGCATCAGCTCGCGCAGGTCGGCCAGAGCGGCCGAATGCGCGCCAACGATGGCCTCGGCCTGGTCGAGCGACCGGATGGCCAGAAGATCGAATGCTTTGGCCACAGTGTCCGGGGCGAGCCCAGCGGCCAACAACGATTGGGCAATTTCGTCATCCGCTATCTTGCCGCGCTTGTCCAGTGCCAGAAAAACGGCCGCGTGCTGGTGGGCTGGAATTCCGAGTGTGGCGAGCAACTCGGCGAGCAGCGCGCGGTTGCTGATGCGGATCTGATAGGCGCTGTCGGGCAGCCCCATGCACCGGAGCGCGGCTGCGGCTGCGGCCAGAATTTCGGCCTCGGCCGACACCGAGGTCTCGCCGACAACATCGAGGTTCCACTGGTAATGCTCGCGTTTGCGGCCGCGGGTCATCCGCTCATAGCGAAAGCATTGCGCGATCGTAAACCACTTGATGGGAAACTGGAGCTGGCCCTGACGAGCGGCGATCATGCGCGCCAGCGTGGGCGTCATCTCAGGCCGGAGCGCCAGCTTGCGGCCCGACTTGTCCTCAAACGCATAGATCTGTTCAGAGACCTCCTCGCCGGACTTGCGTTCGAGCAGCTCAAGCGATTCCACGACGCACGCATCATAGGGCGCAAAGCCGACCTGAGTGGCGGCCGCGCGCCACGCTTCAAACACGTGGTTGCGCCACACCATGTCATCAGGGTAGAAATCACGCATGCCGCGGGGCGGCTCGAAAGAGATGGATTGAGCGGGCATTGGGCGTGCCTTTAGCGGGTGATCTGCTTCATGCGCCTGCCGGGCTTGAACTTCACCACCTGGCGTTCGGGAATGCTGAAGACATCCTTCGGTTTCCGGGGGTTGCGTCCGATCCGGGCTTTGCGCGTGGTGACTTCGAAGACGCCGAAGTCGCGAAACTCCACGTGCTTGCCGTCCAGGAGGGCGTCGGTGATGCCATCAAGGGTCATTTGGACGACGTCATACACCAATTGCTGGGGCAGATCCAAATCCTTGGCGATCTGAACGACCAGCGCACGCTTGGTCAGCGCGTTGCTATCGATTTCCGGTTCCATTTTCAGGCCTGGCTTTTTCTGGTTATTCATAGGTTCTCTTTCGTGTGGAGTGAGGGGTAATCAGTTTGCAGGTACCGGATTGAGGGCGACACGGGCCTCGGCGACCGCCTGCCCGATCCGGGCGGCGGCGGTTTCAATCGGGATCAGCTCGGAGTCTGCGCCCGAGCGGCGCTTGAGTTCGACGCAACCCTTAGCGAGCGATTTGGCCCCAACAACGACCCGGAACGGGAAACCCACGAGATCGGCGTCCTTGAATTTGACACCCGGCCGGTCATCGCGATCATCCACCAGCACATCGATGCCGCTGGCTTCGAGCTGTCGTTCGAGATCCGACACGGCCTTGCGGACTGTCTCGTCCTTCGGGTCCAGCGACAGCAGCGCGACGGCGTAGGGCGAGACGGATGCGGGCCAGACTATGCCGTTCGCATCGTGGCACTGTTCGATAATGGCCTGGAGGGTGCGGGTGACGCCGATTCCGTAGCAGCCCATAATCATGATCTCGGCCTTGCCCGCTTCGCTGAGGTAGCGCGTGTCAAACGCCTCGGTATATTTCGTTCCCAGTTTGAAGACGTGACCGACCTCGATGCCGCGCGTGAGACGCAGCGGCCTGCCGCAGCGCGGGCAGCTATCGTCCTCACAGGCATTGACCAGATCGCAAAATGCCGTGATGTGGGCATCGCGGCCGATGCAGACGTGGCGAAGATGGGTGTCGGCGGCATTGGCGCCGGTGAGGGTGTCGCAGGCATTCTCGAGGGACTGGTCGGCATAGACCGGGATGGCTAGGCCGACGGGACCCGCGTAACCGACCGGCGCGCCCGTCACGCGTACGACCGTCGCATCGTCGGCGTGTTCGAGCGTTTTGGCGCCGAGAATGCGCAGCAGCTTATGTTCATTGACCTCGCGGTCACCCGGCACGAGCGCGGCGACCGGCTTGCCGTCGGCGGTGAAGATCACGGTCTTGACGATGCGGGCCGCAGGCGCCTTCAGCAGCGCCGCAACCGCCTCGATGGTGCGGGTGTTGGGCGTGGCGACCGGTTCAGGCGCGGGGCAACCGGCGCAGGGCGCGGGGACCGTGACGGCCCGTTCGGCCTTTTCCACATTCGCGGCGTACGAACAGGCGGTGCATTCGATGACGGCATCCTCGCCCGAATCGGCCATCACCATGAACTCGTGCGACCACTTGCCGCCGATCGCGCCGGTGTCGGCCTCCACGGGTTTGACGCGCAGGCCGCAGCGGGTGAAGAGGCGGGCATAAGCATCGTACATCGCCTGGTACGAGACGTCGGCCGCCTCCGGCGAGGTGTCGAACGAATAGGCGTCTTTCATGATGAACTCCTTGGCGCGCATGAGGCCGAAGCGCGGGCGGATTTCATCGCGAAACTTGGTCTGGATCTGGTAGACCGTGCAGGGAAGCTGGCGGTAGGAATTGATTTCACGGGTGATCAGGTCGGTCACGACCTCCTCGTGGGTTGGGCCGAGCGCCAAGAGACGATCCTGACGATCCTTCAGCTTGAACATGCCCGGCCCCATCGTGGTCAGTCGCCCGGTCTTTTCCCACAGCTCGGCGGGTTGGAGTGCCGGCATCAGGATTTCCAGGGCGCCCGCGCGGTCCATCTCCTCGCGAATGATCGCTTCGACTTTTTTCAAGGCACGCAGACCGAGGGGCATGAAGATGTACAGGCCACCGGAGAGCTTCCGAATCAGGCCGGCTCGCAGCATCAGCCGATGGCTGTCGATTTCGGCGTCCTGCGGATCTTCACGCAGTGTGGGAATGAGGGTGCGGCTCCAACGCATAATACATCCTGTCAGTCCGGCGAATGATAATCAGGGATGCCACACTTGCAGACCATTCGCCCAAGTCACAGAGATGGCATTGAGATTGTATTTGACACGAAATCAGCGAGTTACGCAAGCCGAAAAATGAATTTGTTTTTGATTGAGTGTTAATCTGTTAAACGGTATGATGAAAAACAATTTTCAGTTGATACCCTGTTTCAACGACAACGGAGGGGGTGGCTGTGGCGGCGGAAGAAATTGATGTTGCGTATGTCGCGCAACTGGCGACGATCCGGTTGACCGATGAAGAGTCGCGGTTGTTTCAGCGCCAGATCCCGGTCATTTTGGCGTATATGGAGAAGCTGCGCCGCCTCGATGTGAGCGGGATTGAGCCGACGTCGCACGGACATCCGGTCTATAACGTCCTGCGCGATGACGTGCCGACACCGGGACTGGATGCTGAACGGGCGCTGGCCAATGCGCCGGCGCGGATGCGCAATACATTCAAGGTTCCGCGAATTGTGGAAAGCTGATGGCTGCTGACAGGAGTTGCAAGCGGATGGATATCGGATCACTGACTGTGCGTGCGGCGATTGACGGGTTGCGAAAGCGGCAATTCTCGTCGGTCGAGTTGACGCGCGCCGTATTGGATGCCATCATGGCCCGGGACGGGGTGATCGGCGCCTATCTCTGGGTGGACGAGGCTGATGCGTTGAAGCAGGCCGCAGCCGCAGATGCCGCGCGGGCAGGCGGATCGGACGGATTGCTGCTGGGCGTCCCCCTGGCCATCAAAGACATTCTCAACGTGGAGGGCCAGCCCTGCACCTGCGCCTCCAAGATCCTGGCGGGCTACCGGGCGCCGTATGACGCCACGGTGATCGCCCGGCTGCGGGAGGCGGGGGCCGTGTTCGCCGGGCGCACCAATCTCGACGAATTTGCCATGGGGTCGACCACCGAGAATTCGGCGATCCAGTTGACGCGCAATCCGGCGGCCCCGGATCGTGTTCCGGGTGGATCGAGCGGCGGATCGGCTGCGGCCGTGGCCGGAGGCATGGCCCTTGCGGCGCTGGGGACCGACACCGGCGGTTCGATCCGGCAGCCCGCCTCCAACTGCGGCTGCGTGGGGCTGAAGCCCTCGTATGGCCGGGTCTCGCGCTACGGTCTGGTGGCGTTTGCCTCGTCGCTCGACCAGATCGGCCCCATGACCCGGACGGTGGAGGACGCCTCGCTGCTATTGGGTGTGATGGGCGGCCGCGACCCGCGCGACGCCACCACGCTGGATCGTGCGGTTCCGGACTACGCCGCCGCGCTTGGCGGCGATTTAACGGGACTGCGTCTCGGGCTGCCCAAGGAATATTTCGTGACCGGCCTCGATCCCGAAGTGGCCCGCCTGGTTCAGGATGCGGTGGAGGCGTGCCGACGGTGCGGCGCGGAGATCGTCGAGGTGAGCCTGCCGCACACCGAATACGCCGTGGCGACCTATTACATTCTGGCCTCGGCCGAGGCCTCGACCAATCTGGCTCGGTTCGATGGGGTGCGCTACGGCCGCCGGAGCGCGGTTCCCGCCGACACGCCCCTCGATATGTACCTCAACACCCGCGCCGAGGGGTTCGGTCGGGAGGTCAAACGGCGCATCATCCTCGGGACGTACGTGCTTAGCAGCGGCTATTATGACGCCTACTACACCCACGCCCAGCGTGTACGCACGCTCATCCGGCGTGATTTCGATGAGGCCTTCAAGCGGTGCGATGCGCTGCTGACGCCGGTCTCGCCAGATCCCGCCTATCTCATCGGCGCGACGGCGGAGGATCCCCTCAAGGCCTACCTGATCGACATCTTCACGGTCACGGCCAATCTGGCCGGCATTTGCGGCATTGCGGTGCCCTGCGGGACGACGCGCGCGGGCCTTCCCGTGGGGCTGCAGGTGCTCGCCCCCGCTTTTGAGGAAGGGACGCTTCTGCGGATTGGTCATGCCTATGAGCAGGCGCGGGAGGCGCGGCCATGAAACAGACCTACCGTGTTTCCATCGGGCTGGAGGTGCATATCCAGCTCAAGACGCAGACCAAGCTGTTCTGCGGCTGTGCGACCTCTTTTGGCGCGCCCCCCAACTCCTGCGTCTGCCCGGTGTGTCTCGGGTATCCGGGAGCGATGCCGGTCATGAACCGGGAGGCTGTCCGACTGACGCTGGTCAGCGGTCTGATGCTGGGGTGTTCGATCAACACGACCAGCACGTTTGACCGCAAGAGTTATTTCTACCCGGACATGCCCAAGAACTACCAGATCACCCAATATGACAAGCCCTTGTGTCTGGACGGAACAATTGACATCCCTTTGACGGACGGCGGTCGGAAGCCGATCCGGTTGATCCGTATCCATTTGGAGGAAGATGTCGCGAAAAGCATGCACGAGGCCGGCTGGAGCGGCGTCGATTTCAATCGCGCCGGCACACCGCTCATGGAGATCGTAACCCATCCCGACCTTTCGTCGGCGGATGAAGCGGCCGCATTCCTCACCGCCCTGCGGCAAATTCTGCTGTACGTCGGGGTCAGCGCGTGCAACCTGGAGGAAGGTAACATGCGGTGCGACGTGAATGTGAGCCTGCGTCCGCCGGGGCAGGACACGTTGGGGACCAAGGTTGAGCTCAAGAACATGAACACCATTTCCGGCACGCATGACGCCCTGCAATATGAGATTGAGCGGCAGTCGGCTGTTTTGGACGCAGGCGGGCGGATTGTCCAGGAGACGCGGCGATGGGACGTGGACAATGGCGTGACCATCCACATGCGTTCGAAGGAGGATGCCCATGACTACCGCTATTTTGCGGAGCCCGACCTGCTGCCCATCGTGACGCCTCCCGACCAGATCGATGCCTGGCGCCGGTCGCTGCCGGAACTGCCCGCAGTGCGCCGCGAGCGACTGGCCCGGCAATATGACATTCCCGACTACGACGCCGCGGTTCTTGCGGCCGACCGGGCGTTGGCCGACTTCTTCGAGGCCGTCGCACAGCGTTGCGGAACTGGCAAGACCGCATCCAACTGGATTATGACCGATGTGTTGCGGCTCGTGACCGCGCACGAAACACCCGTCACGGCATGCGCATTGACTCCGGACGCACTGGGTGAATTAATCGGGCTCGTGGAGGCGCAAACAATCAACGCGCTCACGGCAAAGGAGTTGCTGGAAGAGGTTTTTCTGTCCGGCGGCAGTCCGGCTGAACAGGTTCGCTCGCGCGGTCTGGCCCAAGTCTCCGATTCGGGCGCGTTGGACGGGTGGATTGACGCGGTGATGCAGGCCCACCCAAAGTCTGTGGCGGACTGGAAGGCGGGCAAGCAGGCCGCCGCCGGGTTTCTCATCGGACAGGTGATGAAAGCGAGCCAGGGCAAAGCTGACCCCAAAAGGGTCGGGCGGTTGCTCGGGGAGCGTCTGGCACAACAGAACGGGTGACGCAAACGGCTCCCCATGCGGAGCTTCGCGGGAGGATCAGCGTGACATCGAACGATGATTATGTGCTGCAACTACTGCAGGAACAGCGTCTCGTGACCCAGGAACAGGTGGATGCTGCGGCGGTTTCCCTGCGTCAAGAGGGCGAAACGACCGTTGACGTCCTCCTGAACATGGGACTGATTACCGAAGAGGCCACCCTCAATCTGATCGCCTCGCAATTCGGCATGGAGCGGGTCCATCTGGATCCCGCGACGCTCAACGTGACGATCCGAGACATCATGCCGATCGAAACAGCCCGAAAATACAGCGTCGTGCCGCTGCACAAGACGGGCGAGACACTGACGCTGGCCGTCAGCGATCCGATGAATTACGACACGATCGACACGCTCGGGTATCTTCTCAAATGCCCGATCGAGAGTGTCGTGGCCTCGCGCGCAGACATTCGCGCCGCCTTGGACGTCCTGTATCCCCAAGAGAACGACATGCAGTCCCTGCTCGTTAAGATGTCGTCTGAAGATATGGATATTGCGCATATCCTCGAAGGCTCGGATGGCAGCGTCAGTGACGCCGACGCGCCCGTTATCAAGCTCGTCAACATGATCATCGTGGACGCCTGCAACCGGCTGGCGTCGGATATCCACCTCGAACCGATGGAGAAGCATTTCCGCGTCCGGTTTCGCGTCGATGGCGCGTTGCTCGAGATCAAGAGCCCGCCCAAAAAGCTGCAAGGGGCGATTATTCAGCGCATCAAGATCATGGCCGGGATGAAAATCTCAGAGAAGCGCATTCCGCAAGACGGGCGCATCGACCTTCCCTTCCGCGGCCGCAGTCTCGATCTGCGCGTCTCCTGCATACCGACCAATCATGGCGAAAGCATCGTGATGCGTATTCTGGACAAGCAGAGCCTGGTGCTGGGTTTGCCGGAACTGGGATTTTTGCTCGACGATCAACTGCAGTTTGAGAGCTTGATCAAGCGCCCCCATGGGGTGCTTCTTGTGACGGGCCCCACCGGTTCGGGAAAGACAACCACGCTCTATGCCTGCCTCGGGCAAATCAACCAGCCCAATCGCAAGATCATCACCGTCGAGAATCCGATCGAATACTTGATGACGGGGGTCAATCAGGTTCAGGTTCTGGAGGACATCGGGTTAACGTTTTCAGCCGCCTTGCGATCCATTCTGCGCCAAGCGCCAAACGTCGTGATGATCGGCGAAATTCGCGATAAGGAGACGGCGGACATCGCCATGGAGGCGGCATTGACGGGCCATCTGGTGTTCAGCACCCTGCACACCAACGACGCCCCCAGCGCCGTGACGCGCCTGCTCGATCTGGGCGTCAAACCTTACATGGTGGCATCGGCGCTCCAAGCGGCCATGGCGCAACGGTTGATCCGGTGTGTGTGCAAACTGTGCGGCGAATCCCATACCATGACCGACAAAGAACGCAAGATGCTGGGCCCGCTGGCCAAGGGGCTGGCCAATGCCGAGCTGCGGCACGGTCATGGGTGCCCGGCCTGTTCCCTGAGCGGCTACAAAGGACGCAAGGGCATCTTCGAGATCTTTGTGGTAGATGATGTGATTCAGCGGATGATTTTCGACCATCAGTCCACGCTCACCCTCCGGCAACGCGCCCGCGAAATGGGCATGCGGACGTTGCGGGAAGACGGACTGTTGAAAGTGGCAACGGGAATGACCACCATCGAAGAGGTCCTCAAGGCCACACTAGGGGATGCGGATTAATGAATACCTTCACCTTGGACGTCGACGCGCTGATGCAGTTGACGATTGACGAAAACGGTTCGGATCTTCACCTGCGTGTCGGCGCGCCGCCCGTTCTGCGCATACACGGGGCGCTGATGCCGCTCGATCTTCCGGTGCTAACGCCGGACGATACGAAGAACTTCATGGCGCACATTGCCACGGAGGCCCAGCAGCGCAGCGTTTACGAGGATTGCGGCGTCGACTTCGGTCTGAGTTTTGGCGACCAGGGGCGGTTTCGCGTAAGCATCTTTCTGACCAAGGGGACGATCGGCGTCGTGATGCGATTGTTGCCGACGACGCTGCTGACCCTCGAACAGATCGGCTTTCCCGAGCAAGTGCGCGAGTTGCTGTACAAGCCCCGCGGCCTGATTCTGGTCACGGGCCCCACCGGATCGGGCAAGACCACGACGCTCGCAAGCATGCTGAACATCATCAACGATACGCGCGACTGCCACATCATCACCGTGGAAGACCCGATCGAGTATTTTCATCGGCACAAAAAATCGCTGGTGACACAACGCGAAATCGGGGTGGACGTCCCCAATTTCGCCGAGGCGCTGCGCCGGGCGCTGCGCCAGGACCCGGATGTCATCCTGGTCGGTGAAATGCGTGACCTCGAAACGATGCGGGCTGCGATCACGGCGGCAGAGACGGGGCATCTGGTCTTTGCCACGCTGCACACGACGGGCGCTTCGGCCACTGTTGATCGTATTGTCGACGCATTCCCGACCAACGAGCAGGAAGAGGTGCGGACACAGCTGGCCGTCTCCATCGTCGCCGTCATCTCCCAACTGCTGCTCCCGCGCGCGGACAAGCCGGGCCGCGTCGCCGCTTTTGAGGTGATGATCTCGACGCCGTCCATCCGTTCACGGATTCGCGACAACAAAACGTTCCAGATCGCCTCCGACATTCAAACCGGAACGAAGTACGGCATGAACACGCTCGATGCCCATCTGCTCGAACTCTATCTCGCCGGCAAAATCCACTATGACGACTTGGTGACCAAATCGCAGGACCCCGACACGCTGGTCGCAAAGTTGAAGAAGGACTTGGAAACACGGGAGCGATGACATGAGCGGACATCTCGATTTTGATCCCGTTCTCGACCTGGCCATTACCAATGGCCTCGTTGATGAACAGCAGGCGCAGGAATTGCTCGACGAGAAAAAACGCTCAGGCAAACCCATGCGGCGGCTCTTGCTGGACAGCGAGTTTGTCACCGAAAACGACCTGCTGGGCATGATGGCCGCCTATCAGGGGTGCGAGGTCGTCGATCTCACGCAATTGTCCATTCCCCAGGCGGTCATCAAGTGCATTCCTGCCAGCGTGGCGCGGATGTACAACGTGATACCCATACGGACGGGAACCGGGGCCGTGACGTTGGCCACGTCCACGATCATCGATCCCCATGCGATGGATGAGATCATGTTTGTCCTGACCAAGGACGTCTCCTTCGTGATGGCCCGCGAGGGCGATATTCATGATCGCGTCACCGAGTATTACGGGGATGACAGCGCAACCGTCGCCGATCTCCTGACCAGTCTGGAGGGCGAAATCTCCAAGGATCCCGCCCTGGCTGCGAGCGAAGAGGTGGATGACAAGGGGATTGCCGAGGCCGCCGGTTCCGCGCCGATCATTCAGTTCGTTCATCTGGTCCTGTATAATGCGGTCATGGCACGGGCATCGGACATCCACTTTGAGCCTTTCGAAAAGGAGTTCCGCATCCGTTACCGCGTGGACGGCGCCCTCTATGAGATGGCGCCGCCGCCCCGGCGCCTGGCGACAGCGATCATTTCGCGCGTCAAGGTCATGTCCGGCCTGAACATCGCCGAACGCCGAATGCCGCAGGACGGACGCATCGCCATCACGGTCGCTGGTCGGCATATTGACTTGCGCGTCTCCTGCCTGCCGACCCGTTTTGGCGAAAGCGTCGTGTTGCGTGTGCTGGACCAAAGCGTGGTCTCACTCAATCTCGACACCCTGGGCATGCCGGAAGATGTCTTGAACGATATCTTCAACGACGTTGAGAAACCCAATGGAATCATCATCGTGACCGGGCCGACCGGTTGCGGAAAGACCACCACGCTGTATTCCTGTCTGAGACGGATCAACACGATTGATCTGAAGCTGCTGACCGCCGAGGAGCCCGTCGAATACGATATTGACGGCATCGTTCAGGTGCCCATCAACCCGCTGACGGGCAACACGTTTCCACTGGCTTTGCGGGCGTTTCTGCGCCAGGATCCCGATGTGATGATGATCGGTGAAATCCGTGATTTGGAGACCGCCAAGATCGCCATTGAGGCCGCGTTGACGGGGCACTTGGTCTTCAGCACGCTGCACACCAACGATGCCGCCGGTGCCATCACGCGCCTGATCGACATGGAGGTCGAGCCCTATCTCATCGCCTCGACGTTGGAGGCTGTCCTGGGCCAGCGGCTGCTTCGCACCATCTGCCTGAATTGCAAAACGGCCTATGAGCCGGACGACGACACGCTGCGCACCCTGAATTTGACGCGATCAGACATCGGATCGCGCCCGTTTTATTACGGGCGGGGCTGTCAGAAGTGCAACAGCACCGGCTACAAGGGGCGCAAGGGCATCTACGAATATCTGCGGATTTCGAACGATATCCGCGAGCTGATCAATGAGAAGAAACCCACCCTCTTCCTCCGTGAAAAGGCTCGGGCGATGGGCATGCGCACGCTGCGCGAAGATGGCATACGCAACGTGCTGGATGGCTATACGACGGTGGATGAAATTCGCCTCTACACCTAACCCGATACGGAGACGTGTGTATGGAAAATGTGGCAATTATCGGGAGCGGCCCAGCCGGTTTGACGGCGGCCATTTATTGCGCGCGCGCCAATCTGCATCCGGTCGTGATCGAGGGGCAGCAACCCGGCGGGCAACTGACGCAGACGACCGATATCGAAAACTATCCGGGATTTGAAAACGCCATCAGCGGTTTTGATCTGGTCATGGCCATGCGCAAGCAGGCCGAGCGGATGGGCGTCCGCTTGATGATGGATCAGGTGAGCGGATGTGATTTCGGCAGCGACGTAAAACGGCTTTCGCTGGAGGCGAATGGTGAGTTGCTGTCGAAGACGGTAATCATCGCCACGGGCGCCATCGCCCGCTATCTGGGCCTGCCGTCGGAGCAGGCGCTGATCGGCCGCGGCGTCTCGGGATGCGCGACGTGCGACGGCGCGTTTTACCGCAACCAGGATGTTGCGGTGGTGGGCGGAGGCGATACCGCGATGGAGGATGCGCTGTATCTGTCACGCATCACGCGAACCGTCACGCTGATTCACCGGCGCCGTGAATTCCGCGCGTCCAAGGTGATGGTGGATCGGGTGCTGGCAACGTCCAACATCCGGGTTGTCTGGGACAGCACGGTAGCGGAGGTTCTCGATCCCAAGAAAAACGAGGTGTCCGCTGTCGTAATTCAAAACGTCAACATGGGCGAACGGAGCGAAATAAAGGTCTCGGGTCTCTTCATCGCCATCGGCCACACGCCCAGCACACAGCCGTTCAGGACGGCCGTCCGGTGTGACGATGCGGGGTATATTGTGACGCAGAACACGCGGACGTCTACAGACGGCGTGTTTGCGGCTGGCGATGTCCAGGATCCTGTCTATCGGCAGGCGGTCACGGCCGCTGGAACCGGCTGCATGGCCGCCTTGGAAGTCGAGCGGTACCTGGCCGCAAAGGGTTGACCCCTGCTTTTGTTTTCCGTATTACCGCCATGCAAACGTCTGATTTCGACTATGTGTTGCCGCCGGAACTGATCGCGCAGGAGCCCCCCGCCGTCCGCGGGTCTTCGCGAATGATGATCCTGGATCGCCAGACGGGTGCGCTGGCGCATCACCGGGTTGCCGACTTGCCCCGTTTTCTTCAAGCGGGCGACCTCCTAATCTTGAACGATACTCGGGTGTTTCCCGCCCGGTTGCTGGGCCGTTGGGAAGATACCGGCGGTGCCGTGGAGTTTCTGCTGCTCGAACGGGAGGACACGTCCGACGCCCAGTGGCGTGTGCTTGTCGGGTCCGGCAGACGGGTGCGAGCGGGATTGCGCGCGAGCTTCGGTGAGGGGGCGCTGATGGCCGATATCGTGGCCCGCGGCGAGGGCGGGCAGGCGGTGATCACGTTCGATCTGAATGGTCCTCTGGAGCCGCTGCTCAACCGCTTCGGCACGACGCCACTGCCGCCCTACATACAGCGGACGGCTGTCGATAACGCCCGGCAGCACATCGACCGCGAGCGGTATCAGACGGTGTATGCGCGGAATGTCGGTGCCGTGGCCGCGCCAACAGCCGGCCTTCACCTGACCGAAGCGCTGCTCGATCAGATTCGGAGTCTGGGCATCACCTGTGCAACCGTCACGCTTCATGTCGGGATTGGGACGTTCAGACCGGTCACCTCCGAAACGGTGGAAGGTCATCACATGGACGCCGAACGCTACTGTGTGCCGATTGAAACGGCCGACGCGGTCCAGGCGTGCCGAGCCCGCGGCGGTCGGCTGGTGGCGGTCGGCTCGACCTCGGTCCGCACACTGGAGACCGTCGCTGCCGCCCACGACGGTATGATTGTGGCGTGCTCCGGACGCAGCGATCTTTTCATCCATCCCCCGTACACCTTCCGCGTCGTCAACGCTATGCTCACCAATTTTCATCTCCCCCGATCAACCTTGCTCATGATGGTTTCAGCATTCGCCGGACGGGAACGGACGCTGGACGCTTATGCCGCCGCCATCCACGCAGGCTACCGATTTTTCAGCTACGGCGACTGCATGTTGTTGCAGTGATCTGCCCGTTTTTGCACCGCTTGACTGTACGGATTCGCTATGACATCATCGCCCCCGCCTTCACCGCCCATTCGAGAACTGACGACCTTTATCCTGACGCCGGCATCGATCACCGAGCCGTTGCCCGTTGATGCGATCTTCTCGGCGGACGCGCCGCTGGAGGTCGACGTCGGCGCCGGCAAGGGACGATTCCTGCTGGCCCGCGCCTCGGCCAATCCCGACGTGTGCTACATTGCCATCGAGCGACTGCTGGGACGCGTCCGCAAGATTGACAGTAAGCTGACGCGCAACGGGCTAGCCAATGTGCGAATCATCCGCCTGGAGGCGTTCTACGCTCTGCAGTTTCTTCTGCCGCCCAAACGCATTCGGACGGTCTACATTCACTTCCCCGACCCGTGGCCCAAACGACGCCACCACAAACGACGACTTTTCTCACCGGAATTCCTCGATATGCTCCATGATCGGCTTCAACCCGGCGGCACGGTGCAGATCGCTACCGATCACCTCGATTATTTTGAGGCGATCCGCAAAGCGTTCGCCCGCGACACGCGGTACCAAGAGGCACCGCCCATTCCCCGCCTGCCCGAGGAGCAAACCGATTTTGAGTTGATCTTCCGCGGCAACGGGCAAACCATCGGCGAATGCGCCTACCGCATTTGATCCATTATAACGGTTCACGCTTCGGGTCGTTCTCTGCCGTCTGACGCAACAACTGATCGAGCTCTCGAAGGCTCCGGACCGTCAGTTGATCGCGCCGCGCGTTCAGTAGCGCGAGAATCGAGAGGCTGGCTTGTGTCTCACCCCGCGCCTGCAAGGCCGTGGCCAACAGCAGAAGCAGTTCGGGTGAACGGAACGGCTCGGGTGTATTGCTGGCCAGCTCGACCACCGCATCGGGATGTTCCTGTTTCATGAGCACCTGCGCCAACAGAAGATACGCATCACCGGAAACGTCTGACTGTCGCAGGGCCGCTTCGAGGGCCAACCGGGCCTGATCCGGCTGATCGGTACGCAGATAGGCCTCCCCCATCGCCGTCAGGATCGGTCCGTTCGTGACAAACGTCAGCGTCTCGGCTAAGTGAATGACGGCCATGCGAAAAGACGACCGTTTGAGCAGCGCCCGACCCAACACTTCATTCGCGCGCACATGATAGCGATTACACTTCAGGATCGTCTGGCAATCGCGCTCCAGTAAATTCCAATCCTGCTTGGCGAGCCCCGCATCCAACATCCAGTCCCCAATGCGATCCTGCTCCGGAAGCCCGCGCGGCAGGAGGCGCATCAACAGAATGCGCGCCGAATCGAGTGATCGTCCGCCACGGGCGACCAAGATGCGCGCGCGAAGCAGATCCATTCGGTCACGATGCAACGCCGGACGCATTCTGGCCAGATGGGGCAAGATGACCCGTTCAACCTCCCGTGCACGACCCTGATCCAGCAGAACCATCGCCGACTCCGCAACCGCTGCCGCATCCGCTGCTGGATCGATGACGTAGGCCTCAGGCCGGACTGCATTCGTTGTCGCAGATTCCGCCACGCTTCCGGCCTTCACCCAATTTTCATTCAGAAGAACGGGATTCACCACGGACCAATTCAGTCCGGGCTGAATCACGGCCAATCCGAATGCCAGAATAAATCCGCCTGCGCCGAAGACACGCAGCAGCACCCACCCCAACATCCCTTCCCGATCCGAAACGTCCACAAAGGAATCGTCGCCCGTGTCTTCGCCGCTACCAGAACGATAAACCGTCGCCACGAGAAACCAGCGGCTGATGAAATAACCTGCCGCAAACACAATCGCCAAGGCCGCGATGAGCGACACATCCCCCCGGCCCCGCCAATCGGCACCCGGCGTGTATGGAAAATTCAGAAGCACGACCCCCAAGGCGCCCGTCCCCAAAGTCAACAGGGCGGTCGTCCCTAATCGGTGCTCGCGCTGCTGACTCAACGAGAGACCCAGAGCCAGCACGAAGGGGATTCCGGCCCACAGCATGGTCCACATCCAATGCGGCGACAAGCCGACGTCCTGCACTGCGGCCAAATGACCGGCCGTCATGGCGCGCACCACCTGCGGCACCGAAATGGCCGTGTCAACCGATTCGCTCAGCAACAGCGAGGCGAGGCCAAGCTGCACCGCGAACCCGATACCGGAACAGACAATCGCAGCGACGAAATAACGTTGGAAGGGCAACTCGAAATGAATAATGGCCCGCACATAAAAAAAGATCAGCACACCCGCCACCACCACAAAGACTGGGCTTTCTGCGATTCCGATCCCCGCCACCGCGCTGACCAGACACGCCGCACTCAGCGATGGCCGCAGACAAAACGACGAGGTCAACCAGCCCGCGACCAGCAGCAACAGCGCGTCAAACGAGCCCGGACCCGCACGCGTTGCCGTAATCCAGAACGGCGCGCTGAAGGCGTACACCAGGCCCGCGCCCAGCGTCCCCAGCGCGAGTGCCAGTCGCTCCCGCCGCGTGAACTCCCCACAGATCAGCGCCATTGCCTCATGCGCGCTCTGAACCGGAGGAAGCGGCTTGTCGGAGTCATCGTCCCCCTGAAGGAAAAAAAGCGTCGAGACGTCAACCCGGCTCATTCCGCACGCCAACAGCCGCCGGAACACAACGAGAAACCCGCACAGGCCCACGCCCGCAAACACCCCGCTCAGCGCGTTGATCGTGACCTCGGGCTCCGCCAACTTGAGCGCGACGGCCCAGCGCGCGCTCAGCAACCAGACCTGATGAAGCGCGACGGTCTGTGGATCAAGACTCAGAACGAGTCCGCCCATTTCCGTGGGCAGCCCCGGATGGAAGGCATCGGACACGCAGAACAGCAATAGAAAAGCGGCATAGGCCAAGCCCGCGGTGACGGCCACAAGCTGAAACAGTTTCATCGCGTACCCCCTTCTCAATCCGCATGCAGCGGCGCATAATGTGACCCCGCCGACGGCGTATGGATGCGGCGACCAGCGATCACCGTCGGCTTCACCGTCTCACTCCGTTCCGGATAGTCCAGCGTGTAATGCAGGCCCCGGCTTTCCTTACGATGGGCCGCGCTGCGGATGATCAGCGCCGCAACATCGGCGATATTGCGCAACTCGAGTGTGTCAGGCGTGACCCAATAATCAAAATAATACTGGCGGATCTCCCGGCGCAGGTTGGCGATGCGCCGCAAGGCCCGTTCGAGCCGCTTTCCGGAACGGACGATCCCGACATAGTCCCACATGCACGTCCGGACTTCGTTCCAGTTGTGAGACACCACCACCTGCTCGTCGCTGACCACAGCGCGCCCATACTGCCAATCCGGAATCACCACATCGATCCGTTTCACCGGCTCCTGCCTGACCCGCTCTGCCACGGCCTGCGCGCAGACCAGCGCCTCCAGCAATGAATTGCTGGCTAGCCGGTTGGCGCCATGCAAACCGGTGCAGGCGCATTCGCCCACCGCAAGCAATCCCGGAAGCGTGGTCTCGCCAGCAACCGTTGCCTTGATGCCCCCACAGCAATAGTGAGCCGCCGGAACGACCGGCATCAGATCAGCGGCCATGTCGATGCCGAACCGCTTCGCCGTCGCATACAGCGTGGGAAACCGCTCTTCGATAAAGGAGCGCGGCTTGCTGCGCATGTCGAGACAACAGTAGGGCGCAGCGGTTCGCTTCATTTCGGCGTCAATCGCGCGGGCTACAATGTCGCGCGGTGCCAAGGCTCCTCTCGGATCATAGTTGAGCATGAACGGTCGACCGTCACGATCCACCAATTCCGCGCCTTCGCCCCGCACCGCCTCGCTGATGAGAAAGTTTTTGGCTTGGGGATGGTAGAGACAGGTTGGATGAAACTGGATAAATTCCATGTTGGCGATGTCGGCGCCCGCTCGCCAGGCGATCGCCACTCCGTCGCCCGTGGCAATGTCGGGGTTGCTCGTGTAGAGATACACCTTGCCGCACCCGCCAGTCGCCAGAATCGTCCACGGCGCCCGAACCGCGCTGATCTCGCCGGTCGCCTCGTCCAGAAGATAGGCGCCGATGCACCGATTGGGCCCGGACAGCCCGAGCCAGCGTGTCGTGATCGCGTCGATCACCATCGTGCGCTCGCGGATCACGATGTTGGGATGCTCCAGCACGCGTTCCAGCAGCACACTTTCCACACGCCGCCCGGTGATATCCCCTGCGTGCAGCACGCGCCTTCGCGTATGCCCCCCCTCGCGCCCCAGATCATAGCCGCTGGCGCTCTCGGCGCTCGCGCTGAACGTCACGCCGAGCCGCTCGAGATCGGCAATCCGCGCCGGGCCGTCCGAAACGATCCGCCGCACCACCGACTCGTCACACAACCCCGCGCCCGCATCGAGCGTGTCGGCCACATGCTGTTCGAAGGTGTCACCGGGCTCCAGCACGCAGGCGATACCGCCCTGGGCGTAATTGCTGTTGCTTTCGGCCGATTCCTTCTTGGTCGCAAGGAACACGCGACCGCTGGACGCCATCCGCAAGGCGGCGGACAACCCTGCAATGCCGCTTCCAGCAATAAAATAGTCAAATGACTCGATGCGCATGGTACAGCCTTTTCCGACTCACACTTGACAAGACCGGTGTCGAGGCTTCATATTATCACGAATCAAACGGATTGGAAGAGCGGACTTGCAGCTTTTTTGCGCTCATTAGAACGAAGATGAACCCCTTTTAAGGTGATTGACGCATGATTACAGTCAAAATCATCGGCGCGACAGGCTATGGCGGAGTCGGCATCATCGAATTGCTGCTGCAACACCCGGAAGCGCGTCTCGTGACTCTGGTTGCGCGTGAGGACATCGGCCAGCCCCTGAGCGCGGTGTATCCCCACCTGACCGGCTTCTGTGAACTTCCCATCCTGGCCCCCGATGATCCCGCCGCCGCTGAGCCCGCGGATGTCGTTTTCTACTCGACGCCGGACGGTGTCGGCATGACCCGCGCCCACGCCGATCTCGCCAAAGGATCCAAGATCATCGATTACAGCGGTGACTTTCGCTTTACGACTCCTGAAGCCTACGCCGATTATGCAACCCGCATCGGCCGCAACCCCGCCCATGCCGCACCCGATCTGCTCGGCGGGAACGCCTACGGTCTGGCCGAACTTCACCGCGAGGCGATTCGGAACGCCCGGATCGTGGGCAACCCCGGCTGTTTTGCGACGAGCTGCATTCTGGGCCTCGCACCCGCCGCCCGCGCCGGCCTGATTGATCCCGCAAGCCTCATTTGCGACTGCACCACCGGGGTCTCCGGCGCCGGCAAGAAGGTCGCCCCCACGTTCCACTACCCGGCGCGCTACGAGCAGTTGAACGCCTATAAGCTCGCTGGTCACCAACACGTCTGCGAGGTCGAGCGCGAACTCTCGCTCGTCGCGGGCCGCGAGATGCGCGTCACCTTCACCGCGCATGTGGCGCCCGTCTGCCGCGGCATCATGTCCACTCTCTACGGCACCCTGACCGCACCGCTGACCGAGAATCAGGCGCTCGATTGCTACCGCGCGTTTTTCTCCGGCAGTCCCTTCGTCCGCGTCTTCCCCAGCACCGCTGCAATCGGCACGCTCCACGTGCGGGGCACGAACTTTTGCAACCTGGTCGTCAGCGTCGATTCCCGCACGAACCGGCTTCGGGTTGTCGCGTACATCGACAACCTGATAAAGGGACAGGCCGGATCCGCGCTGCAGAACATGAACCTGATGTGTCACTGTGATGAAACCCTCGGTCTCAACCGTCCAGGAAACTACCCGTGAGTAAAAAGAAATCCGCGCCGCCGCAAAAGAAACCGGCCGCACCCCCCGCTGTCAAAGGACGCCACGGCTTGGGTCGTGGTCTGGGCGCCCTCATCAGCGCCGTGCCTGCATCCGTTGACGCCGCGCACGCGCCCCATGCGACGGCCGTTCTGGCGCTCGAGCGTGGCGCGACAACATCCCCCGCCGATCCCCTCCCCTTGCCGCCGGGCCAGCAATCGGTGCTGTCCCTTCCCGTGGGAGAAATCGCGCGCTGTCCCTGGCAACCCCGCTCCGTCTTTGATCAGGAGGCGCTGCGCGAACTCGCCGAATCGATCAAGGCTCACGGCGTGATCCAGCCGCTCATCTGCCGCAAGTCGGATGGCGGAGGTTTCGAGCTGATCGCCGGCGAACGACGCCTGCGCGCGGCTGTTGAAGCCGGCCTCGGCCGTGTGCCGGTGATCGTCCTCGATGCCGCCGACCGCGATGCCGCCGAAATGGCCGTCATCGAGAACATCCAGCGCGAAGATCTCAACGTCATTGAAGAAGCCGAGGGCTACCGCACCCTCGCCGAGACCTTCAACCTGACCCAGCAGGAGGTCGCTGATCGCGTCGGCAAGTCGCGCCCCGCCGTCACCAACGCCATGCGCCTCCTCGACCTGCCGGATGAGGTCAAACAACTGCTTTCATCGAACCTGCTTTCCACCGGCCACGCCAAAGTCCTTCTCGGCGTCACCGATCCCGCCGAACAGACCCTGCTCTCGCACAAGTGCCTGACCGAGGGCATGACCGTCCGCAGCCTGGAACGCCTGGTGGCTCGGCGCAAAAGCGCCCGGGACTCTGATGTCCTCGCGCGACTCCCCAAACCCGACATGCCCGAGGCTCACCTCCGGGATCTCGCAGACCGCATGAACCGCCACTTCGGCACCCATGTGCGTCTCACTGCCAGCCAGACCTACGCCAACGGGAAACGGTCCAAGGGCTGCATCGAGATCGACTTCTACGACAACGACGATCTCGACCGTCTCCTCTCGCTCCTCGGCATCACCGTGGATTGATCCTCAATCGGTATGAACGACGCCTTGTCTGAAATGTGGGTGCCCCAAACCCTGGAACCGGGGAAGATACATGCGCCGCGTATCGGCCCGCTGCAGTTATGGCTGGCGCATCGCGGCGACGAATTGCATCTCGCTGCGGGGTTGATCGATGAAACGGACGCCCGCGCGGAAGCGGCTCCGGCTCAACCGGCGGAGGCGGATGTGGCGGCGTGGCGGCGCTGGGTATGCGGGAGCAGGCCGATACAGATTGCGCTGGAACCGCGGCTCCCCCCCCGCCCTGTCATCGTGCGTCCTGCGATGCCGGTGACGGTCCTGCCCGGCGAGGAAGTCGCTTTCTTTGTCAGCATTCCGATACGCGTGGCCGTCCTCTGTGTCCGGGACGGGGGCGAACCGCGCGAGGTGTGCGAGGAACCGTCAGTCCTGCTATCCAACTCATGGTTCGGACCACCGATCGAGGGCGAGTTGTGCTATGCGGTCAAGACCCACGCCCGTCGACATCTGGACGAGTTGCGCCACGATGCGCATCTGGCCGTGTGTCCGGTCACCATTCAAAACGCCGACAGTCACAGCCTGACGTTCGAGCGACTCTGTCTGCGGACGCAATCGCTCGGCATCTATGCGGGCACGCATCATCTCTGGACGAATCGTGGAACGCTCGTGTACCGCGGCGACGATCATCCGGCAAACATCACGTTCGAAACGACCCCGCCCCCGTATGACCGCGCGAGACGGTTGGTGGCGGAGCCGCGCAAACCCCACAAGCAGAGCCGGATGATGCGCGCTTTCGGCACCTTCAAATCCATTTCCGGTTTTTAAAGAGGACACCATGCAAGGACTTATCGATTGGTTCTACGCGCACCACATTGCGCTGGCCCGGCTGGTGGTTCTGGTGATCATCGGCGTGCCCCTGATCGGGTTGGCCGAAAAGATTGCGCGCCGAGTGGGAGCGAAGAAATTCTCGCCGCAAGGGGTGATGCTCCTGCGCAAATTGATTCGCTACGGGCTTGGGACGGTTCTGGCCGTGGTCCTGCTCGGCGAGATGGGGTTCAATTTGACCGCCATTCTCGGCGCGGCGGGCATCGCCGGCGTGGCGATCGGCTTTGCCGCTCAGACAAGCCTGTCGAATCTGATCAGCGGGCTGTTCTTGATTCTCGAAAAGCCGTTCCATGTCGATGACGTGCTCCAAGTCGGGGAGACGACGGGGCTGGTCCATGAGATTGATCTGCTGTCGGTCAAGCTGCGGACGTTTGACAACCGTTTTGTCCGTATTCCAAACGAATCCTTGATCAAAAGCACATTCATCAACATCACGCGGTTTCCGATCCGGCGGATGGATATCGATATCGGCGTTGCTTACAAGGAAGACGTGGATCACGTTGTCCGCGTGCTGACGGAGATTGCCGATCAGAACCCCTATGCGCTTGACGAGCCGGCGCCGTTGATTCTCTTCAAGGGCTTCGGAGACTCGGCGCTCGAGTTTCTGCTCGGCGTGTGGTTTGAGAAAACGGACACCATGACGCTGCGCAATTCGATCATGAAAGAAATCAAATCACGGTTTGATCGCGAGGGGATCGAGTTCCCCTTTCCGCATCGTACGCTGTACGTTGGCGCAAACTCAGCCCCCTTCCCCGTGCGCATGGTCGATGCTACCTAATAGTGATGATCGCCAGGCTGAGGTCGGCTTCCGACTCATGAAGACGGGCGGAACTCAACAATAGACCTGCAATCGCCGCGCGGATGCAGGTCGCGATGATGTTTATCCCCGGTACGCGGGCGGTTTGGGATCGAGCCAGTTGAGCAATTCCGGGCGGATGGCGTAGGCGAACCAGAAGTTTCCGGGCGGCGTGTGGTGCCCGAACACCTGGGCGCCGGCACGGGCCACGAAGAATCGGTTGAAGAATTCTTCATTGGTTCCCTTGAACACCTTCCGTTCTGCGGCAAACTTCGGCAGGGTGTCGATGTACAGGTACTTCTCCCGGTTCAGGAAGTCCACAAACTCCTGATCGAACCGCTTTCCGGTCTTAAAGTATTTCTCCAGCGTCGGCACATCATAGCTCAGCATGATCATGAACTTGCGCTTGTTGGCCTTGCACCACGTGCGGAACTTGTCCACGGTGTACATGGTGGAGCGGATGCCGTAAGCGAGGTGCAGCTTCTGGGCATCCGCCTGCCGGGTCTTCGCGTTACGCAGGTTGACCTTGACACCCAGCGCTTCGGCCAGCTTTTCCGACTGCTCGACAGGCGCTTCGCCCCCTTCGCGCAGGCAGTATAATTGCGCGCCCTGATCATCCTTGAAGGCGTTGTAAAAGTTATCCGCTCCCACGAGCTTGCGGAGATCTGCGGTCTTCTTGAACATGCCGGGACGTTCGACCCACGTGCCCGTATCGGTATCCAGGCGCAGGTGATTCCAAGGGAATCCATGAACCGGATAGCCGTCCTTCTTACCGCGCGGGAGTGCCCGGCACATCCACGCCACACGCACCCAGCGGGCGGCGTCGATGTTGCGCAGGTAGTCATCATCCCACACATTGAGAATGATATTTTCGGCGGCGACTTCCTTGATCGCCTCCATACGCATCGCCCGCTGGTAGGCCTGATAGACGCCGTAGCCGCCAACGCCGAAGTTTCGGATCGGCTCGCGGAAGTTGGCGGCGAGAAACTCCTGCCACGTTTCGCCGTTGCTCACCTGAGCCCCCTGGGTGTAGCTGTCGCCGTAGGTGTTGATCCGGCACGGCTGATCCGCGTAGTTGATCATGGTGCGGTTATAATAGCGGCGGTCGTACGTTCCCAGGGTGACGGTCCCCTCCATGCCGTCTTTCATGCAATGGTTCTGGTGGATATAACCCAATTCCGCGTCAAACTTGAGGATCGCCGGATTCTTCGGATCCATGTACCGCTCGATTTCAATCGGATGGTACGCGCATGTGTGCAGCAGATGCTTCATGTCCTTGAGTTCGCTCATGCAGATTCTCCTTGTTGGAAAAGCGTCGCCATGGATCGGTCAGTTCCGTTGCATCCGACCTGAAAACGGCGTGTGAAAGGTGTGAGAATAGTAAAAACGTATTGGACGGGTCAAGGAGAATAGGCTACAGCTTCAAAGACCCGAAGACGTCGCCGAGGTTTCCGAGGCCCTTCGCCGGCGCTTTGGACGAGGCCAGAAAGGCGGACACCTCCGCCTCCTGTCCCTCACCCGACGTCCGCGCTTGCCACTTGGCGGGCGTGGTCAGCGAGATGCGGCCTCCCTCGATCGATCTCACGATCAGCTTGATCGCCGAACCGGGAGCGAACATCCGCTCCAGCCGGGCCGCTGGCGCGCCGCCCTTGGGGATGTCGGTCTCGCTGATATGAAGCAGGCCAGCCTTCTCCTCGGAGAGGCGGACGAATACGCCGAATTCCTTGATGCCCTCCACGATGCCCTCGACCTCGCTCCCCGGCGCCAGCTCGCCCGGCTTGAGCGCCTGCACCCGCACGTCAACGGGCTTCAACGCGATCCGCCTGCGCTCAGGATCGATCGCCTCGACCTGCACCAGCAGCTCCTGTCCCTCGCTCACCGCCTCGCGGGCCGAGAGGATGCGTCGGCCGTTGCCCAGCTTGCTGATCGGCACCAGGCCATCGACGCCGGGGATGATCGCGATAAACGCGCCGAACGGCTCGATGTGCGAGACCCTGCCCGTCAGCGTGCTGCCAATCGGATACCGCTCGATGGCGTCCTGCCACGGATCGCGTTGGGTCGCGCGCAGACTGAGCGAGACGCGGTTGCGTTCCAGATCAACCTCGCGCACCTGGACCTCGACCGTGTCGCCCGCCTTGGCGACGTCTTCGGGCTTCGTATCCCGCACCCACGAGAGTTCCCGCAGCGGGATCAGCCCATCGATGCCGCCCAAGTCGACAAAAATACCGAAATCGGTCAGGCGCGAAACCACCCCTTTGCGCACATCCCCTTCGCGCAGATCAGCCAGGAGGGACTCGCGTTGCGCTTCCCGCTCCTTCTCCAGCAAGGCGCGACGGCTCAGCACCACATTGTGGCCCTCCTCGCCGTACTCGCTCACCAGAAAGCCGAATTTTTGGCCGACATACACAGCCCCTTCGGTCTTGTGCAAATCGATCTGTGAATAGGGACAAAAGGCGCGAGTCGCACCAACCGCCACTTCGTAACCGCCGCTGATCTCGCTTTTAACGAGCCCCTCGATCGGCATGCCGCTTTCGAAGGCGCGGCCGACGGTCTGATCCATGAGAAGCGAACCCGAGACCCGCAGGGCAAACATGAACGCGCCGCCCTGCATCGCGGTGAAGATGACCGTCAGGCTATCGCCGGGTTTAACGGTCGGCTCGCCCGCCTCGTTCAACACCTCCGCAATCGGGAGCAGCCCCTCGTTCTTGGCCTGCACGTCCAAAATCGCGTAGACGTCGTTCAGCGCCAGAACGCGCGCGCTCACCCGCTCGCCCGGATTAAACCCCTTGCGGTAGACCACCGTCTGGGTGTCCAGCATCGCCGCAAAAGCGGCCGATGCCGCCGAATGATTCGTCTGTTGTGCCATAGATCCGATTCCTTGATGACGCGCCTCACGCGCGAACGCTTTCCGATCCGAAAAGGTGTTAGTGTAACCGAACGGGGTGTGTTCGGCAACGCCGGATCACGCGAAACCCAGCAATTCTCCACCGCATTTCTCCACGCCGAGGATTGGGCTTTACGGATTCGCCGTCATCCGGCATACTACGGGCGCCGTTGCGTTACCGCTGCGGAGAGCCATGAATAAAATCGTACGCTTCGTGATCGCCCTGCTGCTCCTGCCGCTCTGCGTGGCGGTCACTCGGGCCACGGCCGACATGGTGTTCATCTCCTCGACGGCGGTTTCCCCGTTCGCGCCCTCCGCGCTGGCTCTGGCCGGCGGCGGGGTGCTGTGGGTGGTGTTCTATCTGTTCCTGCCACATCCGATGCGCGCCTACATAGTCGCTCATGAGTTGACCCACGCCGTCTGGGGACTGATATTCGGGGCCCGTGTCAGCAGGCTGGACATCCAGCCAACGGGTGGCAGCGTTCATCTGACCAAGACCAACACGCTCATCACGCTGGCCCCCTACTTCTTCCCGTTCTACACCCTGATCCTCGTCGCCATCCGGCTGTTGCTCGGCCTGTTCATGGAGCCCGCGCCGTACCATCTGCTCTGGCTTTTTCTGATCGGCCTGTCGTGGAGTTTTCACCTCACTTTCACCCTCAACAGCCTGCTGATCCACCAGCCCGATATCGCGGCCTGCGGGCGGCTCTTCTCCTACATCTTGATCTATCTGCTCAATCTCGCCGGCGTCGGACTCTGGATCGTCTGCACGACGCCAGCCAACCCTGCGGCGTACGCCGATGCCCTGACCGCACGCACGCGCAGAGCGTACACGCTCACGGTGCGGCAGGCAAGCCGCCTCCTGCCCAACCGTCCCGCACGCACAGCCTTGCCGTAAACCTACCCCTCCAAAAAATCCTCCATGCCGGGCAAGATCGGCGTGCCGCGACCGGGGTCGGGAACCTCGGGCAGAGGCTCGCCGTCCATGACGTGCCGCCGCATCCAATCCAGCCGCCAATAGCCTTTGGCGTGGAAGTGCACGCACAAAAAGACGTCTACCCCGGCGGCGGGACGATGTGTCCAGGTTCGTAAGGCATA
>Ga0194113_10000609_pt1 | contig 47682 bp, 38 predicted proteins | sample TA2MahC200mmetaG_FD_146193 | JGI IMG/M metagenome (GOLD analysis project Ga0194113, IMG submission 146193) | Freshwater microbial communities from Lake Tanganyika, Tanzania - TA2015017 Mahale Deep Cast 200m | ecosystem: Environmental > Aquatic > Freshwater > Lake | place: Tanzania: Lake... | reverse complement strand
CGGTGACGATCCATTTATTGAACACCGGGTTCAACGCAGCCGCCTCCTCCGCGAGCAAACCAGCCCCGACTCGGATTCCTGCGCGCCGCAACAGACGCAGGCCGCGACCGCGATGTTTCGGGTTCGGGTCCGTCGCCGCCACTACCACACGGCGAACACCCGCAGCAATAATGGCATCCGTGCACGGCGGCGTTCGGCCGTGCGTGCAACACGGCTCCAGCGTGACGTAGAGAACCAGTCCTGAGTCCCTGGTCCTGAGTCCTGAGTCATGACTACGGACGCTGGACGCTGGACGCTGGACTCCTGCGTCCCGCAGCGCATTGATTTCAGCGTGCGCATCACCGGCGCGACGATGCCAGCCTTCGCCGATGATCTTGCCGCCGCGCACCAACACGGCGCCAACAGCCGGGTTCGGGCTGGTCTTGCCGATGCCGCGACGGGCGAGCGCCAGCGCGCGCCGCATGAATCGTTCATCTTGTTCGGTGAAGCTCACGTGCAGCAGGATAGCGGTTCCGCTGCGCGAATCAAACTTTCTCTTGCATTTGACGGAGCCTGCCGCTACAAGTCCACCCCGTTTCAACTTCCAGGAGCCTATCAATGAACCCCATTCGTATCATGTGTCTAGCCAGTGTGTCGGCGTTGCTTTGCCTTGATGCCCGCGCCGCACAGAAACCGGATCTGCAGAACCTGACGCAGGAGAACACACAGTTGCGCCAGCGCGTCGAGCGTTTGGAAAACGAACTGGCCGAGATCAAGGCATTGCTCAAGGAGCGCGCTCCCGCCCCGGCCGCCACGGCCACCGTGCCCGCCGGCAAGAAACCGATTGTCGCCGGACTCGACATGGAGTTCTACGGGTATGTGAAGCTCGATGCGTCACATGACAGTTCCCCGGCCTCCATTGGCAACTACGCGCGTTGGGCGGAATCCCACAGCGGCGCGAATGTCCACGACGAATTCAGCATGACCGCCAACCAGACACGGCTCGGATTGCGCATCAAGGGACCTGAATCCAAGACAGTCCAAACCGGCGGCTTGATCGAAATGGATTTCTACGGCGGCGGCACGGAAAACAAACCGAACCCGATGATGCGCCATGCCTATCTCACGGCGTTCTGGCCGGATCTCCAGCTTCAGGTGCTCGCGGGACAGACCTCCGACGTGATCTCGCCGCTGTTCATGCCGACGATCAATTACACCGTCGGCTGGTGGCAGGGCAACATGGGCTATCGCCGTCCGCAGTTGCGCCTGAGTGAAACCTTCAAACCCGCCGACAAAGTCGAAATCAAACTCGAAACCGCCGCCACGCGCACCATCTCCGGGCGCACCCTCGGCAGCACCAGCAGCGGCGACACCGGTCAGGAATCCGGCATCCCAACCTTTCAGGGCCGCGCCAGCGTCGGTTTTCCGTTGCTGACGGAAAAACCGACTGTGATCGGCGTCTCCGGCCATTTTGGACAGGAGCGATTCACCGGCAACAAACGGATTGATTCGTGGTCCATCAACGCGGACATGACCTTCCCCATCACCAAATGGCTCGCGTTGCAGGCAGAGGGGTTCCTCGGTCAAAATCTCGACGCCTACCTCGGCGGCATCGGCCAGGGCGTCAACACGAACACGATGACAGCCATCCGCAGCATGGGCGGCTGGGTCGCGTTGGCGCTGACGCCGTGCGAGAAATGGCAGTTCAACGCCGGCGCGGCGATTGATGATCCGCGCGACTCCGACCTTGCCACCAAGAACCGCACCTACAACACCGTCGCGTTCGGCAATGCCACCTACTTCGTCACGCCGAATCTCTCCATCGGCATCGAGCTTTCCTATCTGCACACCGGCTACAAGGACCAGCAAGACGGCGACGATTTTCGCAAGCAACTCTCGCTGATCTACAAGTTCTAAGTGCCGTCATGGAACAGATCGCCAAAGGAGTCGCGCGTTTCCAACGGACGAAGGCGCCGCAGTTCCGTGAATTGTTTGCGCGCCTTGCGCGCGAGGGGCAACACCCGCGCGCCTTGTTCATCACTTGTGCCGATTCGCGGGTGACGCCCGATCTGTTGACCGACAGCCAGCCCGGCGATCTTTTCATCATCAAGAACATTGGCAACATCGTGCCGCCGGTTGATTCGGCTTCGCACTCCGTGGCGGCGACCATTGAATACGCCGTCAACGTTCTCCGTGTGCCGGACATTATTGTCTGCGGCCACACGCAATGCGGCGCGATGCATGCGTTATTGGACGGCCTCCCGGCTGCGCCGCCGATGCCCCATCTTCGTCAATGGCTCGATCAAGGCGCGTCGCTTCTTGACCGCGTTCCCGTCACGGTCACTGACCGGTTGACGGCGCTTGCGGAAGAAAATGTCAGAATCGCGTTGCGGAATCTTGCGGGCTATCCTGCCGTGGCGGAATGTCTGGCTGCCGGCGCGCTCCGTCTCCACGGATGGATGTTCAGCATCGCCACGATGAAGATGAGCGCGTTGGACGCGGCCACGGGAGAGTTCCGTCCCTTGTTGGACGAAAAATAAAACGGGCTGACCGTGCGACGCGGCCAGCCCGTTCTTGTTTGCACGAGTTGGTCAGGCTTTCTTGATTTGCGGCGCTTTCAACGTGAGCGCCAGTGCCGATGCCACCAAACAGGCCACGCCTGCCGGGATAAACGCCCACATCCACGCTTTCGCGTCGCCCATCATGCCGCCGAGCACGGGACCGACCACGCCGCCGACGCCGTAGGAGAGGAACACCCACGGGTAGTTCGTGCCGACAGTCTTGTTGCCGAAGTAATCGGCTGTGGCCGCCGGGAACAGGGCGAAGTTGCCGCCGAAGTTGAAGCCGATGATTGCCGCGCCGAGGTACAACCCCCACTCGGTGCCGCCGATGAAGTAGAACACAATCATCATCACGCCCTGCAACGCGCTCATCAACACAATCGAATTCTTCCGGCCCAGTTTGTCGGAGAGCGATCCCCAGATGATCCGGCCAAGGCCGTTCAGCAGCGCGTAGAACAATCCCATCGCGGTCCCGGTGATGACGGCAGCGCGCGCTTTCTCAACGCCGTTCGCCAGCAGCGCGTCCGTGCCAAACAATTGAATGACGCCAATCACCATCAACCCCGATGTCGCGCCTACAAAGAATGAAAAGAACAGTGTCCAATACTGCGGGGTGGCCACCATCTCGCGGACGCTGAACTCATGGTGTCCCGCACCGGCGGTTCCCGCCGCCGGCGGAGTCCAGCCGGATGGTTTCCAGCCATCGGGCGGGTTGACCATCACCAGCGCGCCGAGTGTGACGAGCACGGCAAATAGTACGCCATAAAGCATGAAGATCTGGCTCGTAGTCCATCCCATTCCGTACAATCCCGTCCAGCCGGGCGTCAGGTCAACCGGGCCGAACTTGAAGCCGCTGGTCAGCTTGATCCAGATCAGCGCGCCAAATCCAAACCCGGCCACGGCCAGCCCGGTGATCAAACCTTTCTTGTCGGGAAACCACTTCACCAGCGCAGCAATGGGACAGACATAGGCCAAACCGATTCCCGCGCCGCCCAACAAGCCGACGCCGATCAGAATGCCCCAGAAGCTGTTGCCGGCCAATCCGCCCAGCAAATAGCCGATTCCCAACAACACGCCGCCGGTGATCGCGACGATGCGCGGCCCGACTTTCTTCTGCCAGTTGCCCGCCACCAACGCCATCACCACGGCAAACGACAGCAGGCCGAGGGAAAAGATGACCTGCGTCTGCGTCTTCGTGAACTGGAACAGGCCGTCGGCCGCCGTCAGTTTGCCGGTAAACGCCGACCACGCGTAGATGGCGCCCAGGCACAACTGCACGAGGATGCCACCGACGACCACCCACCACCGATTCATCACTTTGTTTTCTGACATGATTGGAGTCTCCTAAAGGGAAGACGCCGGGCGCGCACTGGCACGCCCGGCGTTGTTCCGAGGGTTGGTTGTTACAAGCGGTTCTTGACGAGCACTTCGACCACGTGCGGGTCGGCCAGCGTGGTCGTGTCGCCGATCTGGTCCACGGCGTTCTCGGCGATCTTGCGCAGGATGCGGCGCATGATCTTGCCCGACCGGGTCTTCGGCAGCGCCGGCGCGAACTGGATCTTGTCCGGCACGGCAATCGGCCCGATCTCTTTGCGAACGTGGAGCGCGAGTTCCTTGCGAAGCTCTTCGCTCTCGGCAACGCCTTCGTTCAGCGTCACGAACGCGTAGAGGCCCTGGCCCTTGATGTCGTGCGGCATCGGCGCCACGGCGGCTTCAGCCACCTTGGCGTGGCTCACGAGCGCGCTCTCGACTTCGGCGGTGCCAATGCGGTGGCCGGAGACGTTGACCACGTCATCAATGCGGCCCATCAGCCAGTAGTCGCCGTCCTGGTCGGTGCGGCAGCCGTCGCCGGTGAAGTACAGGTTCTTGTACATCGTGAAGTAGGTGTCAATGAAGCGGTCGTGGTCGCCCCACGTGGTGCGCATCATGCCCGGCCACGGTTTCTTGATGCAGAGCTTGCCGCCTTCGTTGGCGGAGCACTCGCTGCCGTCGTCGCGGAGCACCACCGGCTCGACGCCGAAGAACGGACGCGAAGCGCTGCCAGGTTTGAGCGTATGGGCGCCGGGCAGCGGTGTGATCAGGTGGCCGCCGGTTTCGGTCTGCCACCAGGTGTCCACGATGGGACAACGCTCCTTGCCGATGACCCGGTAGTACCACATCCAGGCTTCGGGGTTGATCGGTTCGCCGACGGAGCCGAGGGTCTTGAGTGAACTGAGGTCGTATTTGTTCGGCCACTCCTCGCCCAACCGGATAAGTGAACGGATGGCGGTCGGCGCGGTGTAGAACTGGGTGACTTTGAATTTCTCGACCATTTGCCAGAACCGCCCGGCATCCGGGTAGGTCGGCACGCCTTCGAACATCAGGCTGGTGAAGCCGTTGGCCAGCGGGCCATAGACGATGTAGCTGTGGCCGGTCACCCAACCGATGTCGGCCGTACACCAGAACATGTCGCCGTCGTGGATGTCGAACACGTACTTCGTCGTCAACGCGCAATGCAGGAGGTAGCCGGCGGTGGTGTGGACGACGCCCTTCGGTTTACCGGTCGAGCCGGAGGTGTACAGGATGAACAGCGGGTCTTCGGCGTTCATCGGTTCCGGCGCGCACTCCGCGCTGGCCTTGGCCATTTCATCGTGCCACCACACGTCGCGGCCGGGGGTCATGTTGCACGGCTCATCGTTGCGCTTGAACACGATCACCTTCTCGACGCAGCCGGCCTTCTTGCAGGCTTCGTCGGCGATTTCCTTGAGCTTGATGTGCTTGCCGGCCCGCAGCGAGACGTTGGCGGTGACAAGCATCTTGCAGGTGGAATCCACGATCCGGCCCGCGAGCGACTCGGCGCTGAAGCCGCCGAACACGATCGAGTGGATCGCGCCGATGCGGGCGCAGGCGAGCATGGCGATGGGCAATTCGACGACCATCGGCATGTAGATCGAAACGCGGTCGCCCTTCTTGACCCCGTGCGCTTTCAGCACGTTGGCGAATTTGCAGACCTCAGCGTGAAGTTGGCGGTAGGTGACTTTCTTCACGTCGTCTTCCGGCTCACCCTGCCAGAGGATGGCGACCTTGTCGGCAGTGGCAGTGTTCAGGTGCCGGTCGAGGCAGTTGACGGTGACGTTGAGTTGGCCGTCTTCAAACCACGTGTGTTTGATGACGCGGGTGTCGGTGTTCCATGTGTACTTGCGTGAGACAGTGGGTTTCTTGAACCACTGAAGCGTATCGCACTGCTCCAGCCAGAACTTGTCGGAGTCCTTGACGGAGCGCTCGTACATTTCCTTGTATTGGGCGGCGTTGATGTAGGCGCGTTTAACGATTTCAGCCGATGGAGGGAACGTTCGATTTTCCGTCATCAGCGATGCGGTTGATACAGTCTGCGGTTGTTGGCTCATAGTTATTTTCTCCTGATGCTACCCGGTGTTCGTGGGGGGGTGAAGCACGCGGGATAAGAGCAAATCCTCTTGGCACTGTCAAGCGCACTCGCTCGTTTTTTTACGTTCCCCTTTCTTGACAGCACCGGGGTCTTGCATCTATAAAAGCGCGCCCCGTTTTTTTCAACCAAGGAAACCACTCACAATGCTCGAATCTCTATTTTATCCGCAGACGGTCGCGGTCATCGGCGCCTCGCGCGAGCCAGGTAAGGTCGGCCACGAGGTCGTCGCCAACCTGATCAACGGCGGGTTCGCCGGCACGATCGTGCCGGTCAACCCCAAGGCCACGGACGTGCTCGGCGTGAAATGTTACCCGGACTTGAACGCGTTCGGCGGCAAGGTGGACCTTGCCGTGGTCGTCGTGCCTACGAAGTTCGTGCAGGCTGCCGTCCAAGGCGCGCTCGACGCCGGCACGAAGGGCGTCATCGTCATCACCGCCGGGTTCAAGGAGGTCGGCGCGGAGGGCGCGGCGCGGGAACGCGAACTGGCGGAGGCTTGCCGGGCTGCCAGCGCGCGGTTGATCGGGCCGAATTGCATCGGCGTGATCAATACCGACAACAAGATGAATGCCACGTTCGCCCCGCAGATGCCGCCGCCGGGCAAGATCTCCGTCATCTCGCAGTCGGGCGCGCTCTGCGTCGCCATCCTCGACATGGCGTGTCATCGCCGGATGGGGCTGGGAAAAGTCGTCAGCTTCGGCAACAAAGCCGACCTCAACGAGGTGGACCTGCTCCAGACGCTTGCCGACGACAAACAAACCGCTGTCATCGCCGGTTACCTCGAAAGCATCACCGAGGGCGACGAGTTCCTGCGCGTCGCCGAGCAGGCGGCCAACGTCAAACCGGTCGTCATCCTGAAAGTCGGCGTCACGCAAGCCGGCGCGAAGGCGGCCTCGTCGCACACGGGCAGTCTTGCGGGCGCAGACATGGCGTATGGCGCGGCGTTCAAGCGCAGCGGCGTCATTCGCGCGGAAAACTTCGAGGCGTTGTTCGATTACGCGACGGCCTTCGCGATGCAGCCGTTGCCCGTGGGCGAGCGGGTCGCCATCATCACCAACGCGGGCGGCCCCGGCATCATGGCCAGTGACGCGGCGGAGATGGCGGGATTGAAGATGATCACGCCGACAGAGGAGACGCAGCAGAAGTTGCGCGCCGGGCTGCCGGTGACGGCGGCGGTGGGCAACCCCGTGGACGTGATTGGCGACGCCGACCCGGACCGGTATGCGAAGGCGTTTGAGATTTTGCAGGACGACCCGAACGTGGACGCGATTGTCGTAGTGGTCACGCCGCAGAACATGACGCAGCCGCTGGTGCTCGCCGAGAAACTGGCAAAGGCGCACCACGGCAAGAAGCCGATGCTGGCGGCGTTCCTCGGCGGCCAGGAAATGGTGACGGCGCACGCGCGCCTGATGGAGTTGAACATCCCGAACTATCCGTCGCCGGAACGCGCGATTGGCGCGTTGCGGGCGCTGTGCGATTACGCCGCATGGAAGAACCGTCCACCCCGCGTGGTGGCGCGTTTCCCGGTGAATCGCCGTCGCGTGGACCGCGTGATTGGATGGCACGGGCGGATGGGCATCAAGCAGGTGGGCGAAGTCGAGGCGAAGGAAATCCTGCGCGCCTACGATTTCAACATCCTGCCGGGCGGCTTGGCGGAAACACCGGCGCAGGCCGTGGAAATCGCCGAGCGCATCGGTTATCCGGTGGTGCTCAAGATTTCGTCACCGGACATCATTCACAAGTCCGACTTTGGCGGCGTCCGCATCAACCTCGCCAACCCCGAGCAGGTCCGCGACGCGTTTGACCTGATGATGCTGCGCGTGCAGCGCCGCGCGCCCAACGCGCGAATCCGCGGCGGCTACGTCGAAAAGATGGGCACGCGCGGCCGCGAGGTCATCCTCGGCATGACGCGCGACCCGCAATTCGGGCCGATGTTGATGTTCGGCCTGGGCGGCATCTTCGTCGAGGTGATGAAGGACGTGACGTTCTACCTCGCGCCGATCACGGCGGAGGAGGCGATGCAGATGTTGAAGAACACGCGCAGCTACGCCCTGTTGCAGGGCGCGCGCGGCCAGGCGCCGGTGGACATGGAAGCCATCGCCACCTCGCTGCAACGCATCAGCCAGCTCGTCACTGATTACCCCCAGATCGCCGAACTCGACATCAATCCGTTCATCGTCGGCGAAGTGGGCACCGAGGCCTATGTCGCCGATGCCCGCATTACCTTGATCAACAACGCCATTCCCTCCCCGGAGCAGCATGACCACCACTAAACGACCTTCTTACGACACCGATTGGAAACAAAAATACGCCGGCATGATCGCCACCGCCGACGAAGCCGTGCGCCGGCTCCGTCCCGGCCAGCGGGTATTCATCGGCACCGGCTGCGCCGTGCCGACCACGTTGGTCAGCGCGCTCACCCGACGCGGCGCGGAACTGACCGACACCGAAATCGTCCACCTCCTGACGTTCGGCGAAGCCCCTTACACCACCCAGGAAATGCAGCAATACTTCCGCGTCAACAGTTTCTTCATTTCCCATAATGTCCGCGATGTCATCCAGAAAGGGTTGGGCGATTACACGCCGATCCACCTGTCCGATATTCCGCGCCTGTTCAACTCCGGCCAATTGCCGCTGGACGTGGCGCTGATCCACGTCACACCGCCCGACGCCAGCGGCATGTGCAGCCTGGGCGTGTCGGTGGACATCGTCAAGAGCGCCGCCGAGAACGCCTCCCTTGTCATCGCCGAGGTCAACCCCAACATGCCGCGCACCCTCGGCAACTCCTCGCTGCACGTCTATGACATTGACCTCCTTGTGCCGGTCGAAACGCCCTTGATAGAGGTCTCCCAGCTTGAGCCGTCGGGCGAGGCGCGCCAAATCGCTGAACATCTTGCTGCGCTCGTGGAGGACGGCTCGACCGTGGAGTTTGGCATCGGGCGAATCCCACAGGCGTTGATGAAACTGCTGACCCACAAACGCGACCTGGGCATCCACACCGAGATGTTGACCGACGGCATCGTGGACCTCGTCGAGTCCGGCGCCGTCACCGGCGCGCGCAAGAAGATTGACCACGGCAAGATCGCCGCCAGCTTCTGCCTCGGTTCGCGCAAACTCTACGACTACATTGACGGCAACCCGCTCTTTTCCTTCCACCCGACCGAGTACATCAACGACCCGTCCATCATCAGCCAGCAACCGAAGATGGTCGCCATCAACACCGCGCTGGAAATTGACCTCACCGGCCAGGTCTGCGCCGATTCGCTCGGCGAGAAATTCTACTCCGGCGTCGGCGGCCAGGTGGACTTCAACCGCGGCGCGGGCAAAGCCCCCGGCGGACGCGCCATCATCGCGCTCCCTTCGACGGCGCAGGGCGGCAAAGCGTCGCGCATCGTCACGCACCTGACCGAGGGCGCCGGCGTCGTCACCACCCGGGCCGGAGTGCACTACGTCGTAACGGAACACGGCGTCGCGTACCTGCACGGCAAGAGCGTCCAGGAACGCGCTCTCGCGTTGATCAGCATCGCAGCCCCGCAATTCCGCGCCCAACTGTTGCGCGAAGCCATCCACTCGAAATTCCTTCCGTCCGATTTGCTGGACAAGGAAAGCAAACTCACCGGCGGTTCGCGCGAACTGCGCACCACGATGCTGCTCAACGACGGCACGCAATTGTTCTTCCGCGCCATCCATCCGACCGACGAACCGCGGATGCGCACATTGTTTTACACCCTTTCGCAGGAGACGATCTACTACCGATACATGCAGCACATGCAGGCGATCCCGCGCAAGGAGATCCTCGACATGACCTACATTGACCCGCGCACTGAGGTGGCGATTCTCGCCACGGTGCCGGAGGCGTACGGCGAAGATGTGGTCGCCATCGGGCGTTACTACCTCGACCAAAAGACTAACCGCGCCGAAGTGGCGTTTGTCGTGCAGGACAAATGGCAGCGCAAAGGCATCGGCACCTTCATGCTCAACCATCTCATCAAGATCGCCCGGCGCAGCGGCATCAGCGGGTTCACCGCCGAGGTCCTGCGCACCAACCGACCGATGCAGGCCGTCTTCAACCGCGCCAACTGCAAAGTCCGCAGCAAACTCCAGGACGACGTCTATCATTACGACCTCAACTTCGAGTAAGACCAACAACCAGCACGGCCAATGGATCGCGCCCCGGCATTCATCTACTCGCCCGCACTGGCGGCGCTGAGTTATCCGACGGACTGCCCCTTCAATATCAGCCGGGCCAAACGGACACGGCAACGCATTCTCTCGCTCGGCCTTCCCTGCAACGAAGTCACGCCAACGCCGGCGACTCAAGCCGTTCTGGAAAAATTCCATACACCCCGCTATCTCGACGAACTCCAACGCGCCTCCGCCGGCGATTTGCGCGTCGAGGGACTGCACATGGGACTCGGCGCACCCGATACACCCTTGTTTCACGACCTCTGGCAGTATGCCGTCGGCGCCGCAGGCGCATCGTTGACGGCGGCTGAACTGATTCTGGACGGCAAAACCCGCGCGGCATTCACCCCGTGGGGCGGCCTGCATCACGCCATGCCGGAGAAGGCGGCCGGGTTCTGCTACATCAACGATGTCGTGCTCGCCTGCATGAGACTCGCCGATGCTGGCAAACGTGTGCTTTGCCTTGATGTTGATGCCCACCACGGCGACGGCACACAAGCCGCCTTTTACCGTCGCAACGACGTGATGACCATCTCGCTGCACGAATCCGGCAAGACACTTTTCCCGTGGGGCGGTTTCGAGGACGAGCTGGGCGAAGGCCCCGGCCTCGGCTACAACGTCAACATCCCCTTCCCCGCCGAAACCTACGACGACGCCTACCTGCTTGCGTTCGACCAAGTCGCATCTCCGCTACTGCGGGCCTACGCGCCGGATGTTGTTGTGTTGGAACTGGGCATGGACGCGCTCGCCGGCGATCCATTGACGCACTTGCGCCTCACCAACAACGTGTTCGTGGAAATTCTCAACCACCTCTTGCGCCTGAACGTGCCGCTCTTGGTCACCGGCGGCGGCGGTTATCACGTCGAGAACACCGTGCGCGGCTGGACGCTCGCGTGGAAGACGCTCACCGGCGACAATGAGCACGACCTCAGCATGGGCATGGGCGGTGTGATGCTCGAAAGCTCCGAATGGCTCGGCGGCTTGCAGGACCGCGTCCTGCCGGTCAGCCCCGCGCAACGCGCCGTTGTTGAACCAGCCGTGCGCGAGACGATTGCCAAACTCAAGCAGTCGGTGTTCCCGCTACATAACCTGCCGGCAAATTAAAACCCCGAACAAAACGTTCTTTTGATTGTAGCGGCGTCCGTCCCGGACGCTTTGTTGTTTCATCCAAAACCGACCTTGACCCGTTCTCGCGGATTCGTACAATCCCGCCCAACATAAAAGGATCACCATGCTCATCGGAATGGATTTCGGCGGCACGAAGAAAGTGGACGGCGTCATTGACCCCTCCAAGGCGCAACCGCTCACCCAATCGCGCCGCTACAAGACCAAAAACATGGCGTCCAACGCGGAACTGCTGGACGAAACCCGGCAGTCGTTGCGCGAGTTCGGCGCCACGCCGGAGAGTTGCGTCATCGGCATCTCCGCCGCCGGCGCGATTGACCGCGACAAGCTTTGCGTCCTCCACTCGCCGAACACCAAGATTCCGCCTCCCATTGATTTTGGCGCTCAACTTCAGAAGGACGGCTACCGCGTCGCCATCGGCAACGACCTCGCCATGGCCGCGTACGGCGTCGGCAAGCTCAGCGGCCACGGCAACGCCGTCGTCATCACCTTCTCCAGCGGCCTCAACACCGGCGTCATGGTCGGCGGCCAGCTTCTCGAAGCCGAGACCGGCCACACCGAGTATCCCTACGCAGCAGACTGGTCGTGGACAACGCCGCCCTCGTGCAACTGTCCCGGCAATCCCGTCAAGAAATGCGTCGAGGCGTTTGCGTCCGGCAACGGCGCCGGCAGGATGTTGCGCGCCGCGTTCCTCGATGGACAAGTCAAGCCCGCCCATCCCGTATTCCAACATCTCATCAACAAGATGAACGAGGAAGAAACCGACGGCGCGCCATTCAGCGCCGAGGATTTGTTGCGCCCTGACCGTCGCGACAAGATTCTCGACCAGTTGGCTTCCGAATCGGTTTACGCGGCGCACACCCAGAAACCCGACGACATCACTGAGCGCATCCGCGCCATCCAAGAGCGTGCCATCGCCCATGTCCTGAAGAACACTGTCCTGCATTACGGGCGTCAGAGAATCACGTTGATCGGCGGACTGACACACTGGTGGACTCTGTTGTTTGTCCCGGCGATTGAGCGGGCGCAACGGGAAGGCTCCACCATCCTGAAGATGCCGGTCGTAGAAAAGTGTCCCTACCCCGAACCCTGTCTTGTCGGGGCCGCCTTGCACGCACAGGACAAGTTCAACGTCGCCGGCTGAAGCAGCCTTTGTTTGTCATTCTGAGCGAAGCGAAGAACCTCTGAACCGACTTGTGTGAGACACGCGAATCTTGCGAGATCCTTCGCTTCGCTCAGGATGACAAGCTTTGGGCTGAATGTCCTGAAATAAAGACGGAACGCGGAATCGGATTTGTAGCCGCAGGCCTTACGTCTGCGCGAGCATAAAGCCAAGTTGTGCGTGGGTCTCCTGACCCCGCACTATCCTCGACCGAAGGTCTTCCACTTGTTGCTCTACAGGCAGACCATTCGGTCAAACGAAACGACGCGGTCAGGAGACCTGCGCCGAACGGAGATCTCCCGGACTGATAGAATCTGTTCGCCAGTTATGGGAACAGAACAAGGCAGCCTTCTCGCGAAAAGACTACGCCGCCGTCAAACCGCCGAAAATGGTGCGGCTTCCGGAGAAACCCGCCGCGACGAATCAAACGCCATCCACTGTTGTTGCTCCGCCAGCCAAGCCGTAGCTGACCCCACAAAAACGCCCTTCGCCAGCCCCATAAATCTGCGTTTTCCTGTGGAAACTTGCATTTTATTTCCAGCTTCGAAGCTCTGGGGTGGTGGAAGATTAGGGCACCTCCGGTAACTCTCAAATCGTTGTAGGCCGACTCTGCGAGTCGGCGATTTCACGAAGGATTGCGCCGCTTCGCAGAAGCGGCCTACACCAGAAAAGCAGTTGCCGGAGGTGCCCATTATCTTCCAGCAGGTTTCGGATGCTTCGGGGTGCTGGCGGATTGTCGTCTGGTGGGTTCTGGTCGCCATGGGGCACTGGAAGATTATCGTCCGATGCCTTGTTTCGGAGCAGCCTTCAACGGTTGTCAGCGACGACCCACCGGGTCGTCCGCCGCCACTCGACCCTACCTACCACCTCCCACCTTCCGCCCCTACCCTTCATCAGACCTGTTTGACTTCGGTGACGAGGGCGGCCAGCATCTTCGCGGCGTCGCCGAACAACATGCTGGTCTTTTCATTGTAGAACAGCTCGTTGTCAATGCCGGCAAAGCCGGGATTGAGGCTGCGCTTCATGAAGATGATCTGTCGCGCCTTGTCCACGTCGAGAATCGGCATCCCGTAAAGCGGGCTGCTGGGGTCGTTGCGCGCGGCGGGATTGACCACGTCGTTCGCGCCGACCACCACGACCACGTCGGTGCGCTCGAAGTGCGGGTTGATGACTTCCATGTCGAGCAGCTTGTCGTAGGGGACATTGGCTTCCGCCAGTAAAACGTTCATGTGCCCCGGCATGCGCCCGGCCACGGGATGAATCCCGTAAGTCACCTTGACGCCGCGTTTCTCCAGCAACTCGCCAAGTTCGCGCGCCACGTGTTGCGCCTGCGCCACGGCCAGACCGTAGCCGGGAACAAACGCCACCGACTCCGCGTAGGCCAGCGACGCGGCGGCGTCCTCGGCGTTAATTTGTCGAACGGTGCCCTTCGCGGCCGTGCCGGCGGGGCCGCCGGTGGTCGAAGCCGCGCCGAATCCGCCGAACAGGACGTTGGCCAGCGAACGGTTCATGGCCTTGCACATGATCTGCGTCAGGATGATGCCCGAAGCGCCGACCAGCGCGCCGGTGATGATGAGGCCGTGGTTGTTGATGATGAACCCGGTGGTGGCCGCCGCGATGCCGGAATAGGAATTCAAGAGGCAAATCACGACCGGCATGTCGGCGCCGCCGATGGGGATGACCAGCAACACGCCGAGCACCAAGGCCAGGATGTTCAGCGCAAGGAATGCGTAGGGATTCGCCGTGTGCATCGTCAGATAGGTCGCCAAGCCCAGACAGGCGAGGAACAACACGGCGTTCAGGATGTGCTGTCCCTTGAACAGCACCGGTCGTCCACTGATGATCTCCTGCAATTTGCCGGCGGCCACAAGACTGCCGCTAAAGGTGACTGCGCCGATGATCGAACTGGCATAGATGCTGATTGCCACATTGGTCGGGAACGGGAAATCCGACAACGCCAGCCGATGCCATTCGCCCGCGGAAACGAGCAGCGACGCGAGGCCGCCAAAGCCGTTGAGGATGGCCACCATCTGCGGCATGGCCGTCATCTTCACTGTGCGTGCCGCCCACGCACCCAACGATCCGCCCACCACCACACCGGCGAGGATGCCCCAGTAGCTCAGGATGTGCTTGTCGAACAACGTCACCAAGATCGCAAGCAACATGCCGAACGACGACAGGAAATTGCCCTTGCGCGCCGTCGCCGGGGCTGAGAGCCATTTCAAACCGGTAATGAACAGAACTGCCGCTGCCAGATACGCAAAATCCATCAAGGCCACCTTCATTTCGCGTCGCCCCCTTCCTTCTTCTTGAACATCTGCAACATCCGGTCGGTGACGAGATAGCCGCCGACCACGTTAAACATCGCAAAGGCGACCGCCACGAAGCCCAAGATTGCCGCCAATGTCGTCTTGCCCCAGCCCAAAACGATCATCGCGCCGATGATGGTGATGCCGGAAATGGCGTTCGATCCCGACATCAACGGCGTGTGCAACAGCGTCGGGACTTTCTTGATGACTTCAATGCCGACGATCATCGCCAGCACGAAGATCACGATCAGTGTAACCAGTGTTTCGCTCATTTCGTCATCACCTTTCCGTCGTGGGTCATGCAGGCGCCCTTCACGATCTCATCGTTGAAATCCAATTTGAGCTGGCCGTCCTTGACCAGCACTTTCAGCAGTTCCGTGACGTTGCGCGCGTACATCTGGCTCGCATGAACCGGCATCGTGGCGGCAAGGTTGATCGGGCCGCAAATCGTCACGCCGTGCTGCACCGTCATTTCGCCGGGCTTGGTCAACTCGCAGTTGCCGCCCGTCTCGGCCGCCAAGTCCACAATCACACTGCCGGGCCGCATGCCGGCCACGGTTTCCTTGTTGATCAGGCGCGGCGCCGGGCGACCGGGGATCAACGCGGTCGTGATGACCACGTCGAAGTCCTTCGTTCGCGCCGCCAACGCTTCCTGCTGCTTCTGTTTCGCCTCTGCGGACAATTCTTTCGCGTAACCACCGGCGCCCTCGGCGTCTTTCACGCCAATATCGAACTCCAGAAACTTCGCGCCGAGACTTTCCACCTGTTCTTTCACGGCGGCGCGCACGTCGTAGCCCCACACCGCCGCCCCAAGCCGCCGCGCCGTGGCGATGGCCTGCAACCCGGCCACGCCGGCGCCGAGCACCAATACTTGTGCGGGACGAATCGTGCCCGCCGCGGTGGTCAACATGGGAAAGAATTTCGGCAACGCCTCCGCTGCCACGAGCACCGCCTTGTACCCGGCCACGCCGGCCTGCGAGGACAGCGCATCCATGCTTTGCGCGCGGCTGATGCGCGGCACGGCATCCATGGCGAATGAGGTCACTTGGCGCGCCGCGAGTTGCTGGACGAGATCCGGGTTCGTGGCTGCGTACATGAAACTGATGAGAACGCTGCCTTCGCGCAGGCGCGCGACTTCGGCTGAGGTGGGTTTGTGGAACTTGGCGACGAGATCGGCCTCGGCCAATGCGTCCGGGACGATCCGCGCACCTGCCTTTTCGTAGTCGGCGTCGGCGAACCATGCGCCGCTGCCGGCACCGGCCTCCACGATCACTTCGAGCTTTGCTTTTGCCAGCGCGCCGGCGGCGTCGGGTGTCAAAGCCACCCGGCGTTCGCCCGCGACCGTTTCTTTAGGTATGCCAATTTTCATGATGATGAGTTGGGTAGTTCCAATCCGCGAAGGCGCGCACTATACGAATCCACCCCCTTCCCCGCAACTAATAAATCCAGCCTTGTCAACGGAGTTCGATGATTCGATCACCACGCCGCAATGCGGCTTGCAGTCGAGGCAATGCAGCAGAGAACGCGGTCAAGAGATGTTGTTTTCGACAATTCCCCAAACGCACCCAAATCCACGGCGTTGTCTTGCCGACGCGGTTGGCAAGGGGAAGAAAATCCTCATCTTTGCTGACAAGTACCATCCGATGGCGAACGGCGTAATTCCACACAACCTTGTCGGCAGCTTCGTCCAGGCCTATATCAGTAACGTGGCATGAGTTGTGGCCTTTGGAGGCCAGCAGCCGCGCTAACGCTTGCGGCAATTGGTTGTCCACCAGAAATGTCACGCGGTTTGGAGCACAACATGGTCGGTTTGACGTGCGGCATACTCAATCGCCGCAAGGATGTCCTCACGCTCCAAGAACGGATAGTCCTCTAAAATCTCATCAAATGAAGCACCAGCGCTGAGCAACTCCAACACATCAGTGACGCGAATGCGTTTGCCACGGATGCAGGGACGCCCGCCACATTTCCCCACCTCAACCGTAATTCGTTTCAACAGCGCGGTTTTCATGGGTAAGAGTATCGCAGACGCTAACACGGTTTTCAAGCACAACGGCTGCGGACGCGCCATCTGAACAGAAGCCGATGCAATGAAATTAAACAGCCACTTCCGGATCACTTCGAAGTCGTTTCCGGCGCGGAGGGCGGTTCCGGGGGACGGTTCAATTCATCCAGCTTCGTTTGGTAGTGACGAACCTTGTCTTGATTGCCAGCCGCGCGGGCCAGGTCGCGCGCTTTCGTGTAGAAACGGGCCGCCACGGCGGGGTTCGCCAGATTCAACAACTGCGCCTCATGCCGCGCCAGCGCCGCGGCGGGTTGTTTGTCGGCCAGCAACACGTTCACGAGTTTGTCGGTCACTCGAACGCGCGTGAACGCGTCCGCCGTGTGCTGCAACGCCTGTTCGTAGGCGCGGACCGCAGCGCCGGCGGAAAGCAGGTCGCCAAGTTTTTCGTGGAGAACGGCGCTGCGCAATTCCCCGGCCTTGGCGCGGCACAGTTTCAACGCTTCGTCCCGCGCCGAGAGATTAACCTTGCGCAGCCACGCCCATTCCAGTTCGGGACGATTGTCCGCCTTCAGCGAGATAATCTGTTCTTCCAGCGACACCGCGAAGGGCCGGTAGAGCGGGTCGCCCACAAAGACGGTTTGCCAACTCAACGACGGGCTGGCGGCGTATCCGGCCTCCAGAAACGTCCATCCTTCCACCAATCGCTTGAAAAACAAATCCACTTGCGGCGTCAAGGCCAGGTACGGCTCAAACACGCAGCCCATGCTGGCGGCAGCGCCCTTGAGCAGCAACGGACCGACCCACGCGGCGACCTGTGTGCGCACGCTGTGCGCGCTGGTCGAGTGAATGTGATACGCCACCGCGCCCCGGCGGAACCGGAAGTCGGGCCGCTGAAACGGGCCCGTCAGGTTCGACGCGTACCAGCCGGCATAAACGGCCACGTCGGTCATCGGGTAATTGTCATCGTAGAGTTCTTCGCGCTCGTCGAGTTCACATTCGTAGCCGGCGGCGCGCAACGCCTCGTGCGCGCCTTTGATCCACGTGTCGCCCTCGATGTAGCCTTTGTCCTGGATGCCGCGCGCGTCGAAGTAGGCGCGACCGTGCAGGCCGTATCGTTCTGCAAACAACGCATCGTCAATCATCCGTCGGACGGCGGACGCATCGGGACCGTCGAGCCGTCCGACAAGGAACATGCTGCGGTTCAGCGGCGGCGCGAACCCAACCTTGCTGCTGAAGAACGGATTGCGGAGCGGCCCGGCGATGGGCAGGCCGTGCACGGGCAGCAAAGCCAGTTCGCTGTCCACCGACGCTTCGTTGCGCGTCATCTCCGGGCGCGCGCCTTTTGTGTAGGGAGTTTCCAGAACGGTCGGGTCTCGCTCGATGCGCAACGGCACGCCGCAGATGAGCGCGAGACAGGAAACGCGGCTGCTCACCGTGTCAATGCGCGGCCTGCCGTTCTCGACGCTTGCCCGCTGGGAGAGCCATCCGTTGCCGATGAGGAACCGGAGAACCGGCTCGCGCACTTCCTCGTTGAACTCCCGGCGGGTAATCGTCTCGGCTGGCCGGGCGCTGATGGCGCAGAGTTGGTTGGTCGGGATGCCGCGCCGTTGCGCGTAGTACTCGGCGAGCGAACGGCTTTCCGGGTCGCGCTCGTTATAGACGATCACAACCTGCCGCGCACGGTCCTCCGCGGCGACAGCGTGGCACGCCGTCAACAAAACTATCAGCAACCAGAACATGCGGGCATCATCGGCGAGCGGCGCGCCAGCGTCAAGGCGCGTGAAATGGAAAAGCGCGCCCACCCACGGCACTCCGCTCCGCTTCGTGCCTGACTACAAACTCGTTCGTAGTAAGCCACGAAGCGAAGCGCAGTGGCGTGGGGCTGCAACGCATTTTTGGTGTCGCTTGCGTGACGGTTTCGTGTCAGTGTAATTGGCAATGCTGATCGTGTTCACCATCACCGTTTTCCTCGCGGCGGCGCTGTTGTTTCTGCTGCAGCCGATGTTCGCGCGAATGCTTCTGCCGATGCTCGGCGGGTCGCCGTCGGTCTGGAACACGGCGATGATGTTTTACCAGATCATCCTGCTTGCCGGGTATGCCGCCGCGCATTTGCTCGTCCGACGGCTTGGCGCGCGTCGGCAAGTATGGGCGTACCTTGCTGTGGCGTTGGCGGCGTTGCTCGTCTTGCCGGTGGCCGTGCCGCGCGGTTGGTTGCCGCCGACGGAGAGCAATCCCATCCCGTGGCTGCTGGCCGTCATGCTTGTCGCCGTCGGGCTGCCGTTCTTCACGCTCGCCGCCGCCAGTCCGTTGCTGCAACGCTGGTTCGCGGCCTGCACGGCGAAAGACCCGTACTGGCTTTATGCCGCCAGCAATCTCGGTAGTTTGCTGGCGTTGCTTGCCTACCCGGCGTTCATCGAGGCGCGCCTCGGACTCGCCCAGCAAAGCCGGTGGTGGTCGGTCGGGTTCGCGGTGTTGGTCGTGCTGCTGGCAATTACCGGCTTTTGGAAACGGCAAGAGGCGACGGCGACGCCGGTCAGCCCGGCCGCAGACGAACCGATTGCGCTTCGCCGGCGATTGCGCTGGTTGCTGCTGGCGTTTGTGCCGTGCAGCTTGATGTTGAGCGTGACGACCTACCTGACCAATGCGGTCGCGCCGATTCCGCTGTTGTGGGTGGCGCCGCTGGCGATTTATCTGCTCACGTTCGTGCTCGTGTTCGCGCGGCGACGGCTCGTGCCGCACGGGCTGATGTTGTGGACGATGCCGCTGGTGTTGCTGGCGATGCCGTGGACGATGAGCGGATTGTTGCTCGGTCTGCCGATGGAACCGCTCGACGTGTATGTCGTGGCGCACATGGCTGTCCTCTTTGTGGTGGCGATGGTTTGTCACGGCGAACTGGCCAAAGACCGTCCGCCGCCGGCGCAATTGACGGAGTTTTACCTCTGGCTCGCCACCGGCGGGGCGCTCGGCGGTGTGTTCAATGCGCTGCTTGCGCCGCTGTTGTTCCCGACCGTCTGGGAATATCCGTTGACGTTGGCGCTGGGGTGCGCGCTGTTGCCGCGACGCGTTGCCGCGGAACATCGCAAGTGGCCCGGCAACATCGCATGGGCGGCGCTGCTGGGATTGGCAACGGCCGGCGCGGTGTTCTGGCTGCAACAACATCCGGTGTCGCCTCAATGGCTCCACTACACGCTGATGTTTGTCGTGCCGACCTTGTTGTGTCTGGCGTTCTTCCGGCGACCAGTACGGCTGGCGCTCTGTTTCATGGCGGTGCTGGCCGCGACGATGTGGCCGTTGTGGGGACGAGTCCGGACAATCCATCTGGCGCGCAGTTTTTTCGGCATCCACCAAGTCACGCACGATGTGTTGCGCAACACGCACTCGCTGAAACACGGCTGCACGACCCACGGCATCCAGAGCCTCGATCCGGTGCGCCGTCGCGAGCCGCTCTCGTATTTCTCGCGGTCTGGCCCGCTGGGCGAAGTGATGGTCATCGTGCCGGAGAAATTGAAGCGGCACGTGGCCGTCGTCGGCCTCGGCGCGGGCACCGTGGCCTGCTACGGGGAACAAGGCCAGCAATGGACGTTTTTCGAGATTGACCCGGAGGTGGAACGAATCGCGCGCAACCCGCGCCTGTTCAGTTTTCTCGCCGATTGCCCGGCGGAGGTGACGGTGGCGCTGGGCGACGCGCGGCTCTCACTCGAACGGGAGCCGGATGGCCGGTTCGGCGTGATGATTCTGGACCCGTACAACTCGGACACGCCGCCGCTGCACCTGCTCACGCGCGAAGCGCTGGCGTTGTACCGGCGCAAGCTCGCCCCGGAAGGCGTGATGGCGTTTCACATCAGCACGACGCATCTGGACCTGAAATCGGTGCTGGCGAATCTGGCGCAGGACGCGGGATTGTTTGCCGTGCAATGGATGGACTTTCCCAACCGCGAACGAAGAGCGCGCGGCGACGCGCCGTCGCGCTGGTTGGTGATGACTCCCCATCCGCCCAGCGTGGAACGTCTGGCCAAGTCCGGTTACTGGAAGCCGCTGCGCCCGCACCCAGCCGTCGGGTTGTGGACGGATGATTACGTCAGCGTGTTCCGTGTCTGGAGTTGGGGCTGGGACTGAGGCGGCAACGCGGGGCTTCACGACCCGTTGATTTTTCCGTCTTGAATCTCCAAGACGCGTTCACCGCGCTTGGCGATGTGCTCGTCGTGCGTCACCATGATCATGGTGCTGTTGTGCGCCGAGCGAAGACGCCAGAGCAGATCGAGAATGGATTCGCTGGTCTTGGAATCGAGATTGCCGGTCGGTTCGTCGGCAAGCAACAAGTCCGGGCGGTTCACCAACGCGCGGGCGATGGCAACACGTTGTTGTTCGCCGCCGCTCAGTTCGGCGGGACGATGTTCGAGACGGTCGCCGAGGCCGACGGCTTGGAGCAGTTCCGTTCCGCGTTCCGTCAAGTTGTCGGTGCGCCGCGCGCCGAGCAGGCCGGGCAGGCAGACATTCTCCAGCGCGTCGAGTTCGGGCAACAGATTGTAGGATTGGAAGACAAACCCGATCCGCTCATTGCGCAGGCGCGTCCGCTCGGCGGCGGACTTCTGGAAGAGCGGCAACCCGTCGAGCATCACTTCGCCGGCCGTCGGCGCATCGAGTCCGCCGAGCAGGTGCAACAGCGTGCTTTTGCCGGCGCCGGACGCGCCGACGATGACGAGCACTTCGCCGCGTTGCACATCGAGGCTGATGCCTTGCAGGACTTCGACGGCGCGACGTCCCATGGTGTACGTCTTGTGAAGATCGCGCGCGGCGAGGATCAGGTCACTCATGGCGCAACGCCTCCACGGGTTCGAGCTTGGCGGCCCAGAGCGCGGGAATCAGGCCGCCGAGCGTGCAGATGGCCAGCGCCGATATCGTGATGGTCAACGCGTCGCGGAACGCCAGGTGCGCGGGAATCTGGGTGAAGTTGTAAATCTCGCGCGGGAACACCTCGATGCCGAGCACGTGCGACAGGAACGTCTGGATCGGCGTGAGGTTGTCTATCGTCAGCAAACCCAATGCGGCGCCGGCCAACGTGCCGAAGACGCCGACGAGGAAACCCTGGATGAGGATCAGGCGCGAAATTTGCCCGGAAGTCGCGCCGAGCGCCTTGAGGATGCCGATCTCGCGCGTCTTCTGGACGGTCGAGGTGATGAGCGTGCTCATGATGCAGAACGCCGCCACGACCACCAGCAACAGCAGGATGAAAAACATCGTCGTTTTCTCGACCTGAATCGCGCCGAGGATGCGCTGGTTCTGCTCGGCCCAGGTCTGCGCGCGCAATTCGCCGGGCAATTTCTGGTTCAGCTTGTCGGCCAGTTCCTTCGCGCCGACGAACGGGTCGTCGGTCATCAACTCGATGCCGTGGACTTCGCCGTGCAGGTTGTAGAGTTCCTGCGCCGTTTCGAGCGACGTGAAGATGAGGCCGACATCGTACTCGAACATCCCGGAGTGGAAGATGCCGGTGACGGTCAGTTCCATCGGCAGATAGACTTCCTCGCCTTTCTTCTCGATGTTGCGCGGCGAATAGACGGTGATCTTGTCGCCGAGATAAATGCCGTGCTGCGCCGCCATCTCGCGGCCGATGACGACCTTTTCGCCGTCGAGTTCGAGCGCGCCCCGGCCATCGGCGATATACTCGCCGAGCTTGCTGACCTGCACCTCGCGTTTCGGGTCAATCCCCTTCATGTACGGCGTCGCCACGCGCTTGTTGAACTCGACCAGCACCAATCCCATCACGAACGGCGAAGCCGCCTTCACGCGCGGCTCTTTCACGAGGTCCTGAATCAATTCCTCGCTCTTCGGGATCAGGCCGCCGGTGACGCTGACGTGGGCGTGCATCCCCATGAGCTTGCTGCGCAACTCGCGGTCGAACCCGGTCATCACCGAGATGACGACAATCAGCGCCCATACGCCGATGATGACGCCCGCCAGCGAGATCAACGTGATGACCGACACAAACGTCCGCTTCGGTTTCAAATACCGAAAGCCGAGGAACAGTTCGAAGGGAAGACGCGTCATGGAGAAATAAATCCGAAATTCGAATTTTGGTCATTCGAATTTGCTTCGGATTTCGGATTTCGGATTTCGGATTTCATCCTATGCCTGGGGACGGAGAAGCGGGAACAAAATGACATCACGGATGCTCTCGACGCCGGTCAGCATCATCACGAGCCGGTCAATCCCAACGCCCATCCCACCGGACGGCGGCATGCCCTGTTCGAGGGCGGTGAGGAAATCCTCGTCGAGTTTCTCGGCGTGCCCCGCGGCTTGATGCAGGAGACGATCGCGCTGGACAACCGGGTCATTCAACTCGGAGTACGCAGGGGCGATCTCCTGCCCGTTGATGACGCACTCGAAGACGTCCACGACGGACGGGTCCTGCTTGTTCTGTTTGGCCAGCACGACAATCTCCGTGGGCAGGTGCGTGACGAATGTCGGGTTGAGCAGCGTCGGCTCGATGGTTTTCTCATAGACGGCGTTGGTGACTTCGTAGTCGGGCGAGTTCGGCGGGAATTCGACGCCCATCTGCGCGGCGCGCGCCTTGCGTTCCTCCGGCGAGATGGCGAACCAATCCTTACCGAGTCGCTCCTCGACCAGGTCGCGGTAGGTCACGCGTTTCCACGGCGGCCGCAAATCAATCTCCACGCCGTCGTACCGGCGCACGACCAACGTGTCGAGGACGTGCTCGGCCACGGTGACGACAAGCCCCTGCAACAAGTCCATCATCGTCTCGTAATCGCCGTACGCCTGATAGACCTCCAGCATCGTGAACTCGGGATTGTGCCGGCGGGAAATGCCTTCGTTGCGGAAGTTGCGGTTGATTTCATAGACCCGCTCAAAGCCGCCGACCAGCAACCGTTTCAGGTAAAGCTCCGGTGCGACGCGCAGGTACAACTCCATGTCGAGCGCGTCGTGGTGGGTGACGAACGGCTTGGCCGCCGCGCCGCCGGCGATGGGTTGCATCATCGGCGTCTCGACCTCGACGAAACCGCGCTCGTCAAGGTACCGGCGAATCTGGCCGATGACGCGGCTGCGCAGGAGAAACGTCTGGCGGACGTTGTCATTCAGGATCAAGTCGAGATACCGATGGCGGATCCGCGTCTCGGTGTCCTTGAGCCCGTACCATTCCTTCGGCAACGGACGGATGGCCTTGCAGAGAATGACGAAGCTTTCGACGCGCACGGTGAGTTCGCCGGCGTGGGTGGTGAACATTTTGCCCGTGACGCCGATGATGTCGCCGATGTCCACGGAGTGCTTGAACAGGTCGAACTGTTCGTCGTTGAGCACTTTTTTCTGGACGTAAAGCTGGATGCGCCCGCTGGAATCCTTGAGGTCGCAGAACATGCTCTTGCCCATGTCGCGGTGGCTGGTGACGCGCCCGGCGAGGCGGACATCGTCTTCCGCCTTGCGATTGGCGCGGGCGTCCGCGACGGACTCGCTGGTCTCGAAGCGGCCGCCGTAGGGGTCAATCCCCTGCTCCATCAATTTGAGGCGCTTTTCCAAGCGCGGTTTCATCAACTCGTGAATCGGTTCCATGTCGGCGGAGAATACCCCCATGCCGCAGCACGGGCAACGCAATAATCATCGTGAACGGAACAGAATTCAATGTGGGAGCGGCCTTCTGGCCGCGCTTTGCAAGCACCGGATTGCCCGCCGTAGGCGGCAACAAAGATTGGATTGCCGCAAGAAGGCGCAAGAGAGCGCCAACAAGAATTAGATTGCCGAAGTCCCCTCCCCCTGCGGTATAACTCCGCCAACATCGGGCAAAGGAAACAGGACAATGAACCACACAATCCGCCAGCGCCATTATGTTTGAACAGGCTTTCAAGAATATTGATGACGTTCTCTGGAAAGAAGCCGGTTGCACCACGGAACTCGACTACGCGGAGCAGACTTCGTGGTTGCTGTTCCTGAAATACCTCGACGGTCTCGAACAGGACAAGGCCACCGAGGCCGCGCTGGACGGGAAGAAATACGCTTACATCCTCGACAAACCCTACCGGTGGGAAAGCTGGGCCGCGCCCAAGGGCAAGGACGGCAAGCTCGACCACAACGCCGCCCAGACCGGCGATGACCTCCGCGATTTCGTCAACCTCAAGCTCTTTCCCTACCTCCACGGCTTCAAGCAACGGGCCACCGGGCCGAACACCATCGAGTACAAGATCGGGGAAATCTTCGGCGAGATTAAGAACAAGATCCAAAGCGGCTACAACCTCCGCGAGATCATTGACCACGTGGACGAACTCCGCTTTCGGTCGCAGTCCGAGAAATACGAGCTGTCCCATCTCTACGAAGCCAAGATCAAGAACATGGGCAATGCCGGGCGCAACGGCGGCGAGTATTACACCGTCCGCCCCCTCGTCCGCGCCGTTGTGCAGGTGCTGCGCCCGAAACTCGGCGAAACCGTCTATGACGGCGCGGCCGGCTCGTGTGGCTTCCACTGCGAGACGTTCGACTACCTCAAGAAAACCTATCCCAACCGCACCGTCGCGCAGGATCGCTTCCTCCAGACCCGCACCTTCTACGGCAAGGAAAAGAAGTCGCTGGCCTACGTCATCGGCATCATGAACATGATCCTGCATGGCATCGAGGCCCCGAACATCATCCACACCAACACCCTCACCGAAAACCTTGCCGACATTCAGGACAAAGACCGGTACGACATCGTCGCGACCAACCCACCCTTTGGCGGCAAGGAACGCGCGGAAGTGCAGCAGAACTTCCCCATCCGCACCGGCGAGACCGCCTACCTCTTCCTCCAGCATTACATCAAAATCCTCAAAGCCGGTGGCCGCGCCGGCATCGTCATCAAGAACACCTTCCTCTCCAACACCGACAACGCCTCCGTCAGCCTCCGCCGGCACCTGCTCGAAAGCTGCAACCTCCACACCGTGCTCGACTGCCCCAGCGGCACGTTCCAAGGCTCGGGCGTCAAGACCGTGGTGCTGTTCTTCGAGAAAGGCGCGCCCACCCGCAAGATTTGGTATTACCAACTCGATCCCGGCCGCAGCCTCGGCAAGACCAACCCACTCAACGACGATGACCTCATTGACTTCATTGACCGTCAGAAGACCTTCGCCGACTCGCCGAAGTCGTGGACGGTGGATGCCAGCCGGTCACTGAGCACTGCCGAAGTGGATCTCTCCGTGAAGAACCCGAACGGCGGCGAGGAAATCAAGCACCGCACCCCCGCCCAGATCATGGCCGAAATCGCCGCGCTCGACGCCGAGAGCGCCGCAGTGCTGGCCGGTATCAAGAAGCTGCTATGAAGAAGGGGTGGCAATGGAAGACGGTTGGTGAGATGTGCGAGGTCTTGAATGGCGGCACGCCAAAGACCGGCGTTGCCGAATACTGGGACGGCAAATATCTCTGGATCACCCCGGCCGAAATGGGAAAGCGTCTCAGCCCCTATGCCGATGACACCGAACGTAAAATCACAGACGCGGGCCTTCAGAATAGCTCGGCGCGTATGCTGCCGCCCCATTCTGTGATTCTGTCATCGCGTGCGCCCATCGGCCATCTGGTGATCAACACCAAACCGATGGCCACGAACCAAGGCTGCAAAGGTTTAGTTCCCGGCAAGGAGCTTCATCACAAATTCCTCTATTACTATTTGAGCAGCATCGTTGATTTGCTGAACGAGCTTGGAACTGGAGCGACATTCAAAGAGTTGTCAGGCGGCAAGCTCAAGGAAGTCACTATCCCGCTGCCCCCGCTGGCCGAACAGGAGCGGATCGTGGGGCTGCTCGACGCGGCGTTTGCCGGTCTGGCCACCGCCCAAGCCCACGCCGCCACGAACCTCCAAAACGCCCGCGCCCTCTTCGCCAGCCACCTCCAATCCGTCTTCACCCAACGCGGCAAGGGCTGGGTGGAGAAGACATTGGAGAGTTGCTGTGAGCAGATTTTTGCGGGTGGCGATGTTCCGAAAGATCGCGTTTCGAAGGAGCGGACACCGAAATATAGCATCCCGATTTTCGCAAATGGTGAGAAGGACAACGGCCTATACGGTTTCACTGACGTTGCACGGGTGACCATGCCCAGCATCACGGTTTCTGCCAGAGGCACACTAGGCTTTACAGCAATCAGAACCGAACCCTTTTTTCCCGTGGTTCGCTTGATTGTTCTAGTTCCTAACGAAAAGCTGATACTACTATCATTCTTGTATTATGCGGTAGTGGGGATGGATTTCGGAAATACCGGCACGTCGATACCGCAATTGACCGTGCCAAATTTTAAGGAGTCCAAGCTCCACGTTCCGTCACTTTCGGCGCAAAAATGTATTGTAGAAAAACTCGACTCTCTCCGCGCCGAAACCCAGCGGCTCGAAACGATCTACCGGCGGAAGCTGGGGGCGCTGGCGGAATTGAAGAAGGCGCTGCTGCAGCGGGCGTTTGCGGGGGAGCTTTAGGCAAAGGATGAATTAGGAATTATGAGGGATGAAGACTGACACGGACGGACAAGGGTAAGAATGAATCACACCTCACTCCACGGCTACGAAAGTCAGTTGGTGACAAATTGTAACCAACTGAAAACCGACTGCCTCGGCATCAGTCAACCGGTTACAAATTGTAACCGGTTGAAAACTCCAACAAACCCACGCAAACTCATCCCACTACCATGAAAAATGACCTAGCCATTTTTGAAGGATACAGAATTCGCCGCATCTATGACGAGCCGACCGAGACATGGTGGTTTTCGGTCGTGGACATCATCCGGGTGCTGACCCAGCAACCGAATTACAAGGCGGCTCAGAACTACTGGAAAGTCCTGAAACACCGGTTAAACAAGGAAGGGTCCCAGTTGGTTACAAAATGTAACCAACTGAAATTAGAAGCCGCCGATGGCAAAAGCTATCTCACGGAGGTCGCCACCGCCGAGACCCTGTTGCGCCTCGTCCAAAGCGTTCCCAGCCCCAAGGCCGAACCGATCAAGCTCTGGCTGGCCAAAGTGGGCTATGAGCGGATGCAGGAACTGGCCGACCCCGCCCGGTCGCTTGCTCGCGCCCGCGAGACGTGGCAGAAACAAGGGCGCAGCCAGAAATGGATTGAGCAGCGGATGACCGGGCAGGAAACCCGCAACAAGTTGACCGATTACTGGGCCGGGCACGACATCAAGGAGGGCGAGGAATACGCCATCCTGACCAACATCATTCATCAGGAGTGGTCCGGGGTGAGTGTCAAAGCCCATAAAGACCTCAAGGGGTTGAAAACCCAGAACTTGCGCGATCACATGAGCGAGGCCGAACTGATCTTCACCGCGTTGGCGGAGTTGTCCACCCGCCAGATTGCGCAGAGCGTTGAGGCCACCGGCATGGGCGAAAACACCGCCGCCGCCAAGACCGGCGGGCGCATCGCCAAGAAGGCGCGGCGCGAACTGGAGGCCAAGACCGGCCGGAAGGTGGTCACTGGCGAAAACTATCTCCCCCCGTCCTCCCCCACCAAAAAGCTCAAATGAACGCCGCCGAAACCCAACGCCTCGAAACGATCTACCGGCGGAAGCTGGGGGCGCTGGCGGAATGGAAGAAGGCGCTGCTGCACCGGGCGTTCAGCGGAGAATTATGAATTATGAAGGATGAAGGATGAAAGCGGAGACGGACAGACTGTTTGACAAGCACGGCGGGTTTCGGCGGCTGCACTCGTTCACGCTGGCGACCATCGTGCAGCTCGAGACGCTGCGGTTCTGCCGCCGGTTCCTGACGCACGATCACCGGGAAGCGGGCGGGAAGTTCTACGATCCGAAAGGCCGGCAATACGACCAGATGACCCAGGCGGCGCGGAGCGGCCGGCAGAACATCATCGAGGGTTCGGAGCGTGCCTCGACCTCGAAGGACACGGAGATGAAACTGACCGACGTGGGACGGGCAAGCCTGAGCGAGTTGCGCGGCGACTACGAGATCTTCATCCTAGACCGGGGCGAGTTGCCGTGGTCGGTCCATTCGGCGGAAGCCCGGGCGGTGAACGCGGTCTCGCTGGACCCGGCGCCATTCACCGACGACATGGTGCATGAGTCCGCGAAGCACGCGCGGGAGCAGCGCCGCAAATATGCGCGCTGGCTGGACGCGGAAGACCCGGTGGTGGTCGCCAACGCGATGCTGATCATCATCAGTCGCGCGTTGAACATGCTCAAGAGCCAGATTGCGGCGCAGGGGGAAGCGTTCGAGCAGGCGGGCGGGTTCAGCGAGCGGTTGAGCACGCGGCGGCTCGCGGCCCGCGAGGAGCAGCGCCAAGACGAAGCCGCGCCGGTCTGCGCGAAATGCGGCCAGCCGATGCGCCGACGGAAGTCTGCAAAGGGGGAGTTTTGGGGGTGTACTGGATACCCGGCATGCAAGGGGACGCGGCCGTTATGAGGGAGGGCGGAATGACCCTATTGACAGTAGAGACCTCGTTGACGGGGATGTCAGTGCGGTCAGCCCGGTCAATGGCGTCACCCTTCGGGCGAAACCCATGAATGAAGCCGAGACCAGAGCCGAGCACATTGACAAGCAACTCGCCGCGGCCGGTTGGGGCGTGGTCGAAGGCAGCCGGATCCGCCGCGAGTACCCAATCACGCCGGGCCGCATCGAAGGGCTGGGCCGACGCGGCAAGCCGCTCACCGCCGATTACGTGCTGGAATACCGGAACCGGAAGCTGGCCGTGGACGAGGCCAAGGCGTGGGATGTGGCGTTGACCGAAGGCGTCGCCCAAGCCAAGAACTACGCCGGTAAGCTCGCCGTCCGGTATGCCTATGCCACCAACGGTCAGGGTATCTACGCTGTGGACATGCAGACCGGCACGGAAGGCGAGATTTCGCGTTACCCGACCCCGGACGAACTCTGGCAGATGACGTTCCCTTCGGCAGGCTCAGGGAGCGGGGTCAGTGAGCTTGCCGAACTGTGGCGGGACCGGTTTGCCGCGGTGCCGTTCGAGGACAAGGGCGGTTCGCATCCGACCCGGTATTATCAGGACATCGCCATCGAGCGGGTGATGGAAGCCATCGCCGCTGGCAAGGATCGCATCTTGTTGACGCTCGCCACGGGGACCGGCAAGACGTTCATCGCGTTTCAGATTGTGTGGAAGCTGTTCCAGAGCCGGTGGAACTTGAGCGGGCAGCCGATCCGGCGTCCGCGCATCCTGTTTCTGGCCGACCGGAACATTCTGGCGAACCAAGCGTACAACGCTTTTTCGGCGTTCCCCGAGGACGCGATGGTGCGGATCAAGCCGGAGGACATCCGCAAGAAAGGCAAAGTGCCCAAGAACGGCAGCCTGTTCTTCACGATCTTCCAGACCTTTATGTCTGGCCCGAATGACACGCCGTACTTCGGAGAATATCCGTCGGACTTCTTCGACTTGATCATCATTGATGAGTGTCACCGGGGCGGTGCGAACGACGAAAGCAACTGGCGCGACATCATGAAGTACTTCGCGACGGCGGTGCAGCTTGGCCTCACCGCCACGCCGAAACGCGACGAGAACGTGGACACCTACCGGTATTTCGGCGATCCCGTTTACATCTACTCGCTCAAGGACGGCATCAATGACGGTTTTCTGACGCCGTTCAAGGTGAAGCAAATCCAGACCACGCTCGACGAGTATGTGTACACGGCGGATGACACGGTGATCGAGGGCGAGATCGAGCAGGGCAAGCGGTACGAAGAAACGGACTTCAACCGCATCATCGAGATCAAGAAACGCGAGGAATACCGGGTCAAGCTGTTCCTGGAACAGATCAACCAGACCGAGAAGACGCTGGTGTTCTGCGCCTCGCAAGACCACGCCTTGGCCGTGCGCGACCTCATCAACCAGATGAAGACGAGCACCGACCCGAACTACTGCCAGCGGGTGACCGCCAACGACGGCGAACTCGGCGAGCAACATTTGCGCGATTTTCAGGACAACGAGAAAACCATCCCGACCATCCTCACCACGTCGCAAAAGCTCTCGACCGGCGTGGACGCCCGCAACATCCGCAACATCGTCCTGATGCGCCCCATCAAGCGGATCATTGAGTTCAAGCAAATCATCGGACGCGGCACGCGCCTCTACGACGGGAAGGACTATTTCACGATTTACGACTTCGTGAAGGCGCAGCAACATTTCAGCGATCCCGAATGGGACGGCGAGCCAATTGAACCGGAGCCGACATACCGGCTCGTTCCTCCCCGACCACCCACTCAAGTCCGCGAAGTATCACCGCGCCCTCAAAGGATCAAAGTCAAACTCGCGGACGGCAAGGAGCGCACCATCCAGCACATGATGATGTCGAGCTTCTGGCATCCGGACGGCACGCCGATTTCCGCGCCGGAGTTCATGACGTTGCTGTTTGGCCAGTTACCGGACTTCTTCCAGAACGAAGCCGAACTCCGCGTCCTCTGGAGCGCCCCCGACACGCGCAAGAAGCTCCTTTATGGATTGGCCGAAAAGGGGTTCAGCGCCGCGAGTCTGGCCGAAATGCAAAAGATCATTGATGCCGAGAAAAGCGACCTGTTCGATGTCTTGGCTTACGTCGCCTACGCCTTGCCCCCGGTCACCCGCGAAGTCCGCGCCGCGAATGCCCGAGTCCACATCAACACCCGCTTCGACGCCAAGCAGCAAGTCTTCCTCGATTTCGTCCTCCAGCATTACATCAAGGACGGCGTCGAAGAACTCGACCAAGAGAAGCTCACGCCCCTGCTCCGGCTCAAGTACCACGACTCCATTCAAGATGCCGTGGCCGACCTCGGCGGCAAGCCCGAAGAGATCAACCAAGCCTTCGCAGGCTTCCAGAAGTATCTTTACGCCACCGCAGTTGTATAAGCATTGATGCGCGCCGTCGCTGAAACAACTTTCCGCAAGGACAGGAAGGGCAGGAGGCAGGAGGCAGTTCTCAGTAGTCGGAACGGCTCTGCGTTTTGTGGTGAATCTTGCTTCGCGCCTTCGCGTCGTCGCTGTTGATCCTTCCCCTGCCGTGCTTTCGACAGTCGGGGTTCCGGTTTGCCGAGAACGCCGTCTCGCTTCCCTCGGTTTGGTCCGCTCAGGTGAGCTTGTCCATCCAGCGATCGTCCACGAGGACGTCGAGGTCGAGGAAAATCTTCCGATTCATGGCGACTTCGAGTTCTTTGCGCGCGAAGCTGCCGATGTCCTTGATTTTGCGCGCGCCCTGCCCGATGAGCATCCGTTGGTGGCGGTCGTCGGTCGTCAGGATGACGGCCTTGATGTAGAGCATCGGTTCGCCGGCCTTGGTCTTGCGGTCCTCGATCTTTTCCAACTGGACGGTGGCGGTGTAGGGCACTTCCTGGCTGGTTTTGAGGTACAGTTTTTCGCGGATGAGTTCGCTGATCCAGAATTCGTTGGTGACGTTGGTGACCTGGCCTTCCGGGTAGTGCGCGGGACCCACTGGCAAATGGCGGAAGATGGCTTGGATGACCAAGTCAATGTTCTTGCTCTTGATGGCTGAGACTTCAATCACGCTGGCATAACCCGGAGCCGGTGTCGTGGCGCCCGTCCCGGTCGCCTGGGCGGGAGCGGGAGCCGCCGGGACGGCAGCCGCGACACCGCCTTGCGCGAGGCGCAGCCACGTGGCACGGAACGGAAGGGACGGGAGGTCGAGCTTGTTGAGAACCAGAATCTTCGGGCGTGGCGCGTGGGCGACCAGTTCGAGAACGCGATGATCCTCGGCGCCGATGGGACGCGACGGGTCGGCGACATGGACAACAACATCAATCCCCTCCAGCGCGTCGCGGACTTTGTGGTGGAGATTGGAGACGAGTCTGCTGGGCTGGGTCTGGAAAATGCCGGGCGTGTCCACGAAGACAATCTGGCCTTCGGGCCGGGTGACGATGCCGTGATAGGTGTCGCGCGTGGTCTGCGGTTTCGGGGTGACGATGGCGATCTTGGTGCCGACCAGCGCGTTGAGCAGCGTGCTCTTGCCGACGTTGGTGCGGCCGACGAGGACGGCGAAACCGGATTTGAAGTTGGGATTGCCCATCGGGGCGGAGTCTAACGCAAAGGTTGCATCGGCGCGAGGATGTTTTATCTTCGGGCACCATGACGGATTTGTTGCCAGCACATCGGAAGCACCCGCGCCAGTTCGAGGACTTCAAGTTCGTGTATCCCGTCCTCTCGCGGCGCAGCGGCGGCCTTTCCATCGGGCTGAACGCAAACCCGGACCGCCACTGTTGTTTCGATTGCATCTACTGTCAGGTGGACCGCGCCACAGCGCCGGCCGTCAAACGGTTTGATCTGCCGACGGCGGAAAATGAGCTGGCCGCGATGTTCCAACTGGCGGCGTCGGGCGCGCTGGCGCGGCATCCGCAGTTCCGCAAGACGCCAAAAGCGCTGATGCAGGTGAAAGATGTGGCCCTCAGCGGCGATGGCGAGCCGACCCTGCTGCCGAACTTCGCCGCGGTCATCAAGATGGTCGCGAGGCTCAAACCACAAGAGGTCAAGCTGGTGTTGATTACCAATGCGGCAGGGCTGAATCGCGCCGAGGTGAAACGCGGCCTGGCCATCATGGACGCCCACAACGGCGAGGTCTGGGCCAAGCTGGACGCGGGCACGGAGGCGTATTTCAAGTTGATTGACCGCAGCGCGATTCCGTTTGCGCGCATCCTGAACAATCTCGCCGAGTGCGCCCACGCGCGCCCCATCGTGATCCAGAGTCTGTTCATGAAGGTGCATGGGCACGGTCCGTCACCGGAAGAGATCGCTGCTTATTGCGAAAGATTGCAGGAGATTCCAGCCGGCGGCGGGAAGATCAAACTCGTCCAAGTCGGCACGGTCGCCCGTCGTCCGCTGGCCATGATCAACGGGCGGCCCGCCTGGCAATCGGTGACGGCGCTCAGCGACAGGGAACTCGACGCCATCCGCGACAGCGTGCGGCACCGGACGGGGTTGATCGCCGAGAGTTATTACGGCAGCGCGCGTCAGTCAACAAAGGCGCGTTTGACGTAGGCGATTCCTTCCATCTCCACCAACAGGTCGGACCGGCAGACGCCGGCGACGGTGTAGATGATGGGAACCTTGCCAAACCGCTTCTCGCACACGGCGCGGCAGATGGGATAGTCCTGAGGTCGTTTGACGTACACGCGCAACCCGGCCACGTCGGAAAGTTTCGCGCCGGTGCCGGCAATGCCGTGCTGGGCCAGGTTGTCCGCGGAAATCAAGCACTCGATGTTGTCAATGGTTTGCTCGCTCTGCCGGCGCGGGTCGTCGAGATGAACCGTCTTGGAATTCACAATGCTCGCGGTGCCGGAAATCCACACGGTGGCCGCGCCATCGGCCACCAGCGCCATCGCGCGGGAAAACTTCGGGGACTTCGGCGAATAACAGGTCTCGTAGTGATACACCGGTGTCTGCTGCGGGTTTTCGATCGGCTGGAGAAACACGTCGTTGCGTTGCGTGTCCATGGCGGTGCAGTTCATCACGATGCCGGTGCCGTCCATGCCAATGCCGGTGCTGGCGGGGTAAATGCCCTCGCGGGTCTCGTCAAGCAGGTGCCCTTTGCCAAAGCGAATGTGCTCGAAGAAATCGGTCCGGGCGCGGTTCAATTCCATGTAACGTTCCAGTTCGCCCTCGGCACCGGTGATGTCGCCCAAATAAAGCCATGTCCGGAGGACCCGGTCAAACGTGACGCCCGCCTTCGAGAGTTTCACCTTCATCTGGTTGAAGGAGTCGAGGGATTTTTCATAGACGTTGCCGGTGGCGCAACCGGAAGCGACGCCGCCGCAATAGGTCATGCTGATGCCGTGGTGGCTGACGGTGAGCGTGTCGGGAGCAGGACGACCCAGCCGCACGGAGGGGCCGCCGATGGCGCACAATTCAATGGCGAGCGCGGCGCCGTTGCAGGGCGGCTGGTGGACGAACACGCTGACGGGGCCGGCCTTGCGGTAGTGTTTGACAAAAAGACGTTCACAGGCAGCCTGATCCCCGGCATGCTTGAGAAACACAGTCTGGACGGTGGGCTGTTGCGGGACGGATTGCGCGTCGAGCGTGCCTTGGATGGCGTGAAGCGCCTCGGCAACCTGATCGGCAAGGGAACCCTGCCCCCGCGGCGTGACCATCAACATCAAGCGCGTGATCTCGCCGTGTTGCACGACCGCGTGCCGGATGATCGGGGCACCGGGTGCATTGGAATAGTCGTTGGAAGACATTGTGTCGCCGGTGGCGTCTTGGCTGGTGGCGTCAGCTTGGTTCATTATTTTTCTATTACTCCCTGTTTGTGGGGATAGACGGGTGCACAGTTTTCTTATTCGTTTTTTTCTCGGTTTACTGTCAGGCCGGTGAAGATAACGGGCGGCATTCAGCGGTCAAGCAACAAAATCGCCATTGCCAGGCGCGAGTTGCGGCTGCGGCAATGCCCCCTGTCAACTGAACTGCCAACCGACGCCAGCGACTCAATCAGGCCGCCTTGAACACCGAACCGATGAAGACGAGGATGAAGAGCGCGATGGTCTCGATGATGCCGAGCACCATCAGGTAGTTGCCGAAGCCCTTGCCGGTTTCGGCCAGCGCATCGCAGCCGGCCGCGCCGGCCTTGCCCTGCCACCAGGCGGAGGCGCCGATGGCCAGTCCGCCAAAGAGACCGGTGCCGAGCATGGCGCCCCAGTTGTTGAACCCGGCGGCGTTGCAGATCGCCACCATCTGGTTCATGAGGATCATGCCGTAGATGGTTTGCGACAGCGGCGCGCCGGCGAACACGATGAGGATGAACGGGGCGGTCTTGTTTTGCGCGAAGCATTTCTTCCATGCGCCAATCGCGGCGGGACCGGCCGAGCCGGTGCCCAGCACGGAACCGATGGCCGCCAACCCGAAGGTGGTGGCCGCGCTCATTTTGCCCAGTGTGACTGCTGTTTGTGGATCCATGTTGATTTCCTTTCGATGTGATTAGTCTGTCTGTGGTTGTTTGACACTGCGAAACGGCTGGAACGGGACGCCCGTCCATTGCATGCCGACGTGGCCGGAAAACTCCAACGTATTGAGGCGCACCCCGTGCACCATCACGCCCATCAAGCAGAGGATGATGTTCAGCGCGTGCGCCAGAAACAGAAAGAGCACCGCCGCCAGCCCCGACATCCAGTGCCCCAACATCGGCGCCAGCGCCGCATTGAAACTGTTGGCCACGGCAAACGACGCCGTCCCGACCGCAAACAGGCGGATGTAGGAGACGACGTCCACGAAATTGCTCACAAGGCTCAACGGCAACATCGCGTGGTTGAACCATTCGCCTTTCAATTTGCGCGGCGGCGTCATGAACAACACGATGAGGGCCACCCCGGTCAGGAACAACGGCATCGTGAATCCCGGCACCGGCAGGCCGAGCACCATCTTCAGGGCGACGAAATACATCGTCCACGTCGTGCACAACCAGCCGACTTGTGCGAGTGCTTGCAGGCTGCGCGGGTTGCGTGCAACGTTCCAGAGATGGGCCAGCGAGAGATGCACGGCGCCAATCATAAAGCAGAGGCGCTTGACGTGTTCCGGGTCGCTCAGCCAGTCAACGCGCAGCCGGGCCAGGGGTCCCTGTTCCACGGCGACGCCGAAATACGCGCCGGTCAGCACGCCCCAGATGATGGTCGTCACGCTGACGATGTTGAGCAGGACGAACACTTTGCGGGGCGTCTTTGGCAGCAGGCGCGCCGCCACCAGGCTCGTAATCAGAAACAGCGCGCCATACCCGGCGTCGCCGACCAGCACGGCAAAAAACAGCGCAAAGAAAATCAGGAACGCCGCGCTGATGTCCACCTCCCGGTAACCGGGCAGGATGCCCACCAGTTCAAAAAGCGATTCAACCGGTTTGACCCATCGCGGATAACGAACCAACGTCGGCACCGGGTCGTCTTCTGCCGGTTCCTCGATCACCAATCCCCAGCCGTGTGACGGCGCGGCGTTGTTCAGCCGGGCAACTTGCTCTGCCGGGCAATAGCCCTGCAAGTACGCGATCGTCTCACCTGCTCCCGCCCCCATGCCCGCGCGCGCGGCGGCGAATCGCCATTGGTCTTCCGCGTCGGCCAGCAACGCCGCGACCCGCGGATGATCGCCTCCGAACTGTCCGATCTCCTCCTGGATCGCGCGTTGACGGGCCGCGATGGCGGCCAGGCGTTCGCGCACCTCCGCAAGCGACTGCTCCGGCAACGGGACTTCCTGCGCGTTCGGAATCTCGACAGGACTGCGGCTGATGACGGCGAAATGGACCGCGTTCTTGTCGCGGTGCAATTCCACATACACCGCGTCCTCCGTCACCATCGGCGGCGGTTTGGGCGACGCCTGATACAGCCGCACCAAAATGCCGCCGGCCTGCAACGCCTGCACGGCGGCCGGATCGAAGTTGCCGAACGGGGCCATGTGTTGTTCCCGGTGCGTCAGCGCGCCCTGTTCGTCATTGAGCGCGCGCCGTTCGTGGATGAGCTTCCACAATTCTTCGACGACCTCGCGGGGCGCGCGGCCGGAGGGTGCGCGGTCGGGTTGCGGCGTGAGAATCTCAAGGGCGTTGCGGACGTATTCGTATTCGCGGCGGGCAGCCTCGACGCTCTCGCTTTCCTGCTGGCTGACCGGCCGCAGATGCACGATGCCGAGGTCGCGCAACTGTTCGAGCGTCGCCTCCCGGCTGTGGGCGAGGCAGAGCAGCGTCACTTTTTTCATCGGCACGATCATGCGGTGGCCCTCACTTTTTCGACGGTCTTGGCCTTGGCGAGTTTCGAGCGGACCACGTCGGCGGTCATCTGGTCGCCGAGGAAAATGCGGATGACACGGATGTTCTCGCGCGTCTCGGGTATCTTGACCTTCTCGAAGAGATTGACGCGCTGGGTGGTGATCCGGAGTTCTTCGCGAAGCCGGTGGAGTTGCTCCTCAATGATCTGGGTCTCGACGCGCACACGGAGGAGGTGTTCGAGCATCTTGATTCCGTCGTCCACCCACGGCGGCGTGGCGAACAGGTCCGGCGTCGTCCGCTCAAACTCAATGGACTCGAACACCGGAAAATTGACGCCGGCGATGTTGCCGGTGGAGGTGTTGATGCGGGTGACACGCAGGTACTGAGCGAAGTCAACCGGCTCGGAGAAGAGTTTGACCCACGACGCGAGTTTCTGGCGCGCCGCGATTTCCTCGCCGCGTTTCGCTTCGAGGGCCGCCTCGGCGTGGCGCACTTCGAGTTGCATTTGCTGTTTCTTCAACTGCAGCGTCGGGAGATAACGACGAAACCGCGCCAACGCGTCGCGTTGCGCTTTCAACTCATTCTTCGTGTACTTGATCTTCGCCATCAGGACGATTTCTTCGGCCAGAACTTGCTGGTCAGTTTGGTCGGGATGCCGGTTTCCTCGGCCTCAAACGAATCCGCGAGAATCTGCCAGCCGAGGTCGAGCGCTTTCTCGATCGGGATGTTCACGCGCAGGTCCATCATCTCCGCCTCGAATCGCTGGCCGTATTTCAACAGCTTGTTGTCCCAGCCGCTCATGCGGAAACCCATCGCCTGCTTTTCCAGCGTCTCCTTGTAGCCCGCGTAAAGCTGGATCATCGTGTTCATGATCGTGCGATGATCTTCGCGCGTCTTGTTGTTCACCAGTTGCTTCAACCGGCTCAACGACCCGAACGGCTCGATGCGCCCGTTCCGCAAATAAAACTGGCCTTCCGTGATGTAGCCCGTGTTGTCGGGCACCGGGTGCGTCACGTCGTCGCCGGGCATTGTGGTGACGGCGAGAATCGTGATCGAGCCGGCGCCTTCGAAGTCCACGGCCTTCTCGTAGCGCGCGGCCAACTGGCTGTAGAGATCGCCGGGATAACCGCGATTCGACGGGACCTGTTCCATCGTCACGGCGATTTCCTTCATCGCATCGGCGAAGTTGGTCATGTCGGTGAGCAACACGAGCACGCGCTTGTTTTGCAGCGCGAACTGCTCGGCCACCGCAAGGCTCACATCCGGTACGAGCAGACACTCGACAATCGGGTCGGCAGCAGTGTGGATGAACAGCACCGACCGGGACAACGCGCCCTGTTCCTCGAGCGTGTCGCGGAAGAAAAGGTAATCGTCGTGTTTCAGCCCCATGCCGCCGAGGATGATGACGTCCACCTCGGCCTGCATCGCGATACGGGCAAGCAATTGGTTGTACGGTTCGCCGGCGACGGAGAAGATGGGGAGCTTCTGCGATTCAACGAGCGTGTTGAACAGGTCAATCATCGGAATGCCGGTGCGGACCATTTTGCGCGGGATGACGCGCTTGGCCGGGTTGACCGAGGGGCCGCCGATGGGCGTCATGTTTTCGGAAATCACCGGCCCTTTGTCGCGCGGCTGGCCGCTGCCGTTGAACACGCGGCCAAGCAGCGCATCCGAGAACGGGATCTGCATCGTGTGGCCGAGGAACCGGACCTGCGCATCCGTCGAGATGCCGCGCGCGCCGGCGAAGACCTGCAAATCCACGCGTCCGCCTTCGAGCCGGATCACCTGCGCCAGCGACGTGCCTTGGCGGGACGTGACCTGCGCCAGTTCCCGGTAGCCGACGTCGTCGGCCTGCACGGTGATCACGCTGCCGGCGATCTTGTCAATCTTTCCATAAACCTTATGCATAATCTGTCACCTCCGCGATCGCTTTCTCAATCTGTTCTTCCTGCGCCGCAAACTCCGGCGCTTTCATGTCCACCCGGTTCCAGTCCTTCGTCATCTGCGTCAGGCGCAGGAAAAACCGTCGAGCGCCATCTTTGTCGTCAAACTTCATCTTTGTTTTGAGGATCTTGTGAAGCCGGCCAAACACGTGCCGTTGCCGTTCCGCCGGCGTGGCGGCGTCAATCTCGTGATAGGCGTCCTGCTGCAAATAAACCGCGTCGAGGAACTCGCCTTTCAGGTACAAAATGAAATCGTCCATCGGCGTGCCTTCCTCGCCGACGACCTTCATCATCTGGTTGACCTCGTTGCCGTCGCGGAGCACGCCGCGCGCGAATTCCACCTGCTCGACCGGCACGACGCCGGTGTATTTCGTCCAGCTTTCCAGCGGATGAATCGCCGGGTAACGGCGCTGGTCGGAGCGTTCGCGCGAAAGGCCGTGGAATGCGCCGACGACCTTGAGCGTGGATTGCGTGACCGGTTCCTCGAAGTTGCCGCCGGCCGGGCTGACCGTGCCGCCAATGGTGATCGAGCCGGTGTTGCCATCCTTGAGTTTCACCAGGCCGCCGCGCTCATAAAACGCCGCGATGACCGATTGCAGATAAGCCGGGAACGCTTCTTCGCCGGGAATTTCCTCGAGTCGCCCGGACATTTCGCGCAACGCCTGCGCCCAGCGCGACGTCGAGTCGGCGAGCAACAACACGTGCAGCCCCATCTGCCGGTAATACTCGGCAATCGTGACCGCCGTATAGACCGACGCTTCGCGCGCCGCGACCGGCATCGAGCTGGTGTTGCAAATGATGAGCGTCCGTTCCATCAAACTGCGCCCCGTGCGCGGGTCGGTCAATTCCGGGAACTCGCGCAGGGTCTCGACGACTTCGCCCGCGCGTTCGCCGCACGCGGCAACAATGACAACGTCCACATCCGCGTAACGGCTGGTGATCTGTTGCAACACCGTTTTGCCGGCGCCGAACGGCCCCGGAATGCAGTATGTCCCGCCGCGCGACACCGGGAAGAATGTGTCAATGATGCGGACCTTCGTCACCATCGGCTCGGTGGGGCGCAATCGTTCCGCATAAGCCTTGATCGGCAGCTTGACCGGCCAGCGTTGCAGCAGGGTCGCCTCGCGCTGGTGTCCCTGTTCATCGCGCAGCTTGGCGATGACCTGTTCCACCGTGTAGTCGCCCGCCGGAGCGATCTCCTCGACTGTCCACGTCCCGCGCCACGAGAACGGCAACATGATCCGGTGCTGGAAAATGCCTTCGGGCACCGTGCCGAGCGTTTCGCCCGCCGTGAGCCGGTCGCCTTTCTTGGCCGTGGGCGTGAACGCCCACTTGATGTTGCGCGGCAACGCGATTTCGTACGTGCCGCGTTGGAGGAAGAAGCCACAGCGTTCCGCGAGTTTCGGAAGCGGGTTTTGCAGGCCGTCAAAAATCTGCGTGAGCAGTCCCGGACCGAGTTCGACGGAGAGCATTTCGCCGGTGAACTCGACCTGGCCGTTCTCGCGCAGGCCGCTGGTGTCTTCAAACACCTGAAGCTCCGCGTACCGGCTGCGGACGCGGATCACCTCGGATTTGAGGCGCTGCTCGCCGGCAAGGGCGTAGGCCACTTCGTTTTGGGAAACGGGTTTCTCAAACTCGACCATCAGCAGGTTGCCGCTGACGCCGACAATTTTTCCAATGTTATCACTCATGCGTTACTCTTTTCCCAGCGCGCGTTGGCGCTGACAAATTCTTCCACGACCTGTTGCCCGGCTTCGTTGCGCAGGGCCGCCCAACGCTCGGCGATGCGGAGTTTCACGGCAAACGCCAGGATCGTCTCCAAGCGGAACAGTTCCCCCCACGCCAGTTCCTCGGCGATGTGCCACCGGCAACGGTCCAGTTCGCGCTCGCGTTCCAGCGGGTTTTCCTTGGTGAAGGCGTTGATGACGGCGTCCTCGATGGCCATGTCGTAGCCGTCGTGTGGTTGCAGGTGAGACTGCACCTCGAGGCCGAGCCGGGCGGCGCGGGCGCGGGCGACCGCGTTGCGGAGTTGCATTTCCTTGGCGCGCCACTGTTCGGCGAACCGGCAGCCGCCGACGTGGCGTCCTTCCAGAAAAGCGTCCACGAACACGAGGTCCGGTTCGGGCAGGACGCCTTGCAGTTGGCGGCGCCACTCTGACGGGCGCACCGCCGGCGGGTCGCCAAAGAACATCAACGGCAGGCTGGCAACAACGTAATAGTAACTCACCGTCCGCCCTCTCCGGTGGCGCGAGCCGCGCGTTGGACAATCTCCGCCATGTGGGGGCGCAGGAAATTGCACAACGCTTCGGCGATGGCTTCGTTCGTGAACTGGTGTTCGATGTGTTGATCCACCAACCGGACTTTGAAGCCCCTGAAAATGTCGTTGTCGGCATGGATGTCCACGCCGCCGACGAGTTTTTGCCGGTACATCTCGGCGAAGAACGCGATGATTTCCTTTTCGTCCTGTTCGCTGACCAGCAGGGCGACGCGGTTGCGCGGCCCTTCGTCGCGCGCGTAGGCCTGCGCCAACGGCAACATTATTTTCTTCAGCGTGTCCGGGTCGAGCGCTTGGTTGGTGGCGTTGCCGACGATTTCATCGAGGATCTTCTCGATGCCCTGTCCGACGGTGATCAACAGGTCGCGCGCCGCCTGTTGAAGCGTCTTCTGTCCGCGCTCGACAAACACCTGCGAGTCGTTCTGCGCTTTTTCGACGATGGCCTTGGCTTGCGCCTCGGCTTCCTTCACGAGCGCCGCCGCCTGCGTCTTTGCGCGGCTCACGATCTGTCCGGCTTCGCCTTCCGACTTCTCTATTGCCTCTCGCTGAATGCGGTCAATCAAATGTTGTAGTTCTTCGGCCATGGTAAACTCCTCTTGAGGGTGTCTTCTCCAAATCGGGCTGTATCCTAAGCATCAAGCGGCGCGTTGCAAGCTCAACCGTTCATTTTTGTGATTTTTTTTGTTCAGGCGGCCGGCAGTTCCAGTTTCCCGTTGCTCATCCGCACGTTGAAGCTGTGCGGTTCCGTTCCCGGCGCGGAATGCACCCGCCCGCCGGCCTGTTCGAGAATCAGTTGCCCGGCGCAGATGTCCCAGAGCTTGATGCCGTACTCGATGTACCCATCAAACCGCCCGCACGCCACGTACACGGTGTCCAGCGCCGCCGCGCCCATCAGGCGCATCTTGCGGACCCGGGAAATGAGTTGCTGGAAATCCGCCAGCCCGCGGCGAATGGTTTCCTCGCTCTTGAAAAAACCGATCCCAACCATGGCTTCCTCCAGCCTCGCCCGGTCGCTCACGCGAATCGCCCGCCCGTTGAGCGTCGGCGTCGCGCCCCGCTCCGCCGCGAACATCTCGTCCATCTCCGGCGCATACACCGCCCCGGCAACTGTGCGCCAGACCGAAGCCGACGGGACGGCGGCTGCTACACTTGTAGTGGCGTCCGTCCCGGACGCCTTTTCCCGCACTTGCGCCGCGACGCTGACAGCGTACATCGGGATGCCGTAGAAATAGTTGACGGTGCCATCGAGCGGATCAATCACCCAGCGCGTTTCGGCCTCTGACGGGCCGCTGACGCCTTCCTCGCCGAGAATGGCGTGCTCCGGATAATCGGCAAGGATCACTTTCGTGATGGCCTTTTGGGCCTGCACGTCCAGTTCCAGTTTGATGTCGTGGTGCGACGCTTCGTTGACGACGGGCGGCGCGCCGAAGTGCTGGCGCAACAATTTCCCGGCGGCATAGGCGGCTTCAATGGCGGTTTCCAACATGGCGCATGGTTGTAAACACTTCGCCGGTTCTGTGCAACGGTGAAGTTTGCTGTCGCGCGTTGGGGGCTTTGTGGTAAGGTGAACGCAAACCAGAGGAAACCATCATGACAGAAAGAATCGAATTGCCCGCCAATTGGCAGTACCTGAAATGGCGCTTCAACAAGTTCGCCAGTTCGCTCGGCTGGCTGATCATCCTCGGCGGACTGGGCTTGTGGCTCAGCACCGGCGTGTACACCGTCGGCCCGTACGAAGTCGGTCTGGTCAAGCGATTCGGAAAGTTTTCCAAGTCCACCGGCCCCGGCTTCCACTATCGCCTGCCCAGCCCCATCGAAAGCGTCGCGCTCGTGGACCAACGCTCGGTGCGCACCGAGGAGATCGGCTTCCGCAGCCGCGCCGGCGTCCCCAGCACCCAGTATTCGGCGCGCGAAGAAGAGGCGTTGATGTTGACCGGCGACTTCAACATCATCCGCCTCGAAAGCATCGTGCAATACGACGTGACCGAGCCGGAAACGTTCGCCTTCCAAGTCGAGAACCACCGGCGATTGATCCGCGAGGCGGCGCAGGCGGTCATCCGCGAGAAGGTCGCGCTCCACAAAGTGGACGAAGCGCTCACGGAGAAACGCGAGGAGATTGCCAACCAGATCCAAAAGGAACTTCAGGAACTGCTCAAGAAGTATGGCACCGGACTGCGCATCATCAATGTCCGCCTTCAGGAAGTCACTCCGCCCACCAAGCAGGTCGCCGGCGCGTTTGACGACGTCAACAGCGCCCTGCAGGACAAGGAACGGTTGATCTTCGAGGCACAACGCTACACCAACGAGCAGACGCCGCGCGCCGAGGGCCAGGCGCAGAAAATCCTCAACGAAGCCGAAGGCTACAAGCAAAGCCGCATCCTCGCCGCCCAAGGCGACGTGGCGCGTTTCGCCGCGGTGCTCGACCGCTACAAACACGGCGAAGATGTCACGCGGACACGGCTCTACATCGAAACCATGGAATCCATCCTGCCCGGCCTCGCCAAGGTCATCGTCAGCAAGGAGGCCAACGGCACGCTGAAGTTGTTGAACCTCGGTGAATTCGTCCAACCGAAAGGAGCGCCCGCGCGAAAATGAAAACCTTGATTACAGCACTCATCATTGTGGCGGCGGCCGTCATCGGGTACAACGCGTTTCTGTTCAGCGTGGACGAAACGGAAAAAGCCGTCGTCCTTGAGTTTGGCAAGATCGTCCGCGTCATCGAAGCCCCCGGCCTGTACGCGAAAAAACCGGTCATCCAGAATGTCGTGTACCTCGAAGACCGCCTGTTGAGCGTGGACATCAAACCGGCTCCCGTCATCACGGTGGACAAACAACGGCTCACGGTGGACAGCTACACGCTCTGGCGCATCCAAGACGCCCGCCGGTTCACCGAGACCATGCGCGGCGTGCGCACCAACGCCGAACAGCGGATGGACGACATCATTTACTCGCTGTTGCGCGACGTGCTCGGCCAGAAAACCTTCGAGGACATCCTGAAACGCGAGTTCCTTTCCGAGGTTCGCGCCAACGCCCAGAAACAGGTTGCCGACTTCGGCATCAGCATCATTGATGTCCGCATCAAGCGCGCCGACCTGCCCGAGACCAACGAGCAGGCCGTCTATCAGCGCATGATGAGCGAACGCAAACAGATCGCCGAACGTTACCGCGCCGAGGGCGACCAGGAAGCCCAGCGCATCAAGGCCGAAACCGACCGCAAAATCCAGATCACGATCGCCGGCGCTCGCAAACAAGGCGAGGAACTCAAGGGCGAAGGCGACGCGCAGGCGCTGGAGATTTACGCCAAGGCGTACAATCGCGACGCGAAATTCTTCGAGTTCTGGCGCACGCTGGAGTCCTACAAGCTCTCACTGGCAAACAACACCACCCTGATTCTCTCCACCGACTCCGATTACCTGAAGTTGCTCGACACGATACCCGCGAAAGACGCAAAGCCGTAGTGTAAGTGATGCTTTTGATTCCTGTTTTTTGGTGGCGCAAGCGTCCCTGCTTGCGCAGCCGAAGGCTCCCGTCTTTAAGAAGACAATGCCCCGACAAACTTTGTCGAGGTTGTTGGCACAAGCAGGGACGCTTGCGCCACCGGGTTTAGTGGAACAGGCGTCTCGCCCGTTCAACGGCGTGGGGCTGGTGTCCGTGGCACATGGTGTGTGACTTGAATCGCTGTCCACGGCGCGTTCGTGCTGGCACAGGTCACATGCACCATGTCGCCAATCTGGAAATCCGACAACGTCGCGCCCGACGGTTTTCCCGCTGCCACGAACCGGCAATGCGGCGCGCACTGGAAACTGCGTTGGTCCTCCGACGTGGCGCTGGACGACGCCACGATGAAGGAGCCGAGAAACCGAGGCCCTTCCGTCTGCGTCTGCATGGACTGACCCTGTGATTTCACAACAACGGTAAACACCCCGGCTTGCGCATCCATCGCCGAAATCGGCCCGATGCACCAAGTTTCTTTCGGCTTATCCGCCATGCTTGTCTCTGTTTTCGGCTCCGGCTTGGCGGCTGCAATGGCCAGCGCGGCCAGCGCCATGAGAATCCAACTGCGTTTCATGCCCAAATTCATGCCACAACCGCCGCAGATTTCCAGAATTGTTTTGCATCGCAGTCCCCCGCCGTTTCAGGACGCCACTTCGCTTCGCTGCGTGGCTGACTACGGACTACCCGTTCAGAGCATTCTGAAACAAGCCGGTTGACGGTAACTTCAACATTCAATCATCTCCATTTCCGTCGCGTCCTCTTGATCTGCCGTTTGCTGTAGCCGCCCCGCTCTGCCGGGGCGTCCGTGTCCGGAGGGACGCGCTCCGTCGCGTCCGTTCGGGGACTCGGCCACGACGGACCCCCGGTCGCCTTTGGCGCCGCCGACGGCGGGTAAACGTGGCCCTCCAAATGACGGAATCACCGGTTACGACTTCTTTTCTGTGATGAGGCGGCTGATGAGTTTTCGGAGGGCTAAGAATCCGGCAGCGCCAACGGCAGCGGCAGCGGCGCTCTTGGTCGCATCCTTGTATTGCTTCTTCTTTGTGTCTTCCATGGCGGCCAGTGCTCCGCTGATGGCGAGTGCGGCACAGGAAGCAATCACCATCAACAAGGCATACTTGGCAAACACCGATAAGATTCCCGCCCATATCGTGTTGTTGGCGCGGAAGGAAAGAGCGATGGACACGAGGGTGACGATGGCGCTCCACGCCGCCATTGCCAAAACAATCCACGGCTTATCTGCCGCAAGACCCACAGTCATTACACTGAACATCCATGAGACGATGGAAACGATTGTCAGATACAGGTCATCGCGACCGTAATAGACCACAATCTTGCGCTTGTATCCCAAGACCGAGCCGGATATCGCAAGAATCACGGCGACCGCGCCCAACACGCAGAGCGCAATGATCAGCGCATCCGGCGCATCGCCTTCCGGGACTGCTGACAAGATGTTCAACATTCAATCGTCTCCATTTCCGCCGCGTCCTCTTGCCTAGTGCTCATGTCAGCGAAGATTGTACAAGTACAGGAAAGTAGCCCAACCCGATGGCAATGCTTTCGGCGGTTCTTTCAATTCCTCGGCGTATTTGCAAGCCATCTCCAGCATGTGACGCGCGTGAAAGAACGCTTCCACGATGGGGCGTGTGTGCTTCAACCAGTTCTTGTTATGCGCCGCCTTGAACTCCTTCCCGGTTCCTTCGGCAACGATCTGGCGAAAATACGGGTTCAACTTGAGATGCGGCGCGAGCGCCTGCAATTCCTCCACGATCTGCGAGGTCGCTGGCTGAAGCTTGTAATACACCTTGAAGGACTGGTGATAGAACCGGTAAATGCCGTCCTCGTATCCCCAGTGACCCGACACTTCCGCCAGCAACTCTTTCAATTGCGGTAACCGCTTCTTCGCCCGTTTCAATAGCCGCTTTTCCTCCACCTCCCGCCGGCCTCGAAGCTCACGGCACTCGTCCATGGTAAGCTCAAAAGGCGACGGCTTGGATTCAGGTTTCTTCTTCATGACGGCATTCCTTCCGTGGAGGGACGCGCTCCGTCGCGTCCGTTCGGGGGATTCGGCCACGACGGAGCGTGGCCCTCCAATGCTTCACTTGAACCTCTCCGGTGCAACACCAGTGATCCGCAGCAATTCACGCGGACTGGCGGCGTTCACCTCGTTCATCATGGCCAACAAGACTCGCCCGGCGGCTTCGGCATCGGCTTGGGCGTGATGATGCTGAAACTCGTGTCCGATGTGCGCCGTCACAGCATCCAGACTGTGGCTCGGCAAGTCCGGCCAGACCCGGCGACTGAGTTGCAGCGTGCAAATGTAGTCAAACTCAGGACAAGCCAGACCGAAATGTTGCAGCGTGCCGCGCAGTTTGCTCATGTCGAACCACGCATTGTGCGCGATAACGATGTCGGCGTGCGTCAACCGGTTCAAGAACTCCGGTGCTATTACAGGAAACTCCGGAGCGTTTTGGACATCGAACCAAGTCAGCCTGTGAACTTCGGTGAAATCTTCACGAAAATAACCGTGTCCTTTCGGCGGCCTGACCAGCCAATACGGTGACTCCGCCAGTTCGCCGTCCTCGATC
>Ga0194113_10000598_pt1 | contig 47937 bp, 37 predicted proteins | sample TA2MahC200mmetaG_FD_146193 | JGI IMG/M metagenome (GOLD analysis project Ga0194113, IMG submission 146193) | Freshwater microbial communities from Lake Tanganyika, Tanzania - TA2015017 Mahale Deep Cast 200m | ecosystem: Environmental > Aquatic > Freshwater > Lake | place: Tanzania: Lake... | reverse complement strand
TGCCGCCGCCGATCTCCACCCCTCCCACGCGGACGACCCGCCGATCGCCCTCGTGCGCGCGGGCGACGAGTCTGTAGGAGGGCGTGACGCGCGCGGTCCGCTCGACCCAGGGGAGTTCGCGGAAGGTGCCCTCGTCGATGGACGTCGCGTCCCCGATCGCGCGGACGATCGACCCTTGAGACGTCGAGTGGACTTCGGGACGGCATCCCGCCGCCGTGACCCGCTTCACGACCTCGGCCAGTTGCTCGTCCGTGTGACCCTGACGCAGCCAGATGATCATGGCGGTCGCGAGATCCCTCCCCATCCTCCCGTGCGGGTGTATGCTCGTCTCGTGAAGAAGTCTCCTCGATCCGAGCGTGCGCCGCGCGCGCGCGGCGCCGGGCCGCCCCAAGAAGATGGAGTGTACCGCGAGCGGGGCCGTAGCGCCCCAACGGAGTGCGCATCACATAAGATATTGTGGTATAATCCGATACGAGATCAGTGGGATGGGCCTCCGTTGAGGGGGCGGAGTCGCCGGCCCCGCTGGATTGCGTCGCGCGGCGCGGCCGGCGGGATGCATGCGCGGCGGGTGGCGCGCGTGATCCGCGCGCTTCTCTCGCGCGCGCGAGGGAGAGGGGAATGGCCCTCGTCCGGGTAGAGGGGATCGTTCTGCGCAACCTCCGCTTCGGCGACACGAGCCGGGTGGTCACGATCCTCTCCCGCGAGCTGGGGAAGTGGAGCGGGGTCGCGAAGGGCGCGCGCGATCCGAAGGGGAGGATCGGCGCGGCGCTCGAGATCCTGAATCTCTCCTCCATCATCGCCTACCACAAGCACGGCAGGGATCTGCAGATGATCGCCGACGCGTCGCTCGAGCGAGAGCATCGGGCGCTGCTCGAGCAGAGCGCGCGCTATCATCACGGATGCGCGGTCACGGAGTTCCTCGATTCGGTTCTCGAGGAAGATTCGCCGGTCCCGGAGGTGTTCGATCTCGCGCTCCGCGTTCTGCGGTTGCTCGAGGAGGCGCCCGAGGAGAGGCTATCCTACCTGCTTCGCGCCTTTCAGCTGCGGGCGGCCTCGCTTCTCGGCTACTCGCCCCGTCTGGAGTTCTGCGGGATCTGCGGCGCGGCGGGCGGGAGCTGCTTCGGCGTCGCGGAGGGATCGATCCTCTGCGTCAGGTGCGCGGAGCGGACTCCGGGCTCGATCGATCTCCTCCCCGAGAGCCTGCGGCTGCTCGCCAAGCTAGGCGCCGGCAAGCTGCCCCGCGCCCCGAGCGACGAGGCCTGCGCTCAGCTCGGGAGGATCGTCGAATCGTTCCTCTCCTTTCATCTCGAGCGCTATCGGGGGCTCCGTTCCCTCCGCGGCCTGGAAGCCGCCGAACGGCTGCGCGCGGGCCGGCCGGTCGGTTCGAGCGAGGCCCGAGGGGGAGAGTCCCCGTAAACCGGGCTCAGGGATCGCGAGCCGGACGTCCCAGCCGACTCGCCGGCGGAGAATCCTCTTGGGACTCGCGTGGAATCGTGATACGTTCCGCTGCGGCCCGGCATGGGGAGGTTCTGAGGACCCTTGGCGATCGAGAGCGCAAGAGCTGGCGGGGGGATCTGCGAAGACGGATATGCCTGACGGCGTGATCGAGACATGTCGCCTGGAGCGCCGGGCGCAGTTGCCGCCTTCCGTGGCTCGACGGAAGGCTTTTTTGTGGGCGCCCGGCCGGAAGGAGGCGTGAATGAACCTGAGGCGCAAGGCGGTGATCGCGGACGCTGAGGAGGTGCGCCGGGCGATTCTTCGGATCGCCCATGAGATCGTCGAGCGAAACAAGGGGGTGGACGACCTCGCGCTCGTCGGTGTGCGGCGGCGCGGAGTCCCGCTGGCGGTGAGGATCCAGGAGGCGATCCGGTCGATCGAGGGCGTGGAGGTCCCGATCGGAATCGTGGACATCACCCTCTACCGCGACGACCTGCGCACCATCTCTCCTCAGCCCCTCGTCCACGCGACCGAGTTCTCGTTCGGCGTCGAGGATCGCACGCTCATCCTCGTGGACGATGTCCTCTTCACAGGTCGGACCGTCCGCGCGGCGATCGAGGCCATCATGGACTACGGCCGGCCGCGCTCCATACAGCTCGCCGTCCTCGTCGACCGAGGGCACCGCGAGCTGCCGATCCGGGCCGACTATGTCGGCAAGAACTCCCCGACATCCCGCAAGGAGATCGTCCGCGTCCTCGTTCGCGAGGAGGACGGGGAGGACGCCGTCGTGATCGAGGAGACCGAGGAGGGCAAGCAATGAGCTTCAACCGTACCCACCTCCTTGGCCTGGAGGACCTGACCAAGGAGGAGATCCTGGAGGTGCTCGACACCGCCCGCTCCTTCCGGCCGGTCCTGGATCGGCCCATCAAGAGGGTCCCCGCGCTCCAGGGGGTCACCGCCTGCAACGCCTTCTTCGAGCCGTCGACCCGCACCCGGCTCTCCTTCGAGCTGGCGGAGAAGAGGCTCTCCGCCGACTCGATCAACTTCGCCACGGCCGGAAGCTCCGTATCCAAGGGAGAGACGCTGCGCGACACGATGCTCAACATCCAGGCGATGCGCGTGGACATCGTGGTCATCCGCCACTCCTCTTCCGGGGCCCCGCACTTCCTGGCGCGCAACATCGATGCCCGCGTGATCAACGCGGGCGACGGATACCACGAGCACCCCACGCAGGGGCTTCTCGACCTGTTCACCATGAGGGAGGCCATGGGGAAGCTCGAGGGATTGCGGGTCACGATTGTCGGCGACATCGCGCACAGCCGCGTCGCGCGCTCCAATCTCTGGGGACTGCGATCCGTGGGGGCGCACGTCACCCTGGTCGGGCCGACCACCCTGATGCCCGTCGAGATCGAGCGGACCGGGGCGCGGGTCTGCAACCGGATCGATGAGGCGCTGGAGGGCGCGCAGGTCGTCAACGTCCTGCGGCTGCAGCTCGAGAGGATGACGAGCGGTTTCCTGCCGACGCTCCGCGAATACGCCCAGCGATGGGGGGTCACTCGCGAGCGCCTCAAGCGTTGCGCGACAGGGGTGCGGGTCATGCATCCGGGCCCGATGAACCGAGGAGTCGAGATCTCTTCCGATCTCGCCGACGGACCCGAGTCGGTCATTCTGGATCAGGTGACCAATGGGGTGGCCGTGCGGATGGCCGTCCTCTACTTGGTGCGCGGGGGGACGAGGGACGGGCGGGGGGGCATCGTTCCGCCTCCCCAGGAGGGAGTGCCGGTATGAGCGGCCCGCTGGATCGCGAGCGTTTCGTCCTGAGGGGCGTGAGGCTGATCGACCCCGAGTCGGGGACCGACGCGCGCCGGGACGTGTTGATCGGGAGCGGGGTCGTCGAGGGTGTGGAACCATCGCTTCCTGCCGGTGTGGATGCGCGGGAGTACAAGGCCGACCGATGGATCCTCGCTCCCGGGCTGCAGGACATGCATGTCCACTTAAGGGAGCCCGGGGGGGAGGATGCCGAGACGATCGCCTCCGGCGCCCTGGCCGCGGCGCGGGGAGGGTTCACGCGCGTCCTCACGATGCCGAACACGACGCCTCCCATCGATGACCGGAGCGCGGTGGAGCTCATCTTGCGGAGGGGACGCGAGGCGTGCGGGACCGGGGTGAGTCCCGCCGGGGCGATCACGAAGGGGTTGGGCGGCAAGGAGCTGACCGAGATGATCGAGATGCGCGAGGCCGGGGCGATCGCGGTCACCGACGACGGCAGGCCGGTCGAGTCGTCCGACCTGATGCGCATGGCGATGGAATACGCGATCGATGCCGAGATGCTGGTCATCTCTCACTGCGAGGACCGGTCGCTGCAGGGGGCCGGCGTCATGCACGAGGGATACTGGTCGACCGTTCTCGGGCTTCCGGGAATCCCCGCCGCCGCGGAGACGGTCGCCATCGCTCGGGATATCGCCCTCTGCCGTTTGACGGGATCCCGCCTGCACGTCGCGCATGTCAGCACCGCCGGGGGGGTCGATCTGATCCGGCGGGCGAAGGCCGAGGGGCTTCCCGTGACGGCCGAGACCGCCCCCCACTACCTCGCCCTGACCGATGAGGCCGTCAAGAGCTACGACGGATGCTTCAAGATGAACCCGCCCCTGCGCGGCGAAAAGGACCGCACGACCCTGAAGGACGGGCTTCGTGACGGAACGATCGATGTCATCGCCACCGACCACGCGCCGCATCCGGCCGAGAGGAAGGAAGTCGAGTTCGACCGCGCCCCCTTCGGGGTGATCGGCCTCGAGACCTCGCTGCAGGTCTGCATCGCGGAGCTGGTGGAGCCGGGCATCCTCGACTGGTCGGGCCTCGTTCACGCGATGTCGAGCCGTCCGGCGTCGATTCTGGGATGGGGCGGGGGTCGCCTGACGCTAGGCCGCCCGGCGGACATCACGCTGATCGACCCCTCGGCGATCGTGACTGTGCGCGCGGAGGAGTTCGCCTCCCTTTCGAGGAACTGCCCCTTCATCGGGCGCACGTTGCGGGGCAAGGTCCTGATGACGATGGCGGAAGGCCGCATGACTCACCTGGAGGCCGGGTGGCTCGGATGATCGCGGGCGTCGCGCGGCTGCTGAGGCGTCGCGGCGCGCTGGTTCTGCCTCTTCCCCTCCTTCTTCTTGCCTGCGCCTATTACAACACCTTCTACATCGCGAAGAAGAGCTTCCGCGCGGCCGAGGAGTCCGTCGCGAAGAGCCAGACCGACAAGCTCCCGTCCGATGCCTCGGGCAACTACGACATGGCCATCAAGCAGTCCAGGAAGGTCCTGAAGCGCCACTCGGGAAGCCGCTGGGTCGATGATGCGATCTACCTGATGGGCGCGAGCTACTATGGCAAGGGGGACTACGACAGCGCCCTCGCCTCCTTCGGGCAGTTGAACGCGCTCTTCCCCGAATCGGAGTTCCGAGCGGACGCGCTCTTCCTGAGCGGCATGAGCCGGACGAAGCGGCGCGAGTACGACCTGGCGACCGCGATGTTCGACTCGGTCCTCTCGGCCTTCCCGCGCTACAAGAGGCGTGACGAGATTCTCTTTGCCATGGCGGGGACAGAGGCGAGCCGCCGCGACTTCGCCGCCGCGGTCCGGCGCTATCGCGCCGTGGCGCGGGAGTTCCCCAAGGGCCGTTTCGCCGACCGAGCGCTCATGCGGGTCGGAGAGATCCAGTTCGAGGCGGGACGCTACGATTCCGCCTACGCCGCCCTCGACGCATTGCTCGGTGCCACGAGGGACGAGAAGGCGAAGATCGAGGCGGCGATCGCGCAGGGCCGCGTTCTCCTGAAGCTCAAGCGGCCCGAGGAAGCCCTCGAGCTCCTGAAGGAGACCGAACCGGCGGAAGCCGCCGGCCTGGAGGGCGACCGGTCCACGGGCGCCTCGCAGGCGGAGCAGCCGCCGATCCGGGCCGACCTCGCGGACGATCTCGCGCGCCTGCGATTGGGCCAGGCGGCCGCCATGAACGAGATGGGACGACACCGTGAGGCGATCGAGGCGCTCGAGAAGATCGTGACCCGCTTCGCATCGAGCAGCTACGCTGCCGAAGCCCAGTTCCAGATCGGCTACACGTACGAGACCCGGATGGACTCCCTCGCGTCGGCGCGCGCGGCCTACGAGAAAGTGAGCCAGCTGGCCGGTCGATCGGTCTTCAAAGACCAGGCGCCGCAGCGGGCGAAGGCGATCCAGGCGCAGATGGAGATGGAGGGGAAGGCGGGCTCCGGCGACGCCGAGGCCGAGGAGCGGGCGGCCGCGGCGCTCCGCGTCGCAGAGATCCTCTACCTCGACAGGGAACTCGCGGACGAGGCGCTCCTGAAGTACTCCGAGGTGGAGAGGGACTTCCCCGAAAGCCGGTTCGCTCCGCGCGCCGCCTATGCCCGCGCCTACATCAAGTGGAAGGTGGCGGGGGATAGCCTGGGGGCCCACGAGGATCTCCGGGTCCTCGTCCACCGCTATCCAGCCTCGACACAGGCCCGCGGCGCGATCGCCTTGCTCGCCGCCCACGGCGCCGACACATCCGGTCTGCGTCTGCTTCTCACGGCCGTCGTTCCCGAGTCGACCGCCGCCGGAGCGGACACGACGGGGATCCCGCCGGACACGACTGCTGCGGCCCCCGACTCGATCGGCGCCGGAAGCGCTCCGCCTTCGATGCCGGCCGACCGGCCAAGCGAGCCCGACTCCGTTCGCGGGATCTCGCCTGGAGAAGATCCCGCCCTGCCCGATGGAGTGCCCGACAGCGTGCGAGACTCCGGAACGGATGCCCCCGTGCGGGAGCGTCCCAGGAGATCCGAGAGGGCGGCGCCGGGGAAGCCGCGTTGAGCGGGGCCGCACCGAGAAGCGTGGATGCGCGGGTCGGCGCGATCCGTCGAGTCGGAGCCGCGGGCACATGGATCGATCTTGAGATGCCGGGCCGGTTCGAAGCGCCGAGGGCGGGCCAGTTCGTCCAGCTCGCATGCCAGCCGCCCGGTCTCTTTCGTCTGCGGCGGCCCTTCAGCATCTGCGCCTGGAGGCTCGGGCCCGAGGGCTCCACTCTGGGGATCCTCTTCTCTGTCGTGGGCGAGGGGAGCCGGTGGCTCGACCAGCGCAAGCCGGGAGAGACCGTCGATGTCCTGGGCCCCCTCGGCCGGCCCTTCCGCCCGATTCCGGGCCGCGTCCCCGTCCTCGTCGCTGGAGGAAGAGGAATCGCGCCCCTCATCTTTCTTGCCGACCAGGCGGGAGAAGCCCTGCCCGACGGTATCCTCCTCTACGGGGCCCGCGACCGATCCGCCATCTTTCCAGCGGAGGGGTGTCCCTATCCCGTCTATCGGGCGACCCTCGATGGCTCGATCGGACATAGAGGAACCGTCCTCGATCTACTGCGCGATCTTCTCGGCCACGGCGCCGTGAGGCCGGAGGCCTCGGCCCTCTATGCCTGCGGTCCCCTCCCGATGCTCGCGGCCCTCGCGCGGATCGCCCTCGACCACGCAATGCCGGCGCAGGTGAGCGTCGAAACGCTCTTCGGGTGCGGCACCGGGATCTGCGCGGGCTGCGCCATCCCGATCCGCGCTGAGCCGGCGCTCGGAGAGGATCCTTTTGGCCGGTACGCCTTCGCATGCTCGGATGGGCCGGTCTTCGAGGCCTCGCGGATCGACTGGGAAGGGGTGCGCGAATGAGCCTTCCCGATCTCGCGGTCACGGTCGGCTCGCTCGATCTGGCCAATCCCGTTCTCTGCGCATCGGGCACCTTCGGCTACGGAATCGAGCATCCGGAGATCGCGGCGCGGCTCGGTGCCGTGGTGACGAAGACGATCACGCGGGAGCCGCGGGAGGGGAATGCTCCTCCGCGCGTGGCCGAAACGCCGTCGGGGATGCTGAACTCGATCGGGCTGCAGAATGTGGGGGTCGAGAGGTTCGTGCGCGAGAAGCTGCCGCCCCTCCTCGATCTGGGCGTCCCCGCCGTCGTTTCTGTCGGAGGCAGGTCGGCCGACGATTTCGAAGATGTCATCCGCACGCTCGACCGCGCCCGAGGGATCTCGGCCTACGAGCTGAACATCTCCTGTCCGAATGTGAAGGAGGGGGGGCTCGAGTTCTGCGCGAGCCCGGCGGCGGCCGCCGATCTCGTCCGGAGATGCCGCGGCTCGACGGAACGGCCGTTGTGGGCCAAGCTCTCGCCCAGTGTCACCTCGATCGGCGCGCTGGCCCGCGCGTGCGTGGATGCTGGAGCCGATGCGATCACGGCGGTGAACACCTTCGTCGGTCTGGCCCTGGACTTGGAGGAGCGGCGGCCGCGCCTTCGAAACGGCGTGGGGGGACTCTCGGGCCCCGCGATCCGTCCGCTTGCCCTGGCCCGCGTTCGGGAGGTCGTGCGCGCGGTCAGCGTACCGGTGATCGGCGTCGGCGGCATCGTCACCGGCCGGGACGCGCTCGAGTTCCTTCTCGTCGGAGCCCGGGCGGTGCAGGTCGGAACCGGCAGCTTCTTGCGACCGGACCAGCCCGAGCGGGTCATCGACGAGATCGCCGCATTCCTGGCCGCGAGATCGGTCCGGTCGATCGACGAGTGGACCGGCTCGCTCAGAGACTGGGAGGAATCTCGATGAGCGGTCCCACCCTGCCCGCGGAACCGGGCGAGAGATTGATCGTCCCCCTCGACTTCCCCTCGGGGCGCGAGGCGCTCGCCATGGCGCGCCGTCTGGAGCCGGTCCGCTGGGTCAAGGTCGGACTGGAGCTCTTCTGCGCCGAGGGGCCTGGCATCGTCGAGGATCTCGCTTCGATGGGCAAGCAGGTCTTCCTCGACCTCAAGCTCCACGACATACCCAACACTGTGGCGGGCGCCGTCGCCTCGGTGACGCGCCTACCGGTCCGCCTGTTGACCATGCATGCGAGCGCGGGGCCGAAGGCGATGGAGGCGGCCTCCCGAGCGGCCGCCGAGCGCGACGATTTCGGCGTCCTGGCCGTGACGCGCCTGACCAGCGACGCGACGGGGGGGAGCGACTTCGCCGACGTGGCGCGGTTCGCGGAGGGGGCGGCGCAGGCGGGCCTCTTCGGAGTCGTCTGCCCGGCGGCCGCCGCGCCGCTCGTCCGCGAACGGTTCGGGGACCGTCTGGCGCGGGTCGTTCCGGGCATCCGGCCGAGAGGGGTCGAGGCCCATGATCAGGTTCATGTCGCGACTCCGGAGAAAGCGATCGCCGCCGGCGCCCACTGGATCGTCGTCGGCCGCGCGATCACCCGGGCGGACGACCCCGCGGCAGCGGCGCGGGGGATCCTCGCGGCCCTGGCGGGCGGCGCCTGACCATGTTTGACGCTCGCCCAAGAGCGGGATAGCCTAGAAGGCTGCTGGGTTCGGCAACACGATCAGGGAGGGCGGCGATGCAGAAGGCGTGCATGATCGGAGCGGGTTATGTCGGACTGGTGACGGGCGTCTGCCTGGCCGACTTCGGCAACAAGGTGACTTGCGTCGACCTGGATGAGGAGAAGATCGGCGCGCTCCTTGCCGGCCAGATGCCGTTCTACGAGCCCGGCCTGGAGGAGATCGTGCGCCGCAACGTCCGGGAGGGCAGGCTCTCCTTCACGAGCGATCTGCCCCGCGCGATCCGCGACAACCAGGTCGTCTTCATCGCGGTCGGCACGCCCCAGTCGGACTCGGGCCACGCCGATCTCTCCCAGGTCTTCTCGGCGGCGCGGGCAATCGCGAGGAACCTGAACGGCTACAAGTTGATCGTGCAGAAGAGCACCGTGCCGGTCGGCACCGGGGAAGAAGTGCTCCGGATCATCAAGCAGAACCGCCGGGGGAACGTCCCGTTCGACGTTGCCAGCAATCCCGAGTTCCTCCGCGAGGGCTCCGCGGTGGAAGACTTCATGCGGCCCGACCGCGTCGTCATCGGGACCTGGAGCCGGAGGGCCGAGGGTCTCCTCGCGGAGATCTACCGCCCCCTCTATCTCATCGAGACGCCGATGGTCCGCACGAACGTGCAGACCGCCGAACTGATCAAGTACGCATCCAACGCATTCCTGGCGACGAAGATCTCCTTCATCAACGAAATGGCGAACCTCTGCGAGATCGTCGGCGCCGACGTCAAGGTCGTCGCGCGCGGGATGGGTCTGGACAAGAGGATCGGCTCCAAGTTCCTCCACGCCGGACCCGGCTACGGCGGCTCCTGCTTTCCCAAGGACACGCATGCGCTGGCGGCCCTTGCCAGCAGGGCGGGGAGCCCTTGCGAGATCGTCGAGGCGACGATCGACGTGAACAGGAGGCAGCGGGAGAGGATGCTCGAGAAGATCCTGCGCATCGCCGGGAGCGTCAGGGGCAAGGAGATCGGGGTGCTCGGCCTCGCCTTCAAGCCCCAGACCGACGACGTCCGCGAGTCGGTCGCCCTGGATCTGATCCGGGGTCTGCGGCGACGCGGCACCCGGATCCGCACCTTCGACCCGGTCGCGATGTCGCGCGCCGCCCAGGAACTCGGTCGAGGGGTCAAGTTCTGCGGCGACGCCTACGAGGTGGCGAAGGGGGCTCAGGTGCTCGTCATCGCGACCGAGTGGAACGAGTTCCGGATGCTCGATCTTCGCAAGCTGCGCAGGATCATGAAGAGCCCTATCGTCGTCGACTGCCGCAACATCTACGATCCGGAGAAGATGGTCTCGCTCGGCTTCCGGTACGTTGGCGTCGGTCGAGGGACACCCGCCGCGCGGGCCAAGGCGGCCAGGCGGTCCAGGAGGAAGGCATGATAGACGGCGTCGTGGTCAAGCCGCTCAAACCGATTCCCGACGAGCGCGGCTTCCTGATGGAGATCCTGCGTCGCGACGATCCCTTCTTCGAGAAGTTCGGCCAGACCTACCTGACCGTGGTCTACCCCGGCGTCGTCAAGGGATGGCACTACCACGAGCGGCAGGTGGATCACTTCTGCGCGATCAAGGGGATGGCCAAAGTCGTTCTCTATGACCGTAGGGACGGCTCCCCGACGAAGGGCGAGGTGAACGAGTTCTTCATGGGCGAGCAAAACCCGATCCTGCTCCGCATCCCTGCGGGAGTCGTGCACGGGATGAAGGGAGTGGGGGCCGAGGCCGCCTACATCGTGAACACGCCAAGCGAGCCGTACGATCACTCCAATCCCGACGAGCGCAGGATCGATCCGCACGAGAACGCGATCCCCTACTCGTGGGAGAGACGGGACCGGTAGAGGGCGTGCCCGGCGCCGACCTAGACCGCCGCATTCTCCAGCAGACCGGCCGCTATCTGGTGACGGGAGGGGCCGGATTCATCGGATCGAACTTCGTTCGATTCCTCAGGTCGAGGTATCCGGAGGCGAGCGTCACCGTCCTGGACAAGCTCACCTACGCCGGCAACCCGGCGAACCTCGCGTCCTTCGAAGGGGAGCGTGGATACCGCTTCGTCCATGGCGACATCGCGGATGAGCGGACAGTCGACCCCTTGATCGCCGAGGGGTTCGACTTCGTGCTGAACTTCGCCGCGGAGACGCACGTCGATCGCTCGATCGGGGACCCGGGGAACTTCGTCAGGACCGACGTCTACGGGGTCTATGTCCTGCTCGAGGCGGTGCGGAAACGCCCGATCACCTGTTTCGTTCAGATCTCGACCGACGAGGTCTACGGCGAGGTCTTCGGGGATCCTGTGGGAGAGGCGGCTCCGCTGATGCCCCGCAACCCCTATGCGGCCAGCAAGGCCGGGGGGGACCGCCTCGCCTACTCCTACCACGCCACCTATGGACTGCCGGTGGTCGTCACCAGGTGCAGCAACAACTACGGCCCCTATCAGTATCCCGAGAAGCTGATCCCTCTGTTCGTCACCAATGCCCTGGAGAAGAAGCCCCTGCCGGTCTATGGCACGGGCCGCAATGTCCGCGACTGGATCCATGTCGAGGATCACATCCTCGCTCTCGACTCGATCCTGGCCACGCCGGGGTGCGAGGGGGAGGTGTTCAACATCGGCGCCTACAACGAGCGCGATGTCCTGACCATCGCCTCCTCGATCCTCTCCCACCTGGGTGGACCGATGGACCTGGTCAAGCACGTCGTCGACAGGCCGGGACATGACCGCCGTTACGCCGTGGCCTGGGACAAGCTGCGGGAGAGGACGGGGTGGCGGCCGCTGCGCGGGTTCGAGGAAGGGCTTGCGGAGACAGTCCGCTGGTATAGAGAGAACGAGGCGTGGTGGCGTCCTCTCAAGACCGGGGAGTTCCTCGAGTACTACAAGAAGAACTACGTTTTCCTGGACCGGCCGCCGGAGCAACGGCGTTGACTCCGCCGGCGCGCCGCCCGTATCGTCCGCATGGGCCCTAAGAGGGAAGGAGCGGGATTTGGCTAGAGTCCTGGTGACGGGCGGGGCCGGCTTCATCGGATCCCATCTGGTCGATGCCCTGGTCGACGCCGGGGAGACGGTTCGCGTTCTCGACGACCTCTCGACCGGAAGGCGCGAGAATCTCGATCGATCCCTCGCGACCGGGCGAGCAGAGCTCCTCGTGGGATCGGTCGTCGATCCCCTCCTCGCCGAGTCGGCCGCCCGCGGCTGCGACCGCATCTTTCACTTGGCCGCGACCGTCGGTGTGCGGCGCGTGCTGTCCGATCCGGTCGCCGGGCTCAGGAACAACATTCTGGGGACTGATTCCATCATTCGGGCGGCCCGTCGATCGAGGCCGAGGTCGCTGGTGATGTTCTCCTCCTCGGAGGTCTATGGACGGACGAGCGGGGGCGCTCTGGCGGAGGACGCGGCCACGCTCATCGGCCCGACGGTCGTACCGCGCTGGAGCTATGCCGCGGGCAAGGTGGTCGGCGAGTACCTGGCCCTCGGAGAGCAGAGGCGATCGGGGCTTCCGGTGACCATCGTGCGCTGCTTCAACACCTGCGGGCCCCGCCAGGTCGGCTCCTACGGGATGGTGATTCCCTCCCTCCTCAGACAGGCGCTGCTGGGCGAGCCCCTGACGGTCTACGGCGATGGCGCCCAGACGCGCTGCTTCTCCTATGTGGGCGATGTCGTCCGTGGGGTTCTCTCCCTTTCGGGGCTTTCCTCGGCCTGCGGCGAGACCTTCAACATAGGCACGGACCAGGAGATCGCGATCATCGATCTTGCCCGGATGATCAGGGATCTCTGCGCCTCGAGGTCCGAGATTCTCCTCGTTCCCTACGAGAAGGCCTATGGAGACGGTTTCGAGGACGTGCCCCGCCGGGTGCCCGATCTGCGGAAGATCCGCAGGTGGATTGGATACGACCCGGAGGTCGATCTCGAGAAGCTCCTGACGGTGACGCGCGATTGGGTCCAAGAGCGCCTGGCCGTCGACGCCACGGTTGCATAGCTCTCCCCGACTTGAACGCGATCCTGGTCTTCCTTCTCTCGGGCGGAGTGACCGCCTCCTTGGTTCCGATCGCGCGGAGGATCGCCGGTCGGACCGGGTTCGTCGCCGCCCCGACGGAGAGCCGATTCCACGCCCGTCCAACTCCGATGCTCGGAGGGCTTGCGTGTCTCGCCGGTGTGGCGGTCGCGATCGCGGCCGGGGCGGGTCTCTTCGGCATGCGGCCGGAGGCGCGCGATCAAAGCCTCTTCGCGGCGCTCGCGCTCGGGAGTTGCGGATTCCTGGCGATCGGCCTATGGGATGACCGGCGATCGCTCTCGGCCGCGACCAAGGCGGCGCTCCAAGGCGTCCTCCTCCTCGGCGCGGTCGCCGTCTGGAGGCCCACCGCACCGTGGGCGGGTGTCGGAGGGGCGGCCGCGGCGTGGGCGATCATGATGCTCCTCGTGAACGCTTGGAACTACCTGGACCACGCCGATGGCCTCCTGGCGACGCACGGGGCCATCGCCGCCGCCGTTCTCGCCGTCTCCACGGCGGCCGCCGGCGGAGCAGGGTCGGCGGCGCACGCGACGCTCTGGGCCCTTGCGGGGGCCTTCCTTGGATTCCTCGCCTGGAATCGACCCGTCGCGAGCATCTTCCTCGGCGATGCGGGGAGTCTTCCTCTCGCCTTCATCGCCGTCCTCTGCTCGCTTGCGCTTCTCTCCCGCGATCGCGCGGCCGCGATCCCGGCGGCGATCTCGGCGCATGCCCTCGTGCTTGCGGACTTCGTCCTGGTCACTGCTGCGCGGCTTGCGCGAAAGCGGAATCCTTTCATCGGGGGCCGCGAGCACACCGGCCATCGCCTCTTCACCGCGATCGGCCCCTGGCCTGCGCTCGCCGTCCTGGCCCTCTGCGACGCCGCGATTGGCTGCGCCGCTCTCTGGTTTGGCCCACCCGCGCCCGTCGCGACAGCGTTCGCTGTCTCGCTCGTCATCCCGCTCGGCGCTCTGGCCGCGTCCCGCCTGCCGCCCCCGCCGGCCGGGAGCGATCCGCAGGTCCACTGAACCGGGCTGCGCCGCGCGCAGTCCGCCGGGGATCCCCGTCTCCAGCGAAGCGGGCGGGCGATCGTTTGACCGGGGAGCGCGGGCATGTTAGATTGTCGAGCCTAGGAGCCGTCCATCCCGTTCGGAGACGAGGAGATGCTTGATCCAAAGTTCGTTCGCGCGCAGCCCGAGCGGATCCGCAAGGCGATCGCCGACAAGGGGGAGGCCGCCGATCTCGACGCCATCCTGCGGCTCGACGAGGAGCGCAGGGCCCTGCTGGCGCAAGTCGAGGCCCGAAAAGCGGAGCGTAACCGTTCGAGCGAGGAGGTCGCGCGCCTGAAGAAGGCCGGCCAGGATGCGACGGCGATCGTCGAGGCCGCCAAGGGAGTCGGCGAGGAGATCCGCGCGTTGGACGAGAAGATCCGCGTCCTCGATGGAGAGCTCGAGGAGCGCCTCCTGTGGCTTCCCAACCTCCCTCACGAGAGCGTGCCGATCGGATCCGATTCGACCATGAACGTCGAGGTCCGTCGCTGGGGGAACCTGCCCCCGGACGGCTACACGCCGGCGCCTCACTGGCAGATCGGCGCGGAACTCGGGATCCTGGACCTCGAGCGTGCCGCGAGAATCTCGGGCTCGGGATTCTCGCTCTTCATCGGGCAGGGGGCGATGCTCCAGCGGGCGCTCATCCAGTTGATGATCGACCTCCACGTCACGAAGCACGGCTATACCGAGGTCTGGGCCCCCTACCTGGTCCGGCGCGAGTGCATGACCGGCACCGGACAGCTCCCCAAGCTCGAAGCCGACATGTACCACTGCGCGATCGACGATCTGTTCCTCATTCCGACGGCGGAGGTCTCGATCACGAACCTCTACCGCGACGAGGTGATTCCCTCCGAGAGGCTTCCGATCAAGTTGACAGGTCACTCGGCCTGTTTCCGAAGGGAGGCGGGGGCCGCGGGCCGGGACACCCGAGGTCTCGTCCGCGTTCACCAGTTCGACAAGGTCGAGATGGTGAAGCTCGTGCGGCCCGAGACCTCCTATGACGAGCTCGAGTCCCTGGTGAGGGATGCCGAGGATGTGCTGCAGGCCCTCGATCTCCCGTACCGGGTCCTCGCGTTGTGCGCGGGGGATCTCTCCTTCGCGGCGGCCAAGTGCTACGACCTGGAAGTCTATGCGCCGGCCGAGCAGCGCTGGCTCGAGGTCTCCTCGTGCAGCAACTTCGAGGCTTTCCAGGCCAGGCGCATGGGGATCCGCTTCCGCAACGACCAGGGGCGCCTCGAGCACGTCCATACCTTGAACGGATCGGGTGTGGCGCTCCCGCGGGTTGTGGCCGCGATTCTCGAGCTGTTCCAGACGCCGCGCGGGACCGTCCGGATTCCGGAGGCGCTCCGCCCCTATCTCGGGGGGCGGGAAGAGCTGACTCCCGCCGGGCCCTGATCCGGGCCGCGCGGGGTCGACCGAAGGGGGGAATAGAGGCCGATGGCCGTGACCCGCTCCAACCTGCCGGGACTCCTCAGAGCCTATCTGTTCCTGGGCGGGTTCATCCTGATCGGCGCGGCGGCGGTCTACACGGCCCACCTGATCCATCGACTGAACGAGCAATCGCGCGCCCTCTCGGAGCTCTTCGCCGAGTTCTGCGCGATCACGACCTTCCCCGCGATGGAGAGCCCGGAGCTGCGGGAGGTCTTCGAGCGCGTCATCAAGCCGGCCAACTTCCCGATGATCCTGACCGACCGGGAGGGGAGGCCGTTCGTTTGGCGCGGGGTCGACGTCCAGTACGCAGACACGATCGATGTCCGCACGGTGGCCTCGATCGATCCGAAGAATCCCCCCCCGGGCCCGATCCGCGAGCTGATCGAGGATGTTCACCGGTTCGACAGGCGAAACGTCCCTGTTCCGATCCGCAGGCCGGGCGAGAAGATGGTCTTCGGATATGTCCACTACGGGGAGCCGGGGATCGTCCGGCAGCTCCGCTGGATCCCTCTGGTCCAGCTGCTGGCCCTCGTGGCCTTCATCGGACTCGGGTACATAGGCTATCGCTCGATCAAGACGAGCGAGCAGCGGTCGATCTGGATCGGCCTCGCGAAAGAGACGGCCCATCAGCTCGGCACGCCGATCAGCTCAATGCTGGGTTGGGTGGAGGTCCTCAAGGAACGGCACGAGGTGCAATCCGCGCCCGGCGGGGCCGTGGAGATCCCTGCGGCGTTCTTCCGCGAGGTCGTCGACGAGATGGAAAACGACGGGGAACGCCTCCAGAAAGTCGCCATGCGATTCGGCCAGGTGGGGAGCCTTCCCCGCCTCGAGCCCCAGGACCTGGCGCCGATCGTGAGCGAGGCGATCCGCTACTTCAGGAGGAGGCTCCCGAACCTCCGGAAGGACATCGAGATTCGCGAGCGCTACGAGCTCGTCCCCCCCGTCAACGTCAACCGGGAGCTGATCGAGTGGGTCGTCGAGAACGTGCTCAAGAACGCCATCGATGCCACGGACACGAAGCGAGGAGTGATCGAGGTGGAGCTCGCTCGCAGGCGCGAGACCGAGTGCGTCGAGGTCAGGATCACCGACCAGGGGAGGGGGATGACCCCTCGCGAGGTCCGCAATGTCTTCTCCCCCGGCTTCACGACCAAGCAGCGGGGCTGGGGATTGGGCCTCACGCTCGCCAAGCGGATCGTCGAGGACTATCATGGCGGCAAGATCTGGGTAGATCGTAGCCAGCCGGGGAAGGGGACGACGTTCATCATCTCCTTCCCCGTGTAGTTGCCGGCCCCTATATGGAACCGTCGCAGCGAAAGATCCTCTGGGCGGACGACGAGATCGACCTCCTGCGGCCCCATGTCCTCTATCTGGAGGGGAAGGGGTACGCCGTCGCGACCGTCTCGAACGGAGAGGACGCCCTCGCCCTCGCCTCCGACGACGCCTTCGACGTCATCCTCCTCGATGAGCAAATGCCCGGGATGGGAGGGCTGAAGACCCTCGAGGCGCTGCGCGACGTGGCCCCCCAGGTCCCCGTGATCATGATCACGAAGAGCGAAGAAGAGCACCTGATGAACGAGGCGCTCGGCCGCCAGATCGCCGACTACCTCACGAAGCCGGTCAACCCGAGCCAGATCTGGCTGGCGTGCAAGAAGGTCTTCGAGTCGGAGCGCCTCGTGCGCGACCGAAGGACCCGCAACTACGTCACCGAGTTCAACCGCATCCTCCAGCTCCGGCAAGGCGATCTCGGATGGGAGGACTGGCTGGAGCTGGCCAGCCGCATCTCGAGCCTGGATCTCGAGCTCTCCGACACGGACGAGAGCCTCTATCAGTCCCACCAGGACGAGAAGGCGGCCATCAATCGCGAGTTCGCCCGTTTCGTCGAGCTTCACTACTCCCGTTGGACCCGGCTCGCCCCGGATCAACGTCCGCCTCTGTCGATCGATGTCTTTCCGCGCTATGTCCTGCCCCATCTCCGCGAAAAGCGGCAGGTCGTCTTCATCGTGATCGATTGCATGAGGCTCGACCAGTGGCTGGCCCTCGAGCCGCTCCTGGCTCCCTACTTCCAGATCAAGCGCGACCTCTACTTCTCGGTCCTCCCGACGGCCACTCCCTACAGCCGCAACGCGATCTTCAGCGGCCTCTTTCCCCTGCAGATCGCGAGGACATATCCGGAGTGGTGGCTCGAGAACGTCGGGACGGAAACGGGTAAGAACCGCTTTGAGAGGGCTCTGCTCCGCAAGATGATGGAGAGGGAGAAGATCAAGCTCGATCGCCTGCGCTACCTGAAGGTCCACTCCGCCGAGGATGCCGCAGCGCTCAAGGAGAGGATCCTCTCGCAGATGACCGCGGACATGCTCGCCGTCGTGATCAACTTCCTCGATCTGCTCTCGCACGGCCGTTCGGAGAACGAGCTCTTGCTCGAGCTGGCTCCGCACGAGCAGGCCTTCCGGTCGCTCCTGATCTCATGGTTCACGCACTCGAGCCTCTTCGAGATGCTCAAGCTCTATGCCCGGAAGGACGTCGCCGTCATCCTGACGACCGATCACGGCTCCGTCCAGTGCAAGAAGTCCTCGCTCGTCTACGGCAACCGCGAGACGTCGACGAATGTCAGGTACAAGTTCGGCGACAATCTCGTATGCGACGAGAAGGAGGCCCTGCACATCAAGAGGCCCCAGGACTACATGCTCCCGATGGACACGCTGACCAAGAACTACATCCTCGCCAGGGAGAACTACTACTTCGTCTATCCTACGAACTTCCATCAGTACGAGCGGCACTTCAAGGGCAGCTTCCAGCACGGGGGGATCTCGATCGAAGAGATGATTCTCCCCGTCGCGACGATGATTCCCCGAACCATCTGATGCGCCTCCTCACCCTCGACGCGGTCTCGGACTCGGAGAGCCAGACCCTCCGGTTCGGAGAGCGGCTCGGCGCGGCCCTCCGCTCCCGGGCCGTGATCGGGCTCACGGGGCCGCTCGGCGCGGGGAAGACCCGCATCGTCCAGGGGCTGGCGCGGGGGATCGGCTACGCGGGGCGCGTCCGCAGCCCGAGCTTCACCCTGCTGAACGTCTATCGCGGCAAGGCGCCGTTGAGACACCTCGATCTCTATCGGATCGATGCGCTCGATGACGGGACGGCGGGGGAGTGGGAAGAGGCGATGGAGGAGGAGGGCTTCACGGCGATCGAGTGGGCCGACCGAATGCCCGACCTGCTTCCGGCCGAGGCGATCTGGCTGGATCTGCAGCCTGAGAGCTCAGGGCGTCGGCGCATCCGTCTCCGCCTCGCGCTCCCGAGCCCGATGCTCGACGTCTGGAGGGTCGGTTGAGGTCCGGGTTGGGCGGGGGGTCTGCGTGAGCCGCGGCGGGCGCTCCCTCCGGATCCTGGCCTTCGAGGGCTCCGGCGCCGCCGCCGGCGTGGCTCTCCTGGATCAAGCGAGAATCGCCGGGGAGTCTGCCGTCGACACGCGTCGGGCCCGCACGGAGCTGCTTCTCGAGCTTGCGCGCCGGTTGCTCGAAGACACCGGCCTCGCCGTCTCGGATCTCGATCGACTCGCCTACTCCGAGGGGCCCGGATCGTTCACCGGATTGCGGATCGGGCTCGCGGCGGTCCTCGGGCTCTCGATCGGCGCCGGCACACCCGTGGTTCCGGTCCCCAGCCTCGAGGTGATCGCCTATCCGTGGAGGGGCCTGGGCCTGCCGATCCTTCCCCTGACCGGCCACCGGAGGGGACAGGTCTACAACGCCGCGCTGCGCTGGGACGGCCGGCGCTTCGAGACCCTCGCTCCCGGCGCGTCGCTCGCGCTGGAAGCCCTCCTCGAGCGATGCGCGAACCTGCCCTCCGAACGTTTGCTTTTCGTTGGGGATGCGGTAGATTCGCTCGCAGAATCGATCCGGGCCCGTTTCGGGGAGCGAGCCGTCTGCATCGCGTCGGGATCCCCTCGGGCATCCGACCTTGCCTGGCTGGCATGCGACCCGGATAGGCTCGAGTGGAGGGGACACGATCTTGAGGGGCGGAGCCCCCGGTACCTGCGCGGCGCGGATGCGAGAAGACCACCACCCAGAGCCCACTCCTGAGACGAGCCGGTCGGGGCTCTCTCCGGGTGCCCCGGACCTCGCCGATCCGATCATGCGGTCCATGGCCCGAGAGGACCTGGCCGAGATCGCCGCACTCGAGCGGATCTGCTTCCAGGATCCATGGTCCATGGCGAGCTTCGACGCGGAACTGAAGGCAGATCCTACGAGCTGGTGCACGAGCCTGCTCCTGGGCGGGAAGGTCGTCGGGTACATGGTGGTCTGGTTCGTTGAGGACGAGGCCCACCTCGCCAATCTCGCGGTCGCGCCATGGGTCCGCAGAAGGGGGTACGCGCAGAGGATGCTCGATCGGCTCTACCGCGAGGCCTTTCTGAGAGGCAGCCGGATCATCGTGCTCGAGGTGAGGGGCAGCAATCAGGCCGCGATGGCGCTCTACGGGCGCAACCGCTTCCTTCCGGGCGGCGTCCGCAAGGACTACTACAAGCGCCCCCGAGAAGACGCGGTTGTCATGATCCGTTCGCTCGGCATCGAGGGGACGAACCCATGAGCTGGCTGTCCGGAAAGAAGGAGGGGTCCAAGGCTCAGGAGAAGCGCGACATCCCCGACGGCATCTGGGTCAAGTGCGGCGGGTGCGGAGGGATTCTCTACCGCAAGGAAGTGGAGCGCAACGCTTGGACCTGCGTCATCTGCCAGCATCACTTCCGGATCTCCGCGGACGAGTACCTGGCCCTGTTGGTCGACCCGGGGTCGTTCGAGGAGCAGTTCAGCTCGGTCCGGGCGCTCGATCCACTCGAGTTCGTCGATTCCAAGCCCTACCCTGAGCGGATCCGGGAGGCGAGCGCGAAGAGCCGGCACGGGGAGGCGGTTCTCACGGGGCGCGCGCGGATCGACTCGATCCCGATCGCGATCGGCGTCATGGACTTCTCCTTCCTGGGCGGGAGCATGGGCTCGGCCGTCGGGGAGCGGATCGCGAGGTTGATCGACCTGGCGATCCAGGAAGGGGCTTCCCTGATCATCGTCTCGGCCTCGGGCGGTGCGCGCATGCAGGAGGGCGTCCTCTCGCTCATGCAGCTCGCGAAGGTCCAGGTGCAACTCGCCCGGCTGGCGGAGAAGGGTCTCTTCTATCTCTCCATCGTCTGCGACCCCACGACCGGAGGAGTGACGGCAAGCTTCGCGAGCGTCGGCGACGTCATCCTCGCAGAGCCCAACGCCCTCATAGGCTTCGCCGGTCCCAGGGTCATCGAGCAGACGATCAAGCAGGAGCTTCCCAAGGGATTCCAGCGCTCCGAGTTCCTCCTCGATCATGGAATGGTCGATTGCATCGTTCCCAGACGGGAGATGCGCGAGACGGTCGCGCGCATTCTGCGGCACTTCTGGGACAGCCGCCCGGATCGTCTGAATCCGCCGTGACCTACGCCGAGGCCTCCGCTTTCCTCTACTCTCTCGAGCGACGCGGCGTCCGCCTCGGGCTCGACCGGATCGTCGGCGCCCTGCGCGAGCACGGAGATCCCCAGGAGGAGTTCCCGTCGGTCCTTGTGGCCGGCACTAATGGGAAGGGCTCCGTCTGCGCCTTCGTCGCATCGATGCTGCAGACGGCTGGTCTGCGGACGGGCCTCTACACCTCTCCCCATCTGATCGACTTCAGGGAACGGATCCGGATCGATGGGAGGATGATCCCCCCGGAAACGGTCGCCGCCCTCACGGATGCGATCGGTGGTTCCGTCGCGAGATGGGAGCTCTCCTTCTTCGAGGCGACGACGCTGATCGCCTTTCTCTGGTTTCGCGAGAGGGGCGTCGACGCGGCCGCAGTCGAGGTCGGCCTGGGCGGACGGCTCGACGCGACCCGTCCCGTCCGCGCGGCCGGGACGGTGATCACGACAATCTCCCTCGATCACACGAAGATCCTCGGCGGGACGCGCAGCGAGATCGCCGCCGAGAAAGGGGCGATCCTCCGCGAGGGAGTCCCCGCGGCGCTCGGCGTCTCCAGCGCGGAGGCGATGGCGGTTCTGAGGCGCCGCGCCGTTGAGGTCGGCGCCCCCGTGAGCGAGAGAAGGCGCGCGCTGCGCGTGCGCGAGATCGTTGCGGCCGGCGAAGGGACCCGCTTCCTGCTGAGTCCCCGGGGCGGCTGGCCGTTGCCGGAGGCGGAGCTCTCCGCAACGATCTTCCTTGAGGGGCGCCATCAAGTCGCCAACGCGTCCCTTGCCGTCCTGGCGGCCCTGCTGCTTCCTCCGCGGCTGCGGCCCGACGCGCGGGCGATCCAGGACGGCCTCTCGAGAGCGCGCTGGCCGGGCCGGCTGCAGCGCCTGGGAAGCCGCCCGCCGATCTACTGCGATGTGGCGCACAACGCGGAGGGCGCAAGATCGCTCGCGCGGGGTATCGCGCAGAGGGGGCTCAAGGACCTGACCCTCGTGATCGGCATGGTGGAAGGAAAGGACGCTCGCTCTGTCTTGGCGAGCCTGGCGCCCCACGCGCGGGAGGCCCACTTCTGCACGCCTCGAACCGATCGCGCCCTGCGCGGAGAGGATCTGGCGCTCGCTGGCGCCGAGTCCGGTCTCAACGGGACGACGCACGAGACGCCATCGGATGCGATCGATGCGGCGCTCCGCTCGGCGGGGGAGAGGGGCGGGAGCGGAGGAGTTCTGGTCACGGGATCGTTCTACACGGTGGGCGAGGCGATGGCCCATCTGGGGTACACCCCCCCCGACCCCCTCTGGGCCGATGACCGCGGGGGGGCGTGAGGCGGCCGTGGCCCTCGCGACGGGACAGGCCGGGCGCGTAGTCGCCGCGCTCATTCTCCTTGCCGGGGGAGTGGGTTCGGCCCTGGCGATAGAGCCAGCGCCGGTCGCTGCCCCCGCCGCCGACTCAGCCGCCGCCGCGCCCTCTTCCGCCGCGCCCTCCTCCGATCTTCCCTCCTCCTCCGCGGCCTCTCTCTCCACGACGGGCGAACCCTGGACGATCACGGGCGACCACCTCCAGGGCGGTCGGACCGGTGTCTCGCGCCTTCTCGCCCCTCGAGCCGAGCAGAGGGGGATCTCCGTGACCGGGGCGGAGGGTATCTGGCATCGGACCGACGAGATCCTCAATCTGAGCGGAGGCGTCGTTCTGAAGGACTCGGTCCGGACGATCACGAGCCGACTCGCGACCTACGATCGCAGGAGATCGCTCGTGATCCTGACCGGCGAGGTCAGGGGATCGGGACCGGAGGGGAAGATCGCCGCCCGCGAGCTTCACTACTGGAGGGAAGCGGGAAGGCTCGAGCTTAGGGACAGCGTCCGCCTCGAGGACGACGCTCGGATTCTCGAGGCGAGTCGCGTGGTCTATGACACTAGAGCGGACAGAGGCCGCGCGACCGGCGATGTCGTGCTCCTCGATCTGACCGACAGCACGCGGATCACAGGACAGCAGTGCGACCTGGATCGAGTCGCGGACCGCGCCGTCGTGACCGGCTCCCCCGTCCTGACGAGACCCGACGCATGGGGGGAGGAGCAGCTCCGCGCTTCCGCCGACACGCTCGAGATGCGGTCGGGCGAGTCGATCGGAAGCGCCCGAGGGAATGTCAGGATTCTGCGCGGTGCGGTCGAGGCGTCGGGCGGAAGCGCCGACCTCGACTTCAATCGCGACCTCCTGCGCTTGAGGGACGGGCCCGTGGTCGTCGACCCCGACGGCGAGGTCACGGGAGACTCGATGGCGATCCTCCTCGCCCGGGGGAGGGCGGAGCGATTGGAGGTGCTCGGCCGGGCCCGGGTCCACTACAGCCCACGGGCGAAACCGGGGGAGCACAATCTCGTGCTCGGGGACACGTTGATCGGCCGGCTCGATTCGCTCGGAGTCAGGGAGATCCGGATCTGGGGGAACGGGCGGAGCCTCTATCTCCCGTCGCCTGAGGACCGGAGACAGAAGGTCGGCGCGAACGTCTCGCGGGGTGGCAGCATTCGCATCAGCGTCGAGTCGGGCGAGGCGCGGCGGGTCGACCTCTGGGGGAACGCCTCGGGGGAGTACGTCCCGCCGCGCGCGAAGCCGGACACGACCTCGGCGAGGCTTTCCGACTCGCTCTTCGCGGAGGCCGCCATCCTGAGCTTTCTCGCCTCCTCCGACCGGACCGCTCCGGACTCCCTGGAGCTCGACGGCCCCTTCGACGCGGGCGAGCGCGTCATCTACCAGGGGGACTCGATCGCCTTCCATGTCCCCGAGAAGCGAATCGAGATGCGCGGGCATGGGATCGTGCGCTACAAGGATCTGGAGCTCTCGTCCGCCGAGATCGACTACAGCGCCAAGCGGGACCGGGTCGTGGCGCTCGGCGAACCTACGCTCAAAGACCCGACAAGCGCCCTTGTCGGCAGCCGCATGGTCTACCGGCTCGACCGCAAGCACGGCTTCGTCTATCAGGGCAAGACCGAGTTCGAGGGAGGGTTCTACTACGGAGAGGAGATCAAGCGGGTCGATGAGAAGATCCTGCTGGTCCGGTCGGGCGACTACACGACCTGCGATGCCGACACATCCCATTACCACTTCCACTCCCGCCGGATGAAGATCCGGATCGCCGACAAGGTCGTCGCCCGCCCCATTGTCCTCTACTTGAAGGACATTCCGCTGCTGGCGCTCCCCTACTGGGTCTTCCCGATTCGCAAGGGACGGCACTCGGGAATGCTGATGCCCGACGTGGAGTTCGGGTTCGATCGGACACGCGGACGGTTCGTGCGCAACCTCGGATACTACTTCGCGCCCAACGACTACATCGACGCGATGGCCTGGGGCGACTACTACGAGCAGAGTCCGCGATTCATCATGAACGGGCAGGTCCGCTACAAGCTCCGCTACAGGCTCGGGGGGAGTCTCTTCACTTCCTACAGCAAGCAGGAGACCTACGCGGGCAGCCGGGCCCGCTGGGACCTGAGGGCCAATCATGACCAGGAACTGGGGGAGAGGCTCTCCTTGAGGCTCCATGCCGACTTCGTCAGCGACGCCAGCTACCGGGATGACCGGGAGTTCGGCGGATCTGTGGATGAGAGGCTCAATCGGATCCTGAAGTCGAATGTCGATCTTCGCAAGAGCTGGTCGTCCACGAGCCTGTCGGTGACGGCGGACCGCACCGAGAACCTCGATCGCGCGACCTCGACGATGCAGCTCCAGCAGAGCATTCCGAGCGTCGACTTCTCGGTGAACTCCTTTGCGATCGGGCGCAAGGCGGACGAGAGGGGCAAAGGGGGGCGGCTTCCCTCGTTGGCGACTCTCTACACTCGCTTCGGGGCGTCGTTCCGGAGCGTCTTCGAGAAGAAGTGGGGTGAGCCTACGCGCGACGGACAGGCCGCCCGGATCGCGACCGGCCTGACGGACAACCGCTCGATCGGTCCCTACCTGAAACTGAGCCCGTCGCTCTCCGCGACGGGGGCCTGGTTCCGCCGGGACTTCCGCGGGCGGAGCCACGGCTTTGGCGGCGTCTGGGACGGCGGCGCTTCCGCGCGCTCCACACTCTACGGGACCTTTCCCGTCGGGATCGGCCCCGTCCTGGCTCTCCGGCATGTGGTCGAGCCCTCGCTCTCTTATCGCTACGCGCCCGAGATTGCCTACTTGAGGGTTGCCGATTCAACCGGAAGGAAGGTGGCGCGCTTCCCAAGCGTAGGGGGAATCGCGCTCTCCGGATCCCGCGCGAGCTCGATGAGCCTCTCCCTCACGCAGCGGTTCCACTTCAAGCTCGCGGGCGAGGATCCGCGCAAACCGCGCAAGATCGACAACCTGATTCTCTGGACGACGTCCACATCCTACAACTTCCTGGAGCAGGGAAGAGGGAAGCGCCCCTTCTCGACTCTCTCGAACTCGCTTCGAGTGCAGCCCTCGCGATACATCGACAACAGCTGGAGCGTGTCGCACGATCCCTACACCAAGGCGCTGCGTTCCCTCTCCGTCCAGACGAACTTCCGTCTCACTGGAGGGGGAGGCGGGGCCGACACGACCGGCTCGACTCCGGCGGCGTATGGGGAGTTCGGACAGGCGGGGGGAGGGAGAAGTCGCCCCGGGGAGAAGCGGATGGGCGCCTCGGGGCCTTGGAGCTTGAATCTCGCGCACAGCTACTCGCGGGGCCAGAGGAGATCGAGCGAATCGAGCACGATGAACATCTCGACGTCTGTCATGCCGACGGCCGGCTGGAGGGCGACCTACAGCGTCTATTGCGACCTCAGGAGGCGCGAGATCCGCAGTCAGGCCTTCTCGCTCTATCGGGACCTGCACTGTTGGGAGGCCAGCCTCGATCGGCGCATCACCGGCGACGACGCCCAGTACTACTTCCGGATCAACGTGAAGGACCTCCCGGATGTCCAGTACGAGCGGCAGCGGCGTTGAGGGGGATGGCGGGAACAGGAGCGGCCCGCGGGCCTGTCCCCGTCGCCCGCCGCCTCTTCACCCTCCCCGCCCCCGGGGCCGCCCCAGGGGAACCTCTTCAGCGGATTGGGGTTCTGCTGCATCGATGGGGCTGAACTCCGCCTTGAATCTGCCGATCTTGGGGTGGTAGCCTGAGATGATCTGATGCTTCGCATCTGAGTGCGATAGGCCACGGAGGTAGTCGTCGATGAACCCGAGAATCTCTTCCGCGATCCTGGTTTCGCTGGGCGTCGCTTTCCTCTCTGGGTGTGCAGGTTTCATGGGCGCCGAGCGGCGCCAGACGAACACCGAGGTGATCCTCGTGTCGTTCGGCTCGACGATGGGCGAACTCGCCCCTTGTGGGTGACACTCCAGCCAGAAGGGCGGGCTGGCCCGGCGGGCCAGCATGGTTGACTCTCTCCGGGCTCACAACAAGAGCTTTGCCCTGATCGATCTCGGGGACTGGATGAACTCGGAGATGACGGTCGGCGAAGAGAAAAGCCGGTTCATCTGGAAGACGATGGAGCAAATGGGCTATCTCCTGACGCCCCCGGGCGTTCGGGAACTTGATCGCTGGCAGCTCTACCGGGAGTTGATTGCCCAGGGGCCGATCCAGTGCGTCTCGTCCAACCTCTCGGTGGTCGAGGGGGGGGCCGAGAGCCCGATCGCCCCCGCGACGCGCGTGTTGGAGATCGGCGGAGTGCGCGTCGGTTTCTTCGCCCTCATGGGGGGCAATGAGATCACGACGGCTCGCCCCCCTGATGGGATCGAGTACCGTACCCAGGATGCGCTCGCCACGGCGCAGAAGCTCGTGCCCGAGCTGCGGAAGGACGCGGAGATAGTCGTCCTGATGTCGCAGATGTCGACCCAGGAGACCGACGACTTGGTGCGTCGCGTCCCCGGCATCGACGTGGCGCTCTACGGCCGCAACGCCCAATGGAAGGAGCGGGCCGAGAAGGTCGCGGCGTCTATCGCCCAGCAGACCGGCATGCGCGGGCAGTTCACGGGCGAGCTGGCCCTGATCGTGGATCCCGACGGACGCATCGTAGACTGGGGCTCGCGCAACACGACCTTGGACGTCAACTACCCGGAGAACGTCGATCTCGCCGCCGCAATCAAGCAGGCCGAGTCCCGCGCCAAGGAGGCATTGAAGCTCGCGTCGGACAAGAAGGCGTCGGAGATCGAAGGGAAGATCACATCAGAGCGCTACATCGGCGTCGACAAGTGCCAGCGGTGTCACGAGGCCGAGCATGCGCAGTGGGCGGGCACGAAGCACGCCCGCGCCTTCGCAACTCTCGAGAAGGACGGAACGCAGGCTGACGAGAAGTGCGTGGGATGCCATGTCACAGGATGGAAGAGGCAAAGCGGGTACGCGGCGGGGTCGAGCGATCCTGATCTCAGGAATGTGCAGTGCGAGGCGTGTCACGACATGGGGACGCTGCATTCGAGGACGAACACGCGACCCATCAGGGAGGAAACCTGCCTCGTGTGCCATACCGGGGAGTGGGGAAAGGGATTCAGCTTCGCATCCGACCTGGCCAAGGTGACTCATTGACCCTTTCGCCCCGGCCGTCCGCCGGCAAGTCGGCAGCGGCTGCTCGGGCGTCTCGGGGGACTCGGCAGGGGCGCGTTTGCAAACCGGTCCCTGCCGTGCTCTAATCGGACATCATGGTGCCGGACGCGCCGACGGATTTCTCTAGTGTCCGGCTGCAGGGGATGCGGTCGGCGCCGTGCGGTCGTCAACCTATCGCCTAGCGAATCCAGGGGCCGCAGCAAGAATCACCGAGCGGGGTCCCAGCGGGGCCTTCATAGGAGAGTTGTTGTCCGGTGGACGCATTTGACTCGTGCATTCGCAACGGAAGGCTGAAGCCTGCGGAGGCGACCGAGGAGGCTCTTTCCAAGGAGATCCGGACTGCGCTCGAAGAGCTGGCCAAAGCACGCTCCTGCTATAGGGACAGTCGCCTGGAGGAGACAGTCGTTCAGTCCTACTTCGCCATGTACAGGAGCTGCAAGAGCCTGCTTCTCTCAGGCGGGTACAAGGACAGCAACCTCTACAGCCTCGTGGCCGGGATCACGAAGCTCTATGTGACCCCAGGTGCCCTCGATCCGGAGCTGGTCGACCTCCTCAAGATCGCCAAGGACCAGAAGGATCTCGTGCACGAAGGCGCCCGCTGCGGGCGTAAGGACACGGGAGTGATCCTGGCGGCCGCCGAGCGACTGCTCACCCGCGCCTGCGAGCTTCTGGCCTTGCCGGGCATCGCTCCGCCCGAGGCGGTCTCCGAAGGCGAGGCTCCCTAGCGTTTCCGCCCGGAACCCCAGGCCGGGTTGATGCGTAGGGAGGGGGGGCGGATCCGGGGGGACTGACCACGAGATGGGTTACGCGGACCTTCTTGCGACCGTCTACTTCCTTGTCGGAATCCTGACCACCCTTCTCGGCCTCGTCATCCTGCGTGAGAACACGGGGGCGAGGCTCAACCGTGTGACGGCGATGATGCTCTTCTTCGCGGGGGTGGGGGCGATTCTCGGGGCCGGCTCCATCCACGGCGTGCAGGCGCAGATGCGCGGTCCGGCCGCCTCCCCCCTGGTCGCGAACTTCGCCTACCTGTGGGAGTTCTTCTTCCCGACGCTCCTTCTCTTCGCCGCTTCCTTCCCGGAGGAAGCCCCCTGGCTGCGCAGGCACTCCGGGGGGGATGTCCTTGTCTTCCTTCCGCACACGATCCACTTCTGCCTGATGTTCACGGCGACGATCTGGGGGAGGGACTTCGGGCTCTCTCATCTGGGGGAGCGATTCTCTCTTCTCGGCGGACTCGCCGATGTGACAAGGGTGCTCCTTCGGCAGTTCTTCGCATGGCACCTGCATCTCTTCTCCCTCGTGAATCTCACCTACGTCGGCCTTTCGACATACATGATCGGGAGGAATCTCGGCGCTGCCAGGATGGTCGCCCTGCACAATCAGATCCGCGTGATCCTCGTCGGGATCGGGATCGGCGTTGCGCTCTACAGCTTGGGGGCTCCGCTGAATGTCCTCCTGGGCCTGCGCCTGGAGCGGGAGATCTCCGCGACGCTTCTCGTGGGCGCGCTGGCGATCTGGTCGGGAACCATCGGCTACGCGATCGTCAGGCATCGATTCCTGGATGCGCGCTGGATCGTCCGGCGGACCATCCTCTACGCGGTCGCCGCCGCGATCGTCGTCGGAGTCTACCTCCAGATCGCGCGTGAGCTGAGCCGGGCGATGCAGGGGCTGTTGCGCATTCCTCAGGAGATGCTCGATTGGGTGGCGCTCATGGTCCCGCTCGTGCTCTTCCAGCCGGTGATGGGCCGAATCGAGGAGGCGCTGGAAGCCCTCCTGATGCGTGGCCGCCGCGAGGTCCGCAACGTGCTCATGCGTCTCTCGCACGAGATGTCCTCGAACCTGAACTTCGAATCCTTCGCCAAGGGGCTCGTCGCGGAGCTCCCCGACGCCCTGATGGTCGGGGGGGCGGCGGTTCTCCTGCGGCGCCGGCCGGCGGGCGGCCGGGGCGGAGGCTACGCGGTGGCCGCAGAGCGGGGAATGGCGCGTGAGAGCCTCGACCTTCTGCTGCAGATCGCGGACACGCTGCCCGCCCCGGGCGGGGCCGTCGCCAGGCCCCTCACGATCCGCGAGTGGCTCGACGCGGCCGAGAGGATCGGCCGTGGCCGCAAGGAAGCGCGGGACGTTCTTCGGGCCGGCGGAGTCGAGCTGACCTATGACCTCATTCATGGGGGGGAGCGGCTCGGGATCCTCGCTCTCGGCCGCAAGCTCTCGGGCACCCGCTACAGCGGGGAGGAAGTCGGCATGCTGGCTTCTCTCGCGGTGCAGGCGGGCGTCGCCCTCAAGAACAGCCTCCTTCACCGGGAGAATCTCGACAAGGCCGTGCTCGAGGAGGAGATGGCGCTCGCCAGGCGGATCCAGCAGCGGTTCCTCCCTTCGCGATTCCCCTCGGACTTGCCGGTCGAGGTCTACGGCGTCAACATGCCGAGCAAGCAGGTCGGGGGCGACTACTTCGACTTCTTTCCGGTGACGGGAGGCTACGCCCTCGCGGTCGCGGATGTCTCCGGCAAGGGAGTGGGCGCCGCACTCCTGGCCAGCATGCTCCAGGCCTCGCTGCGCACCCTGATGCAGAACGGCACAGCCACCGGGAAGGTCGTGGAGCGGGTCAACACCATGCTCTGCGAATCGACCTCATCGGATCAGTTCGTGACCCTCTTTCTCGCGCGCCTGGACGTCGAGAACCTCGTGCTCACTTACTGCAACGCCGGGCACAACTACCCGATCCACGTGAGGGGCCTGGGAGGGGGCGAGGCTCTCGGCCCGTCCCAACTCGTGCTGGGTGTCGATGAGCGGATCTCCTACGAGGAGCACCGGCGCGCCTTGGCCAAGGGCGATCTGGTTCTCCTCTACACGGACGGCGTCACGGAGGCCAGGAGTCCCGCGGGGGACGAGTTCGGGGAAGAGCGTCTCACCCGTCTCATGGGAGAGCTTCCCGATCGGAGCGCCGAGAGGATCGTGGCTTCGATCCGCGGCGAGGTTCTAGGTTTCACGCAGACGGAGGAGCTGCAGGACGACATGACGATGCTCGTCCTCCGGGTTCCGTGACGTCCCTCACGGGGAGTCCACGATCGCCAGAGCCGCATAGCCGACCACGTAGCCGCCAGCGCCGCCCGTGACCTCAGCGGAGTTGGTCCGCGCGAGAAGGCGCACCTCGGTCGCGCCCGTCCGGCGGCAGGCTTCGAGCACGGCCAGGATCGGTCCGCGTCCGCAAGCCTGGAACTCCCCGGAGGCGAATCCGCCCGCGAGTTCCTCGCTGTCGTTGCGCTGGAGGGCGGCAAGGGTCCTCGCGTCAGTCTCCCGGCAGGCTCTCAGGGAGTTTCCGTGGTAGAGGTCGGTGGATGCTACGAGGAGGATGGAACGGTCTCTCATGGCGCCCGCCAAGGCCTCTCCCAGCCTGATGCAGCGCTCCGGGCTATCGTCGGAGACCGCGAGCGGAAGGACCGGCGCGCCGGGCGCGATCTGCTGGAGGAAGGGGAGCTGAACCTCGATCGAATGCTCCTCTCTGTGCCCCAGATGATCGGCCCGGATTCCGGCATCCGCGCTCTCGAGCAGCTCGGCCAGTCCCGCCGGATGCTCGACTTCCCCCAGGGGGGTTCTGTAGCCCCTCCCCGGCCAGTAGGTCGTTCCCTTGAACAGGTCATAATGGCTGGGGCCGAGGACAATCACGGCCTCCGGCGCCCGGTCCCGCAGCTCGCGATAGGCCCTTCCCGCGACGGCCCCTGAATAGTCGTATCCCGCGTGCGGGCTGATCAGGGCCGCGGGCCGGCGGGGCTTGAGAGTGGGCTCGCCGTCGAGGTAGGCGCAGAGGCGCTCCCGAAGGAGGTCAGGTCGAGCCGGGTAGAAAGCCCCTGCCACCGCGGGCTCTCGGAACTGACGTCTTTCGCCCATCTCCCCTCCCTCAATCAACCCCCAGCCTAGGCAGAAGGGTTCGGCTGTGGCAAGCGGGCTGCGTGCCTTCCGGAGGTTTCCTTGACGGCCGCGCGTCGCGGGATGCACCATTATGTAGTAGAGGCAGGCGTCGCGCGGATCGAGCGCGTCCGCGCCCGCGGAGTTCCGCCCCATGCCCGGCTTTGCGGCGCCCCATGTGGCCCCGCGGCAGGAGGGTCGCCGACGATGGACCACCCCTCGCGTCCCGACGAGTTGAGAGCGGCCGGTCGCCTCCTGCTCGCGCTCCTCATCCTCGTCGCAGCCGCCGAGAGCGTCATAGGGAGAGGTTTCCGGCGCGGGGACATCTTCATGGCGGATCGAACCGCAGATCCCCTCTTCATAGGCGATCCGCGGGGCGCGATCTATCTCGTGGCCAACGAGCCTGGACTTCCGATCCGGGTCGTCGTGTCTGCCGAGGGATTCGTCGACCCGGTCACTTGCCTCATCCGCGAAGATGGCCGCATCGTCGTCGTCGACGCGAACGTCGACTTCATCGGCGATCGATCGGCGCGAGGAGGGCTCTTCCTCGTCGAGCCACCCGATGCGCCTCCGGGAAAGGCGACAAAGCTCGCTGCGGATGCTCGATGGGACAACCCGACCGACATCCTCGAGGAGCCATCAGGCGATCTGCTCCTGCTGGACGCGGACGCCGATGTCCTCAATGCCGGCACGCGGCCCGGCGCGCTCTTTCGCGTGAGCAGGTTCAACCAAGAAGTCACGCTCGTTGCCGCGAGCCCTCTCTGGGCGGAGCCCCGCTCGATGGTCTTTGACATCGACGGGAAGGTCCTGATCTGGGATCCGCGCGCAGATCCGTTCGGTCTCGGCGGCGTTCCCGGGGCGCTGTTCCGGGTGGATCCGGTTTCAGGAGAGGTTCAGGCCCTGTTCTCCAAGAGGGGGGTGTTCGCCACTCCTTGGGCGCTCGCGATTGACGGGGCCGGCAACTACCTGATCCTCGACCGCGACGCGAATCCCAGGGGCTTCCCCGGCGCGCCTGGCGCGATCTACCGCGTGCGTCGAACGGACCTGGAAGTCGAGGTTGCCTTCGCTGTTTCCAACTTCATCGAACCGTTCGACTTCGTGATGGACCCCGATGGGAGCGCATGGGTTCTCGATCGCCGCGCCTCGCCGTCGGGGAATCCTCAGCTCGGTGGCGGTCTCTTTCACTGCGATCTGGCAGCCGGCGTCGTGATCGAGAGCCAGTACCACGCTTCCTTCGCGACGTTGAACGGACTGACGAGGTTCTCGGCTGCCCCCCTCGATTCCACGACCATCATCTGGGACGACCTGAGCGGTCCTCCTCTGGTTCCCGGAGACCGAGTCGTTGTCAGGGCGAGAGTAAGGAACTCCGGCAGGGAGCCAGGCCGGGCGACGCTCCGGCACCCGATCGGATCCGCGTGGGACTATCGGGTGGCCTCGGACTCCGCTTCTGTCGGGAGCTTCGCTTACGATCCGGCCTCGGCCACCGCCTCCTGGGTCGGGAACCTCGCCGCCCAGGCGGAGGCGACCGTTTCCTATGAGGTTCGGCTCTCCGAGTCGATCGTAAGCGGCGCAAGGATCGTGGAGGACTTCCTGCTTCGGATGGAGGAAGCCACAAGCGAGACCGCCATCCGCTTCGAGACGACCTCGTCGCGCCGGTCGGAGCCCGGGCGCGTGATCTGGACAGACTACAGCTCAGTGGGCGGTCAAACCCATGGGCTGATTCTCGACCTGCCCACAGGAGCTGTCCTTCCCGAGGAGGTCTTTTCGGGGCCTCCTCTCGTGAAGCCGGATGATGTGGCCTTTCTCCCGGGGGGGAGGATCGCGGTGCTGGATCGACTCAGTCAGCCCCGAGGCCCCGATGCGGCACGGGGCGGCCTCTACGCCGTCGATCCCTGGGCGGGCTCCGTCGATACGCTCCTTGCCGTGGCGGACCATCCCGAGTTGCGCTTTCCGACCGGACTCGCCTACGGCAGAACCGACGAGCTTCTCCTCGTCGACAAGGACGCGAACCCGATGGGTTACCCGGGACGGCCGGGCGCGGTCTATTCCTTCGATTTGCAGAGTCGTACGCTGCGCCTCCTCGCGGCGAGCGACAAGTTCGTCGAGCCTTCGGATGTGATCCTCGAATCGACCGGGTCGGTCCTGATCGTGGACTACGAGGCCGACCCATCCGGGACGCAGCCGCGATCAGGCTGTCTCTTCGAGATCGATCCACTGAGCGGCGCGGTCACGCCCGTCCCTCATCAGGCGTACACGTTCGTCGATCCGATCGGCCTCGCGGAGGGACCTCTCCGACGCGTCTATGTCGTGGACATCAGCGCGAACCCGCGCGCTCTTCCTCAGAACACAGGAGCGGTCTTCCAGGTCATTCGAGAAGCGGGCAACCTCACGGTGCTGCTCTCGGCGGACACTCTGTATGCCGATCCGACGGACATCCTGGTCGAGGACAGCGGCAGAATCATCGTCTCGGACCGCGAGAGCGATCCCTTTGACTTCGGGCCGGGCGACCATGGAGCGCTCCTCTCGTTCTTCCCCCACTCCGGCCCTGTCAGCGTCTACGCGGGGCACGGGACGCTGCGGGGTCCCGAGGGGCTTGCCCTGTTCCGGGAGGGTAGCCTGTCCGTCAGTTCGCTGGACCTTGCGGACATCAACGGCCCCCCGGCCCTCCCCGGGGATTCCCTTCGGTTCGAGGTCTTGGTGTCGAACGCCGGGCCGGCCCGGATCGAGAGCGCCATGGCGAGCCTCTACGTCTCAGATCGGTTGAGCCTGATCGCCGTCGAGGGGAGCCCCGGCATCGGTCTGGACCCCCGCGCTGGCGGGCTGACGTGGCTCGGCGATCTGGAGCCCGCCGAAACCGCCCGCGTGGGCGGCTGGGCCCGCATCAACGACGATCTGGTCTTCGGCGAGCGCATCTTCGGATACACGAGGATCGCGGGGCCCGGCGCGCCGGCCCCGGACACGGCGGGGCTGCGCGGCGTGACCTACCTTGGACCTGGCGATGTCGTCCTGGTCGATCTCAACGCCGATCTCGGCGCGGGCACGGCGCGCGGAACGCTCTTCTTTCTCCGCGAGGGGGAAGGCGAGACAACCCCGATCATCTCGGCGGATCCCAGCTGGTTCGATCCTACGGCTGTCGAGTACGAGGGGCCCGGGAGACTGCTCATGGCGGATCCCTCCGGGGCGGGCGGCGGGCGGATCTTCTCCGTCGACTACCTGAACGGGACTTCGCGGATCTGGATCAGCGATCCCCGTCTCGGCACGCCTGTCGACCTCTGCATGACGAGAGGAGGCGATCTCCTGATCGTCGATCAACTCGCGTCTCTGCAGAATCCGACCGGCCAGCGGCCGGCCATCTTCATCAAGCGCGCGGGCCAGAGCGGGCTCAGCGTGTTCACCGATCATCCGGCGCTCGCTGCCCCGGATCAGCTCGCGGAGGACGATCTCGGGCGCCTCTGGCTGGTCGACAGCCAGGCCGATCCAAACGGCCTCCAGCACGGTTCAGGCGCTCTGTTCAGGATCGATGCCCAGACGGGAGCCCTGGCGGACACTCTCCAGTTCCGCGAGTTCGTCCGTCCCACCGGCGTCGTCGTCTGGCCAGAGGCGGGCTTGGCGGTCGTCGATGGCAGGGCGCGTCAGCTCGGGCCGATCGGAACCGGCGTGATCTTCCAGGTGGACCCGGACCGCGAGACGCTCGGGGTGAGAATCGAGGATCCGAGATTCAGGTTGCCTAGAAACGCGGCCTTCACCCTTGGGGGCGATCTCTGGATCGTGGACGCGATCGCGCGCGACGATGCTCTGCCCGGCGCCCCCGGGACTCTCTTCAGCTACAGTCCGGAGTCGGGTGAGATCAAGACGGTCGCGCAGTCGCCGGACTATGTGACCCCGGCGGACCTCTACATCGTTCCCGGGCCGACGCCCCGCTTCTACTCGTACGACGTGGAGGATCTCGATGGGCCACCCGTTGAGCCGGGCGACGAAGTGCGCGTCACCGCTCGAATCGGCAACAGCGGCCCCGTCGAGACTCGCGGGGTCGCCTACACCGACACCCTGCCCGCGTGGGTTGTCCTGGACCCCGAGACGATCAGGTACGAGGCGGGCACTCTCCAGCTCTTGCCCGAGCTGGGGGTCATTGTCTGGAATGTCGATCTCGGATCCGAGACCTCGTACACCATCACCTATGAAGGAAGGGTCCGGCCGGAGGCGCCGCAAGGCCTCGAAATCCTCTTCCGGTCCCATCTGCGGACGGCGGAGGGAGTGCACCGGGTCCGCAAGGCGAGCAAGAGGTTGCCGGTCTTCTTCGAGGAAGAGTACCTCTATCTCGTCGACTCCGATTGCGATCCGTTTCGATTCGGCAAGACCGTGGGCGCCCTCTGGAAGATCCACCTCCGCACCGGGAACACCGTGACGATGGCATCCAGTGAATCGATGGTCGAGCCCGTGGCCTGCCTGATGATGCCCTCGAGCCCGCCCGAGCTTTTCATCGTTGATGAGCTCGCGAATCCTCGGGGACATGCGGTGGGGAGGGGAGCGCTCTGGAGACTGCTCCCCCTTGAGTCGGCAATCGAGGTCGTGAGCGCAGAGCCGACCTTCAGGAATCCGCTCACGGCCATTCCGATCGGCGACCACGAGCTGTTGCTTCTGGACGGGCTCGCGAACCCGTTCAACCTCCCCGCGCGCTTCGGGCCGGGGGCGATCTACCACGTCGACACGCTCACCCGGGAGACGACCCCCTACCACAGCGACACCCTCTTCGTCTCGCCCAAGGACATCCTGCTCGACGGACGGGGCGGCCTGCTCGTGATCGATGCGGAGGCCGACCCTGGTGGCTACGGATTCCGTGGCGGGGCCGTCTTCCGGCTCGACCTCATCCGGAAGCAGGTCACGGTCTACTCCGCCTCTGCGGACTTCAGGGGCCCGGTCGCCGCGACGATCGGCCCTGACGGGGCGCTCTACGTCCTCGATCGAGATGCCGTGGCGTTCGAGGGGACGATCGCGCGCGGGGTCGTCTGGCGGATCGACCGGATGGGAAACGCGGCACTCTTCACGGCGTCTCAGTTCTTCCGGCGTCCCGTCGACCTCGCATTCGACTCCAGCGGCAACCTGATGGTTTCGGATGAGATCGCGGATCCGGCGGGCTACGGGGAGCAACACGGAGCGGTCTTCAGGAGGAGGGGATCCTCCCCATCGTTCGATGTCTTCCTCGCGAGCAAACGGACCGCCTCGCCGGCCGGGTTCTTCATCCGCGAGGGGCTGACCCCCCTGGGTTTGTCGGATCTGGAGGCGGAGGCGGCGGACGAAGGCATTCTCCTGCGCTGGAGGGTCGGAGAGGGGCAATTCGACGGCTTCGTCATCCTGCGGGCGAGCGGCTCCGATCCGGCCGATGAGGATTACGCGCCGCTCAACCTCGATCGTTTGGTCCCAGGTATGGGGCCCTACGAGTACCTCGATGAGGAGATCGAACCCGGCACGGCCTACGCGTACAAGATCGCGGCTGTGCTTCCAGGGGGTGGCTCGCGTCTCTACGGCCCCGTCCATGCCGTCGCGACGGCGGGCCGGCCGTTCGCTCTGCACGCCGCGGCGCCCAATCCGACCCGTGGCTCGACGAGCATCCGGTACAGCCTGCCTCGCAAGGGAGACGTGAGGCTGCAGGTCTTCGACCTGGCGGGCCGCCGAGTTCGCGTCCTGCATGATGGACCGGCCGGCGGCGGGACGAAGGTTCTCGTCTGGGATGGGACGAACGAGCAGGGGCGCGCGGTTGCGAGCGGCGTCTACTTTCTCAGGCTGACCTGGAGGGATCGCTCCGCGAGCGGTCGCGTCGTCCTGCTTCGCTAGCGTCTCCTGGGGCCGAAACCAGATCCGAGGTGCGCTCATGAGACAGCGGGGTCCCGTCCACTCATCGATGGCGCTTGTGCTCGCGCTGATCCTCTCCGCGCCAGCCGCCGGCGGGGGAGTTTCCCGCCTCGCCGCGCCCGAGCGGGACGGCGCCTGGACGCTGGTCGCGCCCTCAGGGGCCGTGTCGATGACCGTCGAGCTGATCGACGGAAGACTCCAGTACTCGGTCGCGCGCGCGGACACGGCGGTCCTGGAACGCTCCAATCTGGGGATGGCGAGGGCCGATACGGAGTTCGAATCGGGTCTCGAGCTGGCGTGGGCGTCGACGCCAATCGTGGTCGACGAGGACTACACGGTTCCGCATGGAAAGGTTTCCCGATCGCGGGTCCGCGCGGTTACGCAGTCCATCGAGTTTCGAAATCCCTCCGGCCATCGGATGCAGCTTGCCTACCGGGTCAGCGATGACGGAGCGGCCTTTCGCTACAGGTTTCCGGAAGCCTCGGGCGTTCTCCACACAGTGACGGACGAGCTGACGACCTTCCGCATCGCCGCAAACGGCCGCGCGATCCTGCAGCGGCGTTGGCCCGAGTCGATCCACGAGATCGTTCCCACGGAGAGTCCGCCGAGCAGCTTCGGAGGCTGGGCCCTGCCGATTCTCTTCGATCTCGGCCACAGTTGGGTGATGCTGGGGGAATCCGACGTGGATGGGTCGTTCTGCGCGGCGCAGATCGACATCGGCGCCAGAACCCGGGAGTACCGCGTCATCCTTCCGAGCAACAACTACGGCACTCGGGAGCCGAGCTGGACGCTGCCGTGGGAAATGCCCTGGAGGGTCGTGATCGTAGGGCCAAATGCCGGAGCGGTCATCGAGTCCAACCTCGTGAACGACCTTGCTGATCCTTGCGCCCTGCCCGACGCCAGTTGGATCCGACCGGGCCGCGCGTCCTGGCATTGGTGGTCGGGCGCCTCGATAGGCAATATGGCCACGCTCGAGGCATACGTCGATCTCGCGCAGTCGATGGCGTGGGAGTACTCGCTTGTCGACGCTGACTGGGACGACTATCACTCCGAGGCGGCCATGCAGGGGCTCATCGACTATGCGGCAGCTCGAGGAGTGGGCGTCTTCCTCTGGTACAACTCGGCGGGGCCTCAGAACGGCTTCACCTTCAGCCCGCGCGATCGACTGTGGGACCCCGCCGTGCGGCGGGCCGAGTTCGACAGGCTGGCGTCATGGGGCGTCGCCGGGGTCAAGGTCGACTTCTTCGACAGCGAGAAACAGATCATGATCCGGCACTACCTTGGCATACTGGAGGACGCGGCCGAGCGCGGCCTGCTCGTGTCCTTCCACGGGAGCACCCCGCCGCGAGGATGGTCCCGCACCTGGCCCAACATGGTGACGACCGAAGCAGTTCGGGGCGCCGAGTACTACAAGTTCAATCCGGACTTCCCCGCCGATGCCCCGCTCCACAACGTCAGAGTCGCCTTCACGCGCAACGTGGTCGGTCCGATGGACTACACCCCGGTGACTTTCAGCGACAACACGTACGCTCATCTCACCTCCAACGCCCATGAGCTGGCTCTTTCGGTCGTCTTCGAATCTGGGCTGGTCCATCTGGCCGACAGGATCTCTTCGTACAAGTCCCAGCCGCAGGTGGTCCAGGACTTCCTCTCGGATCTGCCGGTCGCCTGGGATGAGGTTCAGTTCATCGAGGGCGATCCCTCCACCCACGTTCTTCTCGCGCGGCGCAAGGGAGCCCTCTGGTATCTGGGCGGTCTGAACGGCGCCGAGTCGCCCCGCAGCGTGAGCGTCGATCTCACGCCCTTCGGCTACGCGGGTGGAGGCTTCCGCATCAGCGATGGACTCACGCCCCGGACCTTCTCCACCGGTCCGATCGAGGGAACGAGCCTCGCCCTCACGATCCCTCCGCGGGGCGGGTTCGTGGCTCGGTTCCCGGGCGCGCCCTCTGGGATCGCGCTCGATTGGATCGGGGATCCGCTTAGGCGGGCGGAGGATCGCTCGGGCATCTTCATCGATCGGATCTGTCCGAACCCCTTCACAGGCTCGACGCTGATCGCCTACACCCTTCAGTCTGGAGCCGCGGTCCGTTTGGCGGTCTACGCGCCTTCCGGCCGGAGGGTCCGCGCGCTGGTCGATGCTCGGCAGACTGCCGGACGGCACGCTGCGATCTGGGACGGCAGGGACGAGGGGGGCATGTCCGCGCCCTCCGGCGTCTATTACTTCCGCCTCGCGGCAGACGGCGAGGTTGCGACCGGGAGCGCCCGCCGACTTCGCTAGAGCGGCTTGATTGCGGCTGCATCGAGTCGTGTTTGGGCTGAAACTGTCGCGTCGCCGACGGCCCGATGTCGACTCCGGGACGCCTGTAGCGGGGGCTGGCACTTCCCAATGCGCTGCATCTGGTTGGCTGTCAGCAGGGGCGCCTCTGCCGGCACATCTCTGGCTCGAAGCGACTCCGTGTCCCATCGCGCGCGCAAGACGGACCGGATGAGGCCGGCCAGGCACTCCAATCAGGGGAAGCGGCCAAGTCCTCGCCTGCGCCTCATCGACATCCTTCGCGCAAGGCGTGCCTTTCTTGCGGGACGTGTGAGCGACGCGCTCGTGATCTACGAGGATCTCCGCTTTGCGGGCTGTCTTGATCCGTTGGCGCGCGGCGACATCGAGGAGATCATCCTCCTGCTCGATCGCGCTGTCGCATGCGAGCCGGGAATGCTCCCTCTCGGCGCGAGGCTTCGGTCGAGGCTTGCGAGGATTCTCGAGGGGGCGGAAAGCGGGAGGACGTCACCTCGTCGCGCGGGTGCTCCAGGATGAGTCGAACGGGCCGATTCGCCGATCGACTCTGCGCGGCCTCATGAGGGGAAGGAGGATCAGTCCTCCAACCAGCCCCCCGACATGCGCGAACCAGGCGACTCCTCCCGTCGCGCCCCGGGCTCCGATGCCTTGGAGAACCTGGATCAGGAGCCAGATCCCGACCCACAGAATCGCGGGGACCCGGACGACCGAGATGTAGAAGAGAAGAAGGACCAGCGTGTGGATGCGGGCGCGCGGGAAGAGGAGCGCGTAGGCGCCGAGAATGCCTGAGACGGCTCCCGAGGCCCCGACCGTCGGGATCGTGCTGCCCGGTTGGGTGAATGTGTGGACCATCCCCGCCATGATCCCGCAGAGGAGATAGAAGGCGAGAAACCGGAGCGATCCGAGCGCGTCCTCGACGTTGTTGCCGAAGATCCACAGGAAGAGCATGTTTCCGGCCAAGTGGAGCGGGCCCCCGTGGAGGAACTGGGAGGTGACCAGCGTGAGCGCGGGCGGGAGTCCAGGCGACTCGCTCCCGCCGCCCAGGCGAGCCGGGACGAGGGCCGCCTGGTGGAGGAGAATCGCGGAGGCTTCCTGGGGAAGCAGCCACTGCCAGATCGACACGATCACGTTCGCGGCGATGAGAGCCACGGTCATCCATGTTCTCGCGTAGGTCGGATTCTCGTCTCGCAGGGGCAGCATCGCCGCTAGCTTGTCACAACTCGATCGCCGGCGGCCAGGCGGGCGCCACACGTCGGTACAGCCCGGCCCTCCCGCTGTACCGGCAGGGACAGCCCGGCGGGGAGGCCGCCGCCCCCGGTCCCCGGTGCCGCGGGATGGTCTCCCTAATCCGTTTTCCCGCATGCGACTATGGGGACGGATGTCCAGGTTGAATCTGGCACGGCGCTGGCTTTGTTCGGTAGGCGACCGCGAGACCCGCTCTCCTCCAGGCGAGGGGAGTCAGCTGTAAGGGGCCATGAGAGAGAGGTGACGACATGATTCGGATCCATTCGATCAGCGGGTTGGCGCTGACCGCGATCCTCGGCATGCTGCTTGTCGCCGGATGCGGCACGGAATCGACCAAGCCATCCGGCGGGCAGCCGTCGATCAACGAGACGCCGAACCTGGATGATGAGTTCGGGGGCCTTACCACGAGCAGCGAGCAGCCCGCTTTCGGCGACGAGACCCTGGCGGCCAGCGGAGCTTCCGAATCAGCGATCGACGACGAGATGGCGCGCGATCCTGTGATCGAGAGGTGGACTGACTCCGACTCGGCCCGCGTCTACGCGGTGAGCCTCGCATGGGGGATCCTCGACCGCGATCCGTCGGCAGGCGGATCGATCTCGGGCGACAGCGCGATCGCTGAAGCGACCGACTGGACGGGCTACGTCGCGGTCAACAGAGGGGGCATCGTGCTCAGCTCGACGATCGCCTTCGAACCGGACGATCGGATCGTCAGGCCACGGACCGACAGGCGGCGTCTCGACTGGATCAGCCACACGAGCGTCAGCTTTGACGGCGTCAGATGCATCGTGATCCAGCCGCTCCCCGAGGGCGAAACAGGAGAGGGAGACTCGCTCGTCGTCGCCGCCGGCGCTCACAGATGGGAGTTCCCCGTCGACGACCTGGCCGATCTCGAGCGGATCGAGGAGGTCGATCAGCTCGGCAACAAGCTCGCGATCCGCTCCTTCCTCGTGGAGCGCGGCGCGTGCGGCAAGGGCTGGCTGGCGGGCGCGTGGCTGGCGCCGGCGGATCCCGACTCGATGGGCCTCTTTCGCGGCCGGTGGGTCAGCAGAGCCGGCACGCTCGCGGGCTATGTGAGAGGCCACTTCGGAGTGAACAGAGAAGGACGAAGAGTCCTCTTCGGGAAGTACATCGATGAGTCCGGGACCTTCAAAGGCCTCCTTCGCGGGACCTGGGACAGGGTCGGCAGCGAAGAGAGGCCTCAGCGTGGACCCCGTGCGCGGTCCTTCGGGTCGTTCCGCGCCGAGATTCTCGATGAGGATGGGAGTGTCACAGGACACGCCCGCGGCCACTGGAGGGCGACCCCGGGAGCGGGAGAGGGGTACTTCGACGGCAGGTGGGTCAAGGGCTGCTTTGCCCCCTGACGGCGCCATCTGAATCCGGGCCGCGCCCGGGGAGCCCAATTCCCCTCGGGATCAAGGCCGGCTCGATCGGGGGGAGCCCGCCCTGAGGGTTCCCCCTTCGGCCTTTTCTCGCCTCTCTGATCCACGCCTCCCAGACGCTACGATAGGGCGAGACCGGACAAGAGGGCGAACCGAGTCGAATCGGGCGACGGCATCGCGGCGCCTCGGTCCGCCTCGATGCGGCGTTCGGGCGCATCCGGGATCAAGGAGCGGAGAGGGAGCGATCCGTCTTGGGCAAACGAGCGCAATGGCCGGCGGAGCCGAGGCAGTATCACTGGATCGTCGACGGCCACAACGCGATCTTCGCGCACCGCGACCTGGAAGCGATGCAGATCGCCGGCCAGCGCGCGGAGGCGAGGCGCCGGTTGGAGGAGATGCTCGAGCCGTTCGCGAGACGGCACGATCTCAAGATCCAGGTCGTCTACGACGGCAATCGCACGGATCGCAATCCGGACAGCAAGCGAGGAGGCCGTGTCTCAACGATCTACAGCCTCCTGCCGGAACAGGCGGACGACAGGATTCTCCTCATCGTATCCTCCAGGGTCGCGCGGGGAGAGAAGGTCGCCGTGGTGAGCTCCGACCGCGCGACGCTCGGCGCCCGACTTCCGGCCGGCGTGCTGCGCATCGAGGCGGACGAGTTCCTCCGCCGGCTGCGGGAGGACAGGCCACGGAAGGAGGGGGAGCGGCCGGAGGGCGACTTCGGCGACATCGAACGGCACTTCCTCGATCTTGACGAACAGCGCGGGACTGCCAGCGACGCGCCCCCGGCGAAGGGGCGAGGCAACGGAGAGGGGAGGCGGAAGTGAGGGGCGAAGTCACCATCGATCTGACAGGGGTCATGGCCGAGGAGATAGGCGCGGCGCACGGGCTGTCGGAGGCCGATCTCCGGCGGATCGAGCCGGATCTGGTCCGGGTAGCGTCCGAGATCGCGGACTTGAGGCGCCGGGGGATGCTCGAGGTTCTCGATCTCCCAAGCGTGCGGGAGGACCTGGACCGCATCGCGGAGGCGGCGGTCAAGAGCCACGGCTTCCGCAACTTCGTGCTGCTCGGGATCGGCGGCTCATCTCTCGGAGCGAGGGCCATCTTCGAGGCCTGCCTCTCGCCGTTTCACAACCTCGCCCCCGAGGGGGAGCGCGGGGCGCCCCGGTTGTTCGTTGCGGAGAATGTCGATCCGGACAGCCTCGACTCGCTCATGAGGGTCGCGCCTCCGGAGGAGACGCTCTACAACGTGGTCAGCAAATCGGGTACGACCGTGGAGACGATTTCGCAGCTTCTGGTCGTGTGGGATCGACTGGCCTCCTCGGTCGGGAAGAGGGCGGCCGAGCACCTCGTGATCACGACCGACCCGGAGAGGGGATTCCTGCGGCGGCTGGCGAGCGAGCTTGGCATCCGATCCTTCGGCGTTCCTCCGGGAGTCGGGGGGCGTTTCTCGGTGCTGACGCCCGTCGGCCTCTATCCCGCCGCCGTCGCGGGCGTCGATCCTCTGGAGCTTCTCGATGGCGCGGCGCAGATGGATGAGCGATGCCGCGACAATGGGTGGCGACAGAACCCGGCGCTCGCCCTGGCCGGAGTCCACTACGCCTTCGACAGGTTGAAGGGCAAGGGAATCACAGTGATGATGCCCTACGCGGACAGTCTCCGCTCGTTCGCCGAGTGGTTCTGCCAGCTCTGGGCCGAGAGTCTGGGGAAGCGGACGAACCCGGCTGGCGACCCCCGCGCGCCGGTCGGACAGACCCCCGTGCGTGCGCTCGGGGCAATCGATCAGCACTCCCAGCTCCAGCTCTATGTCGATGGGCCCAACGACAAGCTCTTCTCCATCGTCGCCGTCCACAGGCACCGCGCCGAGGTGCGGATACCCGAGACGACCTTGCCGGGGGTGCGGGAAGAAGGCCTGGGACACATCCCGGGGCATGGTCTGGACGAGCTGCTGTCCGCTGAGAGATCGGCGACAGAGATGGTCCTTCTGGGAAGCGAGCGCCCCGTGCTTGTCGTCGATCTCCCGGAGGTCTCGGCCTTCTCGCTTGGGCAGATGTTCTACCTCTATGAGTGGGCTACAATTGCGGCGGGGATGCTGTACCATGTGAATCCGTTCGACCAGCCGGGCGTGGAGGAAGGGAAGTTGTTGACCCACGCCGCGATGGGAAGGAGCGGGTCGGAGAAGCTCGCTGAGAGGATCCGGTCCCACCGCCAGCGGCCCGACCGCCACCGGATCCGATGACGCATGAGAATCCGTTGAAGGAGGAAACGATGCTGGTTCGCTCGAGGCGCTTGTGGGTAGTGGCGGGTCTTCTGGCCGTTCTGAGCGCGTCGGGCCTCTTCGCCACGGTCTTCGCCGCAGACGAGGACAGGGATCCCGTCCAGGAGGAGAAGGAACTGCGGGAGCAGCTGGCGAAGAGCCCCAACGACCCGGAACTCCACTTCAAGCTGGGAAACGCGCTCTACGACCAAGGGAAACGCCCCGAGGCACAGGCCGAGTTCGAAAACGCGATCACTCTGAAGCCGGACCATGTCAAGGCGCTCGTCAACCTAGGCGTCGTCATGAACGAGAATGGCTACTCGGAGGAAGCGCTGCCCTACTTCGACAGGGCGATCGCCCTCGCCCCGAAAGATATCACCGTCCTCTGCAACAAGGGGCAGGCTCTCTACGCCCTGCGCCAGTACCCCAAGGCCATCGCGCTCTATCAGGAGTCGATCCGTCTCGAGCCCCGCAATCAGCTCCCTCACTATCTCCTGGGTGTCGCTTTCGCGGACGCCGGGATCTACCGGGAAGCGATAGAGGAGTGGAGGAGGGTTGTCGAGATCGACCCCAGGAGCGAGGCGGGCATCACGGCCGCGGAGGGGATCAAGGTGCTTCAGGAGCTGCTCCCCCAAACTGGGCAAGCGCAGGAGCCCGCCAAGGCCAAGTAGGGGGGCGTTCGGTCCTCCGGATGCCCTCCGGGCAGACGGAGAACCATAGCGGCACCGAGTCATGCGCATCATGGTTGCCATGAGCGGCGGCGTGGACAGCGCGGTCGCCGCCTACCTGCTGCACCGCGCGGGCCACGAGGTCGTGGGGGCGACCTTGCGCCTGTTCTGCTACGAACGGGGAGAAGTCCCCGACAGGCCCTGCTGCGACGAGAACGCGGTTCTCGAGGCGCGGTGGAGCGCCGAGAGAATCTCGATTCCTCACATGGTCATCGACTTCAAGGAGACGTTCCATAGAGAGGTCGTAGAGGACTTCGTGTCGGAGTACGGATCCGCGCGGACTCCGAACCCCTGCATCCGATGCAACACCCACGTCAAGTTCGGGCCTCTTCTGGAAAGGGCGGAGCGGATCGGTTTCGATGCGGTCGCGACCGGGCACTACGCGCGGCGTGACCGCCCCCCTCCATCCGAGATGGGCTGGGCGCTCTACCGCGCGCGCGATCGATCGAAGGACCAGAGCTATGTCCTCTGGGGAGTCCGGGCCGACCATCTGGACAAGTGCCTCTTCCCGCTCGGTCGGGCACGCAAGGCGGCCGTTCGACGTCTTGCGCGGAGGCTGGGGCTGCGCTCATGGGATCGGCCCGAGAGCCAGGATATCTGCTTCGCGCCGACGGAGGGGCACTTGGCGTTCCTCGCCGAGCGCCTGCCCGAGGACCATCCGATGCGCCGGCCGGGCCCCGTGCGCCACTCCGCGACGGGAGCCGTCGTGGGCGAGCACGCCGGACTGCTCGGCATGACTGTGGGGATGCGCCATGGGCTGCCTCGGGGAGGGCCAGGTCGGCTCTACGTTGTCCGGCTCGATCCCGGTTCCCGAACGCTTTGGGTCGGCCCCCGCGAGGCCTGCCGCGAGCGCGGGCTCATCGCCGACCAGACGAATCTTCTCGCGCCGCGTGAGGTCGTTGAGGGGGAGGGTGTGCGCGCGCAGATTCGCTACCGACACGATGCGGTCCCCTGTTCCGTCCGGGTCTCGGGAGATCGATGGGAAGTCGTCTTCGACGAGCCTGAAGTCGGCGTGGCTCCGGGTCAGTCCGTCGTTCTCTATCGCGACGAGCGGGTGCTGGGCGGGGGGAGGATCGTGGGGGCCCTCGGCGCGCGCGATCGGAGCTGCCCCGCGGGGGCCTGACGCGCTCGGGGCCGCCTTGACACCCTACCGCGCGGTTGGTACCGTGCGTTCGGGTGGAGGGATGGCCGAGAGGCTTAAGGCGGCGGTCTTGAAAACCGCAGGTCGCAAGACCCGTAGGTTCGAATCCTACTCCCTCCGATTCCGAGGTCTTGCGGAGAGGTGGCCGAGTGGCTGAAGGCGGCACATTGCTAATGTGTTGTGGGCCAAAAACTCACCGGGAGTTCGAATCTCCCCCTCTCCGCCATCTTGTCGGCGTGCGCCCATAGCTCAATTGGATAGAGTGTCTGACTACGGATCAGAAGGTTGGGGGTTCGACTCCTCCTGGGCGCACACCCGTCTACTCGACTGTCCGGCATTCCGCGGGGTTGACCGTTCCAGTGTCTTCCGGGGCCAGATCCGGAGTGGCCGGCGGCTCGCATCGCGAGTGAGCCGCCGGGCCGTTCCTCCAGGAGGGATGACGATGGCCAGGCTCACCCGTTTGCACCTCCCCGCGCTCTTGTGCGTGTCGCTTCTCTGCGGGTGCAAGGCGACCACGCCCGCCAGAACAGGTCCGGACGCTGTGTACCTCGCGGCCGACTACCACTCGATGAAGCTGGAGACGCTCGCGTTTCTCGGTCTCGCGAGCCTGGTCTCCGAACCGGCCGGCATCCAGACCACCGACGCGCTCCTGCGTTCCTATCTCCTGGGCGGGCAGCAGAAGTTCCTTATCGTGGACGACTCTTCTCTCCGGGTGCGCGCCCAAGCCGCCGGCGTCGGGCCCGCGTTCGAGAAAGCGATCCGAGCCTGGAAGGACGACCACACGGCCGACGCGCTGATGCTGAAGGATCTGGGCGAGAAGCTCGGGCTCGACGGATTCGTCGTCGGCGATCTGACGCAATGGCGGGAGGAGACGGTGGACTGGACGAGCGAGGGGGCGTCGTTCACCGAGGTCGGCATCGCCATCACGATCTATGATGCCCGCACCGGCGCGGTCGCATGGAAGGGCGAGAAGATGGCCCACCGAGAGTCCCAGCAATACAGGCACGGCACGGCCGTCGGCTCCGGGGTCTATCGCGAGTCGAGCGGCCTCGAGCGGACCGAGCGCGCAGCAAAGGTCGTACCGCCGCCCCCGCCGGCTGAAGAGGTCGCCGAGAGCGTGGTGCAAGATCTGCTCCTCGGACTGCCGGATCAGCCCGCCCGAACGGGCCGCAGCACCCCCTAGGCGAATCCGAGCGACGAGACGATGGCATCCGGCGCGTCCACGCCCGAGAACGAGCGGTGGATGCGCGCCGCCCTTCAGGAGGCGGAGCAGGCCGCCGAGGAAGGGGAGATCCCGGTCGGATGCGTGATCGTGATGGAGGACCGGATCATCGGACGCGGGCACAATCGCGTCGAGGCCCTCCAGGATCCGACCGCCCATGCGGAAATCCTGGCCCTCACTGCCGCCTCCTCGACCATGGCCAGCTGGCGCCTGCCGGGGGCGCGAGCATATGTGACCCTCGAGCCCTGTCTGATGTGCACCGGGGCTTTTCTGCTCGCCCGCGTCGAGTCGATCTGGTTCGGTTCGCCGGAGCCGAAGTTCGGCGCATGCGGATCGATCCTGCACGCCCCTTCTTTGCGCGGTCTGAATCACAGGCTCGAGGTCGCCGGGGGCATCCTCGGGGAGGAGGCCGCCGATCTCATGCGCTCTTTCTTCCGGCGCAAGCGCGAAGCTGGATCTTGACGGACGCCGCGCTCGGCCGCTTCCGAGAACGGGACCGTTGACAGGATCGGACGCCACCCAGGCGGGGTCCGGAAAGGCGAACTGCACGGTCTTCCTGAGCGCCTGAGATCCCCTTCCCCTTTGGCAGGTGTCCGGATCCCCCTCATAGTGGTAGAATTCACATTAAACGAGGCGTCGCCGCCATGGCGGCCCGGCCGCAAACCGTCGATGCGGAGGTCAATGTGCATCGTCCCGCCATAGCTCTGTTGCTCCTGATCCTCACCC
>Ga0194113_10000597_pt1 | contig 47947 bp, 47 predicted proteins | sample TA2MahC200mmetaG_FD_146193 | JGI IMG/M metagenome (GOLD analysis project Ga0194113, IMG submission 146193) | Freshwater microbial communities from Lake Tanganyika, Tanzania - TA2015017 Mahale Deep Cast 200m | ecosystem: Environmental > Aquatic > Freshwater > Lake | place: Tanzania: Lake... | reverse complement strand
AACCCCTTTGTAGCGCCCTGGGCCGTTCGAGTATTGGCCCTTGTGGCAATACTCAACCCCACATAACCTGCCACCAGGGAGCAGGCCGCCCCCACTAGATAGGAGATCGCGGTGAGAATGGAGAAATGCCATCCCTGACCTTTCAGCCCTATGGCCAAGAGAATCGCTACGATGGCCGCAAAGATGCAGATGGCCCGATACTCCCTTTTTAAGAAAGCCATCGCCCCTTCATGGACCGCATCAGAAATGGCCACCATCTGAGGGGTTCCGGGGTCCTGCCTCATCACCTTCTTGGCCGTGAAAACGACAAAAATTAATGCGATAATCCCTGTTAACCCAGCAACTCCAATCCAGACCATAATTAACCCTCCTCTGTTCTGATTTTTTTCTGAAACCGGTTCATCGCCGTTTGCAACCCCTCCATAAACATCACCTTGAAAGCCTCTGCTGCCCGATCGAGCGCCCCTTCTAAACAGGGTTGTTCAAGAGCATTGAAAGCGTTCAGGACATATTCCGCCGGATCCATCCCCTTCGGCGGCCTTCCGATGCCGACCCTCAACCTTAAAAAGGTATTGGCCCCTATCGACTCGATGATGGAGCGTATGCCGAGGTGCCCTCCATCTCCCCCCCTCACTTTGAAGCGAAGCCTCCCAAGCGAAAGATCCAGATCATCATGAATGACGATCAAGTCTTCCACGCCGGAGCGAAAAAAAAGGAGCGCCTTTTTGACCGCCTCTCCACTCCGGTTCATAAAAGTCATCGGTTTGATGAGGACGACTTCCTGGGAGTCGATCGATCCTTTTCCGAGGATGGTTTTGAAGCGTTTTGTGGAGATCAGAATATGATGTGCGGCGGCAATCCGATCCGCCACTAAAAATCCGATGTTATGCCGGCTCCCCTCATACAGGGCGCCCGGGTTTCCCAATCCCACAATGATTTTCACAATCGATTACTCTTTCTCCTCTTTCTCTTTTACCTCCGCTCCTTCAACCGCTTCTGCGGCCGGCTCCTCCACCTTCTTCTCTTCGGCTACGGGTAGAACCACAGTGGCAATGGTGAAATTGGCCTCTGATAAGATCTTCGCCTTCTCTAACTGAATGTCTTTGACATGGACGGAATCGCCGATTTTTAAAGAGCTGACATCGATATCGATGCTCTTCGGGATATCTCCCGGAAGACATTGAATCTCGATGACCCTCCGGATCTGATCAAGGATGCCTCCCATCTTCGTTCCCTCCGGTTTTCCGACAAGATGGATGGGAATCTCCACATTGACCATCACATCCATGGCCACCTCATAAAAGTCGGTGTGCAGGGCTTCCCTCTGGAGATGGTCATACTGGAGTTCCTTGACCATCACGACCTTTCGCTCGGATTGGTCACCCTTTCTGATTTCAAGGTCAATCAGCACATTCCCTCCTGCCTCGGTCTGAAGGGTTTGTGATAATTCCTTGGGATTGACAATCAGAGAAATCGTCTGGGTATGGGCTCCATAGAAGATGGCAGGGATAAACCCTTTGGCCCTCAGTTTCCTCGACATTCCTTTGCCCGTTCCCTCTCTTATTTCGGCTTTTAAAACAGGTCGTTCCATAAGTTCACTCCCTTTCATGATGCGTGAGGGTGATTCGTCATGTTAATGGGTGATGGTGAAAAATCTACCACAAATCACCAATGCGATTCACCGACACAGTATTTGTATTTAATGTCTTTTAAATGAAAAGACAACTTACCGATTCATCTTCGTAGATCCTTCGAATGGCATCTGCAAGGAGGCTCGATACCGAAAGGATCTTGATCTTCGGGCAGGCCCTTGCCTCTTCCTGCAACGGAATAGTATTCGTCACAATCATCTCCTCGATGGGAGATTTTGAAATGATCTCCACCGCCTTTCCCGAAAGCACGGGATGCGTGCAACAGGCATAGACAGTTTTCGCTCCCTTTTCCATCAGGGCATAGGCTGCACGGGCCAGTGTCCCGCCTGTATCCACCAGATCATCCACCAGAATAGCGATCATACCTTCGACATCTCCGATGATATTCATCACCTGCGAAACATTCGGCCCCTCCCTCCGTTTATCAATGATGGCCAGAGAGGTATTCAGCCGCTTGGCATAGGCTCGGGCCCTTTCCACGCCTCCCGCATCCGGAGAGACAATCACAAGATCGTTCTTCAATTTCTTTAAATATTCCAGAAGCACCGGGGCGGCAAAGAGGTGATCCACTGGGATATTAAAAAATCCCTGGATCTGACCGGCATGAAGGTCAACGGTCAGAATCCGGGAGGCGCCTGCCGTGGTGATCAGGTCCGCAATCAATTTGGCGGAGATGGGCGCCCGGGGCGAAACCTTCCGGTCCTGTCTCGCATATCCGTAGTAGGGCAACACTGCGGTGATCCTTTCGGCGGAGGCCCTTTTTAACGCATCGATCAGGATGAGAAGTTCCATCAGGTTGTTATTCACGGGGTGGCAGATCGATTGAACGACAAAGACATCCATCCCGCGGACGCTCTCATCAATCTCGACATTGATCTCCCCGTCGCTGAAATTCTTCACCAGGGATTTTCCCATAGCCGTTCCCAGATCCCTGGCAATCTCCTCCACCAGATCGATGTTCGAATTTCCTGTGAAGATCTTAAGCCAGTCCAGGTTTTTGTCCTGCTCCAAAATCACCCTCCTCCTCACCATTAAAACCCCCTAAATCTGGAATGTGGAGAGTGGATGGTAGAGGATCGTTTAAAATATTTTTTTCTACTTTCCACTTTCTACTTTCCAAAAGATTGGCTAGGGTGGGAGGATGTGCTCGATCGCTTCGCTCTCTCCGCCTCCCTCCGGTCGCCGAACCTGATTCCCCTCCTCACGTCGGGGAAAGGTTCTCATCCTCTTTACCACAGACTTCAATAAATTGGCTGGGGTGGGAGGATGTGCTCGATCGCTTCGCTCTCTCCGCCTCCCTCCGGTCGCCGAACCTGATTCCCCTCCTCACGTCGGGGAAAGGTTCTCATCCTCTTTACCACAGACTTCAATAAATTGGCTGGGGTGGGAGGATTCGAACCTCCGAATCCAGGTTCCAAAGACCTGTGTCTTACCGCTTGACGACACCCCAATCTTTAAACATAAATCCGAAACTCAAATATCGAAATTCGAAACAAATCCAAAATCCAAATGCTCAAATGATTCAAACGAAAAGGTCTTGATGTTTCGGATTTTGAATATTAGAAATTGTTTCGAATTTCGTATTTCGGATTTCGATATTATTTTAGGGGATACTATGTGCCAGGATGATCCTCCACCCTCTTCCCCTGACCCTCCTCTTCAACCGGTGGTATGCCTCCGTTGCCTTTTTCTCTCCCGGGAAGATGCCGAATACGGTTGGGCCACTTCCCGTCATCATAGCTCCCATTGCCCCCACTGAGGCAAGCATTCTTTTAATGATGCGTATTTCTGAATATTTGCCAGAAACCACACCCTCCAAATCGTTCCAAAGGAGGCGGACAATACCCTCTGGTGTCTTTAATAACTTCCGAAGATTAAAATGATATTTCGTTTTTGTCAACCCTTCGACTCCCCAGATTGAAGGCTGGGGTTTGCTCAGGGTTGACCCTGAGCGGCGCTTCGCTACCCCACCTTCAAATGCATGTTTTGTCTTCGACCCAAGCTCAGGCCGAGGTTGCCCCGTCGAACAGGTCAATATGAAATTCTGGTAAGCCCAGCGGGTTGAAACCTCAAAATTAGGATTGATGAGGATATACCATAAGGTAGGTAGTTCAATTTTTCTCAATCTCTCTCCGATCCCTGAACCGATTGCTGACCCTCCAAACAAGAAGAAAGGGACATCTGCTCCAATCCCCATCCCCATCTCTATCAACTCCTTTTGGGTCAGGTTTATCTTCAGTAGTTCATTTAAGGCCTTCAGGGCTGTGGCCGCATTACTGCTCCCGCCTCCGAGCCCGGATCCAAGGGGGATCCTCTTTTCGATTTTGATATCAATCCCTCCCTCATAGTCCGATCTCTCCAGTATGGACCTGACTGCTTCATGGACCAGATTCCTTTTCCCGGTCGGAAGGCCGGGGTGGTCCGCCGTAATCCGGATCCCTCTCCTTTGCTTAAGGGAGAAATGGAGCGTATCATGAAGGCTCATCTTCTGGAAGATGGTCCTGATCTCATGGTATCCATCCTCTCTTTTTTTGAGGACCTCCAGCCTCAGATTGATCTTGGCCGGAGATTCCAAATGGAGGGTATCGGTCATTTCAATCATCGATATTTATTTCGACTATTTCGACGGAGGAAGAATCTTAATCTCTATGGGACCCACCCGGATTTCGATTCTCTTCGTTTCGTCATCCTGGGGCTGGATGTAGATGACGCTGCTCCATCCCTCTTTGATAAAGGTGAGCATCACATTGTGAAGCTCGAAATTGCTCACCAGTCTCCATTGATAGTTCGGCATTTGATCCTTAAAGAAGTTGGCCAGCTTCTCCATCTCCCCTTTCCCTTCGTAGACAAGAAGCCCTGTCCGGGTTGTCTTTGTTTCATAGACAAACGACTCTTTTCTGTTGAGAGTCATCCCCGGCGGCAATGGGATGTCCCCAAATCGGTAGGATGTGGCGATCGGCTGTTTCTTCTCAGGTTCTCTCTCACGAAGGGTCCGAAAGGAAAAGAGGTCCCCGCACCCATAGGCTCCGACAACAAGAAAAAGAATCATTCCTGCCCAGATTAAACGCTTCCATCTTCTCATCATCTTACTCCTCCTTCGACTTTTTGCCCCGTTAGAAATAATGCCCCGTTCGGCTTCGAGTCGTAACGATTGGAATTTCTAACGGGGTTTGTTTATCATAGGAGAGACCACTCTTTTTTTCAAGTGGTTTATTTGACATGGTGAAGGCAAATGATTTTGTTTAGAAAGAGGCAGGGGCGAACTCTGTTATGAGGGATTCACACGGAGATGATTAAGATCGGACAATCCATGTGGTATGGCTATTTTAAAAATCTTATCAAATCGAGAGGAGGGCCGAAGCCCCCCTCTACTCTTTACCCCGTTAGAAATAATGCTTCGTTCGGTTTCGAGTCGCAACGACTGGAATTTCTAACGAGGATTACGCTGTCTCCACACTTTTCACTTCCGGGACCTGCTGTTTCAGGACCCTCTCCACTCCCATCTTCAGAGTCATCTGGGACATCGGGCATCCTCCGCAAGCGCCCGTCAGCCTCACCTTGACCACTCCATCGACCACATCGACCAATTCGATATCTCCACCATCCGCCTGGAGGGCAGGTCGAATCTTTTCCAATGCCTTCTCCACGCTCTCCTTCATCTCTTCTCACCTCCTCCGATTATGAGTCATCTTATTCATCTGACATGCTGGTCTTTAAGTTAATTGATAACTGCCAGGACATCGTGGACTATCGTTCTTTGACAACCGAATAAGCGTCTCTTGTCTATGAGAACAAACCCAGCAGCTCGAATCGCTACAGTAAACTCAAGGGGAAAACACCGCTTGCTGCGCTGGCACACTTAGATCAAAAGCTTCCGTTTCCAAACCCTGCAGAGGCGCCTCAACACCCCTTGGAGAAGCCAGAATCAGGCTATTATCGCCTTGTAAGGTTCATTCAGAGCGATCTTCGACCGACATTTTCGGCGAGTTCTTCCGGCTCCACCTGAGACCCAATATGAATACGTTGTGGCTACTGTTAATGTCAAAGAACAAAAGTTAAAACTCTTCCTGGATAAAAACCAGGTTGAAGAATATAAATATGATTAAAGGAAATTACTCAAAACTTTTATAACAACCCAAGCCCTGTCTTCAATAAAACCCTGGGAGTCTACGATGTCGTGGCATCTTTTTAGTCCATGATGTCCTGACAGTTGTCAGCTAATCATAACACAAAAACGAGAAATGTCTAACTCATCTTCTACGGCATCACTTACCTTTTTCACGCCTGACGGCCTTCTGATATTATGAAGAGGATAGGTGAGGAACGTAACAGGGATTAAATTTCTTTCAGTGCAGTTTCTTCCGAATCGAATATCTTAAAAATGGTGTGGAAACCGGATATCTTGAAGACCTCTTCCACAGAACCCTTTAAGCCGGCCAACACCATCTTACCCTCCTTCTCCTTCAGCTTTTTGGCTGTCGCAAGGATGCTTCGGAGTCCGGCGCTGCTGATATACTCCAGGTTGCTGAAATTGAGAAGAAAGAGAGACTCTCCCTTCAAGATGAAGTCGGATAGATTCTTTTCAAACTCCGGCGCAGTCATCGCATCGATCCTCCCACTTACCAAAACGATCACTATCTCTCTTTCCTTTCTGGTCTGTATCTCCATAATCCCTCCTCGCTGGAAAATTTATCCATTTGTAGCACTTTAGCGGGAACCTCTAATAATTCCCAATCCGTCACTCCCGCCCCGTATCAAAGTACGGGGTAAACTCCGGCGGGAGCCCAGTAATTTCAAAAGGTTATGGATTCCTGCTTTCGCAGGAATGACATTTTTAGAGGTTGCCTTTAGCGCTTTGAAAAGAGTTTCATCTCTCATCTACGGCCAAATGTTCCAACTTCGATAGACGAGTTTTCTAACCCCGTCTTGGCGGGACAGGAATGTCCCGCCTATCGAATCTGAATCCCTGGTTCCCAAAGATGGAGAAGAAGAATATTTCAAGGGGCTAAATTTTTACATCCATTTTAATTTTAAGAGGGCATACCCCCAGAGGTTTTCTCTTTCATATAAAATACATGTTTTCCGCTTCTCGCAGAAGTCCATCCCTGAACTTCGGATGTGCCAGTTCGATGATGCTTAGGGCGCGTTCTCGGGTCGATTTGCCTTTTAGGTTGGCCACCCCAAATTCCGTCACTAAAAAGTGGGTGTCCATTCGCGGAGTGGTGATCATGGCGCCCTCTTCAAAACGAGGCACAATCCTGGAGATCTCTCCCTTCTTGGCTGTGGCATGGAAGGCCAAAATGGATTTGCCCCCTTTCGAATCAAAGGCGCCACGGACATAGTCAAGTTGTCCTCCTGTACCGCTGAATTGATACCCAGCTAAAAACTCAGCATTGCACTGGCCCAGGAGGTCGACCTGGAGGATCGAATTGACGGAGATCATATTGTCATTTTTTGCGATGACTGACGGATGGTTCGTATAGGAGACGGGGTAGCCCTCCATGGCCGGATTGTTGTCCATGAAATCGAGCATGGTCTTGTCCCCAAGAGCGGCAGTAAATACATGTTTCATTGGATGAATGGTCTTTTTGGCGCCGGTGACAATTCCATTCCGGATAAGATCGACCATTCCCGGCACGAAAAGCTCAGTATGGATGCCAAGATTCTTATGATTTTTGAGATAGGCAGCCACTGCGTTGGGCAAGCCACCCAATCCCAGCTGAATCGTGGCTCCATCGGGGACCATCTCGGCAATGGTTCTTCCGATGGGTTCATCTTCGGGCTTCGGCGAAGCAGGCGGTATCTCTAAAAGGGGAACGTGGTTTTCAATAATGGCATCCACTTCAGAGATATGTAAAAGGGAGTCGCCAAAGACTCGAGGCATGTTTTCATTCACTTCGATGATAAGCCTTTTGGCCTTTCTGGCAGCGGTTGAAGTGAAGTCATTGGACGTGCCGAAGCTAAAATAGCCTGATTTATCCATGGGTGAGACTGTCGTGACAGTGGCATCTAACTCCATGAACTCACTGACCAGTCTGGGAATCTGGTGAAAATGGCTTGGAACGAAATAGTTCAATCCCGCACGCACCAGGCCACGTTCCCTTCCGCTCACAAACCAACTATAGGCTTCCACCTGATCGCAGAGATCGAGAGCCAGAACCGTCTCACAAGCATATTTCTGAGGGAGGAGGGAGCAAACTTTAAGGCGATTGAGATCGCCGGAACGAAGTCTCTTTGCAATCGCAGCAAGTAGAGCAGGGGGTTCAGCCATAACCAGCCCATAAATCAGGGTGGCGCCATCTGGTATGGACTCGACCGCCTTTTCCGGAGTGGTGAGCTTACGGCGATAATCAGAAAGACAGGGGTTCATCGTAAAAAAATTTATATCACTCCAAATAAATGAAGTAAAGGATAAAATGAATCCTGCTGTGACTCAGACAGTAAGACTATAGACCTCACGCCGCGCAAGCACTGGCGCAGCGGGTTAAACCCCGCACTGCCTACGCGCAGGCAGGCAGCTCCGACCGAGACCGGGGCACGACTTCCTTTTCTTCGCTCAGGGCAAACTCATTTTGAACTTTTATAACCGCCCCAACAGATAAAATTAAGCAACTTTTGAGGAATCCAACCTGTAAAATTTTCACAAATTTAACGACTCGGAAACAATGAGATGGGTAGGTGAGCCTCAAGGGGGTTTGTTTCGATGTAGTCGATTCAAGAATCCTGACCATTCTAAAATCCGGTCCGACATTTAGGATGCACGAAGCGCCAGGATATGACGTGCCTGTTCAACGTGCCAGGTGCGACGCCACCGGTGCTTATCAATTTCTTAATCGGGAGGTAGAACAGAGAAACCTTCTTTAAGAGCTCCTACGCGCAGATTTTGATCGAGACAGACAAAATCGAGACCTCGAGGTGTTTCTTGTGCCCAGATGAGAGCTGACGATAGCTGCAAGGCATCCGCAGCCCTCAGGGGATGAATTGAAAGAAGCCGCTCTGCCCGCAACCGCACAGTTTCGGTGGGCTGAACTTCTGACCATGTCGCTGCGAGTGCGGAAAGCACTGTCCTTGCTTTTGCTTCATCGCCCAATGGAAGCACCCCCTCCCTCTGTCTCCTCGAAAGAGCTGACAGGCACTCGATACGTGTGGTCCACCAGACCACAATATCCTCATCGTCTTTCATCAAACCCTTCATTGCTTCCGATGCCTTCTCTTTTAGACATAAAGGAATAATCGCCGATGAATCCCAGAATTTCATCTTCCTGCCTCCCGTTCCTCAAGGAGGGCCTTCAGCACCAGGCCTTCGGGATCCTCTGGTCTGGGAATCCTCCAGAAATCCTTCGGGAGTTTTCCCGGTCCAAGCCTGATGAGCCCTTGTTTTTCCATCCGAACCAAGGATTCTTTGATATCCTTGTTCCGGGAAACGGGCACCAGACGGGCAACGGGTTTCCCGCGATCAGTGATCAAAACCTCCATTCCGGCTTTGACCTGATTCAAATATTCGCTGAGGCGGGATTTGAGTTCGGAAACAGCAGCCGTTTTCATCATCTCTCCTTTTTTTATAACCATTATAGTCAAATCAATCTGACCTGTCAAGCTTATTTTTGGAGGCCTCAGTGATTCAGACAGTAAGACTGTAGGCCTCAGACATTAGACTGAAGAAAGAAAGATGGTTAGAGAATACAAACGGATAAGGTTTCGGCACGGCTGGCAGCTACCAGGAGAGCTTTTTAAGGCAAGGGGCTTCCGGTATTTGTGTGGACATCCACCCTCTTAACGCCCCCCAACCCCCTCTTAAATTAAGAGGGGGTTGGGGGGTTGTGCGAAATGAACCTGCATTAAAGCAAAGGCGACAGGAACAGAAGACAACCCCAGTGTATTGTTTGGGTCGCCTTCAAGTCTTTCCTGTCCTGATTTGCCTAGGATCAAAAGCATGATACGGATGTCACGGTCGTGCAGTCATTACGGTTGCTGCACTCTGTCGGAAATGTCTTATCGCATGGGCCTCCAGACCCTGTACACCTGCTCGTGTAATCACCACGACATGGGTAGCACCCCCAAAGCGTCCAATTCCAGCAATACCCAACCTTCCCTCCCGTACCATAGCCACAATAGACTCGGCACTCACCTCTATATCCTCCGTAACACCGTACATAATTGTCTGGGCAATCGTCGATGTAGACACTGACGCTCCTGAATTCCTTTGGTAAGCTTTCGTCTTTACGGGCTATGAAGGATTTCAATCCCAACCCCTTGTACTCGCCTAACAGACTTGCTCGATACGTCAGCTTCCTCATTTTTTCATCATATTGAGGCTGAGTAAGTTCAACAAGCACTACATCCTGTTCAGAAGAGATGGGTTCCGTGAGCACAACGGCTGCATTGGGTGGGTTATCAATACCGAAATCAAAACCTTTGAGAAACTTGCCAGTTTGAACAGCGCCCACTATCCGTTCAGGCCGGTCAGAGACGTATACCGTATCATGAGAAACATCCCGGAGTTCAAAGATAAATTCACCAGTTTTTCCGCTAATCGGGGTAAAAGAGCCGCTAACGGCAGTCTGTATGAATATGAAAGTCGTCTTTGAATCCGATCCTGAACTCTCGGAAAAGGCAGAAGAAATCATTAAGAAAAAAATGACGAGGGCAGGAAACATAATCAGCATGAAGCACTTTCGTCTCAGGGATAACGTTTTTAACACGCCGCTCTGTCCAATGATGTTACAACTTGAAATATTTGTCATTTTTTGTCCTCCATGCTCCACAATCCCAACAAATTTTAAATCAGATTACAAAAATTATTTCTTATTGTCAACGATTTTTCCCGTTCATTTTTCCCATTCAAAGGGAGGGACGGGCCGGCGGCTAATGCCTTCAAATTGCTCAAAATGTTTGTCAAAGGCAAAGACCCTTTTCGGTTTAAGAGATCTCATGATAGAAAAGCTTGTACAGTCGGTGAAACTAAAACCCTTGTCAGTGTATCTTTTAAAGATAGCAGCGGTCATACTTTGAAGACGCATCCTTAATGCCTGATCTTGCAATTCCGATAACGTCTTCAAAAGAGTCTTTTTCGCGTACTTCAGACTGTGGAACATGAGTGAGAGACATCTCTATCGTTTCACGGATAATCTGGTTCACGCTCTTCTTCTCCTCGATTGCCCTGCACTTAAGGGCCTTCAAGAGATCTTCAGGTAGCCGAATATTCGTTGCTATCGTCACAGACATAGTTACCCTCCAATCTTTTATTTAATGATACAATAGCATCATGGTATCATCATATCAAGGTAGATTCCCTGGCCCGCTTGACCGAGCAGCTCTTGAATTGAGAAATTAGGCTTAGGATGAGTCTGAACCAACCTTATTGTTTCATCTTACCCCTTTCTATTCTTCGAGCAAAACTGATCCCACTACCCTTTCCCAATCTTTCCGGATGATCTCCAATATCTTCTTAGCCCGGTCAGAATATAACTGAATTCCCTCCCAATTGGGCTCTTCGATAATCTTTTGCATTAGCATCCCGTCAACGTCGAACCATCGGGGCAAGATCCCACCCAGGAAATAACCCCGCTTCCGAAGAACATCGACTGCCTGGCCAACCCAAGGCCAGGATAGCTTAAGCCAGACCTGGAAAACCACTACTCCCTTTTCCTGAACCGCCTTCTCCTGATCAGCAAAGGCGCTTTCAAGGTCTGCCCCAGTGTCATGAACTGCGAAGCGAGCCACCTGGGCAAAGTCAAAGGCCTGAATTTTGATATCTGTTTTGATTAGAGAAGGCAACTCGTCTTGGGAAAGACTGAAATTTCGATCGTCATCTAAATCCTTGTAGATAAATCGCATGATCTCCTCGTAAACTGCCGGCAAATAGACGGGGTGAGGTTTGGGCCTAAGGGTCTTAAAATCCAATAAAGCAGTCACACGGCCTGATGCGCTTTTCTCTTTATCATAAGCTTGGGCGGGCATGAGATCAATCTCTATGGCCTGTGTGATCCACCCAAGACCAGCGGTCGCCTTCTGGGAATAGATATGATTGCATATGGGTTCCCCATAAATTGTCTCGATACCGAACTTTTTTGCCCCCACTTTCTGCCCATGAACGATCAGCCCTGCAAAGATTCCCTTGCCACCCCTATAGTCAGGATGGACAACGCCGGCTCCAGATTCACGGATACCACTGTAAGGTCCAGACGAAAAAAGGGCATTGTGGCCTATAATGTCACCCCTCGAAGTCCGGGCCACACTGGAGATGGTACGACCCGAAGCGTTCTCCTCGATCAGAAGCTTGGGATCGATAAATGTTTGAATAGGGTAGTTATCCCCATAAACGGTCCTGAAAAGTTGTGAAATCCCCTCCGCATCTTCCGGCCGGAAGAGATCGAACTCACAAGTCTGTCCAGGTTCGATATCGTTCATCTCAAACTCCTTTTTTTGAAAGAAGTGGTATGAAACTGAGAGATAGAAGGATGAGAGCCCCGCAGAAGCAATAGAGCGTTCTATAATCCCAGCCAGCCAAGATCCAGCCTCCAATTATGGGCCCTAAGAAGAGGCTTCCCTGAAACATCTCCACCCCCAGGTTCGTGTTGAGGGCCCGGAGCTTGGCGGGTGAAGAGTCGAAGAGAAGGCCGCTCAGCAGCGGCATGGCAACACCCCAACATAGTCCGAAGAATAATCCTAACGCATAAAAGAGGACCTTTCCTGATGTATTCGCCAGAACAGGATAGGCTACGGCAAGTCCGATCAGGGAGTAAGCCAGGAAACGAGGCTTGCTCATCTTATCAAAGAAGGGTCCCCCGAAAAGCCGGACCGCAATTTCTGTGAAAGTTGAAAGCGTAAAAAACCAGCCCGGGTTGGGAATTCCTATCTTATGTCCATAGGCTTTGAGAAAGTAAAAGACCGGGGTAAAGGCCACGTAGAGGAGAAGGGAGACCGCGAGAAGGGAGAAGATTTTTCGATCTTTTATATTGTCGATCAGGTCACTTTTCGTAATCTTCCCCGGAGGAGAAGGATCTTCTGCCAAGCGGGCTCCCTTGACAAAGAGAAGCAAAGGAAAGACCAAAACCATCAGTAAAGCGGTGAGATTGAGGACGGGGATAAAACCTCCAAAAATCTTGATCAGAGGTTCCAGAATAGGCGGCATCACCGCATAAGGGAGAAGGGTGATGACAGAGATCACTCCAAAGGCTTGGCTGCTCTTGCCGGGAGGGATGGTCTCAACGATCTTGGCCATCATAGCCGTCCCCATAACGACATATACGCCTCCGTGAATGACCCTTACAAGAGCCATGGACCAGAACCCCCGAGCAGGCTGGTAAAAGAGAAGCGAGACAATGATGCCTATGGAACCGAGAAAGATCCACTTCTTTGCATTGCCGGGATGGAGCAATGGACTGATAAGGGGTCGGATGACAAGTCCTGTCAGCGCAAAAAGACCGATCAGCAACCCTATCTCCTGCGGCGATCTGCGAAGCTCATTGAGAAGATAATGGTGAAACTGGAAAAAAACGGCAACGTTACAGAAATTGAGAAAGATGATTCCATTCAGGGAAAGAAATTCTTTCGTGATCAATCTAAGGGGTTTTTCCATCTTTTATTTTTTATCAGGGTTCGATCTTTGTCGTTCCTGCAAAAGCAGGAACCCAAGTCTTTCATGGGCCCTGGATTCCCGTTTTCACGGGAATGACAACTTGTACAGGTTATTTTTGAACGCTTCCTAAGCGTATCAATAGATTTTCCGCGACCTGGCGTCGGTAGTCCGCACTGGCCCGGATATCGTCAATGGGCTTGACTATTGCCCGGGCAATTGGGGCGGCCTTCTTTAAAACCTGGCGTGAGAGACGATGACCCACGAGCATTGCTTCAATCTCATTCGATGTGACCACTGTGGGAGCCACGCTGCCCCAGGCCAGCCTCACGTCTTCAACCATTTCTTCCCCAGAGATCTTAAACAGCGTTGCGAGGCTGACGATGGCAATGGCCAAGGCCTTTCGCTGTCCAACCTTTTCGAAGTGATGGAGGTTAAAACCGGGGACTTTCTTTACCCATATCCCAGAGACTATTTCGCCGGCCTTCAGGCATGTTATCCCTGGCCCGAGAATAAATTCCTTCAATGCCATCTGCCGAGAAGCGCTCCTTGACCGAATTTCCACCTCTGCCTTCAGCACATATAACAGAGGTAGGGTGTCTGCCGCGGGGGATGCGGTGCAGATATTCCCTCCGATTGTTCCCATGTTTCTTATAAGTGGTGAAGCCAGGACGTTGAGAGCCTTTGTCAGGACAGGAAAATTCCTCTGGATGATTGGATTTTCAAGGAGGGAAGTATGTGTAGAACAGGCTCCGATCATCACTTCATCCCCCTGTTCATGAACCCCCTTAAGCTCTTCTATTCGCTCCAGGCAGATGAGAGAAGGCGTGTTGATCAGGTTTTGGCGGAGCTTAACAAGCAGGTCTGTGCCGCCGGCATAGATGTCGGCCTTGGGTTCTCCCGCTATAATCCGCCACAGTTCTTCCAAATTATGAGGAAGAAAGACCCGTTTCATAAGGGTGGTCCCTTCTCCTTTTTGCAGGCGGTTGCTTCCACTGCATCAACGATCTTCTGGTATCCTGTGCAACGGCAAAGGTTTCCACTAAGACCTTCTCTAATCTCTGTGCGGGTTGGATGGGGGTTCCGCTTTAAAAGATCTAAAGCGGATAATATCATTCCCGGGGTGCAGAAACCGCACTGGACCGCACCGAACTGAACGAATGCCTCCTGCATCGGATGGAGTGTTTCCTCGGAGGCTAATCCCTCAATGGTAAGGACGTTTCTTCCTTCCAATTGTGCTGCAAACATCAGACACGACAGCCTGCTTTCTCCATCAACCAAGATCGTACAGACACCGCATTCACCCGCTCCGCATGACTCTTTGGTTCCCGTTAATCCTAAATCTTCTCTCAAAAAGTCGATCACCCTGCGATCGGACGGGGCATTCAAGACCCTTCCTTTTCCATTAAGAACAAAGTTAATTTTCAATGTTCGAACTCCCTATTCTCTCTTTCCTTTAAAGCCTTCAAAACCCTCTCTGGCGTAAAGGGCGACCGGAAAAGCCTTACTCCACAGGCATCAGCAACAGCATTGGCAATAGCTGGAAGGGGACCATCGATGGAAATCTCCCCTGCTCCTTTCAGACCAAACGGTCCTGTGGGTTCGTAAGATTCCAAAGGAATGGAGTCCATCTCCGGCACATCTAATGCAGTGGGAATAATATAGGTGGCAAGGTCGGGCGTGCGCACCCTTCCTTCTTTCACAATAAATTCTTCGCAAAGGGCGTACCCAATGCCCTGGGCGATCCCGCCGTGTATCTGCTGTTCAAAGGTTTGAGGATTTATGATCCGACCACAATCACTTACTGCCAAGTATCGCTTAACTTCAATATTACCCGTCAGCTCATCCACCTCCACATAGCAAAGATGGACACCATATGAGAAGATGAGGTGGGGAACTCCGTGAAGCCTTAGATTTTGATCCTCTGTCGGATTTTCTTTGGCGGTAGGAGCTGTAAAGGTATAAGCGGCCACCTTCTCAGAATCATCGAGAATATGGAACATCTCAGAGAGAGGGATCTCTTTGCCTGTGGTAAAATGGTTTACGCCTCCCGGGATAAGATCAACCTCTTTTATTTCTTTAGCCATAAAATAGATAGCCGCTCGTTGAAGGACCCGATGTTTAAGCGACTGAGCAGCTCCTATCAGGGCATTTCCAAAGGTGGACGTGGTGCGGCTTGCTGAGGCAGAACCGGAGGGAAGTGCGCTCTCTGTGTCAGGAAGCACCAGCTCCATATGCGCCATATCCTGGTTGAGGATAGCGCCGGCGATCTGGAGGTAGGTGCTGGCATTTCCTTGGCCTATATCAACCACTCCGGAAAAAACGCGAAACTTCCCTTCCCTTGTGAGTTCAATTTTTGCATTCGCAAAATCCGGCACCACTGGCCCATAGCCCATGCCGTGCATGACAGAGGCAATCCCCACTCCTCTTTTCTTGAATGGGCCGGCTTTGGATTTCCATTCGTTCCTCTTCTTCCAAAGGTAATGTTCCTCCAGTGTCTTTAAACATTCCTCAAATCCTGTGGACCCTGTAACGCTTATTCCTATTGGGTTTTTATCGCCGCACCTTATGGCATTCCGTTTCCGGATCTCAAAGGGTGACAATCCTAATTGGGTCGCCATCATGTCCATCATCTGTTCCATGGCAGCAGTGACCTGTGGGACACCGAACCCCCGAAACGCGCCCCCAATGGGGCTGTTCGTATAGACGCAAAAGCCTTTAAGGCTCACATTGGAAATGCGATAAGGCCCGCAGGCATGTTCCAGGCCGAGGGCCATCACTGCCCCGCCCAGATGGTCATAAGGCCCCGTATCATAGTAAAAGCGAACGTCGAGGGCATGGAGGGCGCCGTCAGGCTTTACACCGAGACGGTAGTAAAGGCGGGCCGGGTGGCGCTTGGGGCTTGCGAGAAAGCTCTCCTCACGATCCCACCACATCTTTATGGGCCTACCCGGGCAGTGAAAGACAGCAAGGCCAAGAAGGGTCTGTACGGTCACGCCGTCTTTCCCGCCAAAGGCGCCGCCACAATAGGGCGCAATGATGCGGACCTTTTCAACGTTTATCCCTAAGGCCTCAGCCACCTCTGAACGATCCCTGAAAGGAGACTGGGTAGACACTACAATTTTTAATTGTCCATTCTCTTTGAGGATGGCCCATCCCGCCTCTGTTTCGAGATAGGCATGTTCCTGATGGGGAAGCTCAAAACAGGCCTCGACAACGGCATGGCACTCTTTGAAACCGATTTCAATATCCCCCGTTTCTAAGACCCCTTTGAACAGTACATTTCCTTGGGGATGGCCCTCGTGAACTAATGGAGCGCCTTCTCCGATGGCTTTTTCTGGATCGAAAATCCCTGGGAGCGGTTCCAGGTCAAGGGTAATCAGGTCGAGAGCTTTATGCAGGCTTGCTTTATCTTCAGCCAATACCAAGGCCACTGCATCACCACAATGGTTCACCTTATTATCTGCCAGAACAGGTTGGTCTTTTCGGATCATCCCCTGCCTGTTTGATCCTTGAATGTCCTTATGAGTTAGAATTGAAATGACTCCTGGGAGGGTTTTTGCATCATCGATATGGATGTCTTTTATGAGAGCATGAGCAATACCCGCCCGTTTTACACCAGCCCAAACAAGATTCTCGCCGTAATAATCGGCTGCATATCTTTCCTGACCTGTCGTTTTGCTATAGGCATCCACTCGGGGGATGGGTCTTCCGATTTCAAGGGATTTCATGTTCGTCACTATAAGGGTTTAAGAAAGGATCTTCGATAAGGCATCTACAAACGCCTCCATGGCCTCATGGGTGTTAATGCTGACCCTGATCCAGTTGGGATATCGGAATCCTGTCATACTCCGGACCATTACTCCATGACCCATCAATTTTCGATAGGCAAGGGTGTCGCTCATGGGCAACTTAACCATTATGTAACATCCCTCGCCTATCTGAATCTCAAGCCCTAATCTTTCAAGTTCCTGTTTGAGATATGCCTTTTCAGCCCTGACTAAGTTGCGGGTCCGCTGGATATGGCCTTCGTCATCTAATGCTAAAAGGGCAGCCTCCTGGCCGACGATATTCACCGAATAAACCACACAGGTGCGTCGAATGACATCTACAACCTCAAGGTTCCCTACAAGATAACCAATCCGCAATCCTGCCAGGCCATACATCTTGGAGAAGGTTCTGAAGACCACTAAATTTGGATACTCATGGAGGAGTTTGATCCCGTCTGGATAATCCGCCTGCTCGACAAACTCGAAGTAGGCCTCATCCAACACCACAATCTGGCGGTTAGCAATAACATTAAGAAACCTCCGGAGCTTAATCTCATCCCAATAAGTGCCGGTCGGATTATTGGGGTTGCAGACGAAGAGGATCTTTGTCCGCTCATTGATCTGATCGAGCATGCCTTGCTTATCGAAGGCAAAATCCTTGAGGGGAACCAGGCGGGCTTCAAAGCCGGAGAACTGAGCCACCCATTCGTAGACGGAAAAGGTCTTGTCCGCAGTGACAATATTGTCCCCTTCTTGGCAGAAGGCTTTGATGACAAATGCAATGACCTCATTGGCTCCATTCCCGATGAGAAACTGCTCCGGGTCCAGACCATGCTTGGAAGCCAATTTATGCCGTAAGTAGTAAGAGTCGCCGCTTGGATAGATGGCCGCCCTGGGAGGGTTGAAACGGCGCAGGATCTCCTGAGCTGCAGGCGGAGGCCCAAAAGGATTCTCGTTATTATTAAGTCGGTAGAGGAGGTCGCAGCCATAAAGTTTCATCAACTCCAGGTCGGGTTTGCTTGGGATGTACGGTTCAAACCTCTTTACGTATTCTGGGACGAGTTTATCGAAGGACACGTCAAACATGAGAGTCAGCTGTCTCCTCGAACTGAAAAATGACTACGTCCGCTTCTCCACCGTAGGGCAAAATCAAGCGGGGCCGGAAGCCTTTTCCGAGCAAGGTTTCGGTCAGGTTGGCCTGCCAGGAAGCGGATAGATCGATCTCGAAAAAAATGTTGCGCACGTTCTCCGATCTCAATACGGCGACATGTCTGGAAAGGTTGTCGGCTGCGTCGGCTCCATCCCATATGGCCCGGAGGGTGACCTGGCGATTGGAGCGATCAAATTGAGGGACAAAAACCGAATAAGGGGAACGCTGTTCGCCCTCATATCTTGTCAAACGAATCTCCCGGGCAAAAAAGAGACGGCTGTACTCAGCCTGAAGAAATTCCTTCAGGCCAGGATGGGCCCATACCTGGCATCCTGTATCTTCAAGGAGCTGGCGGTAATAGATTGGCAAAGAACTTACCGTTCCGTCTGTTTGGAAAATGTCAATCGAACCCAGCGGTTCAAAATATCCACGGGGTAGCTCTGGGGTGGAGTAACGGCTGATCAGTCCAATAGCCTCTGTTTTGGCAACTTTCCCTATGATAGCGTCTGTTAAATCCTGAGCCATTTTTGAATCGGGTGGCTGATTAAAAATATAGGGTCCAAAAGATTCCACAGCTTTCGATCCGATCCGTCGCCAGATGAGTCCTCCTCCTATCCGGCCCTGTTCGTCAAGGGCTAATTGAACGCCATACTCACCGGAAGAAGCCATGTCCAAAACTTTGCCGGGGAAGCGGAAGCCGGTGGGGTAGAGATGACCCGGATAGTATGCAAGGAGGAGACGGATAAAAAGCTTTAAAGTATTTGGATCGGATGTTTTGACCTTGTAGGTATTCATCGGTTCGATTTCAGGAACTCCCAATTCGGTCAATTCAGGATAGGACTTTTCTTTGATAAGCACTACCCCCACGCTCTGTTGAGCCCCTTCGGTGATATGGAAACGGTCGACTGTTCTTGATGCAATGAGGAGCCCCATCTCCTCAAGGCTTGACTTATCATCCAAGTTGACGGCAGCCGTCAAGTTGAAGGCCCTTGGATTGAAATGATGCGTCTTGAAAAGAAACGTGGATTGAACATAGTACCCGCCGTCCATCATTTCAATCTCAACTGTTTCTCGATCTTGGCCGACTTTGGAAAGATACATGAATATCTCTTCACAGGCCAATGTCAGCTTGAGGGCCTCAGGTTGGGCCATCCCAAAGGCCTTGGCCGACTCTTCGGCAAACGAGGTTGCTATCCGCGTGAAACCCGCTCCGAGACGAGTCCTGAGAGAAAATTTGATATTTTCTTCCTTCATATTCTTCTCCAATACATTTACCCCATTAAAAATAATGGACCGCTAAATTTTCTAACGGGGTTTACTTCCAAATGGGGTTGTCAAAGAGACCATCTGAACCTCCTCTAGGCCCTCTATCTCATAGAGACCTGATCCACCGATCAAATCCACCGTCTTTTCAGTCATCCAGACCCTTCTGTATTTTTAAAAATGTGTAAAACTTCGTCTCTTTGAAAAAGAGGTTTGATCAAGATATTTAATATCCCAAATCCCCCTCCATTCCCCTTTTTCAAACTGACCGTGTCCCATAAGTCTGCTGCTGAACACAGGGAGACAGGGTATAAATGGTTCAATTGAGGGTTCACAATAACGAATTGGTGCGTCATTCCCGTGAAAACGGGAATCCAAGACCTGCAGAAAATATCTGGATTCCTGGTTCCGCAGGAATGACATGCCTGAAAAATGATAATAATTTCAAATTGATATCAATGTTGTCAGTATGGCAATCTTTGCTCCTTGTGCCCAGCCTCCCATTTATGGGTAAAGATCAGTTTTCAAAGGGGGAAGCATTTTTCCTCCCTTTGGCAAAGAGAGGTGGGAAGGGATTTTATGAAGTATCTTACAAAGCGCTAAAATGTTACGAAAATGTTAATCGATTTCCACAGCCCTGTCAAACAAGAGAAAAAGGGAACTTATGTCTCGCTGGCTGTTGATCTTTGGAATTATTAGTCCGTCCATAATTATATAGACACTCAAGAACAAATCCCTCCTTCCCTCTCTTTGCTCGCCGCGAAAGCGCTTGCACAGCGGGCAAAATGGAGGAATTCCCCTCCTTGGTCTCCGACCCTTTTTAACCTTGTGCCATTAACCCTGGCCTCCTCCAGGAGTGGACGAAAGGGATGAGTTGATATTCCTGCCCTTCCGATGAAGGGAGTCATCTCTTATCGATTCTGACTGCATTTGCGGAGGGTATGAGGCGCAATCAATTTAAGATCAAGAACAAGGAAGGGATATGCCCCTTAGAGTCAAGAAAATCAAGGCGTGGAGAGGGGCGCCCCGCAGATGTGTAAATCCTGTGGAAAAAAATGATTTTATCTTTCCAACCTATTTATTTCATTGAAAAAACAAAGCAAAGGACATGAAGTGTTCTAAATAGTCTTGTTATTTCAATAAGTTGTTTTGTTGTGCCCCTTCAATGCAAAAACACAATATCTTGGGGTGATCCGCTTCCTCCCGGACATGCCGTTGTTTATAACCTGTTTAAATATTTCTTTGGAAGTCCCATTATTTTTCTCCTTTTTTCAATAAAAAAGGGGAGATTTTTCTCCCCTTTTTTATTCAGAACGGATCAGAATCTTTTAAAATTACTTTACCGCATTTTTCAGAAGATTTCCTGCTTTGAACTTGGTTACCTTTGCGGCAGGAATTTTAATCTCTTTTCCTGTTTGAGGGTTTCTCCCTATCCTCGCTTTTCTTTTCGTCACAGAAAAAGCCCCGAACCCAGGAAGGCTCAATCTGTCACCCTTTTTAAGAGCTTTTGTTACAGTCGCTGTAAAGGCATTCAGCGCTTTTTCAGCCGACGCTTTTGAGACCTTAGCCTCCTTGCCAATGGCAGCCACCAATTCCGCCTTCGTCATTTAAATCACCTCCCCTTTTTTGATCTTTTTTTGGCATTATTTAAAAATGATGCCCATCATAAACCATCGACATTTTAAAAGTCAAGTCTTTTATTTGAGATGTTTTAAAAAGCATGGAAATCTCTGATTACACAGATTATGGACGATTACACAGATTTCATATGCATTGAAAATAAAGAAAATTCGATATATAATTTTTTATTGAAATCAGTGTAATCAAGAAAGCGTGCAGTAGTTTTTCAGATCTCTCTATTTTAAAAATCTCTCCTTTTACCTCTAATCCCTAAGGAACGATTTTCCTCCGCTGGCGCCATTCCTGCGCCCGTTACCCGCTTCAAACAAATGGTCCTGGAGATGATCCGGATCGGTCTTCAGGATGGAAAAGATTTTTCTTTCAACCTCAAAAGTGGCTCTTCTCAATCCTTCTAACAGTTCGAGGGCCCTCTCACTCTTACCGTACCGCCCCTTCAGGTCTTCAAACCTTTCCTCGAGGGAGACGATCCGGTCATGTCGGACTCGTTTGTCGGCATAATTGACCACTTCCTCCTCCGATACCAAGGAGGGATCCATCTCTTTCGATAAATGGATATGTTCCGCCACCACATCCCCTATCCTCTCGTATCCTATCTCCTTCAAAAGTCTTGATCCTGTTAGGGCATGGTCTTCCTTCGTCCTGAGACACTCCGTCTTGGTCAGGTCGTGAAGCAGGGCCGCGGCTTCAACCAGAGGGAGGTCGATCCTCTGCCCCTTTCTATTTAGCTTGATGGAAAGAAAGAGGGCCACCCTTGCCACTGCGGTGCTATGATCGATGATATGTTCAAGCATCCCGTATTGAACCATCAATCTCAAACAATCTTCTCTGGTCGGAATCATCCTATCTTCTCAGAAATACCTTCTCCTCCAAATAAAAAAGCTAAAGCGTCACGATCCATTCTTTCTTTCAGGCAGTGGCAAGGCGGGCGGGCTTTCGATCTGTTCCAGTTTGAAGCCGAATTTATCCAGACGCCTCCTCGCCTCTTCATATTTATTCATCGCATTGGTAATATGTTTTCCGACCAATTGGAAGTCCCCCTGAAAGGCCTCCAATTCTTTATTTAAACCCGAGAGTGAATCCAGTATTCGATGGGCATCCTTTTCGATTTTTAATCCCCTTAACCCGAGGACGATCACCTGGAGATAGGCGAAGAAGGAATTGGGCGAGACCGGGATCACCTTCCTTTTCAACGCATAATTTAATGTCCCTTTCTCCTCTCCAAACGCCTCGTCCTTTGTAATGGTCTCATAATAAACATTTTCCGCGGGGATATAGAGCAGGGCAAAATCATAAGTCCCTTCCTGAGGTAGAATATATTTGTTTGCGATATCGTCAATATGTTTCTTCACATCTCTCGCAAAAGTCTTCTGAGAGGCCTTCTTCTCTTCCTCGGTTTTGCATTCGATGAGCCGTCTGAAATTATCGAGCGGGAATTTGGAATCGATGGGAACAAGCCTTTCTCCAAGCCTCACCACCGCATCCACCCTCTCCCCGCTGGAAAACGTGTACTGAAGGGTAAAAAATTCGGGTGGGAGGATCTGGGATAACAGTTCTCCCAAAAATTGCTCCCCCAAGCCACCCCTCAATTTCGGAGGCTGGAGGATCTCCTGAAGCGTGGCGATGTCTTTTCCGACCTCAAAGATTCGCTTGCTGGCTTCTGAGAGTTCTCCGATATTCTTCTGGACATCCCCGATCACCCTTGCGGCATTATCCAGCCGCTTATTGATCTCTCCGCTTGAGTTTTGGAGCTGTTGATTGACCTGGTCGGTAATCCCCCTCAGCTGCGCATTGATGGCATCCTGCTGCTGGGAGAGCTGGGAAATATTTTTGGCAAGACCGTCATTCATCTGCTCTCTCAACTTTTCAATCTGTTGTTGAAACAAAGCCCATGCAGTCTGTGAGGACTGGTCTTTTTTCACCTCTTCCGCAATCTTCTTCAACCTCTGCTCCATGAGGAAGAAAAAAATCGCAGCCAGAGCTACGATCGCTCCCAGGAGAATATAGATTCCTTCCATTCCTGTTCCTCAAAATGTGATGGTTTCATCGCGGATGTTGTATGATGAGATGCCCTTCCACTCTATTCTCAATGGGGTTGGTTACGGAGACTCTCCAGTGGCTCTCCCGCTGAGTTTCACCGGCGGGAATGGGCCATTCGACTTTGAGCGGACTCATCCCTGAAATGTCCAAAAGAGGTCTGCCATCTTCCGATCCCCCAAAAGAAAATTTTAACGGAGCGGAGGATCCTTCCCACCTCAGCTCCATCTTGATCTTCTCTGATGACTCTTCCCCCCTCAACAGAGGGGAGGAAACAAAAAACGAGAATTGCTCCCTCCCTTGCGCCCCGATCTGGAAGGGAAAGATGATGAACTTCCTCTCGAGAATATTATTCTCCATACGGATATCATCCGAACGGAGCTTGGGGGCAAGAGAAACCCTCACCCTCGAGATTCCCTTAACGCTGACCCGATACGGGGGTGAAAGGGTGTAAAGATTCCCGGAATGGGCCTTTAAATCCTCAAAAATGAAATGTTCAAAGTCTGAAATTTTCCGATCGTTTAGATAAATACGAATCCTGAAGGTCACGCCCTTCCGGAGGTCCGCCTCCCCATTGTTGGAGAGGATGATACTGAGTTCCAGATCCTCTGTCAAATCAAAATCCCTGATCACGATATCCGGCCCAATGGGAAGCCCTTCAAGTATCTTCTTTAACCGGTTATTCTCTTTGTTCAACTCTCTTTGTTCCACTGGAGTATCAACTCTGACTTCCACCTCATGCCGGCCGAAAAGTGAAAATGGAGTGGATAGGGTAATACTCTCCTGGGGGTTGAGGTGACCATAATCTGAAAGGCTATTTAATGCATATCTTTTTTCTAATCGACCATCAACAAATAGACTCAAGCCTCCGCTCTCCATTGAAAATGGAGCGGTGCCGATATTGGTGAGGGTGGCAAACAGCCTCCTCTTCTGTTTGAGAAAGAGATTGGCAACAGTGATGTCGGGAAGGCTCAAGGTTTCTTTGGGGGGCTCGGCTGGCATGGGAGGGGCTGCGAGATGACTCACCACTTGTTTTTCTTCTTTCTCTATTTTTTCTTCTACTTTTTCTTCTGCCCCTTCTTCTACCTTTTTTTGTACCTTCTCAGCGATCTCCGCCACTTCTTCCTCCACAGGGATGCCCGAAAAATATTCATCAGGATGGTAGAGGGGCTCTATCGAAGGCAGGGAAGAAGCAGGCTGGACCGTCATTCTGGGTGAACATCCGGAGAGAAAGAGAGAAAAGGCGAGAAATAGGATCGCCCCTTTTGACATGAACCGAATCCCAGCCTCCTTGTCAAACAAGATATCTCATCGTTCGATCAAAAGCAAGAGGTTTTGGGAGTTGTTCATAAAAAGATCAAAAAAAATACTTGACAGGTTGATATGAGTAGGATATCAGACAACCTCAAATTATGGTTTTTTGGGCGATCTACATGCTCAAACTCGTAAGAAAAGAGAGTATCCGGGCATAGGTCTTCTGGCAGCTCCGAGACCAGGTTCTACGTCGCACTTGGCCACCAGGAAGTAAACTTCCCTCAGACTCATCTTCTGCGGCTGCAAAAACAATATTATGTCATTACCGGTAGATAGAGGTGCCCTAAAGGTTCTTGGCACCACAGTTAGATACTTACACCATTCACGAAGTGATGAACGAATGTGAATCAACGAGTTCAGGATGACAGGTCTTATAAATTTCAAATATGTTTAGTTAGTGTTTAAGGGTATTTACAAAATGCTACCCTGCAGCAACTGTAGAAGAAAAGTCTAAATTTCGAAGCATTGTCGAGCGGATTGTCCATCTCCGACTCCATGGGAACCTCTATTGGGCCAAACGGTTACGAAAAAATAAAGGCCTCCCCTGGGCAGGAAGGCCTTTTATGAACGGATGCTCTACCCTTAAAAAATCTGTTTTTTCTTTACTTCTCCTCCTTTTCGAGTACTTCCAATTTTGTATGGAGATATTTTTTGATGGCCTCAGGCCTTTCGCAAAACAACACATCCCTCTCGCAGGTCGTGCTGCCGCTATCGATGTCGCAATAGCCGATCCCTTTTCCCATGTCCAAGCCCTCCGGTCTTCTGAAAAGGGGACATATTTTCTCTTCTACCATCCTCCACCTCTCTCTTGCCTCTTCTCTTCGAGTAAATATTTTCTCATGAGGTCGACCTTTTTACAGGAGTGAATATCCCCCCTGCAAATAATCCAGTCGTGGTCAAGGTCGCAATATCCTCTAAAACTGCTCTCTTTCGAATTTCCGTATTCCCGATAAAATGAGCATTTTTTAAAAGCCGACATCCTCATCACCTTTTTCCATAAAACAAGGATTAAATAAAAAGGCCCGCGTTAGATTAAGCCACGGGCCCTCAACATTTCCTCCGTTCCAACAGTAGACAGGTTCATGTAGACAGTTCATAAACCTGTCCGCCGTCAGTCAGATGTTTCGGCAACCCGGCTATCCCAACTGGGGTGGGACCCGTAGCTTTCCGTCCCACGATTACTCGTGGTTTGGCTTTATCGACAATATTTAAATTTTCCTCTGCTTATATGCTTATATATTCAGCAATTTTAATGCCAAATAATTATTAACAACTCAATCCATTGAATTCAAAAGAGTTTGTCGAAGCAAAAATATGCCGGCAGGATTAAATATTGACTTTTTATGACCGCAAATTGAAAAATCTAACAGGAAACAAGTTAACGGAATATCCATTCCGGGATTGTGTAGGTTTCATCATGTTTCAATCTTTTCGTAAACCTTCCGGAACCGTTCGGATCAAGGAGAAGGTAATCGATCGGAGGCTCCCTGTCCCTGTCCACTGCGTAAGCAAATACCTTTCCATTTCCACTGATCCTGGCTACATGGCCTCCACCAGGGGTATAGAATCTCTCAACAACCTTCTCTGCCCCATCCACCCTCTGAATGACAATGGAGTAAGGATAAAGGTTCTTCAATTCCGGAACCGGCCACCCCTCTGTACTGATCTCCTCGCCGGTGGAAGCAGCGGGGATGACCAGAATCCCCAATATGAGGAAAAAAAAGAAGGGTTTGGGCTTAATCATTGATCATCGCCTATTGCCCATTGATAATTGAATATTGAGAATGGGGCATCACCCTTCTTCCAAATACTTCTCTGCGGCGAAGGCTGCGGTTGCCCCGTCTCCCACGGAAGTCGAAATCTGCCTTAGCAGTTTCTTCCGGCAATCCCCTGCGGCAAAGATACCTTTGATTGAAGTCTCGCAATTCTCATTCGTGACGATATACCCTGCTTCATCCATTTGAACCAGTTCTTTTAAAAATTGAGTTCTCGGTGTAAGCCCGATGAAGAGAAAAGCGCCTTCGGTCTCGAATTCTTGGGTCTCCCCTGTCTTCACATTCTTCACAACGGCAGAGCGAACCACGCTATCTCCTTTGATTTCCTGGACCACAGAATTCCACATGAATTTGATCTTCGGATTGCTAATCACCCTCTCCTGATAGATCTTTGTCCCCCGTAGGGCGTCCCGGCGATGGATAATGGTCAACTCGCTGACAAACTTCGTAAGGAAGAGGGCTTCGGTCAGCGCCGAGTCCCCCCCGCCTACGACAATGATCCGGCTATCCCTGAAGAAGGCTCCATCACAGGTCGCACAATAGGAAATCCCTCTGCCCTTAAACTTCTCTTCGCCCGGAACGCCCAGCTTCCGGTATTCCGTGCCGGTGCAGATGATGAGAGTCCGGCAGAAATATTCTCCTTCATAGGTCTTAACTTTTTTTAGACCATTTTCTAAAACAACCTCTGTGGCCTCGTCACTGATCGTCTCCATTCCGAACCGTTTCGCTTGCTCCTCCATGAGCCGGCTCAATTCATCACCGCTCACCCCTTGTGGGAAGCCAGGGTAGTTCTCAATCAATTCTGTGGTCGTCATCTGTCCTCCGAAGAGAGCATTTTCAACCAAAAGTGTCTTAAGTCTGGCCCTTGAGGTGTAAAGTCCAGCGGTCATGCCGGCTGGTCCACCTCCAATAATGATCACATCATAAGTCCCTGCCTGTTTTTCCCCCATTGAACGCTCCTTTTTAGAAATTTATATACCTTAAAACTCTCCCTTGTCAATGTTGAGGTATTGGTAAAAGTAGGGATCGGTTTAAAACCGTTCCCTATGACACCAATTTGCTCACCTTGACAAGGAAGTTTACGGGAAGATAGACTAAAAACAATAAATCAACTGCATAGGAGGAAAGGATGGAACGGACACTATCAATTGTCAAACCAGACGGCGTGGATAAGAATCTGATCGGAGAGATCATCAAGCGTTTTGAGGGACGTGGACTGAAAGTGATCGGACTGAAGATGATCTCAATGGATAAGAAAGAAGCGGAGGGGTTTTACGCAGTCCATAGGGGCAAACCTTTCTTCGAGAGCCTGATCGTCTTTATGTCTTCCGGTCCCTGCGTGGTTATGGTCCTCGAAGGAGATGGAGCCATCTCGAAAGCGAGGGAATTGATGGGAGCAACCGATCCCAAAAAGGCCGAGACAGGCACGATCAGACAGCAGTTTGCCTCCAATATTGAACGAAATATCGTTCATGGGTCAGACGCCCCTGAAACCGCCGCCTATGAAATCGGCTATTTCTTCAATTCACTGGAGATCTTTTCAGCTTGAAAACCGAAAAGGTTGATCTTAAGAACTTTAGCCCTTCCGAATTAGAAAGTTTCATCGCTTCGTTCGGAAAAGAACGATATCGGTCCATCCAACTTCTGAGATGGCTCCATAAGATAGGCGTTCATCATTTCGATGAGATGACCAACCTTTCGAAGGGATTCCGACAGGAGTTGAATCAGATCTGTTTTATCTCATCCCTTTCTCCCCTTCAGATTGAAAAGAGCAAGGATGGGACACAAAAATTTCTCTTTCAGCTTGAGGATGGAAACAGGATCGAAAGCGTGCTCATCCCTGAAAAAAAGCGTCTCACCCTCTGTCTCTCCACTCAGGCAGGATGTGCTATGGGATGCCGTTTCTGTCTCACAGGAAAAATGGGGCTCAAAAGAAATCTCACCACTGCCGAGATTCTGAATCAGGTTCTCGCGGTGAAGAAAACTTTATCGGATAAGGCATCTGTCACAAATATTGTTCTGATGGGAATGGGAGAACCGCTTGCCAATTATGCCAATACATTAAAGGCCATCGAACTAATGACCCATCCCGATGCCTTTAAATTTTCATCCCGGAGGGTAACCCTCTCCACAGTGGGCCTCATTCCCGAACTGGAGTCTCTGGCTAAGGAAAAAACTCGTTTCCGCCTTGCCATCTCTCTTAATGCATCAGACGAAGAGACGCGAAGCCGTCTGATGCCCATCAACCGTCGTCATCCGCTTAAAAAATTGCTTGAGCTTTGCCGTAGATTTCCCCTTCCCCCCAGAGCCCGCATCACCTTTGAATATGTCCTGCTTGAAGGGGAAAATGATTCTCCCAAAGATGCAAAAAGATTGCTAACCTTATTGAAACAAATTCCCTCTAAGATCAATCTCATCCCACTCAATGAAGCCCCCGGGATTCCTTATCAAAAACCATCAGAAGAGAGAGTCCGACAATTTCAGGAGATTCTAATGGAGGGCGGTCTGACAGCCATCGTTCGCGCCAGCAAAGGGGCCGAAATCTCCGCCGCCTGCGGCCAGCTCCAAGGAAAAACTACGGACTAAATCTATCTCAACAACTTCACCTATCCACAACGTGAGCTAACTTTCAACCTTGATGATTACGGAAAGAAGGGAAGTATAACGGCGCCGTTTAATTGCTGGCGACCGGAGGGAGCCAGTCAATTGGAACAGCTTGTTGGGGCTCATCGTCTCTTCGGAACGCGTCGTTTCAATTCAGCCGCCTTCCCCGGGTGCACATACACTGTCTGTAAGACGTTCTCGGCGATGTCAATGCACGTGGCAAGATCCTCATCAGATGGTTGGTAAGCGCGGTGCGTAGTTGCATGCCCGGCTTCGAGCACCGCGTCCAAGATATCTCGCTGCTTGTCCGAAATGAAGCCGTTGCTGGCGAATTCGGCCAGGTTTTTCCCAAAAGTTCCTTGGTTGCCCACTGAGTCAATCATCACGTATTCCATCAGTGATCTAACGCCCATCGTCGCGATCATCTTCATCCCATTCTGGACCCCGACATAGATTTCCTTTAGGAGAGACTTGGCAAACCGAGTGCTCTTCCCCGATATGTCAACCAGCCATGTCGGCTCCTTCCGCGACATTGCCGGTGGGTAGAAGTGGACGGAGGGTTCGGGGTCTTCGGAGAACCAGGACGTGTGTCGCAGGATGACGTTGTCATAGCCGGCGCACTTAAGCATCTCGTACTTATCCTCGCCCTGGAAACCATAGCGCTCCTCCGACCACGATGTCTTCTCCGTGAAGAGGACCTCGTGGTTGCGCTCGCCGTGGCACTGGTTGCAGTGAGCTTTAGTCTTCTTGTTCATCTTTCATGCCCCAACGATAGAAATAAGGCGCGGGGGTCACTGACCTCCGTTAAAAGGCGACGGAGCTATTCCCCGTCGCCTTATAAGGGTTAGGCATTCCCTTTTTTATCCGATGTTGCCAGAAGTTTCCCTTTATATTTAAGTTTCAAGTCTTCTAGATAAGGCCCAGCAACCTCCGGCTTAAAGCTGAGCAATGACGTTAAGGCTTGAATTGCTACAGGTTTAAGCACTTCATGTCTGTTTCCAAGCACCCAAATGGCACATATGGCAGCATCCTGTGCAGCGATACCAACTGGAAGGTTGATTACAGCATTATCGATCGCACCTCGAATATTTGTCCCGGACAATCCAAGATCTTTTATAACTTCAGGTGAGAGCATCTTTTCAAGAAAGAAAAAGTTCAAAAAGAAAAAGGGGGCAGATCTCAACATTTGACAAAATGGAATTGTGCAAATGTTGGCATCATGATGAATGTTGAATGTTGAGACCTGACCCCTAAGCCGATGACCCTGACCCCTAAGCCGATAACTTGGTTCAGGGTCTCGTAACTATTTGATTCTATTAGATGCCGAAACAAGTTCGGCATGACATTTTTTACCGTTTCCCCTATTACGACACAGCCTCGATGGGGACGGCAATCGTAATGATTCACTTCCAAAAGTTGGAACAGTCCCTTGGTCTTCCTTCCGGAAGGGAAGGAAATTTCTATATGCCTCCCCCTTCAAGGGGGAGGTTAGGAGGGGGAGGGGGATGGGGTATCGATAGGAGCAACCCCTTGTGCCCAGCAGCTTCATTTATGGGTAAAGATCAGTGTTTGACAGGGGGGATGAAATCAATTAACATTTTGAAAAAATAGAGGAGGATAGGCATGACTGAAAAGATGGTAGGTGTGATCGGTGGATCGGGCCTTTATGGAATGGAAGGGGTGGAAAATGCTCAAACGGTCTCCTTGACCACTCCCTTTGGAGATCCCTCGGATTCTTATATCGTTGGCCTCCTCGAAGGGGTGAAAGTAGCATTTCTGCCCCGGCATGGGAGGAATCACCGCATTCAGCCTTCTTCGGTCAACAGTAGAGCAAATATTTATGGAATGAAAAAGCTGGGAGTCGAATGGATCATCGGGGTCAGCGCAGTGGGGTCCATGAAGGAATCAATCCATCCAGGCGATATTCTCATCGCCGACCAGTTTATCGACCGAACCGCGGGGCGTCCCAACACCTTCTTCAGTGACGGGATTGTTAGCCACGTGAGTTTCGCTGACCCCATCTGTCCCGTCCTTGGTCAGGTCCTTTTCCAATCTGTGAAAGAGGTCGGCGCTACTGTGCATCGGAACGGAACCTACCTTTGTATTGAAGGACCTCAATTCTCGACACGAGCCGAAACGAAACTCTACCGGACATGGGATGTAGATGTGATTGGAATGACCAACCTCCCTGAAGCCAGACTGGCTCGGGAAGCTGAAATCTGTTATGCCACGATCTCCCTGGTGACCGACTATGATAACTGGCACAAAGAGGCAGGGGATGTCTCCATCAAGGATGTTCTAAAAATCCTTGTCCAGAACACCCAAATAGCGAAAAGCGCCATCCGGATGGCCGTGAAGTCACTCCCCGAAAAAAGGGACTGTGTGTGTGCCACCGCTTTGAAACAGGCGATGACGACCCCCATGAAATTTGTCCCTGAAAAGACCAAGAAGGATCTGGAGCCGATTATAGGAAAGTATCTGTAGGGAAGGAAAATGCATGGTGCCCCCTCACCCCATCCCTCTCCCCAAAGAGACTGTGTCGTAATTATTTTATTGGTCACCCTGAACTTGGTTCAGGGTCTTGTAGTTGATTGATTTCATTGAGATGCTGAAACAAGTTCAGCATGACATTTTTAATTTTTCGACCATTACGACACAGTCTCAAATGGGAGAGGGTGATGATGAGGAAAAATGAAATTTCTGGCTGATCGTACGTTAGGGAGGTTGGCAAAGGGGTTGAGGATGCTTGGTTACGATACCCTTTATTGTCGGAGTGAAGATATTTATCAACTCATTCATCTGGCCCGCCAGGAGGAACGAATCGTCCTGACACGGGATACAAAACTGGCTATTAGAAGACCGAAAGATCGTATTATCACCATCATGGAGGATCACCCTTCTCGTCAGTTGAAGGAGGTCGTTCAAAAAGGTTGCCTCTTCCTCAATGAGGAAAAACTTTACACCCGATGCCTCCTCTGTAATGACCCGATCGATGCGATTCCACGGAAAGAGGCGGAGGGAAAAGTTCCTGACTTCATCTTCATTCAGCAAAGAGATTTTTACCGGTGTCCGAAATGTGGAAGAATCTACTGGCAGGGATCGCATCTGGACAACATGCGAAAACGTGTCAAAGAACTATTTCATAACAAATCCGAAGCACGAAATGGATTTTAAAGGGGAATCAGGTTACCAGGAAATCAGGAGGCAGAGGATCAGAGGATCAGGGTACCAGGGGAAAAGAAGAGAAAAGATTGTTTAACCTGATACTCCGGTATTCTGATATCCACAACCTGATCACCTGATATCCTGATAACCGCCAACTAATATTTCGGATTTCGAATTTTTAAAGGATGCGGATCATCAGCGGAATATCAAGAGGCAGGAGATTGGCAACCCCCAGGGGTCACGCCCTTCGTCCGACTTCTGACCGGGTTAAAGAATCGATCTTCAACATTCTGGGGAGCGAAGTGGAAGGGAAGGTTGTTCTGGATCTCTTTGCAGGCACAGGGAATCTGGGCATTGAAGCCCTGAGCCGTGGGGCGAAAAAAACCATCTTCGTTGAGAGAGCAAGGGAAGCCATAAGAATGATTCAGAAAAACCTTCTCCAATGCAGCTTTTCCGAACAGGTTGAAATCATTCCAAAAGAGGTGAACCGTGCCATCGGTATTCTTGAGGCAAGGGAGGAATCCTTTGATTTAATCCTGATGGATCCACCTTATGAGAAGGGATGGATTCAACGAACTCTGGTGAAACTGAATAACCATAACATTTATCATGAAGGTTCGGTCCTGGTGATCGAGCATGGTCGCCGTGAACCCCTGCCTCAAAAGACCGGAAGGTGGGCCGTCATCAAGCAGAGGATGATCGGTGACACAATCATTTCCATCTTACAGGCAGGCGGTGCTTCGAAGGAGGGTAAATGAGATGGCAAAGAAGATGAAAGGAGACAAAATTGATATGGGAAAGGTTGCGATTTACCCCGGCGCTTTTGATCCACTCACCTACGGTCATATCGATATTGTGGAGAGGGCCCTCGAGATTTTTGATAAGGTGATCCTCGCCATCGCCCAGGATGCAGAAAAAAAATCTCTCTTTACGGTGGAGGAGCGGGTGGAGATGGCGAAAATGATCTTTAAAGACAACCCCGATCTCATCGTCGATAGTTTTAAGGGGCTTCTCGTCACCTATATCGAAAAAACCAATGCCAAGGTGCTTTTAAGGGGACTCCGGGCAACTTCTGATTTCGAATATGAATTTCATATGGCCTCCATGAACCGAAGCCTCAGCGCCCATCTGGATACTCTCTTCATGATGACCAGCAAGGATTACTTCTTCGTCTCCTCCCGCACGATCAAACAGGTGGCCAAACTGGGCGGAACAGTGGAAGGGCTGGTTCCGGACCTCGTCGCCAGGCGGTTAAAAGAGAAGTTTAAACTGCCGGTTTCCAAAAAGCGACTGATCGGCTGGGAGGACTAATCTAATTTCAGATTGCAGATTGCAGATTGCAGATTGCGGATTGAAACCCTATTTTATGAGAAAACTCATCCTCTGTGATTTTGATGGAACGATCAGCATCAGGGATATGGGTTATGTCCTGCTCAATCGGTTTAGCTCCGGAGACTGGGAGTCAATCGATCGGGACTTTTGCGAGGGCAAAATCGGATCGAGGGAAGCCTATGCTCGTATTGCAAAGATTTTAAAGGGTGACAAAGAATCCGTCCTCCGTTTCACCAGGGAACATTCGCAGATCGACCCTCACTTCAAACCTTTCTATCAGTATTGCCTCGAAAACGATATCGATGTAAAGATTGTGAGCGACGGCCTCGATTTCTATATCCGGACCATCCTTGACGCCCACCAACTCTCCGGAATTCCTTTTTATTCCAATACGACCCATTTACGCGCTGATGGAGGAACAGATATTTTCTTTCCCTACGTCAGCGAGGAGTGTGGTCTTTGCGGAACCTGCAAAAAGCAGATTGTTCGGAATCACCGTAAAGAATATGAAAGGATCTTCTTTGTCGGAAATGGTTTCTCCGACAGGTGTGCGGCCCGTGAATCGGATCTCGCCTTTGCCAAAGATTCCCTCTACCCTTACTGCATCGATCAGGACATCACCTGCCATTTCTTTCAGAACTTCAGCGACATTCTCAAAGACCTGAAGAAACGAATCCGGGGGATCATTTTCGATTTGGACGGAACCCTGATCGAAGCCTATGAGGCGATTTATCTGGGTTTGAAGGAGGTGTTTCAACAAGCTGGAAGAGAGATCTTTCCCTACGGCGAACTGAATCGCTATTTGAAAGCGGATTTGGAGTCAACGCTCCATCAGTTCTTCTCTCCGGAGGAGACTCAAAAGAATATTCCCGTTATGCGAAAGAGATATGAGGAGGTTTATCTTTACCATACCCATTTTCTCGATGGCGCAAAGGAGGTTCTTGAAACGCTATACACTCGTGGGATCATCCTTGGTGTGGCCTCAAATAAATTCGGACGTTTTTCAAGGCTGGCCCTCAACCATCTCGGTGTGTCCTCCTATTTCAAATCAGTAATAGGCGCTGGAGATGTCCCCCGAAACAAACCCTTTCCGGATATGATTCACGTCTCTCTAAAGGATATGGAACTTCCAGCCGAGGAGGTAGTTTTTGTAGGAGATACCCTGACCGATATCGAGACGGGAAAGGAGGCGGGGGTCGATGTCTATGCCCTTCCCACAGGATTTCACACCCGGAAGGAACTCTCACAAAAAAAACCGAAACGGATATTGAGGAGCCTGAAAGAGCTTTCCTATCTGCTGGGCAAACCCCTTTAATTCCTCCCCTGAGGTTTTGGCATACCCCACCCCCACCCCTGACCTCCCCCTGAAGAGACTGTGTCGCAATCGCGAGCAAAGGGGGAGAGGCAGTCAGGTTCCAAAGTTTTAGGATGCGGGTCTTTTAGATGATGGGAAATTGTCACTTGTATAAAATCAAATGTTTTCATATGCTTGGCACGCCTGAATCCGAACGGCTAAAGGTAACCGCCCTAAACCTTTTCCACCCGACCGCCTCTCCCCCTTTTCAAAAATGGGGTTTTTTCATATTACGACACAGTCCCTTCAAGGGGAGGGTTAGCCTCACGCGCTTCACGTAATTCCTCCCCTTTCAAGGGGGAGGTCAGGTGGGGGGCAGGGGGAACTGTCGGGGAGTCCCTTGTGTCCAGCGACTCCACTTATGAGTAAAGATCAGCCCTCCAGGGAAGACGAAGATAATAAGGTTACTTTTTCCCCAGACCATCATACCAGGCTAAATTATTTTTGATCAGTTCAGGGATGGGCAACTGATAAGGGCAACGCGCTGAACAATCCCCGCATTCGGTGCAGTGACGTGCCTTCTCGATGAGGGAGTGAAACCAATCGAGTTCTTCAGCGCTACGCCCAAATCGCTTGACGATATATCTCAGTCCCATAATGTGCTGAATGCTGATCTTCTCCGGACAGGGCTGGCAGTAATCACATCTTCGGCAGAACTGGTGATCCAACTCACCCCTCAGGGTTTCGATATAGCTCCGGTCTTCCTGGGTAAGGGAATGGTCTTGAGTAAAAATCTTCCAGTTGGCTCTTGCCTTTTCAAGGGTTTCCGATCCCGGAATCGGAACGATATCCGGTTGGGCGAGAACGAACCTCAGGGCTGGGCCTGGCTCCTCAATCACCCCGCCCGAAAAAGGTTTCATCGAAATCACCCCGATATCTTTCGCCCTGGCCAGAGGAAAAACTTTCCTGTCAGCATCAGGTTCAAGAAAGCTATAACAAGGCATGATCACGTCAAAATGGTCATCCTCAACCGCCCTTTTCAAAACATCAAGGCTATGACTCGTGATGCCGATGAAATTGATCCTGCCTTCATCCCGCATGCGCATCAATCCTTCGTAGGCTCCACCCGGACCCATCACTTTTTCATATTCCTCCGGACGAGAGATGTTGTGAAGGTGGTAAAGATGAATTTTCTTCGCTTTCATCTCTCTCAGGCTGATGCGGACTTCATCCTCTATCCGATCCGTACGCACCTGAGATTTTGATGAAAGAATGACCTCTCGATCGGTTGTTTGAAGAGCCAATCCGATCCTCGACTCACTGTTTGTATAACCGCGAGCGGTATCCAGGAGGTCCACTCCCATATCCACTACCGCCCGGATGACCGATACCGCCTCATCCTCGCTGACCCGCTGAATAGGTATCCCTCCCCATCCCAATCGGGTGATATAAAGATTCGTCCTGCCCAGTCTTACTTTTTTCATCTACTCGCTTCCGTAATCGTTTTCTTCTATGGATGGGAGATTCGGCTTTCGGCGGGATCGCAAAGACGGGATGGACGGAAGATTTCGGTCAATTCTCTTTCTTCTCCTCATCCTCCTGTCTCTTTAGAAAGGCTTGAATGTAGACGACCTTATCCTCTTTTGATTCTTCCCTCTTTCCGAAGGGAGACGGTCTTCCGGACTTTTGATAAGCCTCCTCCAGATTGCTGATCATCTCCCGGAGCTTGGGATCCTGGTTGACGAGTTCGTTCACCTGCTGGTCGAAATAGTCGCTGGCGCTTTCAAGCATTGAGAGGTCCATCTCTGTCCTCATTAAATCGTTCAATTTCTTCAGAACGCCATAGACGACCTTGATGTTCCTTGCCTGGAGATACTGGGGGGTATGGCCCCAGAGGCTGACCGCCTTTAATCCCCTCTTTCCTGCGGCCTCAAGAAGAAAGGTGTGGATGCTGATGGGACCAACATATTCGGTCAGGTTGAGTCCGGCTTCGATGATCTCGTCTTTTAAACCTTCCTGGTTGAAAACCGCGCTGACCACGGTGGGACGGGTATGGGGGATATAGTCGTAGGTTCCGCCTAGGGTGAAGAGTTGATGGACTGCGAATCTCTGAGCGAGATCGAGAAAGAGGTCTGTGAAGATGTCCCAGCCAAGATGGGGTTCAATCCCGGAAAAAAGGATCAGGTCTTTCCCTGACGGGTCTTTCGAATAGTAAAAATGGTTGCCCGGAAAATTTAATTCCATCAATCTTCCATCCTTGATGATGGCCGCGGGACGATTGGAGGACATCTCATAAAGATTCTCCATCGGAATGGAGGCAAACCTTTTCGCCTTCAGGGTTTCAACCAGATGCTGAAGGGAAAAAGATGAGACCTCGGCCGCATTCGGCCACCCCTCGAATCCGGCAATCAGATAGGGTTGGTTTAAGGATGGGATTTCATGGTAAATGATTTCATCCATTGGCTGTCATTCCCCTAAAGGCTTCCCGATCAGTCTCTCGTAGGCTTCCAAATATTTCTCTCCTGTCTTTTGAATGATCTCCTCAGGCAATTCAGGAGCAGGAGGCGTCTTATTCCATTTGATGGAGAGGAGGTAATCTCTCAGGTACTGCTTATCAAAACTCTTCTGGGAACCTCCTTCCTTGTAGCCATCCTTGGGCCAGAACCTGGACGAGTCAGGAGTAAGAAGTTCATCAATCAGGATCAGTTTTCCATCCTTAATTCCGAACTCCATCTTTGTATCTGCGATCAGAATCCCCCTCTTTTCCGCAAAATCCCTGGCCTTTTGATAGACGCCAATGGAGACGGATTTCAATTGTCGAGCCAGGTCCTTTCCGATGATCTTCGCCATCTCCTCAAAGGAGATGTTCTCGTCATGAAGCCCCTGCTCTGCTTTTGTGGAGGGAGTAAAAATAGGCTCCTCCAGCTTTGAGGACTCCAACAGTCCTTTCGGAAGGGAAATCCCGCAGATCTCCCCTGTCTTTTTATAATCCTCCCAGCCTGAGCCGGAAAGATACCCTCTGACAATACACTCAACGGGAAGAACTTTTGTCTTGACCACCAGCATGGACCGTCCTTCCAGAATCTCCTTGTAGGGAAGGCAGGCCTCTGGAAAATCCCTGGTATGGAAGGAGATAATATGGTTCGGAACAATCTCCGCCGTGAAATCAAACCAGAATTTTGAGAGTTGAGTTAGAATCCTCCCCTTATCCGGAATGGGATTGGGCATCACCACATCGAAAGCGGAAATCCGGTCGGTGGCTACGATCAAAAGCCTGTCTCCAAGATCATAGATATCTCTTACCTTTCCCCTCCCCTTCAGGGTCAGGGATTTCAATTCCGTTTGAGAAATGACATGGGATGACATAGACATGACCTCCGGTTGAATTTATTCATTGGAAATGTAGGGTTTGAAATATAACACACTCTAATTGACTTTTCTATAGAAAATGTTAATCTCATTTGACCTTTTAGATATAGCTTTTTATCCCCCTTTGGCAAAGGGGGATAGAGGGGGATTTTAAAAATATATTTGGAAAATCTCCTCTCCCCCCTCTTTTCCAAAGAGGGGGAAAAGTACCTTTATACTAGTATGCTACAGACTATTTGAACCTATAATTAGTGCCTGTTTATAAATGTCCTTTTTACGTCATGCCGGACTTGATCCGGCATCCAGAAAACCTTGAAAGAACTGGATTCCGGCTTTCGCCGGAATGACGACCTTTTTAGGAACCATTAGTTTATGGACAGACTCTAATTAAGGGCTTACAATCTGATTGCCAAATTATGCTCAGCGATAAACTCGGACACCGCCTTGATTCCTATCTCTATCCTCCCTTTAAAAAAATCTTCGGGGAATGGGGCAACCCCAATCTCTTCACCCTGCTTGGATTCTTCTCAACCCTGCTCGCTTCATGGTTGATCCTGAAAGGGTTCTGGCTCTCGGCAGGCCTGGCAATTATCCTTTCGGGTCTTTTCGATCTACTGGACGGGGTCATTGCAAGGAATTTGGGGAAATCGACGATCTTCGGAAGTTTCTTCGACTCGGTGATGGATAGATATTCGGATCTGATTCTGCTGATGGCTATAGCCATCTTTTATCTTAAAACGGAAAACCCCTCTCTGGTCATTCTCACCTTTGTAGTCGTCCTGGGAGTAGCCCTGATTCCTTATGTCCGTGCAAAAGCAGAATCCCTCCAAATCCCTTGCCATGTCGGATTGATGGAGCGGGCCGAGAGGATCATCCTTCTTGCTCTGGGAACCCTTTTCAACTGGATGGAACCGATCCTCTGGATTCTCGCCATCCTCACCCACTTCACGGTTCTGCACCGGATTTATTATGTCTGGAAGAAACTCCGAATCAACAATGAAAGGTAAACGTTAAACGATGAACTGGATGTTTTCTATCGTCTGTCGTCCTTCATCCATCGTCCGCCGCTCATCATAGATCCCTTGCCATTTGACGGATTTCTTTTAGAAGAACCGGCACGAACTCTGCTTCTTTAACCTTCTTTACAATTTTCCCTTTTTTAAAGAGAATCCCAACCCCTTTTCCGCCGGCAATGCCGATATCGGCCTCTTTGGCCTCACCCGGACCATTCACTACGCACCCCATGATGGCAATGGTCATGGGCACAGTTATTTTTTTAACTTCCTTCTCCACCTTTTCCACCAGACGGGGAAGACCAATTTCGCACCGTCCGCAGGTCGGGCAGGAGATGATATTAACCCCTCTCTCTCGAATCTTCAGGGCCCTCAATATCTCATATCCGACACGGACCTCATCAATGGGATCGCCGGTCAAAGAGACCCGGATCGTATCTCCGATGCCCTCGCTCAGAAGGAGTCCAATCCCGATAGATGATTTCACGATTGCCCCTGAACCCTTCCCTGCTTCCGTGATTCCAACGTGAATGGGGTAGTCCGATCTCTTCGAAAAGAGACGGTAGGCTTCCACTGTTTTCGGGACGTCGGATGCCTTCAACGAGACTTTGATGAGATGAAAATCGAGGTCCTCCGCGTATTCAATGGTTCGCAGTGCGCTCAACACCATCGCCTCCGGGGTGGGGCCATGGAAGCGTTTTAGAAGGTCTTTCTCGAGGGAGCCGGCGTTGACTCCGATGCGGATGGGCACGGAGCGACGCTTCGCCTCGTTGATGATCCGTTTCAGGCGTTGCCTTCCACCGATATTTCCCGGGTTGATCCGGAGTCCGTCCGCTCCATATTCCATTGACCTCAAAGCCAGTCGGTAGTTAAAATGGATATCCGCAATCAGCGGAATTTTAATTCTCTTTTTAATCTGGGCGATGGCCCGAGCTGCTTCCTCATCCACAACAGCCACACGGATGATTTCGCAACCCGCTTCTTCAAGGCGCCGTATCTGATTGACTGTCTTTTGGACATCCCGCGTATCGGTGTTCGTCATCGACTGAACAGGGATGGGGGCATCTCCTCCGATCTTAACGGAGCCAATGCAAATCTGACGGGTTTTTCGACGTTGAATCATAAGATAAAACAGGGGTCAAGGGTTCATGGGTTCGAGGGTTCAAGTGCAAATACAAAAAAGAAATTTTCTTTAACTGTTTTACACCTCGACCCCTTGGCCCCTGGACCCCTGGAACCCTTTTTTCCGTTCTCTCCACTCCTCCACGATCAGATAGAGTGTTGGAATGAAGACCAGCGTGAGGAACATGGAGACCAAGAGGCCGCCGATCACAGCGATGGCCAGAGCAATATATGCTTCAGCCCCTTCCCCCAACCCGAGAGCCATGGGAGTCAGCCCTAAGATCGTCGTAAACGAGGTCATCAGAATAGGTCTGAGGCGAACCCGTCCCCCACGGATGATCGCTTCCTTTAACGGAACCCCTTCCACCTTCCGGAGCCGGTTGATGAAATCCACCAGGAGGATTGCATTGTTCACAACGATCCCGACCATCATGATAATCCCCATGAAGGAGACCATGCTCAAGGTGTTTCCGGTGAGGAAGAGGGCCCAGAGGACACCGATAAGACCCAACGGGACGGAGAACATGACCAGAAATGGGTGGAGCAGAGAAGCAAACTGGGAGGCTAACACCATGTAGACCAGAAAGATGGCGAGTCCAACCGAGAAGAGAAGGGTTCGAAAGGCATCTTGCTGTTCCTGACGCGCCCCTTTCAAGACGACGGAAAACCCCTCCGGGATCTCCATCCGGGATATCTTTGCTTCAATTTCAGAAGCAATCGAACCAAGATCCCTCCCGCTTGTATTGGCCGTCACATGGACAATCCTCTGCTGGTATTTGCGCTCTAATTGAACGGGAGACGTTGTTCGAACCACTTCCGCCACATTCTCAAGAGGAACCAGCCTTCCACCGAGGGCGGGAAGAGGTAACCGAGCCAGATCCTCGGGCTTGCTTCTGTCTTGTTCTCGGAGTCGGACCCTCACATAATGTTCACGGCCTGTCACGGGATCGACATAGATGGCAGCCTCCATTCCCTCAATCCCGCCCCTGACGATCTCTCCAACCCGGGAGGTGGTCAATCCCAGAGCCGCCAGCCTGTCCTGTCGGATTCGGACCTGGTATTCGGGCAGCCCTTCCTCGCGTCCGATCTGAATATCGGTCACCCCCCTGACCTCTCGGAGGATTCCCTCCACCTCTTTTGCAAGGCGACTGCCTGTGGAGATATCGTATCCAAGAATTTCCACATCGATCGGTTCATCCGCTCCGAATGTGATCACTCTCGAGATGATGCCGCCAGGAAAGACCGTGATCTTTGCCCCTGGAATATTCCCGACCTTCCCCCTCAGACTGCTGGCGATCATCTCAGACGACCTTTTCCTCTCCGATTGATCGACCAGCATCAAAGAAGCCATTCCGGTATGAGGTCCGGCAAACCTTCCGCCGAAGATGACTGATCTCCCTCTCCCTGAACCCGCTCTGGCCCAGAGCGATTTTAATTCGGGGACTTCGTTAACAATAATCTCCTCTACCTGCGCCATCACCTGTTTTGTTTCCTCCAGAGAAGAACCGACCGGAAGACGGATGTTCATCCGAACCTGCCCTTCATCCGAGGGAGGAAAAAGTTCTGACCCGATGAGAGGAATGAGAAGGAGTGTTCCCAAAAAAGCGGACACCACGCCTGTCACAACAAGCTTCCGATGGGACAGGGCAAATGTGAGGGTGTTGTGGTATCGTTGATCCATCCACAGGAAGAGAGGATGAGTTTTCTGCAGGATTCTCTGGACCCTGGATGGATTTGCCGTCAACCGGACCGGGCGGAGGAATTTGTTGGTCAGAATAGGCACCAGAGTCAGCGATACAAAGAGGGAGGCCAGGAGGGAGAATCCCACCGTATACGCTAACTGGACGAACAGAATGGGCGCAATCCCGGTCACGAAGAATAAAGGGAGAAAGACGATGATGCTGGTCAGCGAAGCCGCAATGACCGGTTTGCTTACTTCTGCCGTCCCTTTGTAGGAAGCCTCCTCCGGAGGCACTCCTGCCTCCATATGCCGGTTGATATTCTCGAGCACCACGATGGAGTCATCCACCAGGCGGCCTACTCCAAGGGCCAGCCCCCCGAGGGTCATAATGTTAAGGGTGAACTTTCCGAAATGCAGGAGCACGAATGTGGCGATGATAGAGAGAGGAATCGCATGGGCAATGATGAGCGTGCTGGTCACATTTCTTAAAAAGAGGAGGATGATCGTAACCGCGAGGAGGGCCCCCATCATGGCCTCCTGCTGAAGGTTCTTGATCGATTTTCGGATAAAGGTCGATTGGTCGGACACCACCTCGATGGAGACGCCCGGCGGAAGCTCTTTTCGAATCTGAGTCAGAGCTTTTAATGTATGATCCACCACGGAGACCGTATTGCCTCCGATCTGCTTCTGGACGCCGATGACGATTCCCCTGACCCGGTTCACATTCACTTCTGTCTGAGAATCCTCAAACCCATCTTTCACCCTTCCGATATCCTTGAGGCGAATGGGAACTCCGTTCTGGCGATGGACGACGATCTCTTCAAGATCTCTGATCTCCGGCGTTCGGCCAAGCGTCCGGATACTGAACTCCTGCTTTTCGGTCCTGAGGCTTCCCCCGGGTTTATCGGTATGGGCCGCTCGCACGGCCTGGGCAACCCGGTCCAGTGAAAGATTCATCCTCTCTAATTTGGACCGTTCCACCTCCACCTGGATTTCCCTGGTCAATCCGCCAAAAACATTGGCGGAGGCAACCCCTTTCAGGCTCTCCAGCCTCGGGGCGACGAAGTCCTCTGCCAGCTCGCGAAGACGGAACTCATCCATGGGGCCGGTGATCGATAAAACAATGACCGAAATCTGGGAGGGATCGAACTTGATAATGACCGGCAATCTCGCTTCCGTGGGAAAGACATCCTGGATCTGGCTTACACTCTGTTGGATATCGAATGAGGCGACATCGAGATTGGTCCCCCAATAAAATTCAACGGTGACGATAGAAATGCCCTGCCGGGAACGGGAGGAAACGTGGCGGACATTTTGAATACGACTCAACCGCTTTTCAATCGGGCGGGTGATCGTCATCTCAATGTCCTGCGGGTTGGCCCCCGGGTATTCGGTGACGACGGAGGCAATCGGATACGTGATTTCCGGAAAGAGATCGATGGCAAGGTCTGAAAAAGCGATGACCCCGATCAGGAGGATCCCGATGGCCACCATGAAGCGGGAGACCGGGTTTTTCAGGGAACCGCGGATGATATCCATGGGCTTTAGCCTCCTTCGATCATCCGCACGACCGAACCTTCCCTGAGCGCATCCTGCCCTCTTACGACCACCTGATCTCCCTCGGAGACCCCCTGGAGCACCTCCACATAAGGGGTCTGTTCAATGCCGGTGACAATCGTTCTCCGGAACGCCTGATTCCCTTGAATCACATATACGATTTTCTTGCCTCTTTCTTCGATCACCGCATATTGAGGAATAACGAGCGCCTGAGGTTTTTGGGAGAGAACCAGTTCGATCATTGCAAACATGCTGGGTTTGAGCATTCGCCCGGCATTGGGGATCTCGATCTCTGCCTGGAGCGTTCGCGTGGCGAGTTCCAGGGCGCTGCTCATCCGTGCGATCCTGCCTTCAAAGACCTTCCCGGGAAAGGATTCGGTTATAATGCTGGCTTTCATCCCTGTCTTGAGCAAAGGGATATCCTTTTCCAGGATATGGGCAACCACCTTCAATGTTTCCGTGTGGATGAGGTTCACAATGGGCGTCGAAGATGAGGCCAGGGCGCCGCCGTCCATATATCTTCTGCTGATCTCACCTGAGAAAGGAGCGACGATCTTTGTGTGCTGGAGTCGAATCCGTTCTTGCGCCAGCATCGCTTCCGTCTCCTTCAATCTCGCCTGAGCCGACTCTCTCGCTTCCTGTCTTGCCCCTTCCCTGAGCAATTTCAGATGCTCCCTGCTTGAGGCCAACTGCGCCTGGGCGACGGTGTACTCCATGTCCGCAACGTCCAATTCCCTTTTCGAGATGACCTGTCTTTGATAGAGCGCCTCCATACGCTCCCTCTGGAGTTTCGCATTTTGAAAACGGGACTCGGCGCTGCGGACCGCCTCTTCCGCCTGACGTAATTCTTCGGCCCGTGCTCCGGCTTCCAGCTCCATCAGATGAGCCCTAGCTTGAGCCACCCGGGCTTCAACTTCCCGGACCTTCTGGAGGTAATCGGACCGGTCTATCTGGGCGATGGTCTGTCCCTCCCTGACCGAATCGCCGGTATTGACATAGACGCCTTCGAGATATCCTGACACCTTGGGAAAGAGATCGACCTGCATCAATGGAGCAATGTCCCCGGTCATGGTAATCGTATAGGTGATGGCTCTGATGGTAACAGGAGAAACCTGGACAGGAATGTCACCGCGCTTCGTCCTTTGAGGAGCCGCCTTTTTCTGAGTCAGCGCCCACCCGCGATAGAGGGCAAAGCCGACAAATAAAACGATCAGGATGAGAAGAAACCATCTCCATTTTACGAAGACATTCTTCATGTCCCTTGCTCCCAGGAGGTTAAATAGCGCTCCTGTTCCTTTGTGAGTTGATCAATTTCGATGCCCATGGAACGGAGTTTGATCCGTGCGATCTCCTGATCAATCGCTTTGGGAACCGGATAGACTTTCCGTTCTAATGTCCGATGATGTTTGACCAGATATTCGGCGGAGAGAGCCTGATTGGCAAAACTCATATCCATCACACTGGAGGGGTGGCCTTCCGCGGAGGCAAGGTTGATCAGCCTCCCTTCTCCCAGGACATAGATCCTCCGGCCATTTTTGAGATGAAACTCCTCGACGAAATCACGCACCCTCTTTCGAGAGGCAGTGACCTTCTCCAACCCTTCCAGATCGAGCTCCACATTGAAGTGGCCCGAATTGGCCACAATGGCACCATCCTTCATCTTTAGAAAGTGCTCCTTCCGGATCACACCCGTGTTTCCGGAAACCGTGCAGAAGATATCCCCTGTTTCAGCAGCTTCGCTCATGGTCAAGACGCGATAGCCATCCATCACAGCCTCCAGGGCTCTCAGGGGACTAACCTCGGTCACAATCACATCGGCCCCCATCCCTTTGGCCCTCAGGGCCAGCCCTTTTCCGCACCATCCATAGCCTGAGACGACAAAGTGTGACCCGGCCATCAGCCGGTTGGTCGCACGCAGGATACCATCAATCGTTGATTGTCCGGTTCCATACCGATTATCAAAAAAGTGTTTTGTCTCAGCGTCATTGACGGCAATCACGGGAAATCTCAACACCTTGTTTTGCTCCATACTGCGAAGCCGGATCACACCGGTCGTTGTCTCCTCTGTTCCGCCGATCAATCTTTTGATCATCTCTTTTCTCTTGGTTGCCGGAAGGTCTTTTGCCCAACTTCGCAAAGAGGGGATGAGTTCCCCCCATTTTTCAAGAGCGATGAAGTGAAAGGAGGAGACGAGATCTGCTCCGTCATCCATCGTGATATTCGGGAAAAACGCCAACGCCTCCCGGATATGGTTATAATAGGTTTCACTGTCTTCCCCTTTGATGGCGAAGACAGGAATTTTTAACTCCTTCACTAAATAGGCGGCCACATCATCCTGCGTGCTCAAAGGATTGGAGGCGCAGAGAGCAACCTCTGCACCGCCTGTCACCAGGGCCCTCATGAGAGCCGCAGTCTCCGTGGTCACATGGAGGCACGCGGAAAGACGAACCCCCCTGAGAGGCTTCTCCTTTTTAAAACGGTCCCTGATCAGCCTTAACACGGGCATGGCCATCTCCGCCCACTCCATCCGGAGACGGCCTTTCTCCGCCAATGAAATATCCTTCACATCATAATCCATGGTTTCTCCTAAATTCGGAATGCGGAATTCGGATTTCGGAATTTAATTAAATAAATAAACATTCCGCACTCCGCATTCCGCACTCCGCAATCTTATAGTTTCGCCGCCTTCTTCAGCTCGTCTGCCCGGTGGGTTTTCTCCCAGGTAAATCCGGGTTCGTTTCGGCCAAAATGGCCATAACAGGCGGTCTTTTTGTAAATCGGCTTGAGAAGGTCGAGATACTCAATGATTGCTTTTGGTCTCAGGTCGAAGTGCTTCAGGGCGATTTTGGCGATTTCATCCGGAGGAATCTTAAAGGTCCCGGAGGTATCGATCATGAAGGAGACGGGTTTTGCCTTTCCGATGGTGTAGGCGATCTGAACCTCGCATTTTTCAGCCATCCCCGCAGCCACGATGTTCTTGGCCACGTGCCTCGCCATATAAGAGGCGCCCCGGTCCATCTTCGAGGGATCTTTTCCTGAAAAACAGCCCCCTCCGTGGCTTCCCACGCCGCCATAAGTATCGACGATGATCTTTCTGCCGGTCAGACCGCAGTCCGCCTTGGGGCCTCCATGGACGAACCGGCCGGTGGTGTTGATATAATACTTTGTGTCCTTATCCCGAAGCTCCGGAGGAATGATTTTAAAGATCACCTCTTCGAGAATCCCCTCTTTCAGCGTCTCATTGGCCACCTTGTCCGAATGCTGGGCTGCAATCACCACGGAGTCCACCCGGGTCGGTTGATTATTCACATACTGGATGGTCACCTGAGATTTTCCATCCGGCCTCAGAAAATCTAGGATCCCCTTCTTTCTCACTTCGGCTAACCGTCGGGTCAGACGATGGGCATAGATGATGGGCATGGGCATCAATTCCGGTGTCTCATTACAAGCATAACCGAACATCAACCCCTGATCCCCTGCTCCCTGCTCATGGTTCTTGGTCTCCTCCACCCCCATGGTGATGTCAGGGGACTGTTCATCGATCGAAGTGAGCACGGCGCAGGTCTCCCAGTCAAACCCCATGGCCGAATCATTATACCCGATCTCTTTGATCGTTTCCCGAACGATGGCGGGCATATTCACATAGCAAGAGGTCGAGATCTCGCCTGCAATGATGGCCATTCCTGTTGTCACCATCGTCTCACAGGCTACCCGTGATCGAGGGTCCTGTGCGATAATGGCGTCCAGAATGGCATCGGAGATTTGATCCGCCACTTTGTCCGGATGCCCCTCGGTGACGGATTCAGAAGTGAATAAGAAGTCTGTCATGGACATATCCTGTTTCCTCCTTAAGGTTTATGTTTTCAACTCTTCTGGGATCGATTGAACAATATCCTCCGAAAATCTTTCAGCCATCCATCTTCTGACGTACCGTTTGATTTCCGAAGCGGTGGAGAATTGGAAAAGCCTTTCTGTCATGGACCTCGTCTCCATGGCTTTCGCCATGCGAAGGACTTTCTTCACCTTCGGAATGGAGATCGGATTCATGCTGAACTCCTCCAGGCCCAGACCCAATAAAACTAACACATAGGCAGGCTCTGATGCCATCTCCCCGCAAATGGCCAGAGGAATCCCGGCATTTCGGGCGGACTGGACCACGCTCCGGACGATTCTCAAAATGGCGGGGTGCAGGGGTTCGTAGAGATAGGAGACATGCTCATTGATTCGATCGACGGCCAGGGCATACTGGATGAGATCATTCGTCCCGATGCTGAAAAAATCCACTTCGCGTGCCAGAAGATCGGCGGTGACTGAAGCCGAGGGAATCTCGATCATCGCTCCGACCTTGATTCCCCGGTCAAAAGGAGCCTTCCCCCGGATGAATTCTTTCTTCACCTCTTCGAGAATGGCTTTCGCCCTCCGAATCTCTTCAATGCCTGAAATCATCGGGAAAAGGACTCTCAGTTTCCCGTGAACGCTCGCGCGCAGTATTCCCCTTAATTGGACTTTAAAAATATCGGTCTCCTTAATGCTGAACCGGATCGCCCTGAGCCCCATCGCGGGATTCACTTCATTCCCTATGGAGTAATCGGGGAGGAATTTATCTCCTCCGATGTCCAGTGTCCGTATGGTG
>Ga0194113_10000592_pt1 | contig 47999 bp, 42 predicted proteins | sample TA2MahC200mmetaG_FD_146193 | JGI IMG/M metagenome (GOLD analysis project Ga0194113, IMG submission 146193) | Freshwater microbial communities from Lake Tanganyika, Tanzania - TA2015017 Mahale Deep Cast 200m | ecosystem: Environmental > Aquatic > Freshwater > Lake | place: Tanzania: Lake... | reverse complement strand
TCGGCGGGTGGTCTTGTCGGGCCAGGACGACGAAGCGGGTGAGGTTCGGAGAGCGGTCCTGGATATTTCTGGCCAGTATCTCTGATCCGTATATCTCGGCTGCCCGCTGGTTGCCAATGGCAGCCGCCGGGGTGGGGGAGGACATCATCTGCTCTACGGCTGCTGTAGTGCTGAGTGCTGCCACCACCTGGGCTTTCGGGAAGCACCGCTCCAGGAAACGGCGGCATTGGGCCAAGGCTTGAGGGTGGGAAAAAACAGCCTCTATTTGCAGAGCTGTGGTTCCTGGCTTAACTAGCAGGTGGTGTTCGATAGGAAGCACCAGTTCCCTCCGGATGAGGAGCTTTGACTCATGGATGAGAAGGTCCAGAGTATCGGTCACCGATCCTTCCAGGCTGTTCTCAATAGCCACCACCCCCTGTTCTGCCAGACCGGTTTCCACAGCGGCAGCCACAGCCGGAACACTGTAAAAGGGAACCAGCTCGGCTTTGTCGTCGTATTTCAGAGCAGCTTCCTCAGAGAAAGTGCCGGGCGGCCCCAGGTAAGCTAGCTTCCTTGCCATCTTTAGTTTCCACCCAGAACGGCACGCAACTTTTGTTCTGTATCAGCATTAGCCACGGCAATCACCCACTCCTCATTTTAAGAGGAGACATCTCGGCTATTATATCAATAACCTTGATCTTTGCAAAAGCACTAAACCCCTTTCTCCGCAACGGCCATGAGAGCGTCTGCTTGTTAATTCATGCCTCAGGGGTTATCATTATCCTAGCGTGATGCCCCTGTAGCTCAGGTGGATAGAGCACCAGCCTCCGGAGCTGGGTGCGGGCGTTCGAGTCGCCCCAGGGGCGTTTTATTTGCAGTTAGGGCAGGTATCGAAGAAGTCTTCAGGAAGGTTCGACTTCTTCCTGATGTATTCCAGTTGCTTTTCCGGTGCGAAGTAGTTCCCGCACACTTTGCATTTCTTAAGCTTGAAGTCTACCTTCCAGTTGTGTATCGTCCGGATGTCGCCCTTGTCTTCCATCTTGATGCACTTGGTAGGGCAGATGAAGACACAGGAGCCGCAACCTATGCAATCGGGGGCTGTCTCCAGAAAAGGTGCGGCCACGTCGCGATTGACTCCCCGGTTAACCAGGCTGATGGCGCTGGTGCCCACTACTTCTCGACAGGCGCGAACACACAGCCCACAGAGAATGCATTCGTTTTTCTCCAGATACTCTGGCTTAAACGATGGTTTCTCCACCCCCATCTTTCGCGCCAGATCCTCTATCACCTTTACCCCTGAGCACCTCGCCAGCAGTAGCTCCATGAGCATCTTGCGGTTGGCCATTACCCTTTCGGAGGCGGTATTGATCACCAGGCCTTCCTCAATGGGGTACAGGCATGAGGTCACCAGTCTGGTGTGACCGTTCTTGCTAATCTCCACCAGACAAAGGCGACAAGCCCCATAAGGCTCGACTCCCTCATTGTAGCAGAGGGTAGGTATGTCGATACCATTATCCCTGGCTATCTCCAGGACAGTCCGCCCTTTTTCGGCTTGTAACTTACGCCCATCGATGGTTAAGTTGACCAGGTCTTTCATTTCACTCCCACCGCTCCCATTTTGCAGATATCATAGCAAGTCCCGCACTTGATGCACTTCTCCTGGTTCAAGATGACCGGCTTCTTCTTTGCCACAAAGGTGATGGCCTCCGTGGGGCATGGCTTAACGCACAGACCGCAGCCCGGGCATTTCTCGTCAATGATGAAGTAGGTGATTAGCGCCTTACATACTCCCGCAGGGCAGCGTCCCTCTCTTATGTGTGCCTCATACTCCTCCCTAAAGTAGCGGATAGTGGTTAATACAGGGTTAGCCGCCGTACTTCCCAAAGCGCATAGGGAACTGTCTCTGAGTGTGGCGCACAGCCGTTCGAGTAGGTCAATGTCCTCCTGTCTCCCTTTTCCTTTGGTGATGTCGGTCAGGATCTCCAGCATCCGCTTCAGCCCTTCGCGGCAGGGAAGACATTTGCCACAGGATTCCTCTTGCAGGAATCCCACGAAATACTTGGCCAAATCCACCATACAGGTTCTCTCATCCGTCACAATCATGCCGCCTGAGCCCATCATCGAGCCAGCGCGAGTCAGTTCATCAAAGTCTACTGGCAGGTCAAGCAGACTCTCAGGGATAACCCCTCCTGAAGGACCACCGGTTTGCACAGCTTTGAATTTCTTGCCGCCTTGGATACCACCGCCGATGTCATATACTATTTCTCTCAAGGTCATGCCCATAGGGACTTCCACCAGACCAGTATTATTGACCTTGCCCACCAGGGAGAAGATCTTTGTCCCCTTACTTCCTTCAGTGCCAATTCTGTTGAACCAGTCGGCGCCTTTGAGAATTATGAGCGGGATGTTCGCCCAGGTCTCAACGTTATTCAAGTTGGAGGGTCGATCATAAAGCCCTTTTTCCGAGGTGTGGACATATTTGGCCCTGGGCTCTCCCACTTTGCCCTCCAGGGATGCCATCAGGGCTGTGGATTCTCCGCAGACAAACGCCCCACCCCCCCTGCTCACCTTAACCCTGAAGTCGAAGCCGCTTCCCAAGATGTTTTCTCCCAGGAAACCGTATTCCTCGGCCTGCTTGAGGGCTATGGTCACGTTATTCACTGCCAGAGGGTACTCGTTACGAACGTATACGTATCCCAAACTCGACCCAATGGCATAGGCCCCAATTATCATGCCTTCCAAGATACTGTGAGGGTTGCCTTCCATGAGGCTTCTGTCCATATAAGCACCTGGATCACCCTCATCGCAATTGCAGATGACGTATTTGATATCGCCTTCCGCTCGCCGCGTGGACTCCCACTTACTCCCAGTGGGGAATCCACCGCCTCCCCGCCCTCGCAATCCAGACCTCTTGACCTCCTCAATTATCTCTTCCGGCGACATATGGAATAAGGCCTTGCTCAGAGCCGCATATCCACCGATGGCAAGATAATCCTCGATCGAACTGGGGTCAATCTTATTGTTATTGCCAAAAAGGAGGCGCTGCTGTCTCTTATAGAAAGGTATATCATCTTCTTTTGCGAACCGCTCACCCGTATTCGGATCAGTGTATAGCAGCCTGTCAAGAACCTTTCCTTTCATGATAGTCTCTGAGACCACCTCAGGGACGTCCTCTATCTTTACCCGCTGGTAGAATATCTTTTGAGGGTACAATACCATCAGTGGGCCACGTTCACAGAAACCATGGCACCCCGTTACCTTCAGTTCAACCTGGCCAGTGAGACCCTGCTGCTCTATCTCCTCCTTGATAGCATCGGCCACATCTTCGCTTCTGTAAGCATGACACCCGGTGCCAGCACAGATCGAGATCAGAGGTTGTTGGGGGTTGCGTTTGGCCAGAATCCTGATCCGCAACTCCTCTAGGGCAGCCGCTGATCTCAACTTATCCATGGTTGTCGTCTTGTGATACTTCACTGTATTGCTTCAGGGTTTTCTTCGCCTTCACGGGACTCATCTGTCCATGGTATTGACCGTCCATGACCACAATAGGCCCCAAGGCACATGCCCCGAGGCAGTTCACAGTCTCTAGAGTGAACTGCATATCTTCCGTCGTTTTGCCCGGCTCAACGCCCAGTTGTCTTCCTAACTCATCAAGTACTGCAGGCGCACCTCTTACGTGGCAGGCGGTGCCTAGACAAACAGTGACCACATGCTTCCCCCGCGGCGTCAGGCTGAAGGCCCTAAAGAAACTGGCCACGCTGTATACCTGACTCAAGGGGATGTGCAGAACCCGACTGACCTCCTCTAACGTTTCCTTTGGCAGGTAACAATACTCTGCCTGAACATCTTGCAGTATGGAGACAAGCTGTCCCTTATCGCCTCCGTACTTATCCACTATTGCCTGAATAGTCGCTGCCACCTATGCCTCCAACTTCTTTTTCAACTTTTCGTATTCCCGTTTAACCCCTTCCTGTATCCGGTCAATTTCCTCCTCAGGAAGGTGTCGAAACCTCCCTTGCAGCTTCAGATAATCTCGGACCGGTCGCAGCTTAGGGAAGTCCATGCTTAGCTTGTATTTGCCGTTTTCTACCTCATAGAGAGGGAATACCCCCGTCTCTACAGCTAAGCGTCCCATCCTGATAGTCAAGTCGGTTGGGTGACGCCAGCCAGTAGGGCACACCGATAGGATATGCAGGTAGGTTGGCCCGTGGATGGACGCTGCCTTGCTCACTTTATCAATCAAATCGAAGGGATAGCTCGGGCAAGCTGTAGCCACATAAGGGATGTCATGGGCTACGGCAATGGCCGCCATATTCTTCTTCCAGGTGGTTTGCCCGATGCTGAGTTTTCCGGCAGGAGAGGTGGTGGTGGATGCGCCGAAGGGGGTAGCACTGGAGCGCTGAATGCCGGTGTTCATGTAGGCTTCGTTGTCGAAGCAGACGTACAGGAAATCGTGCCCCCGTTCCCAGGCTCCTGACAGGGCCTGGATACCTATGTCGCTCGTCGCCCCATCACCCCCCATGGCTACCACCTTGGGCTTCGCGGTCGCCTTGCCTTTCCTTTCCAGTATCTTCAACGCCCGCTCGATACCCGAGGCAACGGCAGCAGCATTCTCGAAGAGGGTGTGTATCCAGGGGACCCGCCATGAGGTAGTGGGGTACGGCGAAGACACTATCTCCATGCACCCCGTTGCATTGGAGATGATCACGTCTCTGCCCAGTGTCTTGGTCACCAGCCTCAGAGCCAGTGCTTCTCCACAGCCGATGCAAGCGCGGTGACCGGGGATGAAAAAGTCCTTCTGGGGCAGAAGCCGCGGCACATATATGGCAAAGTTTTCCACTTTCTACCTGACTCCAATCATCTGCGTCTCTTCCTCTCCACCCCTGGCGACCGCTTCCCGCCCTCTCGCCACCATTTCCCTGAACTGCTCCACCGAAATGTCCCTGCCACCCAGCCCCCCGATGAACCCAACTACCTTCGGTCTCTTTTCCAGGGAATACAAGGCGGCCTTCACCTCAGAGCACAGGGGGCCTGGCGGCCCTCCGAAGGAAATACACCTATCCAGAACGATTAGGATTTCGGCGTTCCCAACTGCTTGGCGCAGCTCCTCAAAGGGGAAAGGACGCCAGAGTCGCAACCTTATCAGTCCTACTTTCTCACCCCGCTGTCGCAACTCGTCCACTGCTACCATAGCGGTTTCACCGAAACTCCCCATCATTAGGAGTAACACCTTGGCATCTTCTGATTTGTACTGTTCCACCGGTTGGTAGTATCGCCCACTGATGTCGCCAAACTCTTTCCATGCCTGCAGAATGGCTGGTTTAGTTGACGCAAAGGCCTCGCTCTGAGATTTCTTCACCTCTGAGAATATAACGGGAACAGCAAAGGCTCCCAAGGTTGCTGGTCTGCCGGGGTCCAAAGAATAAGGACGGTGATATGGAGGCAAGAATTTATCAACCTGCTTCTTCTCCAGCAGAAACAGAGGTTCTACTACGTGAGACACGTGAAAGCCATCCATATGAACCATTACCGGGAAGAGGACATTGGGATCTTCCCCGATACGAAAGGCACATAGGGTGAGGTCAAAAGCCTGTTGCCCATTCTCGGCAAACATCTGAATCCAGCTACAGTCCCGAACTGCCATAGCATCGGAATGATCGCCCCATACACTCAGAGGCGCCGACAGCGCCCTGTTGGTCACAGCCATGACTATCGGCAGCCTCATGGAGGAAGCTATGTACACCACCTCGTGCATCAGCTCCAACCCCGGCCCCGCCGTGGCGGTGAAAGTCCTGACCCCTGTGGCCGATGAGCCTAAACAGGCACTCATGGCAGAGTGCTCAGACTCTACTGGAATATACTCCGCATCCAGTTCACCGTTGGCCACCATCTCGGCCAGCCGTTCCACAATATGGGTTTGCGGGGTGATGGGATAGGCAGCAATCACCTCAGTATCAGCCAGCTTAACAGCCTCAGCTACCGCGTGAGCGCCCTCCATTCCTATCATTTTCACGGCATCATTCCTCTTCTGGCACCATCTTTATTGCCTGTGTCCAGCACTCCCTGGCACAGATCCCGCAACCTTTGCAATAGTAGGGGTCTGCCGCAAAGTATCCTTCATTGTTCTGGCGGATGCATCCCTCGGGGCAATAAATGTAGCAAATCCCGCATTTTATGCATCTTTCTTTGTTCAAAACCGGTCTCTCCGATCTCCAGTCACCAGTCTTGTACTCAATGGCATTCCCTGCGTCGGTTATCACCGCACCAATATCTATGTCTCGCCAAGTCAGATCAGTTTCTTTGCGTTTAGCGCTCAAGCCGCTCTCCTTCAGGCCATGACAGTCATCTCGAAGGCCTTCTTACACGCTTCCAGATTCCTGCCAGCCCTTTCTCCAAAACGGTGCTTCAGAGGTTCCTCAAGCGAGCTGATTTCAACTACACTGGTTGCCTTGATTATTGCCCCCAGCATAGTCGTGTTCACAATAGGTACACCCAGGGTTTTGAGGGCAATAGTGGAGGCGTCAACTGTAGCCACAGACCACCTGTTTCCAAAGAGGGATTTTATTTGCTCTGGGGTCTTCTTGGTATTGACTATCACTATGCCTTTTTCCTTCAAGCCGGAGCTTACATCCACAATGTTGAGCAAACCAGGATCGAGGACAACCACCGCGTCGGGCTGCCTGACCTCTGCCCTGATCCTGATCGGCTTATTGTCTGTTCTCACAAAAGCCTGGACAGGCGCTCCTCTTCTCTCCGGGCCAAAGGTAGGGAAGGCCAGCGCATATTTACCTTCAGCAATAGCGGCCAGGGCTAGCAACTCTGCTGAAGTGACCGCTCCCTGGCCGCCTCTACCGTGAAGTCTTAGCTCAAGCATTCTCACTCTATAATCTTATTATTGTAGTCGTCTAGTGGATTGTTTAGTATATTACCAGAACCAGGGACACCATGTCCACAACAAACCGACACAGAAGAAAATGACCAAGAATCCAGCCCAATTTGCTTCTGGTCTTCTGCCAGGACTCCAACGCTGAAGAGCTGTCTTTCAGTTATAGAATGGCGTAGTGTCATTGTTCGCTTCAGAAGTCAATCTGGGGTATATTTTCTTGCCAACAAATGCCCTGCCATATTACACTATGACCAGAGTCGAACCGAGGCCCAAGTATTCAAATTCAAGGAGAGCTTGTATGGTTGAAAGAGGCAAAGGAGGCACTGTGGAGTACCCTCTCATCTGGTTCGCAGCCAGTGCTTGCACTGGCTGCTCTGTCTCTGTACTCAATTCAGTCAGCCCGACCATCAAGAACGTCCTGATTGACGAAGTGGTGCCTGGAAAGCATATCAATTTAAGGTATCACGCCACCGTCATGGCAGGACAGGGCGACGCCGTAATTGAGGAAATGGAACACACTGCAAGAAGCAAGAAGGGCGGTTACATCTTGGTGGTGGAAGGTGCTATACCCACGGCGGCTGAAGGCGCGTATGGTACTATGGGTGAAAATGGAGGAAAGCCTATTCCCATGGCTTCGCGGCTGGAACACGTGGCTGGGAATGCTCTGGCGATCATCGCCTTGGGCACCTGCGCTTCCTTCGGGGGCATCGCTGCCGGGGCACCTAATCCCAGCGGCTGCATCAGCGTGGACCAATTTCTAAAGCAGCACCGCATCAACGTGCCCCTAATAAACATTCCTGGTTGCGCACCACACCCCGACTGGTTCGTGGGCACCGTGGCTGCTATCCTGCTCAAGGGCCTGCCGAAACCGGAGGAACTGGATGAACACAAGAGGCCCAAAGCCTTCTATGGCAAGCTGATCCACGAAAATTGTCCTCGACGGGCCTACTTTGAAGAAGGGAAATTCGCCAGAAAGTTTGGGGGTCCCGGATGCCTGAATGAGCTAGGCTGCAAAGGTCCCGTGACCTATGCTGACTGCCCTCTGAGGCTCTGGAACCACAGCACAAACTGGTGCATTGGCTCTGGGGGCTCCTGTATTGGCTGCGTGGAACCGGGCTTTCCTGATCTGCTGGCACCCTTCTATCAGAAACTAAGCGACGACGCTCTGCCAGCAGTTGGAAAGGGACAGTAAAAGGGAGGTCATGATCAGTGGGTAAGATTATTATTGAGCCGGTAACCCGGATTGAAGGACATCTCAAGATCGAAGCAGTGGTAGAGAACGGAAAGGTGAAGGATGCCAGAAGCTCTGGCATGATGTTCAGGGGGTTGGAGATTATTCTGCAGGGCAGAGACCCCCGTGATGCACAACGCTACACCCAGCGCATCTGCGGGGTGTGCCCCACCAGCCACTCCACAGCAGCTACCCTTAACCTGGACAGCGCCTTCGGGATCTCTGACAAGATTCCTGACAATGGCCGAATTATGCGTAACCTCATTCTGGGCGCAGCTCACATCGCTGATCACATATTGCACTTCTATCACTTGGCCGCTTTAGATTATGTCGACATCACGGCGGTGGCCAAATACGACGGCAACGACCCCGTTCTGAATTCGGTGAAAGCCTTTGCGGAACGAGGTGAACTGGGACCGTTCGTCCCGCGATATGAAGGCGACTACCGCCTATCAAAGGCAGCTAATATTGAAGCGCTGGCCCACTATGTCAAAGCTCTGGAGATGAGACGCAAAGGCCAGGAGTTGACTACCATTTTTGGCGGCAAGCTGCCCCACGATAGTGTCATCGTGCCCGGGGGCGTCGCTGAGGTCCCCACGGTAGACAAGATTGCCTCCTTCCTGTGGCAGCTAAATGAACTGCGCGACTTCATCAACAACGTCTACCTTCCCGATGTCATGATGGTGGCCGAGGCCTATAGCGACTACTTTGGGATCGGCGCTGGCTGTGGCAACCTGCTTTCCTATGGCAGCTTCGACCTGGATGGCAAGAGCCCCGACCTTGCCCGCAGGGAAAGATTTATGAAGCAGGGAACAGTCTCTGCTGACCTCAAGCTGGGTCAATTGGATACCCAGAAAATAATGGAATACGTCAAATACTCCTGGTACGAGGACTCGACTTCGAGGAAACATCCCGCCAGCGGTGAGACCCGCCCTGATCTGAAAAAGAAAGCAGGCTACTCCTGGATAAAGGCACCGCGGTACGATGGCAAGGTATACGAGGTAGGCCCGCTGGCCCGAGTAGCGGTTACCTATGCCAGTGGCAATCCCACAGTGAAAGCCCTGGTGGACTCCACGCTATCACGGTTTAAGGCGTCGCCAAAGGCCCTATTCTCTGTGCTGGGCCGCCACGCCGCCAGAGCGCTTTACACCAAGGCATTAGCTGACTCAATGCCTGCCTGGTTGTTGCAGCTCAAGCCGGGTGAACCCGCTTACATTGACTACCAGATCCCAGAGCAAAGCACGGGCATGGGTCTGATAGACGGGGCCAGGGGGGCACTGGGGCATTGGGTAGAGATAAAGGACAAGAAGATCGCCAACTACCAGTGTGTTGTTCCCTCTACCTGGAACCTCTCTCCGCGGGACGACAATGAGCAACCTGGGCCGGTAGAACAGGCCATTATCGGCACGAAGGTCAAGGACGAAAACAACCCCTTTGAGATCGTGCGTATTGTCCGCTCCTTTGACCCGTGCATTGCCTGCGCTGTTCATCTGATAACACCTAAGGGAAGCGAACTTGGCCGATTCAGAGTGTCGTAGAAAGGGTCCCAAAATCGCGGTAGTTGGCATGGGCAACCTGCTGCTGAAGGACGAGGGGATCGGGGTTCACGTGGCTCAGGCATTGCAGGAGATGGCGCCTGAAAACGGGAGCAACTTGCAGATAGTAGATGGGGGAACGTCTCCAGACGTTCTCCTATCTCTTGATAAGGTGGACAAGCTGATCATAATTGACGCTGTCAAGGGAGACTGTGAGCCAGGGACCATCTACCGCCTTGGCCCTGATGAGATACCGGAAAATGGCGCAGAGGCGACCTCCCTGCATCAGGTAGGCCTGATGCAATCGTTGCAGATACTGGACAAGTTCGGTCTTAAGCCCCCGAAAGTAGTTATTGTTGGGATCCAGCCCAAGGAGATAGACTGGGGTACAGAGCCTTCGGCAGAGCTTGGCCAGAAGATCCCTGAAATGATGAGATTAGTATTGGAGGAAGCGAGAAAATGCTAGTTTCGGAGTTGAAACCCTTTGAAGAAATCCTGGGTTACCTGGACGGCGAAAACAAGGTCTTCATTGTCGGCTGCAAAGGCTGTGCCGAAGTCTGCCAGACGGGTGGAGAAGCACAGGTACTGGAAATGAAGCAGAAGCTGGAGGGAAAGGGTAAGGCAGTCACCGGCTACACCGTAGTCGACTTCCTGTGCGACAGGGCCCTGGTGAAGCTGCGGCTCAAGGCCCGCGAGGCAGATGTCGCCGCCGCCGATTCGCTCCTGGTAATGACCTGCGGCGTCGGAGTCCAGGCAACGGCAGCCGTGGTAGACAAGATAACTCACCCGGCCTGCAACACCATGAACCTGGGGGGCGTGCGTGGGGAGTGGCGGGGCAGTGAGCGTTGCCGGGAGTGTGGCGACTGCCTTCTGGATGTCACCGGGGGAATATGCCCGTTGACCGCCTGTAGCAAATTCCTGATCAACGGCCCGTGCGGTGGCGCCAAAAGTGGCAAATGCGAGGTGGAGCCTGACGTTAGAGATTGCGGCTGGCACCTCATCTATCAGCGGCTCAAGAAGCTGAACCGGCTGGACAAAATGACTGAAATCGTTCCTCCGAAAGCCTTTAGTAAAATGGAACCTCCTAAACATCTCAGGTCTACTATCATGTGGGCGCTGGAGCAACGAGAAAAGGAGGTAGCAGCACGATGAGTCTGAAAGAGAAGATCGCCAGCAGCAGGTTTGTGATAACCGCCGAGGTTGGCCCTCCAAAGGGGGTGGACATTGAGGAGATGAAGAAAAACACGGAGGTGCTCAAGGGCAGGGTGGACGCGGTGAACCTCACTGACCAGCAGAGTTCGGTCATGAGGCTGGGCTCTCTGGCTGGCTGCCATCTGCTCAGGCAGTGGGGAGTAGAGCCTGTTTTGCAGGTCACCTGTCGCGACCGCAATCGGCTGGCTTTGCAGTCTGACCTTCTTAGCGCCTACGTCATGGGAGTTGAGAATGTCCTCTGCCTTACCGGTGACCACGTCTCCTTAGGTGACCACCCTGATGCCAAGCCGGTGTTTGACCTCGATTCAGTTTCCCTGTTGCAAGCTGTCAAGGGACTGGAACAGGGACGCGACCTCGGTGGGAAGGAGCTGAAGGGTTCACCACGCTTCTTTGTCGGGGCCACCGTTGCTCCCGGAGCCGATCCTTTAGAACCACAAATCCTCAAGATGGAGAAGAAGGTCAAGGCGGGAGCCCAGTTCTTCCAGACCCAGGCGATGTATGAACCAAAGCAATTCGAAGAGTTTATGAAATCTGTCAAGCACCTCAATGCGGCCGTGCTGGTGGGCATTGTGGTTCTCAGATCAGCAGCCATGGCACGCTTCATGAACAAGAATGTCGCCGGGATACACGTCCCTGACAACCTGATCGAGGAAATGGACAAAGCGGAGAAGAAGGCCGCCAAAGGCATAGAGATCGCCGCCCGGTTGATCAGAGAGATGAGGGATATGTGCCAGGGAGTGCATATTATGGCCATCGGCATGGAGGACAGGGTTCCCGCCATACTAGACGCCGCGGGGATGTGAAACCTGGGGAGAAATAGCCTAGGGCATCCGGACTCCGACAGCGAAATCGGTGGGCCGAGCCCAACCTACTGAGCTCAAGTACCTGAAGAGGTAGTATGCAATAGATGCAAGTAAACGGGCATAGAAGAGTTACTAGAAGTCTCAAAATAGAATGGTCTCATTTTAATGCGGGGCAAAGCAAAACGGTGCATCAGACTATTATGAGACCATTAGTATCTCATACACCACAACGAATCTGAGAAGGAGCTGACATAGAGAAAATGGGGCTGGCGCTTGATGGCGTAAAGATAATGAATATGTGCTGGACCGGCCCTGGTGCTTTTTGCACTGAGATGCTGAGTGACCTGGGTGCTGATGTAATCAGAATCTCCGATGTCAATCCGGAGACCCATGGTGCGCTAACCATGATGGTGTTCAGTGACTATCCAGGTCTGCGCAACTGTCGGACATTCGGCGTCAATCTGAAAACGGAGGCGGGTAGAGAGGTCTATAAGGACTTGGCGAAGAGCGCCGATGTTGTGATGGAAGGATTCCGCCCCGGTGTGGTCAAGCTCCTGGGTATTGACTACGAGACTATTAAGGGAATCAACCCGCGCATCGTCTATACGTCCTTGTCTGGCTATGGGCAGGATGGACCCTACCGGGACATAGTTGGGCATGAATTGAACTATTTGGCGATCAGTGGTCTTCTGGAGTTGACCGGGCCGAAGGGTGGGATGCCTGCCATACCGGGCGCAGTTGTTGCTGATTGGTGTGGGGGTATGTCCGCCGGAGTGGGCATTTTGGCGGCGCTCATGGCGCGGGAGCGAACGGGGGAGGGCCACTTCTTGGATGTTTCCATCACAGACGCTATAACTGAAGTGACATCCATGCAGACAAACCCCTATCTCTACAAACGCGGAACAGTCCCAAAGAGAGGCGAGACTATTTGGAACGGGAAGTATCCCTGGTACAACGTCTATGAGACAAAGGACAAGAAGCATATTACCATTGCCACGCTTGAGCCGAAGTTTTTCGCTAACCTGTGCCGGCTTCTGGGCTGTGAGGAGTTCATCCCGCATCAGTTCGACGAGGGAGAGAAGCGGGATGAGATATCCAAATTCTTTACGGAGAAATTTCAGACTAAGACGCGGGGTGAGTGGGCAGCACTGCTGATGTATGCCGATACATGTTTTGCGCCAGTTCTGGGTATTGATGAGGTGGAATTCGATCCCCAATTGATTGCGCGGCAGATGATACTGGAATCTGATCATCCCGCCGCAGGCCGGCTGAAGCAGATTGGCTCAATGCATAAGCTCAGTGATTCCCCCGTAGAGGTGAGGAACTGGGCTACCAGTTTTGGGCAGCACACCAATGAGATTCTACGTGAGATAGGTTACACCGATAACCGTATCAGTGAACTGCGAGAAATAGGAGCGGTTGGTTGATGGCACCGACCTTGACCATTGTGCAGCCAGACCTCAGAAGGTAGATATTTGTAAAGCTTTTCTGGAATAATGCCTTAATGTTGTTTCTCAGGTCAATTTGGCTACCCTTTATCACCTTAATGTTCCACCAACTTCCTCGAGTTACTAATGGTCTCATAATAGTCTGATGCACCGTTTTGCTTTGCCCCGCATTAAAATGAGACCATTCTATTTTGAGACTTCTAGTAATTGACTGACGACACTCGGGTGCGCTACTGTTGATAGCCAGGCATGGTGGGCAGAGCCCACCGATCCAGTCAGCAGGCCAACCTACCCCTACTTACCTTTCTCTCCCCCCACCTTCTTCCGGGGTGTATCCGGGTGGTGGGTTTCGCTGCGCTACACCCACCCTACGACTGCTACTACCCTGCTTGTGTTGTTATTGCGATCCTTCCCAATGGGAAGGACGCCGTAGGCGATCACGGCAATCCCAGGGCGGTGGGACACCACCCTATCTCCAGGTGCCGGTCAGGTCCCTGACCTGACGGGGTTATCGGGAACCGACCAAGTGTGCCTATTTCCAGCCGGCACGACAGACAGAAGATGCAAACGGGCGCACGCAGCCAAGGAAATTGGTGGGCCAAGCCCACCCTACTTCTGGCTGGATTTTTCTAGTATTAACCGAGCGATGCCCATTGCGCAAGGGTTTCCGATGAGGGAAGTTTAACCTTCCGTGTCTCGGTAACCCAGATATACTCGTTGACAAGTGCCAGCACTGTAGAATCTGGTCGCCCCAGTTTGTTGGGAAGGTCGTCAACTTGGAAGCCTTTGTCCCTGCATAGGTTCCCGATGTGTGAAGTAAAGTCTCTGATTTCCCTTAGATATTTGAAGTATGATTCAAAACTACCATCACATTCGAAGCTAGTTCGCATTGCGTTATCCCAAGGCATCAATGCTTTCGGCCTGATGGCGTAGAGGATCTTAGAGGCTGCAGTTGGGCCAATATGAACCTCCTGTTGGCTGCGGCCGTGAACACGCCAAGCCCCCGTCTTGTCCTTAAGAGAACCATATGCACGAGCGGCTACTTTCAGCTCACCATCCCCCAGGTCCCAGAGAGGTTTCTCTCTCGCAAATAAACTGGCCCCTTCTACCCGGTACCAGTTCAAGATACTTTTTGCCGCAACATCATGTTGATCCTCTGGAAGATGCCTGCATCCCCAATCATTTAGCCATTTCATGAGACGACAGCAATGCCTGGAATTCCTCAGGTCTATGCTACCGCCCGTATCATCGTTCAAACCTTTGAGCGAGCTATTGAAAGGCGTAAGGGAATTGTACATGGTACTGGCAACAGCCAGCTTAGCTAGTGTCACACTCTGGCAATTCAGCACTTAGAAACCTCCCACTATGTTGTGCAACGATCACAGTCCGCAGGGTGGGCATAGCGAAGGTCGGCTCACCACCACCACGCCCCCCCAAGAACAACATCCCACTTACAAGCCCACCCGCGGCCTGTACTGCAATGCCTCAGCCACATGCTGGGCCTGGATGACGGCGGCACCCTCGAGGTCGGCGATAGTCCGGGCCAGCTTGAGTATCCGGTGGAAGGCCCGCGCCGAGAGCGACATCTGCTTCATGGCCATCCGCAGCAGACTCTGAGCGGAGGACTCCACCTGGCAGAACTCCCTCACCTCTACCGCCGTCATATCGGCATTGGTGATCAACCTCGTCCCTTTGAACCGCTCCCGCTGGACTTGGCGCGCCCTGGCCACCCTGCCACGCACCTCCGCCGAGCCTTCAGCACAGTCACCTTCCGTCAGCTTCTCGTAATCTACCCGGGGAACATCCACGAATATATCAATTCGATCCAGCAAAGGGCCACTGATCCTCTTCTGGTATCGGGTAACATCGGCAGAGGAGCAGCGGCATTCCTTGACTGGATCGCCATAATAGCCGCAGGGACAGGGATTCATCGCCCCCACGAGCATGAAATTGGCTGGGAAGGTGACGCTCCCCTGTGCCCTACTGATGGTGACCACCCTGTCCTCCAGAGGCTGGCGCAAGACCTCCAGGGTGGTGTGACCGAACTCAGGGAACTCATCAAGGAAGAGCACACCTCTGTGGCTGAGGCTTATCTCGCCGGGCTTCGGCCACCGCCCCCCTCCCACCAACCCCACCTGGGAGATGGTGTAATGAGGCGACCGGAAAGGCCGCTGCTTGACGAGAGGCATATCTGAAGGCAGGAGACCACTGACACTGTATATCTTGGTCACCTCCAGTATCTCGTCCATGGCCATTTGGGGAAGGATGGAAGGCAGGGAACGGGCCAGCATGGTCTTGCCGCTGCCCGGCGGCCCATTCATGATCATATTGTGTCCTCCGGCAGCCGCCACTTCTAGCGCTCGCTTGGCGTGCTCCTGGCCCTTTACATGAGCCAGGTCAGTCACGTGCCATACTATGCTCTCTGCCTCCTCCAGGCTGGACGACACACAGCCAGGAATAGGCTTGTCCCCTCTCAGATGATCGACTAGCTCGGCCAGAGAGGCAACAGGAATAATCTGTATGCCTTCAATCAGGGCAGCCTCCTTAGCGTCGCTGGCCGGAACGAGGACAGAAGAAAGCCCCTTCTCACTGGCCAGAGCCACCATCGGCAGGATACCGTGGGTGTGCCGCAGGCTTCCGTCAAGGGAAAGCTCCCCCAGAAACATGATCTGGGAAACATCCGCTATCAATTGCTCCGTGCTCAGAAGGACGCCCACCGCAATGGGAAGGTCGTAAGCCGGGCCGCCTTTCTTCAGGTCGGCCGGAGCCAGATTAACGGTGATTCGCTTGGCAGGGAAGATGAAACCCGAGTTGCGGACAGCAGCTCGAACCCGTTCCCTGGCCTCCTGTACTGCTGTGTCAGGCAGGCCAACAACGGTCATAGAGGGTAACCCGCCGGAAATATCCACCTCCACCTCCACCAACTGACCATCAAGGCCCACCGTCGCCGCAGAGTACACCTTAGCCAGCGTCACAAGATATCCTCTTCAAAGTCTTGACTCCCGCCCGATTATAGCAAGGGGCGTGTCACAGGACAAGCGCCCCCTTCATGAGGTCATTGATCAACGTGTTTGTCCTTCCGCGAGCAAGGGCGAATCTGTTGGCACGCAATCCCAGAGCAAAGGCTCTGAAGACAGGAAAGACATGCAGGAGCACCCACCACTCAGAAAGCGGCTATGTTGCTCCCTATCTGGTAAGAATCACCCAGATGAAGACCACGAAAAGGGCCACAAAGATCAGGGTTTCGACCGCCACAACGATAATCAGAGTCCTCATGGGGCGATCGCGAACCCAGCCCACAAATTTCTCTAGCTTATCAAGCAAGGCCATCACCGTGAGCGATACTTCACTATTCCGTCCTCGATGCTGGCCACCGTCATTCTTTCCTCTTCCAGCAGGTACTCCACATGAGCCTTGATCTCTTCCAGGGCCAGGATCTTCTCATCCACCGCCAGTTCTTCAATGCTCGAGGCCTGGATAAGGTCCGGGTGATGCCGATAGTATTCGGTAGTCAACTGATATAGATTCTTCTCGTCCAGGCACAGCTCCATGAGTTCTCCCAGGCGCTGGTGATGAAAGGTCTCTATCTCCTCTGCCCTGCCTTTAACGGAATAGATGGTATCCTCATGTGCCGCCAACCCCACTTTCACTTCCAGGCCAGCAACCTTCTTCAGCGAGCCAAGATAAGTCCGCAATCCCGCTCCTTGCCAGCTACTCTTCGGGGTCTGGTGGGGCGTGGTGATAGAAAGCATGTGATCCCCCAGGAAGAGTACCGGGCCAACCTTCAAGCAGATTTCCCCCGGGCTGTGTCCCGGGGCATGACACACCTCATAACCATTAACAATACGCTCCCCGTCAATTACCTCTATTATCTCGTAGTCTGTCGAGTGAAAGCCCAGTTGATCCACCGAGAAAATGGCTTCCGGCTCAACATTGCATCCAGCCTCCCTTACCAACTGCACCGCGTGTTCTTTCCAATCAACGTACTCCCTGGTGTAGTCCTTTATTATGCCGCTATCCAGTCTGTGAATATACACCTTCCTGCCCTTCAGCCTGTCATCCTCCAGCATTCCGAAGTGGTCGCCATGCCCGTGGGTGATAATGATGCTGGCGATATCCCCAAACCCAACCTTCTCCTCAAACTCTCTGTTTACGATCTGGAAGCCCCTTTCCAGATCAGCCCTGGCCTTTTCTGCATTAAAACCCACATCTACCAGGCTCGCCTCACCATCCAGAATCAGGTACATGTTGGTTACGTGATTGGGAAAACTCTCCACGCCCACTCTGTATATCCTGGTATCACCAAAGGCATACCTGGTCACTCCCTCTATCTCGGTCTGCATTATCGTCATGTCATCTCTGCGAAACATAGTCATTAGCTACACCTCACTTCGGTCACCCATTTCTCATTGTAGGTCATGTTCATCTCCAAGGGCAACTCATATCATTTGACCAATTCAAACAAAAGGACTAACATTTCCCCCAGATGCTGATTCATTTCGTGAAATGAGGGAAGCGCTACAAGGTTGTTCCTCCGTATTCTAGGTCATGCCTCTCAAACGGTGATCGAGAAGGGAGTCCTATGAAAAAGGCCTTCATCTTAGCAGTATGCCTGGCACTACTCGTGACAGCTTTGGGATGTGGGGGAGGCAAAGACACCGACAAGATGGACACAAGGATAGGCGTTTCTGCCCTCGTGGCACTGGCGGATAGCCATATCGCCAGCTATGTGAATTCCATGGAAGCCTTGGCCATGACACAGGAGGTCCAGTCCGGGGACTGGGAAGAGATGGTGGGGCTTCTCGCCGCAGTGGAGCAGTCCCAGGTTCAGGGAATCATGTGGTTTGTGTTGCCAGATGGTTCCTACTACACTGTCGCACTGGGAAAGACGAACCAGAACCTTTCGGATCGGGCCTATTTCCCGGGGCTCATGGCCGGCAACAACGTGCTCGGTGACCTGGTGTTCAGCAAGGCAACTGGCAAGAAGTCGCTCATCGCCGCAGTTCCAGTGAAGAGGAACGGGGAGGTTATCGGGGGACTCGGGGCCTCGATTTTCCTGGATGGTTTGAGCACCACCCTTGCCGAGCAACTGCAACTGCCCGAGGATATGGTGTTCTATGCCACTAACGAAGAGGGCGATGTGGCGCTCCATTCGGACACAGAACTGATCCTGGCGGAGAACCCAGACCTTTCGAAGCATGTGGTATTTGAGACATCACCACTCCCCGGATGGCGCTTTGCGCTGGGATTCCAAGATTAGGTTCTGATCCCCCTGGCTCGCCTATGTCCCCCTGGTCCGGAATACCCATGTGTCCGCCGCGAGTCCACCCATGAAGAAATTGCCCTCTTTCTTCGTCGGTGCACCTTGACAGACAAAGGTAGGACTAATTACAATCAGAGTGCTCAAGGGATGGCTCCCAGCATTTGGCTATGAGCCGGGGATATAGCTCAATAGGGAGAGCGCTGCGTTCGCATCGCAGAGGTCGGGGGTTCGAATCCCCCTATCTCCATTTTGCCCCTGTAGCTCAGGTGGATAGAGCAGCGGTTTCCTAAACCGCGTGTCGGGCGTTCGAGTCGCCCCAGGGGTACTCTGGGGCACGGTAGGGGTGTAGCTCAGTTAGGTAGAGCAGCGGTCTCCAAAACCGCCGGCCGCGGGTTCGAGTCCTGCCACCCCTGCCAGTTTCTGTGTTTAGACTTTCATCCCTTGCAGTGCACCCCCTCTTCCTCTCATTGCTCCTTTGGTACAGCGCAGCATAGAGGGCATCCAGCAAGAGGCAGGTCAGCTATACCCCTCATAGGTGCGCCCCTAAACAGAAAAATCGGGAATCGGAATTCCCGATTTTTCGAGTATTCTTGGCTGGGGAACTAGGATTCGAACCTAGCCTCGCGGATCCAGAGTCCGCTGTCCTACCGCTAGACGATTCCCCAGCAGCCGATTTTGAGTTTATCATACATTGTGAATCTGCTGCAAGGCTTTCAGGAGCGGGCTAACCGTCAACTTCTTGTCGGCAGAATCCCAGCATTGTTCAACCCTAGCGTCCTTCCACCCCGTTATTGCCGGAGAAGCTAAGAAGGCATACCAAATGAGCTGCTGTCTACTTGACCACCGGACGTCTCACCAGCATGATTGATTTTGTCTCGCATGTCGGAACGCAGACCCCACACCCCAGGCACAGGTTATTATCAACAGCCGCACTTCCATTGACCGCGACTGCGCCTACCGGGCAGCGATCACCACAGATACCGCACGCTGTACACGTTTCTTCATCTACTTCCGCAATGAAGTCTGATTTTTGCAGTAGATTTGCACCTGTTTCTCTCAAGCCTACGAAGAACAAACAGCAGTCGGCACAGCAGTTACAGATGGCCCATTTAGGATCATAGGTATGCACCAGGCCATCCTTATTGCACTTCCGTAAGAGTTCCACAGCCTGGTCATAGGTGATCTCGCGGGCCATGCCGTGTTCGACACACCATCGGCCCAGGTTTCCTAAGAGGAGGCACGTCTCCAGCAAATGTTTGCAGTGATTCCCTGGCTCGGCAACCCAGTGCGGCAAACGGCACGAGCAGGTGGAGACGCTCCAGTAGCCAGACTCCTTCATCATCACAGCGACGTTCTCAGAGGGGCTGGCGTCCTTCGGCAATGCGTCCGGGTCAGGCCATACGCGACTTGTGGGGTACTCCAGTGCTGGCAGAGCCTTCGTTCCCCATTCATATTGAAACCACTTCATGGCTTTGAGCAACTGCACCGAATACGGGAACCTGATACCGCCCCAGGCACCTGTCTCGATAAGCCCAGGCCCACCGATCCCCACCGCCCTGTAATTGGGGTCTTCTCTTCCAGGGCTGATCCACATTGTGCCTTTGTCTGCCATAGTGCCGAGCATCATTTTCAGTTTTTCTTTCTCGATGCCAGCCCCTTCTTGAATCTGGTCTAGCTTTCTGCCCCTGAGACCCACCTTGACAGCCAGCTCCGCCTCCTCGGGCGTGTACTGCAGGCGTAACACTTCCCTGATTGAGGGGGCGTATGAGATGCCAGGGGGAATTTGATCAAGCATCTCTGCCAGTTGTTCGTAAACATCCTTCGTCGCCATTGCTGCCTCCCGTGGCACCTTGTCTTCCTACCCCGGTATGGCTGACCTTTTCCCTTGCTGGGGAATGTACCAGGGTGATGGATACCACCAGTCACCAGGTTCGGCAATCCCGTCCTCAATGAGGATGTGCATCAGGTTATAGGGAATGGCCATGAGGCATAAGCCTCCAGGGTGGCCGGAGGTCTGGTGGCAGAGATAAAGCCCCTCTATAGGTGTGCGGTAGCGAGCCAGTTCTGGCAGAGGACGCTGGTTCCACCACTGGTCTTTGCATGGCCGAAGACCGTACCATGAACCACCTAGCAGCCCCGTATTACGAAACTCGGAGTCATACGGCGTGCCAGCCCATTGACCCACCACATTATCCGAGTCGACATTCTCGACTACCTGGCTGAGGGCCTGGCGCATGTAATCGTTTATCTCATCCCTGATCTTGTTCAGGCCATCAGGCTCTTTCATGTAAGGCTCGGGACTGGGAACCATAATGTCCATGGGACCTTCCAGGCAGCGGTGAGGGCGAGCGCATTGAGGGTCAGTGGGGTTGTACTGTCCGCTCCCCACGATCAGCCACATAACCCTGTCTGCTGGTATGGTCGGCCTGCCTCGCCGACTGAGTTCGTCTGCCACATTCTCAAAGTAGATCTCCCGCGAGTCGCAAGGGTAAATACCCCCATAGAACGCTCCGCTGCGGCCCCACGCACCCCGGAACTTGGCACGATAGCGGAAGGGTTCACGCGTGAGGAACTGGGAGTGATAGAGGCTTCCCCCTTTGAGACTGAGGTCCTTTATTCGCTGTATAAGGCCAGCATCTAGGTGCCCTGGCCCGATAAGCTTGAGAAAGGTCTGTTGGATATCGGTGGCACTGATAACTGCCTTGTTAGCCCAAATCTTCTTTTCTGCGCAGGTGGCGTTATCTCTCAAACGTACCCCAACTGCCCTCCCGTTGCTGACGATGACCTCGTCTACAGGGCAGCAGGTACGCACCGTTGCACCGTGGGCTATAGCACAGCGCAGGATAGCATGATAATAGCCATGCATATTGCCACGAGGGCCGGCGGTTCTATCGAAATACCCGAAAGCCACCACTCCACCGAAAGCGGGGATGGCCATTCCTTGAAAGTGACCGTGGGCTACTTCCAGAGCTGCCAGGTATGCTGCATAAACCTTGAGGGGCTCGCTTTCCAAATACTCATCTAGCAGGTCGAACATGGTCATCTCCAGCAGTTCTTCAGTCCATACGTCCGGCTGCCTCTGCTTGTAGACCTGCATGAAGGGGATGTTTTCAACTGTTGGCTCGACCTCAGGGGGGTGGGGTGGGCACCAGAAGATAGCGCGTGCCAGCTCTTTGGTGAAGGGAGGCTGGGCCTGGGCACCACTGAGCTTGGTCCAGCCCTGGATGTCTTTCTCGATGATGCGTACCCAACCATCGGTGGTCATCACGTAAGGCGGTGGTTTTCCCTGATACATTGTGGTAGGTGGCCATTGCATGCGAAAGCCGTACTTCCACAACTCCAATTGCTCCCAGCCTGGGGCCGCTCCGGCGCAGTTAGCGATGGCGTGCGGACTAATGCGGACACCGGCTATCGGCTCGGTGTTCTCCTGCGCTCCACCACCATCTGGTCTCTCCTCCAGCAGGCAGACGCTTAGCCCGCACTTGGCCAGATAGGCCGCGGCCGTAGTGCCATTGTGGCCCGCACCTATGATGACAACGTCGTACCTTTCCTCACTCGTCATGCGCAACCGCATCCTCTGCTCGACTCTTCGGAGCGCCACGGAAGACGTAAATGCGTCGTGTCGTTATGTTAGAACTCTACTTGCTGGCTGTCAAGACCTTTTTCAGCCAGAGGGGCAAAAGTTGAATTGGCAACCCTCCGCTCAGGAGAAGCCGCGGACATACTCGCCCGTTTTGCCGATTACGCCAAGCGGGTATCCCTTGCATCCCGAACAAAAGGGGATTGACAGCCAAGTGAGACAATAGGTTATCATAAAGGTCAAAGATGGTGGAGGTGTGGCATGCTTTGATCCTGAATCCAAATGGGAAATCGCATACAACGACAGAAATAACACAATGAAAGGAGGCTGAAATGAAGTGTAAGTGTAAAATGGCAGTGGTTTTTCTTGCGATCCTGGCTCTAATCGTGCCACTCTCCGTCGGTTGTGGCAAAGGGGATGGGGATCGGGTGACCATCGTTATAGGTGAGATCACGGACCTTACCGGGCCGGCTTCACCAGCGTGCCTTCCTGTCCATTATGGGCTGGTGGATCTGGTCAGGTACTTCAATGAGGAAGACCTTATCCCTGGCGTGAGACTGAAGCTGGTCACCTATGACTTCGCTTACAGCCCGGCCAGGGACCTGCCAGGCTATGACTGGTGCAAAGCGAAGGGCGCAGAGGTTATTTTCGCGATTATGTTCTCGACATCAGAAACGCTGAAGCCCTTTGCCGAGCGTGACAAGATCGTGATCTTCACGGCGGCCGCTACCGACCCAATCCTCGAGCCTCCAGGGTGGGTGTTCTCCCTTGGTTGTCAGTTTTCTCAGATGGCAAATACCCTTCTGAAGTGGGTCAGCGAGAACCGCTGGGACTATGAAGCAGAAGGAAGGATGCCCAAGGTGGGCTTGATCGGTTGGAATCAACCCGCGACGCAGGACATGGAAAGGGGGATGAGCAGATACTGCCAGGCCTACCCGGACAAGTTCCAGTGGATCGGAGCTAGCAAGCCTCCTGTGGGAACACAGATGTTTGCCAGTGACGTGGAGAGGCTAAAAGACGCGGACATCGTTGTTCCCTTCGGTTATTCAGCGGGCTTTATCATAAAGACCTATAATGAAAAGGGTTACTCCCCGATATTTATCGCTGATTCCACCGCTGCTGCTTACAAACGTTTCTACGTGAACCTGGCGGGCTGGGAAGCCCTGGATGGTTTCCTGACCGCCGACGCGCAGTTGCAATGGTGGAATGAGCCAAACGAGCAGATCGATCTGGCCCGCGAGCTTCTGCGTAAATGGCGCCGGGGTCAGGCTGATGACTTAATTGATTCCGGCTCAGGCTACGGGGGTGGTTTCATCTGTCAGCGCATTATCCTGGAGACTATTCGAGAGACAGTGGAACGGGTGGGGGCCGAGAATTTCAGTGGCCGGGCCATGTATGACACGGCTATGAACTTTGAAGTGCAGTTCGATGGCCACCCGAAGTGGTACTACACTGAGACTGACCGCCTCTGCATACATCACATGTTGATACACGAATGGAGTGCCACTCAGCAGACGCTGGTGAGGATGACCCCCGATTGGCTGCCTCTGGTGAAGGAGTGAGGACGGAGGGATTGTCAGGAACAGTCGCTAGCGTGATACCCTCGTAATAGCCATCTAGAGCTAAACAGTAGATTCCGTGTTTGACACGGAATCTACTGCTTATGCCTTCTCGATTTCCGTACGAGGTCATCCGAAACCCGAAGCGCCCAAAGCTAGACGATCGACTTTTCGGCCAGCATCTAAGTGGGCAGGTTTACTGCTGAGTGTCTTCGGAGGCACTCCACTGAGTTCCGCCCAACAACCGAGATTCTTCTCTGCCTCCACCCGTAGTTCTTTATTCAATCATGAACTCCCACTGACAGGCAATTTCGTCCTTGCTTGTTCGAGGAGGCAGCTTGAGACCCTTCACATGTATGCTCGGATTGAAGTAGTGCGCCCAGGATTCAAACACCTCTTGCTCAACGACTCTGCAAATGACTTCCTCGCGCCCCTCCCCCTCTTTTTCCAGCCCCAATAACGTGGGACATTCCATGAAGGTGAGCACGACGTGGTTCGGGTTCTTTGCTTCGACGAGGTAATTGGCACTCCACATCCATGGATCTACCTGAAACGCCTTTATGAGGGCAGCAACATCAGTTCCCTCGATCTTCATTGCCTTCGTGAGCCTATCAAGCTCGTAGGTGCGTTGCTTCCCCCAGGTCCACATGTCACAAGCAACAGCATCTTTGTCGCCGAACCTGTTCTTGACAGACAAATACCAGAACCCATCAAGGGCGAAATACAATCTGGAATAGAGCCGTATTAGCCTTATAAGAGCCTCTTTTGAGAAATCCTCTAATCGTAGGTTCTCTCTGAGGGGCCCGCTATAATCGGTGAGCTTCACTTGTGTTGCCTCCCTTCGCCACGAAAAATCGGCTCGCCGTGACTTCACACCAACTTCAGCTCCCACTCGCAATCAATGTCATCATCCTCGTTTCGCGGCGGCAATCGCAAGGGAGTCACCTTGATTCCGGGATTGACCAGGTACTTCTCCATGATCGGCTCCCCACCCGCATGGTACATCGGCGGTGTTCTCTTTGGCTCGGCACCCTCAAGGTAATCAGGGGTGCGCCCTTTGGTTATCCTCAAGATGACGTGATTGGGGCTCTTGATGTCGTACTTGGCTGGGAAGAGGCCCATGGTGCTGTCCATCGGCAATTGGAGCAGCTTGAGTGAGTCGGTTACTGTGTTCAGTTCGGTATTGGCTATCTTGGGATACCTGCGATTAGCCCTGTCAGCCAGTCTCAGCCACGCCCCATGTTCACAGGCGTCAGCCACTGCCGAACCATACCTCATTCTGACTGTCAGGTAGTAGCCCTCATTCATCACGTTCCAGGCATACTGCCAGGCATGCATCATCCTGAGAAGGAAAGGTTTTGAGAAGTTGGCGTGGGTAAGGTGCGGGTAGTATGGCCCGCTCAAATCATCTACTTCAGGGGGAGTGGTAGTCTCGTCCACTACTTCCTCTTTGCTGCGGACTCTGGCCCCTTTCGGTGTTCTCAGTTTGTACTCCCACTGGCAGGCAATATCGTCGGGCCCTTCTCGAGGCGGAAGCTTAAGAGCGAATAGCTCCACATCCATATTCACCTTATACCTGTTTATTAACGGGGGCTCCACGATGTGGCACATTGGCACTATTCTTTCCGGTGCGTTTCTCTCCCACCATTCTACGGAAGGACACCTCGTCACAGTGACTATGGCATGATTCTCATTCTTTACATCCGACGTTGTGGGGTAAACCGCTCCCATAGTGTTGTCCAGCGGCAACTGCAAGGCCTTGAGACAGTCCACTGCGTTTTTCATGGGTATCCTGGCTATCTTGACATACCTCGTATTGCAGAGAGCGGCGCACCTCAACCACATTTCCAGGTCACAACCCATAGCCACATTCAGGCCATATCTCTTTTCCACCTCGTCCATCCACCCACCTTCCAGTTGGAGCCACGAATACTGCCAGGACCTGATGAGCTTAAGCAAGAATTCCTTGGAGAGATCCTCAAACCTTAGATTGGGGTTGAACGGCCCGCTATAGTCATTTATCTCGGTCATCTCTTACTTTCCTCCTTCAGTTTGATGCAGCCGCGTTATATCTTTCGCATCCACACTAACAAACGCCATACCGTCCTGTTTTCTATTGATTATGGCCTCCACGCAACCATGTCCCGTGGTTGAGCCGAAGCCAGCCTTCAAACATACGACCTCCGGCCACCTATGCATCGGCCATCCTTTGAACTTCGACCAGACACGTATTGGTGATGAATGCCCCTCCAGGGGAGTTTTCATCCTTAGTCAAGATATTGCAGCACCCCTCCGTATCCACCCCATTCTCGTCAGGGGTATACCAGGCACCCTGAGGTATATCCACTACCCCTGGCATTATCCTCTCCGTCACCCTGGCGATGATTTTGAGTTTTCCCCTATCATTGAACACCAGGATTCGATCCCCATCCTTGATACCCCTGGCCTGGGCATCGGCGGAGTTAATCAATATGGCCTGAGGCTCAAGCTCTTTTAGCCACGGCACATTCTCAAACTGGCTGTGAGCCCTTCGCTTGAAATGGGTGGTTATCATCTGAAGTGGGTACTTCTTCACCAGGGGATCATTCCGGCTCTCCCAGGTCTCGAGGTACTTGGGAACTGGCGGGATCTCCGGGTTGTTCCACCCCGCAATCTCCTGGGAGAAGATTTCAATCTTTCCTGAAGGTGTGGGGAAGGGGTTGTTCGCTGGATCATCAATCTGCCTTTTGAAGGCCACGTAAGGCTCAGGAAGGCTGACACGATGAATGCCTTTCTCTTGAAGCGCCTCATAGCTTGAAATCGGGGCACCAGCCACGCACTGCCTCAGTAGTTCATCCTCGCTATGCGTGCAAAAGTCCGGGATCCCCAAATGTCTGGCCAGTTCGATGGCGATTTCAACATGCGACTTGGACCCATAAAGCGAATCAATCACCTTATTCTGATAACCATAGACGGGAATACCTTCTCCAATGGCAATGTCGTTTCGCTCCAGGAAGGTATTGACCGGCAGCAAGATATCAGCGAATCTAGCTGTCGCTGTCATGAATTGCTCCATATCAACGATGAATTCCAGACGTCTCAGGGCTTCGGCGGTCTTGCTACAGTTGGGCGATTGATTCAAGATATTGTGGTTCACCAAGAAAAGTAGCTTATAGTCCGACGGATAACCGCCAGCCTTACCTTTGAGAATGGCGTCAGCCATCTTGATGCGATTCACGTGGCCACGGGCGGTGGACCAACCATAAAGAGGGTCATCGAAGTAGGCGTGGAGGGCGTACTTTCGGAACGGCGTTTCGAACAGCAAGGGGTTAGGCATATCCGGCACTATGCCTGGCATGCCTATCATGAAAGGAAGTGACATCATCGTTGTATGGCTTCTTCCTGCGGCGTTTCCCCCGTGTATGCCGATGTTACCGGTCATCGCTGCCAGAGTCATAGCTGCACGATGATATTGTTCCCCATAGGCGGTCCGACCAGCCCCAATACCAGCCATCAAGGCGGCTGGCTTCATGGTGGCATATTCCCGGGCCAGTTGCTCTATGACGGAGGTCGGCACTCCAGTAATAGCCTCAGCCCATGAAGGCGTCTTGACAATTCCATCCTCACTGCCAAGGACATAGTCCTTGAACTGGCTAAAACCAACAGTGTAAGTATCAAGGAATCTCTGGTCTTGCAGATCGTCCCTGATCATAACGAAAGCCATGGCTATGAGCATCGCAGCGTCAGTCCCAGGCCTGATCGGTATCCAGCGATCAGCGAAGGTTGCAGCAGAGTCAGTGAATCTCGGATCAACGCAGACAATTCTGGTGCCCCTCTTCTTAGCTTCGGCCAGCACCCAGCTTGTGGGAGTATCCTGAATGCTGACAGCGGGGTTCCATCCCCACATGATTATCAAACTCGAATTGAGGAGGTCGTCCCGACCACTCCGGGTGTAAGTCGTGCCATACGTGGCATATTCGGCAAACAAGGCGGCCTCGTAGGAGATGGTGCCCCAGAAGTTTGAATAGCCGCCGATCATGTTAAAGATTTTGAAAAATGGGGCGGCTGCGTGAAGCAAAACAACGTCGCCTGCAGAGGGAATCAGCATGAGAGCCGAATTGCCGTAGGATTCCTTGACTCGTCTTATCTCACCAGCAACCGTATTCAGGGCCTCATCCCATGAGATGCGCTGGAACGCGCCTTCCCCTCTGGTTCCCACCCTCTTCATGGGATATCTAAGGCGATCCGTATGATAGACGCGCTGCCGGCAGGCACGGCCCCGGAGACAGGCTCTAAAGGGAGGTTCTCCGTCATCGTCACTCTCAATCCGGGTGATTACTCCCCCTTTAACGTGAACCTTGAGAAAACAGGCGCCGCCACAATGGCTGGAACAAAAGCTGGGTATTACCTTCTCCACTTCGGCCAAATCCTTGCTTGCATCATCCCTCATAGGTCACCCCTCTTAAACTTCCATAACCCGCCAAACTAGGCAGACCGTGTGGTCATTTTGAACCACAATCTTTCTGTGGAGTTCAAGGCTCCCTGTCTCAAGTCGGATACTGACGCGCTCACTTTCAAACGTGAAACGCAGATGGAGACACGAACTACTTCCCCAGGCATATGGCTGCCCGGTCGATTTCCTCGCGCAGTATCCTCAGGTCCTCAGGAGTCGGCTCAGGGCTGGTGCCCACCTTCTTAGGGATGAGTATGTCAAAACTGCTGTTCTCCCGTATTTCCTCCACAGTCACTCCAGGGTGCAACGATACCAACTGCAGCCTCTTCGTTTCATCGTCAAAACCATAAATGCCCAACTGCGTAATCACCCGGTATGGCCCCGTACCCCTGGGTAATCCGGCTCTTTCTCTCGCCCCAGGCCCATCCAGATATCCGGGCGTTGTTAGAAAGTCCACCTTACTCACGAAAGTCCTCTTGGACTGGTTGGCAATGATGATGATCAGCCTTTGTGAGAATGAGGCCACATCACTGGCGCCGCCACTCCCAGGCAGACGGGCCTGAGGCGAGTCGTGATCACCTATTACTGTCGTATTGATGTTGCCATACATATCCATCTGAGCAGCGCCCAGAAAACCGTAGTCGATGTATCCCGCCTGCGACAGCGACATCACGTCATGCATGCTTGTAGCAGCCACAGCCCGGTGAAAAGTCCGCGATTCTCCCACGGATATAGCCAACTCCGGCAAGCGCGGCCCTAGCCCGCCAGCCTCAAAGACTATGAGGAGATTCGGCGCATGCGTCTTCTGTGCCAGTGTGGCAGCGACTATGGGAAGCCCAGTACCAACGAACACAGACTTCTTGTCTTCCAACAGTTTCGCACCCGTGAAGGCCAGGAACTCCCTCAAATTGTAGCTATTCTCTTTGATTGCCATCTCTCCCTCGTAGACTCCCTTCTGACTCACTCAAGCCTATTTCCGCCACGGAGCCCTCATCGGTTCCCTCAGAAACTCTCTTCTCTTCAGATAGTTCATCTGCTTGATGCCACCACATAGCTCCAGGTAGTCCTCAAAGCACTCCACCCCGAACACATACTTTTGCAGGTACTCTTCTACTCCCTCCGCTGTCTTAGAAAGGCTTAACCATTCTGCTATGTGATCTTCATCGTAGTAGTACATGCCAGGCATTTCACAGGGATGCGATCCATAAGGGACCTCAACAACCGCATCCACAACCATGAAAGGTATGCTCGTCCTCCACGGCTCTCTCCGTATGGTTTCATTGTCAATTACTTCCTCTGTGGTCACTATCAGACGGCGGGCACACCTGGCCAACTCGAAGTCCTCGACTATGATACCGTCCACCTGGGCATTGCCGTGCACATCGCAGCGATGAACATGAATGAAGGCCACATCGGGATAGGCTGCCGGAATCAGGGCCACAGGCTTCCCGCTAAAGGGGTCTTCAATCACCTTGCAGGAGCTATGCGCCATAGTGTCCGTACCGAGCATGGTGCGACTGGGCACAAACGACACACCCATCATGGCTGCCAGCCAGCGCCACTGGTAACCGGCATTGCTCGTTTCCGCTATCACCTTGCACTGCCCCGTCTGCACCATCCTTCTTGACCCCGGAGACAACCCCCTGAGCTCATGTCCGAAGGAATAGGCTACCTCAGCCCTGTTCACACACCCCGACGAGACTAGGATGTCAAAATCATGGACAGCGGTCTTGCCAGCCATAATAAGGTTGCGCTTCTTCTGCCTGATTATCTCGTAGATGATGGCCATTGACACTCTGGTGTGGCCGAATCCGCCGGAGGCAATGAAATCACCGTCCTTCACGAACCGGGAAACAGCCTCCTTGGCTGACATGGTCTTGTCCTTCAGTTCACGAGACTTGTTCTGCCGCACCCATTCCCTGGCTTCATCCGGGTCATACCACCCCACAAGCTGTCCTTTCCCTTGCTGTAAAATGTCCATATTGTTTCTCGCATACCTCCTTGCAATGCGTCAGTTACAGAGACTATCTGATTCTATAGAAGGCTTTGCTCCTACCTGATCTTACTTTAAGCTGACCACGATGCACAATCACTTGCTCCCAAATCGACGATTCGCCCTCCCGGATTCGACAGCGCGGAAGAACCATCACGATACTATCCGGGTGGCATCCCAAACACCGACTCTATGCCTCGATCCTGAACTCCCACTGACAGGCAATCTCGCCTGTATGCTTCCGGGGCGGCAGTTTGAGAGGCACAGCCTTCATACGAGGGTGGAAAAGGTGAGCGGCCCACTGGAAACCCTCAGCATCCAGCACCTCGCAGGCGTGCTTCTGTAAGGTGATGTCCCCATGCCTCTCGAAATACTCGAGCGATAGGCATCGCTTGATAGTGAGTATGCCACGGTTCTCGCCTGTCATCTCGCAGCGGAAATCCGGCCATATCCCACCAGCACCGATGTCCACTTGAAGGTACTTCAGGTAGCTCTCCACGTCTTCGCCCCAGATATTCATCGCCTCTCTATGACGCCGGACCTCCAGTGGGGTTTCTCTCTTCCAGTTTTCCCGGCTTAGCTCCCTGGCCTTCTGTTCGCCAAACTGCTCCCGGATAAGATTGAACCAAAGCCCGTCAAGGCCCACATACAGTTTCCCTGACGCTTGCCAGAGCCTTACCAGCGCATCCTTCGAGAAATCGCGCATGTCAAGGTCTGGCCTCAGTCTTCCGCTGTAGTCCTGTAATTCTTCCATAGGTGAATATCTCCCTGTCTCCTACCTGCACAACACTGAGCTTGATGATCCCCAAACGTACTCAATCACACGGTACACTTCGGAAGCCATACCACCCAGAACCAGAGAGCGTAAACCTAATAGCGGCTGGGCTTCTCCGACAGGCCCAACATTTGCCTGGCTTGCTTGGGGGTGGCTATCTCTCGGCCCATTTCCCTCGCTATTCGTACTACCCTCTCCACTAACTGAGCATTGTTCTTGCAGAGTTCGCCCTTCTTGTAGAGTACATTGTCCTCCATCCCAGTCCGCACGTTGATGCCCAGCATTATGCCCAAAGCCACCATTTGAGTCTGGTACAGGCCAACGCCAAGCACGCTATAGACTGACCGCTTCGGGCCACACTCCATAAGATGGATAACCTCTTTGGGAGTGGCATAAGCACCCCCACCGAACCCCATGACAAGACCGATCAGATATGGTGGCTTGACCAGCTCTTTACTAATGAGATTCCGCACCAACCAGTAGTGACCGGTGGTCCACACCTCTAGCTCTGGTTTTATACCCTTTTCCAGCATGATTTTGGCGTACCGCTCCGTCTCACCATAGGTAACCGAGGCGCAGGTGTCCAGCTCAAAATCTTTGTCCCGCCCAAACAGAGGCGGCTTCCTTGCCTTCAAAGTGAACCTCGAGACAATCGGCCCGCAGTCCAGACTGCACACCTCAGGGTTGGCCTCTGTTGATGCCAGCCTGGCCTCGTGAGACTCAGCTCCGATGCCACCGCCTGTGGTGTTGTTGATGATAATCTCTGGGCAGGCCTCCCTGATCATCCCGTTGACCTTGCGGTACTCTTTCGGGTCACTAGCCGTCAGTGTGGGGTTATCGGGCCTTCTTACGTGTAGGTGCACCATAGTGGCGCCCAGCTTGTAGCACTCCTTTAGCTGTTCGACTTGCTCCTCTGCCGTCTCTGGGTGGTTGGGATTGATCTCCTTGCCCTGGACGCCACCCGTAATGGCCACAGTGATCATCAGCGGAGGCAATGTTCCACGGGCGACACGCTCAACCCATTCTTCCTGGCTGCTCGGGTCAAAAAGTGCCGATACTTGTTCCATTCTTTGGTTTCTCCTTTCCAATGCTTGCTAGTTTTCGGATCCTCTAGCTACTTCTACGAGCACCAACTGTACCGCGATTCAAGGTCCAGCTGAAGAAACTATGTTCAACTTTAGCTGAGCAGATATCCTCCATCCACTACTATTGTCTCCCCGGTGATATAGTCGGCGGCTGCACTGGCTAAGAAGAGCGCCACCTTGGCAACATCGTCCGGCTCGCCTACACGGTAGAGTGGTACCCGGGGCAGGAACAACTGCGCCTTCTCTTCGAAGCTCTGTTCTGTAGGCATCAGGGTAGCCAGAAGCTCTTCAAGGCCGCGTGTCTTAATGATGCCTGGGGCAATAGCGTTGACCATAATGCGGTGCGGAGCCAGTTCTAAAGCTAAGGCCTTCGTTAACGCCACGACGCCTCCTTTGGATGCCGCGTAATGCGCATGTTGAAAACTGGGATGCAAAGCCTCCAAAGAAGCGATGTTGATGATTTTACCACCGTGCCCAGCCTTGATCATTTGCTGGGCGGCAGCCTGGGAGTAGAAGAAGACGCTCCTCAGGTTAGTATCATGAACGCTGTCCCAGGCCTCCACCGTCATGTCAAGAACCGTTGCAGCAGGATAGATGCCTGCATTGTTTATGAAGACATCAAGGCAGCCAAAAGTAGCGATGGTCTCCATGACTACCCTCCTCGCATCAGCCAACGAGGTGGCATCAGCGGCGGTGGTTGCTGCTTTACCGCCTTTGACCCGAATATGTTTCGCGGTTTCCTTCGCTGTCTCAATGTTCAGATCGCTTATCATGACACCGGCACCAGCTTCCGCCAATCGAAAGGCGATGGCCTTGCCGATGCCCTCTCCGCCACCAGTGACAATAGCACCTTTGCCAGTGAGATCGAATAGTTGACCAATAGTTTGAGCGCTCATCCCGTATTCCTCCTGTCCGGCCCCGTCTCCGTTAGACCCAGATAAGTATGTAGCACTTCTTTGCTGGTTCCTCAAAATCTGCACGTTACCCAAGGCTCATAACATAGACATGATAGAGGAGTGACTCTAATCGCAGCGTCATACAAGAGCGCACCCCACATGTCCTGCCGTTCGCCTTTTCAAAACAGAACGATCTGTATGTTCCATGGCAGCGGTGCATCCGGCTCCGATGCCTCGGCGTCCAACGTCACGTAGTAGCCAGGACGACAGTATTTATGGTAGATCACCATGGATGTTTCCTGCAAAGGACGAACCCCGCAGACCTCACCCGGATACACGTCCGTGCTCCGCACGTGAATCTTGCAGTTCCCCGAGCCATCATAGACCTCTTTGAATCGAAACTCTGCCTTGCTAAGGTGCCAGAAGCCAGTCTGAAATCGGTACGAGATCACTGGCCTCAGCGCTCCACTCCCATATCATCCCATAACGGGTGTTGACCCGGTTGCCTTCGCTGTAACTCATCTCTGGCAAGCCCTGGATGGTGTAGCGAAAGTTTACAGTTGTGTCATAAATAGCCTGCTTATCAACGTTCGCAGCGCCTACCTTCTCCACCGCCGCCTTCAGCACCTGATACTGGAAGGCCTGCGCCACAACTTGGGAGACATATGCATAACCTAGGGAAACCTCAGTCTCTCCAGAGTGCTTTTGAACACCCGCCTTGGCCACGGCCGCCATGGTACAATCCTGGTAACTAAACCATGTCCACGACAGGGCATTGAATGACCCGTCCATGGCCTCCCATCCTGACGTCGGTATTATCAGGTTAGTCCAACAAGGCAACCCCTCACCAGCGAAGAAGGTGGCAGTACCTCCCGCAGCTCGAAACTGGGAAATAAAGCTGGAGTACCCTACGCCGCCAGCGAAAATGGGACATACATAATCACAGCTCTTCAGGGCACGTACCACGCCACTCCAGGTTACTGTTCCTGCCGGCTGAACGTAACTGCTAACCAGGTCGAATTTATCCGGGTGAGACTGAACGTACGCTTTCATGGCAGCAACTACAGGCAATTCGTAGGAGGTATCCCAGCTCACAATGCCGATTTTCGGCTTTGTTGGATAATTGATCCAGTGATCACTCAGCCATTGCAGCGCCATGTTATACTGGTCGGCTACAGTCATGCCCGACTGAAATACCCACGGGTTAGATTCTACGGATGTGTCTATGGTGTTGGTGAAGACGACAATCTTGTCTCTTGCTAGGAACTGGGCTATTGTGTCGGTCACCTGGGGCATATAGCTGTATATCACCACCACGCCCTTGCTTTTCAACCACTCATAGCCAGGTATGAAACGGGAGGCATCAAACCCAGTATCGTAGGAAATAAGCTTAAGCTTTACCCCGGGGATAGGGTTGGTCTTCTCCAAATACTCCCACGCATCTAGAATTGCCCATTGGTTGACAGTCATCGCAGGCGATGCTACCCCTGTCATGTCCGTCAGGTAGCCTACCTTGATGGTCACGATTTCCTTTTCTTCCTTGCCACAACCTAATGAACCTAACAAAGGCACAGCTAACAGAGCCAACACCAAGAGAGAAACTACAGCCTTTTTCCAGTGTTTCATGTCGTCCTCCTTACTCGATTGCATATAAAAAGCAGTGAACCGTTCTCAGTGTCCCATATTTTGCCGCCTCCTACGATTCTCGTTGATCGTCACGTGACACAGCCTACGGTTGTTCTCCCTCCCTGCCTGCGCGGGGATTAAGCCGGCAGATTGGAGACCCCGGCTTTACAGAAACCTGCCCAATGGCCCCATAGCACCGGCTACACGAGTCGCAGGGCACGATTTCGCCGGCGCGGCCTTCAACAACTTTCCTCGACCAGAAGGGGTCGGCTATGAGCTGCCGGCCGATAGCCACCAGATCAGCCTTCCCATCGCGGAGAATGGTTTCGGCCACCTCCGGAATATTTATCCTTCCCACGGCGATCACTGGTATCTTAACATGCCGCCTTACCGCCTCTGCCAGATGCGCATAGGTCCCTAAAGGTTCCTTAGGCGGTGGCGATGCCAATAGACTCGGTCCCACTGAAACATGAATAATGCTGACACCTGCTTTCTCTAGCTCCACAGCATAGGTCACAGCATCTTCAAGGGTAATCCCGCCAGGCTCGCCCTCCAGCGCTGGCAACCGATAGCTCAGGGGATAGCCACTGCCCACAGTCGCCCGGGCAGCAGCCATGCATTCTAGCCCTAGCCTCATGCGACCCGCCAGGTCACCGCCGTACCTATCCTGGCGGTGGTTGCCGAGGGGAGAGAACGCCTGGCACAGCAGCGAGAAATGGGTATGACAGGCATGATACTCGACAAAGTCAAAACCTGCTGCTTTAACTCGGGCTGTGGCTTGAGCCACCTGGTCTACAGTGGCCTTGATATCTTCGGCAGTGAAATCGTCAAAAGGCTTCTTCCCTTCCGGAAGAGCCTGGTCCGAACCGGCAGGGAGACCCTTCTTGACGCCCTTCACACGTCCATAGATTGATGACCGACCTTCCACAACATCTTGCAGAATGCTCCAAGGTGGGGGCATGGCTGAAATGAGCTGAAAGCCCACTTGGGCCCCGGCCTGGTGTACCGCCTCTGCCAAGCGAGGCAATGCCTCAAGGTAAGCATCCAGGCTGATGATCCGCCCAAAGCCTTCCTTCTTGGTTAGCGCATCCACATCAACAGCAGCCGTTGTGATGGTACCGACACCTCCCCGGGCACGTTCCACGTAGAAAGCCCGCGCCGCTGGCTGGTCGAGTTCCATCCCTAGCACCATAGCTGGCATGACAATCCGATTCTTAAGCTCCATAGCCCCGATACGGATCGAAGAAAACAGAATCTCCGGCTCAGTGAGCAGAGTGCTCCTGGCGATCTTGCCAATCTTGTCTTTCCGAGAAGGGAGATGGGTTGTCATTCGATTCATCTCAGCTCACAAATCAGCGACCCTTAACACGAGCTTGCCGCGCAGCAATTGGCCGGACTGGAGCATCTGGTGGGCTCGTGCCGCCTCTTCCAGTGGGAAGACCTGCACCGGAGGCATGCGCACCCCGCCCTTCTCGATGAGCTCGCCTATTTGCTTAAGTTGTGCCCGGGCGCCAACATCATTCATGTAATGGAGAACTTTGGTGAAGCCACGGGCCGCCGCAGCGGCCATGTCAGCTTCAATATCACCGTCATCCACAAGGGTAAGAATACTCACCAGTATACCGCCCGGTCGCAACAGATCAAGGGCGTTGGGCAGAGTCCTCAAACCCACCACATCGAACATGAGGTCTACACCTTGCGGCGCCCAGGCCCGAACTGCCTTGCCAATATCTTCGCTACGGGAATCGATCACCCGATCAGCGCCCAATCCCTTGACGTAGTCGATGTTTTCCGCAAAACATGTGCCGGCCACCCCAGCACCAGCCCATTTGGCGAACTGGACAGCAAAGTTGCCTACGCCTCCAGAAGCGCCGTGTATCAGCACTTTCTGCCCTGCCTTCAGGCCACCCTTGTCGAATAAGGCCTGCCAGGCAGCTAGCGCAGGCACGGGAATGGCCGCACCTTGGGCAAAGTCCAGGTTCTTCGGCAGCGGGCCAATGCGGTCTTCCGAGGCGATGACATACTCGGCATAGGCGCCCCACCTGCCCTGACCATGGTTGGAGCAGGTGATAACCCGCTCGCCCACCCTCACCTGAGTAACACCCGGCCCCACTTTGGCAACAATGCCCGAAGCGTCAAAACCAAGAATATAGGGGAAGTTCATAGTGAAGAAAACAGCGACCCGGCCTTCGCGGTCTTTCCAGTCGGCCGGGTTTACACCGGCACAGGCAACGCGGATAAGCACTTCACCAGGGCCAGGCTCCGGGGTGGGTACCTCCGCCATCTTGAGGACTTCGGGCCCACCCACTTTGTCGATGATCATAGCTCGCATCGATTTTTTCCTCCTCATTCCTTGACTGACGAACTCAGCCGACCATGAACCTCAATTTGCAAGCACAGCAGCCATGGAATAGACCGAACTGTTGTTTGCTTCCAGTCATTCCAGATTGGACTATCTCAGTTAGTCGTTGATTCTCTCCACGTAGATCTCGCAGGCGTCCCCGCCCTCTGAAAGGAATTTGTCTGCCGTTATCTTCAAGTGGGGGTTGGCTATCCTGGCCTGCCCCTCAAGGCACGCATTGGCTATTATTCGGCACGCCTTCGGGCATTCCCTGGCAACTGAATCCGCCACGCTGCAGGAGCGTATCTTGTAGAGCACCCGGTTCTTGTCCGGGGCATCCGCAATGATAGGTTTCACCTTCTGGATGAAGGCCGAATCATCAGAGGGGTTGCACACCCTAAGCACGAATTCGGCCGGGCTGGCCTTCCCCGGCTCTATGCCATAAGCCGAAAGCATGGCTGGAACGCTCATTTTATGCAATTCCCAATCCCTCAGTCCATTATATAGAGCCGCGAGGCCCTCGTCTCCGTACTTCTCTTCGACAATCTTCACTATCCTGGCCACCAGTCCCCATAGCCCCTGCTGGGAGATTTCGAGCTTCTGCTCGATAGGAAGATCCAATGGCTGGAACTCATATTGTGCCATGTTTTCTCCTTTGTAATACTTCTTATTGCATGGGGAAAATTCCGTCATACACCGAGGCGATGAAGTCCAGCCCGCCATCTATTTCGTACATTCTGCCGGTCACCCAGGAGGAGGCAGGAGAGACCAGATACAGCGCGAGCAGGCCTATATCCTCAACCGTTCCAAAACGCTTGAGAGGAGTGTTACCCAGAATCACGTCCTTGGCTGGCTCGAGAAACGGGGCGGCTCCCTCCGTCCAGACACCGCCCGGCTGGATAGCGTTCACCCGGATGTAAGGGGCCAACTCGAAAGCGAAGGTCCTGGTGATGGAGCTTACGCCGGCCTTGGCCGCACCGTAGCCGATCGAACCAGGAGCTGGCATGTCGCCTTGCCGGCTTGAGATGTTCACGATTGAACCCTGTTTTCTCTCCATCATCACTCTGGCCACAGCTTTGGTGCACAGAAAAACGCTGGTCAGGTTCTCTCGCAACTCCTCCTCCCAGGCACTCTCGCTGGTTTCCAAGGCAGGCGTAAATAGTCCAGAATGACCAGCATTGTTAACCAGAATATCGATGTGCCCGAACTCCGCCTTGGCCCTTTTCACCATGCTGTCAATTTGCTGGCTATTCTTCATATCGCAAGGTACCGCTAGCGCCTTCCGCCCCAGGGAGCGTATCTCTGCTGCTGTAGCCTCTATCTGGCCTACCGTTCGAGCTGTGCACACCAGGTCGGCCCCGGCCCGAGCGAAAGCCAGCGCAATTCCCTTGCCGATGCCCCTGCCTGCACCAGTGACGACGGCCACCTTGCCATCCAGGGCGAACTTTTCCAAACTCACCTTAGCTACCTCCAAGAAGCCTCAAATTCTTGGCTAATCGACCTCAGCTCAGCCTGACACCGGGGACTGTTTGTAAGGGACTATCAACTGGGCTGACCAACCGCCATCGACCGCCAAGTAGGCCCCATTGATGTACGTGGCATCATCTGACGCTAGAAAGAGGGCGGCTTTGGCGATCTCATCAGGCTCCCCCGGTCTTCCTTGGGGTATGAAATCCATCTGAAGCCCCGAGAACATCTCATCTGGCATCATTCCCGTCCTGGTCATACCTGGGCAGATACAGTTGATCCGGATGTTCTGTTTGGCATATTCTGCGGCGATTGTCTTACTCAATAGGATCATCCCTGCCTTAGCAGCGCAGTATGGAGACACAAGCGGTCCACCGCCCAGGCCCTGAACCGATGCGGTATTGAGGATGACGCCTCCGCCTTGCTTGATCATGATTGGGATAGCATACTTTGAACCGAGAAAGGCACTCTTCAGGTTAGTGTCGAGGACGGCGTCCCAGTCCTCCTCCGTGAGGTCCGCCGTGAAGGCCAGCGTCCTGGCACTTATGCCAGCATTGTTGTACAGGATGTCTATCCGCCCATAGGTATCCACAGTCTTCTTGATCATCTTCTCCACGTCGGCTGCTTTTGAGACATCAGCCTCGATGAAAATAGCCTCGCCCTTTGCCCTCTTGATCATGGCGACCGTCTCCTGCCCGCCCTTGGGAACATAATCGGCGACAGCCACTTTGGCTCCTTCCTTGGCGAACAAGAGGGCACTGGCCTGCCCGATTCCAGATCCAGCACCAGTAATCAAAGCTACCTTCCCATCTAGCTTACCCATTTCTATCACCTCTCTTAGAAACTTCGGTGTTCATTAGAAGACCTCTTTTCTTGTCTTGGGAGCCCGCTGTCCTCATGCCGTTTTGATCTTGCGGGGCTGCCTTCAGCATACACTTTCGGGCAGCGAAGTAAATACCTCCACTATGGTAGTTTGCAGAGGATGAGGTAGGTATTTCCGCGTACCGTAGTTAAGGTAGTAAGATGAAGTGCCTCCGGTGTCCCACACAATGAAGGTCACTTGCTGGTCATTTCTCCCTCTGCCACAGAGGGTAACCACGCCTGCAAAATCGAGGTTTTGCATGGTGTCACGCCTAACTTACTGCTGCCAATGCCTTTCTTGCTTTCCCTTTGGCCCTAGATCGGTTTGACAACACTGCGAGGATATGCCACACTAGTTGTGCTCCAGGTAATCGGAGCAGTGGCGAAAGACGACTGAAACAGCGACTGAGTAAGTCACCCGAAAAGTGAGTAGGCTACCCAAAGGTAGCTAGGTAAACTGAGTAGGACCCAACAAAAAGGAAGCTGTCAAGTCGGAGATCCGGGGTGCGAAGGTTACCTGGGGCATTTATTTTTTGTGGCTTCCTGCCCGGTCTTCTGATTCGGGCTTTTCGAGTTCAAGAACACCGACGAAAGGAAGATTCCGATACTCCTCTTCGTAGTCTAGTCCATAGCCAACCACGAATTCATCTTCTACTTCGAAACCCACATACTCAAGAGGAACATCGGCTATGCGGCGCACTCGCTTATCTAATAGCGTGCATACGGCCAGACTAGCTGCCCTTCTCGGCCGCAGGTGGTTCAAGATCGAATTCAGTGTCATGCCGGTGTCCACGATGCCTTCCACCACGATGACGTGTCTGCCAGCGATGTTCAGTTCCATATCTTTTGTAAACTTGAACATAGAGTGATCGCTAGCGCTATAGTAGGACATCGTTATGAAGTCCACGTCAAGGGGAATGGTTATATACCGTATCAAGTCAGCCATGAAACAGATGAAGCCTCGCTGCACTCCCACCAGGATTGGACGCCGCCCGGCATAATCCTTGGAAATCCTCCCAGCTAATGCCCTCACCCTCTCCTCAATTTCAGCCGGGGAATAGAGCACCCGTCTGATACCACGAGCTCGAGTATGCGCCAGTGGGCCACAACCATATCTTGCCAGCAGACGGTCATACTCATTCTTGTGAAGTAACATTATCTTGACTTCAGGGTATAGCTGGCGGAGATGGCGTAACTTGCGGTTCTTCTTTGTGACTGAACTCTGCTTAAGGGTTGTAAGCTCAATATAAAGATCAAGGCCGGGAAGATAGAAGTCGGGAGTGAACATCTCAGTGATCCTGTCGGCTTCCCATCTCAAAGGAAAAGACCGAGGCTCGTAGATCCACTCTACGTCATAGAAGTCCAGTATTCGAGCGAACTCCTCCTCACTGGGGTGCGCGAAGGTCACGGAACGTGCCTTCCGTAACGCCGCTCCCTCGACTGGCGTCTGGCTTCTTCCTGGCTCAGCCTCCTCTTTCTCTTCACGTAGTAGACTGCTGCCAAGAGCTACGGCAGCCAAGTTCGCCATAGTGGTCACGAAGCTGATGTCCTGATTGGTGAACTCACGGGGCTCTCTGGTGTAGACCCTGATGCTGCCTGCGGCCAAACCGCTGGACATTATCGGGATGCCCAACATGGAGACGATTCCAGCTTTGGCTGCCATTTCGGGATACTGCACACGGCTGTCTCTACCAACGTCCCCTATGACCGCTGGCTGTCCGGTAAGGACTTCGGATAAGCTTTTGTCAGCATCCAGCACGCCCTTACGCAAATAGAACTGAGGCAGCCCCCACGACGAGCTATGAGCCAGCTTCTTTCGGCTGGAATCCAGCAATACAAGTGAAACACCAGCTTCCATGGCCCTGGCTATGTTTCGGACGATAGTGTGCAGCACCTGTTTCAAGCTGGCATCGGAATTCAGCGCTGTCACCGCCCGCCGCGCAGCTTTATAGTAAGCTTGTTCTTTCCCTATCGCCAATACAATCTCCTGATTGATCGTACCATGCTCTTCTGCTCCCCAAGTTTTAATACTACCATTGCGGTCAAGGCACCAGCATGTTTTCGGACTTTGCTCTGTGCTTCCTCCGATAGGCCGAGCAAGGCCGTATGGGTATCAGACGATAGGCGCCTTTCTTGGGCACGCAAACTGCTTTTTCTACAACTCAACCTGCCCCCGAGCCACCTCAATGCTAGAACCAAAGCTACATGATCTAATATATCAGGTCGGAGCTTTTCAGTGAATCTTCTTATCGGTCATTGCTAGCCCACTGACCAGTAATTCCTCAGCGAGAGGCTCAATAGCATGCTCGAGCAAACGTCCATAGCTACCATTATCAGATAGTGCCCTCTTGGCTCCAGGTTCCAACACATACTTCAGTGGACTTCAAGAGTAATCCGTTTGCACCGAAGCTCAGTTTACTGTGCTACAATATCCCAGAAGGATTGGGGTTCCTAAACCCATGGCTGGGATACCTCGGAAGAGACCGATATGCTCCCACTGCGGCAGGTGCTGCAAGAAGGAAGGGTCCGGATTCACCATGACGCCTAGTGACTACAGGAGATGGAAGCGTCAAGGGCGACACGATATCCTCCGTTATGTCTCGCAATATGCGAGGTATGCCGATCATGGTGACGTATGGGTAGACTGGATAGACCCTGAAACTGGAGACATTCTGCGCCATTGCCCATTTCTGCACAAGGTTCATCAAGGGAAATATACTTGCGTCATTCATGATACCAAGCCGACAATTTGCAGAAGGTTCTGGTGCGAATGGGCGTATGGGGTCGGCAAGAAGGGAGTGCCTTTCAGACATATGACTGGGCGGATTGGGAAGGCCAAGCGCAGTTAGGATAGGCCAAGGCGATTCCGGCACAACTCCCGATCCCAGCTATGTGGCACTGCACTCCTGGCAACACCATCTCTGATACCTTCTCGGCTCGCCTTCGATCGCTTGGCCAGGCTCACCTGGATCCACCTCTTCATGTCTTCTATCGCTCATTGACGCGAGGAATGCCCTGCTTAACCCGTGTCATTGACTCCAGCTCGTCGTGAGCCTCTTCATACACCCGCATGCTCATCAGTCAAATCAGTCGCCAGCGATCTTTTCCACCTCTACTAAAGCAGTATTGTAGGCGAAGGCTCCTCCGGGTGAAGGTTCATCCTTCGTTAAGACATTGGCACATCCTCCCCTGTCTACCCCACCGCTATCGGGATCATACCACGCGCCTTGTGGGACATCGACTACTCCAGGCATGATCCTTTCGGTTACCCTAGCCGGAATGATAATCTCACCTCTGCCATTGAAGACTCTGACCATCTCGCCGTCCCGGATATTTCTGCTGTGGGCATCTTCGGGGTTGATCCAGACAGCTTGTTTCTGAAGCTCCATCAGCCATGGCACAGTCTCAAACTGAGCGTTTGTGCGTCTCTTGAAATGAGTGCTGATGAGTTGTAGCGGATATTTCTCGAAGAGAGGATCACTTCGACTTTCCCAGGTTTCAACATACTTTGGGATCGGCGGCGACAGCGGGTCACCGATATCGGCAATTCGCTGCGAGTAGATCTCGATCTTCCCGGATGGAGTGGGAAATGGGTTGTTGGCCGGGTCCTCTATTTGGCTCTTGAAAGCCACATGCGGTTCTGGAAGATTCAACCAGTGGATTGCCTCCTGCGTCCACACGTCATAGTCAGGGATAGAATTTAGCTCGGCCCTGTATCTGAGCAACTCTTCCTCGCTCTTGTCTAGGAAGCCAGTGAGGCCCATCTTTTCCGCAAGTTTGGCAGTAATTTGCAGAGGTGACTTCGATTCACCCAGCGGTTCGATCACCTTATTCTGCTTGCCTATGAACGCCAACCCCTGACCGTAGGCCATATCCTCCCTCTCCATGAACGTATTTACCGGCAGCACGATATCGGCGTACTTCGCTGTTGCTGTCATTACTTGCTCTTCGACAACGATGAACTCCAATGATTCTGACCGCAAGGCCTTGGCGATCTTCTTGGCATTGGGAAACGAGTTGAGGTAATTAGCCTTTTTCACATAGAGCAGCTTGTAGTCGGTGAAATACCCTCCATCTTGCCCAGTGAGAATGGCATCAGCAATCTTGGCTACATGCACTCTGGGTTTTCTTCCCAGAGCGAATTCGATCATCACCCCTTCCGGCCGACCGGGAATGTCCCGCTCAACGGGATTTGGCATGAAGTCCCACAATTCGAGACTGGATAACACAGGAGGCAAGAGATACGGGAATCCTGAGACTGGCCCGCCCTGAAACATCGCTGCCGCGTTCCCACCGTGGATGCCGACGTTACCAGTCATGGCCGCAAGCGTAATGGCGGCGCGGTGGTATTGCTCCCCGTAGGCCGTGCGACCGGGGGCATTACTGGCTAGAAGTGCTGCCGGCTTAAGTGTGGCGTATTCCCGAGCCAGACTTCCGATAGTGGCTGATGGCACACCGGTGATCTCTTCCGCCCACGCTGGTGTCTTGGGCACCCCGTCTTCCACACCCACCACATAGTCTCTATACCGGCCAAAACCAACAGTGTATGTCTCCAGAAACTTCTCGTTGTGGAGGTTTTCCTTGATCATCACGTATGCCATTGCCATCATCATTGCGGCATCAGTGCCAGGCCTGATCGGTATCCATTCATCTGCCAGAGTAGCTGCTGTGTCTGTTAACCTTGGATCGACCGCCACGATTCTGGCTCCTGATTCTCTAGCCCGGGCCAGGTACCAACAGGTGTTGGTACCGCAGATCGTGTCTGCTGGATTAGTACCCCACAGAATAATGAGCCTGGAGTTAAGGAAATCATCCGAGGTGTTTTGGGTATCGAGAGTCCCATAGGTGAATACAGCAGAATAAATGGCCGCGTTGAAGGATGCCGCGCCCCAGTACATGGTGAAGCCACCCGCCATGTTCAGTAGCCTCTCCAATGCCCCCCAACCAGTCAAGGAAGCAGTGTCACCGGGCATTTGTACCATAAGGATAGATGCTGGGCCATGGGTGTCCCTGACTCTTTTTAGCTCGCCGGCTACTGTGTCCAAAGCTTCATCCCATGAGATCTGTTCAAACCTACCTTCTCCTCTGGCACCCACCCTCTTCAGCGGGTGCAAAATCCGACCCGGATCATATATCCTCTGTCGATAGGCCCGCCCTCTCAGACAGCCCCTCAACTGGGGCTCTTCCCCATCGTCGGTCTCTATTCTGGTGATAACACCATCCTTCACGTGAACCCTCAGTAAACACACTCCCCCGCAATGGCTGGAACAGGTGGTTTGTACTACCTGTTCCCTCTCAAACCGCGTGTCGTTCCTGCTGTCGGTCATGCTCTAGTCTCCTTTAATCGCTGAGGTTCTGGGCTTGATGTCCTCTTGACCGCTATTCCATCATCCTTCATCCTTTGTTATCCACCAGCGCGGCTATTTCAGCAGAGGACATCCCATTGGTGCTTCGTTTGACCCATGCCCTATGCTCACTCCGCCCGATGCCCCTAGCAGACGGCAGTTGCAACAAGACTGGGGCCATATTGCACCTCTGCCAAACGGAGTCAGCCCGAGCGTCTTAAGTCATTGACGATTAAACGCCCCATTCCAGAAAGTGGGATATACCTATACGGCATAGCTCGTTGGTAACCTCGTAGATTTGGGTAACCTTGGCGTCACGGTAGAGTTTTTCGACCAGGCATTCCTTCGTATAACCAATGCCCCCAAAGACCTGGACAGCCTCGTCGGTCACCTTGACGGCGGTATCGGAGCACATCACCTTGGTTCCCCATGTCAGCTTAAGGTCGGACGCCGGGTTGGTGTCAGAGTAATGGGCAGCCTTCCAAGCTAGAGCTCGTGCGGCCTCAATCTGGATGAACATGTCAGCCAGCTTAGCGCCCACCAATTGGAACTGAATAGCGGGCCGACCGAGTATCATGCGTCTCTTAGCGTAGTCGAGGGCTTCCTCGTAAGCAGAGCGCGCTAGCCCGATGCACAACCCCCCTATAGTACACCACGGATCCAGCGTTGTCAGTCTGCTAGCCGACACGGCGCGATCGCTTGTTCCGATTTTCCCTCCTACGAGGTGGCTCTGGGGCACTCTGAGGTCATCAAGGAAGAGTTCAGCATTATAGGAGAGCCGCTGGCCCATCTTGTCCGCTGACTTGCCAACAGTGAGTCCCGGAGTATCCGGCCAGACCAGAAAGTCGCCGCTGCTGTCAACACCAGTCTTGGTCATGTCAGCTCGGGCTTCGATCACGTACCACTTGGTGAGGGGTGTGCCACCGTTGGTGCAGAAAGTCTTGCTGCCATTGAGAATCCATTCGTCGCCTTTAAGCCGTGCCGTAGTCTCGAAGGCGTAAGTTAAGGGATCATCGATCGGCCAGCCTGGTCCCACGTTGGGCTCGGTGGTAGCCACAGCAACAAGGCCGCCCTCTCCCTCCGTTACCGCCCGAAGCCAGATCTCCCGTTGCTCTTCTGTAGCTGCATTTGTCATAAAGGCCAGAGTCGTAACATGACCCTCCAGACTTACGCAAAATCCGGCATCAGCAGCAGCCAGTTCCTCCCACATAATCACGTGGGTGAGGCAGTCCAACCCCAGACCGCCGTATTTGACGGGGATGCACGTCTTATGGAAGCCCAGGGCAAAACTTTTCTTGAAAAGGTCTACCGGAAAAGCCTCTTTCGGATCCGCGATCTTCTCCATGGCCATAGCGACGGGCTTGATCTCTTTTTGGGCGAAGTCACGGGCCATCTTCTGCATCGCCACCTGCTCCTCAGTGAGTGTGAAGTCTATCATTTCATACCCCCTTTCTTTCTGCTTCGGTTTAGTTTGGCGCCTGCACCGTTATTCACTTGCGCTTAAGACCCATGCAATCGTCCATGACTTCATTGCCATAGATAAGACGCGCCAGGTCTTCAAAGTCCTCATTTAACTTGACTCCCATGCCGCCATCTACGCCGAATACCTGTCCGGTCAGCCAGCGGCTCAGGTCACTTGCCAGAAAGACCACAGCATCTCCGATATCCTCGGGCCTTCCTGGTCTACCAAGAGGCGTGTCCAGAATGCAGCGCTGCTTCAGTGCGTCTGAGAAACCCAGTTCGGTCCCAGGAGTTGGCACATAACCTGGCCGGATACAGTTGACTCGGATCTGGAAAGGAGCTAACTCCAGAGCAGCACACTGGGTCAACATCTCCACGGCAGCCTTGGTTGTGCTGTAGGTGGTCAGCCACTTCGCAACCATGAAGCCCGCAACGGATGAGATGGTGATAATACTGCCGCCACGCTCCCTCATGGCGAGTCCCGCGTGTTTGATGACAAAGGCATTAGCCACGATGTTTATCCGGCATGCGAAGTTCCAGTCATCGTCAGTGAGCCGTAGTATCGGGCCTGGCGAAGCACTACCGGCATTGGACACAGCGATATCCAAACGGCCACTATCGTCCGCAGCCGCCGCTACAGCAGCTGCGACATCTGTCTCAACCATAACGTCACACTCTCTAGAATCGATGCGCGCCCCAGGAACCTCAGCACGGAGCATCTGTGTCGCCTCTTCGAGCTTCGAGACGGTGCGTGCTACGATAGTAACTCGTGCTCCATGTTCTAGAAGCCTCTTTGCACACCCAAAGCCGATTCCTTGACTACCGCCCGTGACCAGCGCTGTGCGACCTTCAAGCAAACGCGTCATAAATCACCTCCATCCCTATTTGGCACTGATTCAAGGCACGCCAAGAGGAAACGCAAGTCCTGCAACCTCTGAGGCAGCCATATCCTTTGCAAGCCTAAGGCCGCTCGATGAGAGTCTGCCAATTGGCAACCCTTACTAGGTCTCTCTCTGCAGCGCGCCATTCATATACCCCCACAGCACGAACGAGGTACCGCTGAGTCTCGGTGAGACTCCACTGCGGGCGGCCTTCCCATATAGTGCCCTCTGTCTTGTACTTCACCGCTGCATTGTAGATGGCCTGACCATCAATATTTTCAGCTCCCACCTCCGCAACCGCATCACGCAAGATCTCCAGGATAACATACGAAGCCTGCATTCCACCCTGATAGGTATTGCCAGAGGTCATGATTTCTGCCGCCTGTCCAGCGCGGTACCTCTGAAGAAACTGTTTGGCTTGATTAATCACTGGAGAAGTTTGAGTCCACCATCCAGCAGGAGCTGTGCTAAGATATCCATCGACGGCGTTCCAGCCAACCATGTCCGTCACAAAACGCACGAAGGGAGCTACGCCAGACCCACCGATGTACGTTGCATGATATCCACTGTCTTCAAACTTCTTGATAAAGTAGGAGCCTCCCGGCTGCATTGTCGCTATGAAGTCGCACTCCTTCAGCCGGGCTACCTCACTAGCACTCCAGACCAGCGAGCCTTGGGGAATTGAAATGCTGGCGACCAACTCAAATCTACCCGGGTTTGCCTGTACATACGCCCGCATTGCCTTGTCCTCCTCTTCGGTAGTGGGCTCACCTGTCCAAGCCGCCCGGCCAAGCTTGGGAATTCCTTCGGCATCATAGTCCCATTGTTCGCTGATCCATTTCAACAAGGTCATCAGATCAGGGCCAGAAGGGAGACTGGGAGAGAATATCCATCTGGGATTCTCTAACATGCTCATGGTGACGGCATGGGCAAACAAAGGGACTTTATCTCTCTCTGCAAAGGGCTTCAGGGTCTCGGTGACATGAGTATAAACGGTGACTACGGCCTTTGCCCCCCGCTCTCTACACCAATCATAGCCCGGTATGGCCCTGGCTGGATCCGCCCTATCATCGTAAGTCACTAGCTTCATCTTCACCCCAGGGATAAGCCCTTCATCATTGAAGTACCTGATCACATCCACCAAAGCGAGGTGAAGATTACGAAGCGCGGGCGATCCAGGCCCCGTAAGGTCAATGATTTCGCCTATGGTAATAGTCACCCTCCCCTCGCTCCCACCACAGCCTGGCAGAAGCATGGCTGCCAGGATTAAGGCCAGCAAAACCGTCACTGCTCTTTTTGTGGGACGTACCATATTCAACCTCCTTTCTGCCTTTCAATGT
>Ga0194113_10000591_pt1 | contig 48043 bp, 29 predicted proteins | sample TA2MahC200mmetaG_FD_146193 | JGI IMG/M metagenome (GOLD analysis project Ga0194113, IMG submission 146193) | Freshwater microbial communities from Lake Tanganyika, Tanzania - TA2015017 Mahale Deep Cast 200m | ecosystem: Environmental > Aquatic > Freshwater > Lake | place: Tanzania: Lake... | reverse complement strand
TGAAACTTCTTTTAGATACTCACATCTTTCTCTGGTTCCTTAGTGGGGATAAGCGCTTGCCAGCAGCCATGCGAGATAGCATTCGTGATTTTGATAACGAAGTCTATTTGAGTGTTGTATCGCTATGGGAAGCGATTATTAAATACCAGCTTGGCAAATTGCCGTTACCTAAACCGCCAGAGAACTATTTACCGATACAGCGTAAATTACACCAGATTTCCAGCTTGTCTTTAGATGAAGTTAGCGTGTCTCAACTTGCCAATTTTCCACCAATTCACCGTGACCCATTTGACCGTATGTTAATTTGTCAAGCTATAAAGTATGGCTTGACAATTGTAACTGTTGATAATGTAATTTGTAATTACCCTGTCCCGGTTCTAAATCACACCTAACACTGGTTGCATGCCGGGGCGATTATGCAGAGGAAATCATGAGACAATCAGGCATGTTGTGGTATCACTAAATGCGTGAGAATTATGAGCATAAACAACCCTCCTGCCCCCCTTTGGTAAGGGGGATGGTGTAGTGGGTCGCTGGGAAATCCAGTCACCATTAGGATTCTCAAATATTTAGTGATAGCACAACATGCCCATGAACTCTAAAATGGAAACTATTCTTTCTTTTCTTAAATCCAAACTCAGTATCAAAGAATTTGACCGCAACCAGTTTATCATATTTCTCTTGCTATTGGCGCTGCTGTGCGTTTTCATTTTGTACCCTATTTTACGAGTGCTGTATGTCGCATTTACCCAGGGAAATTCCCCAACACTGGCTCATTTTCTGAACTTTTTTGAACGAACTCTGTTCAGAGAATCACTGTGGAACAGTCTCTTTGCTGGTCTAATGGCCGTGATTTTCGGGAGTTTAATCAGCCTGCCTTTGGCATTCTTCACGGTAAAGTATGACTTCAAGGGTAAAGTCTTGATTAGAACCCTGGGTATTCTCCCTTTGGTGATGCCGCCAGTTGTGGGGGCGATTGCGATGCAGTTGGTACTGGGCCGTAGTGGGGTTGTCAATTTGCTGTTACTACGTTGGTTCAAAACCACTATTCCGTTCATGGAAGGATTAACCGGCGTCATTATCGTCCAAACGCTTCATTATTTTCCTTTTATTCTGCTCAACGCTTCAGCGTCTTTAGCGAATGTAGACCCCTCTTTAGAAGAAATGGCGCAAAATATGGGGGCGCATGGATTGCGCCTGTTCCGAAAGATTACCCTCCCCTTAATGATGCCCGGCTACATCGCCGGCGCATTACTTGTTTTCATTAAAACCGTGGATGACCTGGGCACCCCTCTAATGCTCAATTACACCAACATGCTCGCGCCTCAAGCCTATCTGCGGATTACCAACATCGGGGTTGAGGATAAAGCGGGGTATGTTATCGCTGTCATTCTGGTGATGTTGTCCCTGATTTCTCTCTGGATTGCCATGAAATATCTGAGTCTGTCCGAATACGCGACTATTCAGCGGGCAACAACCGGAGCCAGCATCGCGAAAAGAATCACTGGTTGGAAATTGGCGATAGTCCTGGGTTTTTGTATCTCCATCTTAACCAGCAGTTTAATTCCCCATATCGTGATTGTTCTGTTGTCCTTCGCCAAATTCTGGAGTTTCACACTATTGCCGACACAATGGACTCTGGCACATTATGCAGAGATATTCTTACAGACGCCTCATTTTGTGAAAAACACCCTGATTTACTGTCTGTTAGCGGCAGGGATTGATGTAGTTTTGGGCGCACTAATTGCTTTTCTGTTGATTCGGGGACGAATTATCGGCAAAGCACTTTTGGACGCGATTGCGACTCTGCCGCTGGCGATTCCGGGCGTAACATTGGCAATCGGTTACTTGCGGGTATTTCACTCACACGCAATTCCCCTCTTAGGAGTACCTTTAACTTCCACCTGGTTTATCTTAGTTATCGCTTACTCTGTCCGCAGATTACCCTACACCTTGCGTTCTTGCTACGCCGCGATGCAGCAGATTCACGAATCCCTCGAAGAAGCCGCGATGAATTTAGGAGCAAATCGCCGCAGAACTTTTTTCAAAATTACGTTTCCACTAATGACCGGAGGCTTAGTCGCCGGAGGCGTAATTTCTTTTATCACCTCTGCGGTGGAATTGAGTTCAACCATGATGTTAGTGCCGAGAAATGAATACGGCCCGCTCTCTTACGGCATCTATGTCTACATGCAAAGCGCCGTCGGACGGGGACCAGGAGCCTGTTTGGGAGTTGTAGCGATTGTTGTGGTTGCCATCGGCACATATCTGGTGAATAAAGTTTTTAGTGATAAATCAGGAAGCGCATTTAAGATGTGATAGATACTGGATATGCCTGAAAATCTTCTGCGACGGTTGAAGGAAGCTTAAGGACATGACAGAATCACAGAGCTGAAACCCTCTCTGGAAATTCCTTGACAACTCCTATTCCTAATGATATAGTTTAAAAACAAAATCTTACGAAAAGAGAACAGAGAGATTACTTAGAATCAGAAACCGAGTTTTTTCGGAAAAACTCGGTTTCTACATCAAAGAGGATGAGACATGAAGCATAATAGCGCCATAAAAAGAGATGATGTAATCTTTAGACCGTTCCTTAGTCATATCAGTGGGAAAATAAATTTATGGGTCAATGGACTCGGCAGCGCTTACTTATTAGTGTATTCTACAATAGTTTCCATATTTAAGCCCCCTTTTGAACATTCACTCATCCTGAAGCAACTCCATATTGTTGGAGTTCGTTCCTTCCGGGTGGTGTTAGTCACAGGAACTGTTACCGGGATGGTTATAGCTTTGCAAGGCTTTTACCAGCTCGCCGAGACATCTACGGAAGGCATGATTGGGGCGATCGTTTCAGTTTCCGTCGTCAAAGAACTCGGTCCCATTATTACAGCGTTCGTGCTTTCAGGCAGAATTGGTGCCTCTATCACCGCGGAACTCGGCGCGATGAAGGTTTCGGAACAGATAGATGCCATGATAGCGATGGGGGTTAGCCCCATAAAGTACCTGGTTGTACCTCGCTTTATCGGTTGTCTGATAATGTTGCCGGTGTTGACCATCTTCGCGGATGTCTGGGGATTTTTCGGTGGTTTTTTGATTTCTGTATTTATGTTATCAATGAACGCAAGGTTCTTTTTAAATCAATTTCGCACCGGCCTTATGATAAACGATGTTATCATCGGCTCAATCAAATCTGGAATTTTCGGCATGATAATCGCCATTGTCGGTTGCTACAAAGGTTTTTCGGTCAAGCAAACAGCCGGCGCTGAAGGCGTAGGAAGCGCTACAACAGGCTCAACGGTAATGTCATTGCTGTTCATTTTAATGACGAATTTCTTTCTTGACCATCTGCTGTATACGGTTTTGGGGCTTTAAGGTAAGATGGCAAGGGGGCAAAACGGCAATTGGCCTTTAGCCATCTTGCCCTTTTGCCCCTCGTAAGGACAAAGTCAAAATGAGATATCACAATACTGCTGAAAAAAAAATAACCTTTTTTCTCTGGGGATTTATAGAAACTTTAGGACGGAATGCGCTTGCTTTCACTCGCCTTTTAAACCTTAGATTTCAACGTATGGTTAGCAATTTGGGCAATGCGACGCTTTTTGTTTCCTCTACTATTTCGTCTATCTTCAAGCGTCCTTTAGGATTTGAACTTTTGTTGAAACAATTTGAAGTGGTAGGGGTGCGTTCCTTCCCCATTGTGCTTATTACAGGAGCTTTCACAGGAATGGTCTTTGTACTGCAATCGTATTATCAACTGAAACGCTTTTCCCTGGAAGGAATGATGGGAAGTACTGTTTGTCTTAACGCCGTCAAGGAACTTGGGCCGGTCTTGGTTGCGTTTGTGCTGTCAGGTAGAATTGGCGCTGCTATCACCGCTGAGTTAAGCACTATGAAAGTTACTGAGCAGGTGGATGCTATGCAGAGCATGGGGGTCAATCCGGTGAAATATTTAGTGGCGCCGCGTTTTTTAGCCTGTTTCATCATGTTGCCTACATTGACTATCTTCTCAGACTTTATGGGGATTGGCGGCGGATATGTGGCAGCGGTATATCTCTTTGGTATAAATGGGAATTTTTTTATTCAACAAGCGCGCCTCTTTCTTTTTATCAGCGATATTTTTGTCGGTCTGTTAAAAGCTGCTACTTTCGGCATGATAATCGCGATAGTCGGTTGTTATAAAGGCTTTTCGGTCAATACTACGGCAGGCGCAGAAGGTGTAGGGGATGTGACAACGGGTTCTGCTGTGATATCGATAATACTAATCCTGGTCATGAATTTTCTCCTTGACCACTTGCTGTATGCGGTTTTAGGGCTTTAGAATGACGTTTGCCTTGTACTAGTCCACTGAGGATTTGAGCCTCATTATCATCTGGATGAGGCCAACGCAAACATCAATGAAAAAACCCGTTTTCTCGGAGAAAACGGGTTTCTAGCATTAATGCCCCCGACTGGACTCGAACCAGCATGCTTCAAGAAGCACAGGCCCTCAACCTGCTGTGTATACCAATTCCACCACAGGGGCATCTAAATTATAAACGGTTATTATTATACAATGAAAACTCGTTTTTGTCAAGGATTTTTTCCAAACTTTTTCTTTTCCTAAAAGAAAAAGTTTGAACAAAAAGAAAAGAAGAGGAAATTCGATCAAAAGAAACCATAAGCCGAAGGCGTTAGTGAGCGAAGCGACCACTGAGGAATTTCTATTCTAATACTTGACAACTTATATAGAAGTTGATAAAAATTTATATGTCCAAAATTTCTAAGGTCATAGCATTTACACTAACAGCACTTGTTGCCATTGAGTTCTTTCATAGATATTCTCTGGCAAATCCACGCTATCATTGGAAAACTTTTACGAGGCTTGATGGTTTAGCTGGGAATAACGTCCGCGCCATTTTGCAATATAGTAACGGCGATATCTGGTTCGCCACCAGCGCTGGCGTCAGCCGCTTCAATGAGCTGTGGCAGAGATACACGAAAGCGGAGGGGTTGGCAGATAATGATGTAATTGGGATGGTTGAGGCGAATGATGGCAGTCTCTGGTTTGCGACGCGAAATGGGATTAGCGTTGCTTTTATAAATCCTGAACTACCTTTCGAGCAACCTATTTTTAAATCGTTCAGCCAAAACGATGGTTTAATAGATAATCAAATCTTAGCCATCACAAAGGATACTGAAGGAAATATATGGGTGGGGACACCTTCGGGTGTCAGTAAATTTAACAAGGAGGGGCAAGAGGGCAAGGGTGAATATTGGGAGAATCATCAAGAAGCCATTTTCCCCCCTGTGGACGGGGGGGTTGGGGGGGGGTTGCTTTCTCGCGGTGTAACCGCTATTTGCGCGGCATCAGGAGGTTTTGTGCCGTCGGGAAGTCAGCAAATGTGGTTTGGAATTCGGTCTTCAGCGACCGAATTTAGTGCTGTCAGTCGATTTGATGGGATAAATTGGGTTGTATTTACTACTGCTGATGGCATACCTAATGGAAATATTAACTCCATCGTAGAGGATAGCATCGGAAATATCTGGATTGCGACGTCTAATGGCGCCGCGAGATTTGATGGTAATAAATGGGATACATTCACGGTTGCCGACGGTTTAACCGGAAATAATGTTCAAACAATAATGGTAGATAAACAATGGAGACTATGGTTTGGAACAAACGGTGGCGTCAACGTTATTGATATGGCGTGGAGTGTCTTAGAACGACCATTTGAAAATTCATGGCAGATAACCACAAAAGATGGCATCGTCAGTGATAACATCCAGGCGATTTTAGCAGATGGAAATGGCAGGCTGTGGTTGGGAACCAGCAGCCGAGGCGTAAATTTTTCCGATAGGTCATGGCAGATATTCACCACTGAATCAGGTTTGGCAGATAATTCTATCACCGCAATTACTGAAGATAAAATTGGAAATCTTTGGGTGGGTACATTAAATGGATTATGCCGGAATTCAGAATTCGGAATTCGGAATTCGGAATTTGGGATTTCCAATTCCGAAGGATGGGAGATATTTACCATCGCAGATGGGTTGCCGGGTAATGAAATCCGTTCACTTACAGTTGATAAATCGGGAAACGTATGGGTCGGAACTGACAAGGGTATCGGTGTATTTAATGGTATTGGTTTCCGTCAATACACCCAGAGTGATGGTTTGAGTAGCAACAGCGTACATACACTCGCCACAGATTCAGCGGGGAATATCTGGGCTGGGACCGGTGTGTTTATCGGCGAACCAGACCCATTTGAGCGCTTCGTTGGGCTTAATAAATTTGATGGTACAAATTGGTTTCGTATTCCTGCCCTTGAGGCAATTGCTTCAACACTGTTTGAGGACAGTGGTGGTAATATTTGGATTGGCACATTTCGCGATGGCATTAGAGTCTTGAATAATGATGTTGTTCAAAAGTTTACGATAACTGAAGGGTTAGCTTCTAATACTGTATCTTCCATTATAGAAGATAGCGCTGGACGAATATGGGTAGGCACAGCAAACGGCATTAGCATTTTATCGAACGATGACCAGCCGAAAGGCGAAGGTACTTCCGACTTCCGACTTCCGACTTCCGACTTCCGAATATGGATGACTCTCACCACAGATGATGGCTTGATAGATAATCGAGTTCAATCCCTTTTTCGTAGCAGTACAGGAGAAATTTGGATTGGAACAGCCTCCGGCGTCAGCGTCGTATCTGAAGATACTACCTCACTTATCACTCATCACTCATCACTCATCACTGTAACTGATGGTTTGGCGAGCAATGACATTGGGACAATCTTGGAAAGCAGTGATGGCAGCTTATGGTTAGGCTCAAATGATGGCAACGGTTTAACCAGATACGTCAGAGAAAAAATCGCACCGCGAACACGGATTACCAGCGGGCCTAGAGGAATTGTTGGTGAACGTAGTGTTACATTCGAATATGAAGGCGGTGACGCCAGCACACCGAAAGATGAATTGTCTTATTCATATCGGATTGATTTAGATAATTGGTCGCCCTTTACAAAAAGAACTATCGTTACATTCTCCAATCTTGATGATAAAAAAGAACATGAGTTTGTCGTTAGAGCGCGAGATAAATATGGAAACACAGACCTAGCTGGCGCTAATGCAAGATTTTATGTCGATGCCGAACCTCCCTTTGTAAAAATTACCGACCCAACCGACAATCAAGTGATAGGCAGGATATACGATATCATCGGAACCGCGACAGATGGGGATTTTAAAGAATATAAAATTCAAGGTTCAAACTTCGTTGAGAAGTCTTCAAAACCAATAGAAGATGGTATTCTCGCTCACTGGGACACTAAAAATTTAGCAGATGGAAATTATACAATTCTACTTACTGCCTGGGATACTAAAAATGGAGAATACGATAATGAACACACAAACTCTGATAGAGTGCGGGTAATAGTGGATAACACTAAACCCAAAGTCGAGATAATAAGCCCCAAAACGGGAGAACCCCGCGCTGGTAGAATCGAAATTGTCGCTCTCTTAGAGGATATTCATCTTTATAGTTATACACTGAAATATAAACAGGCGCGGGGAAACATTGAGGAGGAGAGACAAATTCATTTTGAGACTTCCGAAGTCTTCAAGACTTCGGAAGTCTTAGAATTAAAATATACATGGGATTCATCAAATGTTTATGGAAAAGCAACCTTGATATTGGAAGCACAGGATAAAGCCGGAAATGTAGGAGTTGCAGAGATTACTCTGGATTTAGAAAATGACACAGCTAATCCAATTACGCAAATTACCCAGCCGACAATAGGCCAGGTTATTAGCAAAGATATTGACATCATTGGCACTGCTGATGATAGCACTTTGGTCGAGTTTACCCTCGAATATTCCTCTGTACCCCCCTCTTTGGGGGGGGTTGGGGGGGGTGAAGTCAATCCGATAGATTATAAATTGATTAAGCGCTCAACCTTTCCAATAAACAATGATATCCTGGCGGTCTGGAACACCGTTAATATCCCCGATGGAAACTACATCTTACGTTTGAAAGCTGAAGATGATAACGGCTATTCCAACGAAACAACTGTCCCAATAAAAATAGATAACACACCTCCAATTGCTTCAATCAAATTTCCCACTAATGGAGAAACTTTATCAAGTAGCAGTCGCACCGAAATTTTGGGCGTGGCCATGGATGCTAACTTTGATAGATACATTTTGGAATATGCGCAACAACCAGCAGGACAATGGAACTTAATAAGCGATTCTAATGAACCGATAAATGAGGGAGTTTTGGGAAGTTGGAACACTTCAGGATTTGACAGGGAATATTTCTTGAAATTAACTGTTTGGGATAAGGCTGGATTGTCCAATAGTGATTCTATCATGATTATCCTTGACGATATCTTCCCAAGTGTGCAAATATCCTCTCCCAGAGAGGGAGAAATTATATCAGGTATAGTGGAAATAGTAGGAACGGCGGAAGACGACAACTTTGGGTATTATAAGGTTGATTTTCAGAAGGAAAGCGATGGAAGGGAGGGTGAGGCTCCTGAACCCTGGCAAGAAATACTGTTAAATCAAACTTCTCGAACTACGCCTCAAAAGAATAGTCTTCTTGCCCTTTGGAATACTTTGGAAGGAGCATCGCCTTTAAATGGTGATTATGTTATTCGTCTTACCGCTTTTGATAAAAGTGAACATGAAAAATCTGTGGAACGAACAGTAATCGTTGATAATAAAGCACCTGAAGTATTTATTAGCCAACCGGTAAATTATCAGCAAGTAGGGGCGGGCGTCTCTGCCAGCCCGTCGGAAGTCCGAATAATCGGCACAGCCGACGATGAAAACTTCGCGGAATATGTCATAGAATACGGTCCAGGAGAAGCCCCCCCCAAATGGGACTCAGTTGCTGAGACTCCATTTCTGAAAGGAGTGCGGGATAATTTACTAACTGTATGGAATACACAAGGCAAGGCTGGCAAATACACTATCAGGTTAAATGTTATTGACAAAGCACAACATCAAGGTGAGGCAAGGATAATTGTAAATGTTAAAGAACCTATTTTGCGTTCAACAGGTGGCGAGGCGACGGACAATAGTTCCAAGGCGAAAATTATCATCCCACCTAATAGCCTCTCTACATCTACAGTTATAACCATCAATCCAGTACAAAATATCCATGTTTGTCCTGCTCCTTCAGGCTTCGCCCACACAGGTATTGCTTATGATTTTGAGCCGAAGGCGGCCCGATTTAACAAGATCAAACCCGCAACAATTACAATTTATTATCCCAATAGTATCAATCTCTCAGGAGATGACAACCCCCTAACCCCCTTTGGTAAGGGGGATGAAACATTAGCGTTGTTATTCTGGAATGAAAAGGGACAGATTTTCCAACTAATCGGCGGAACAGTAGATAAATCGAAAAGAACCGTAGCAGTGCCGGTAACTAAACTCGGTCGATATGCCCTCATGTGGGTTGAGTCCGTCCCAAACAATGGCACTAATGCTTCGCTTTCAGATCTTGCCTGTCAGCCGCGAGTATTCTCGCCAAAGCGAGGAGAATCCACGAGAATTTCCTTCCGGCTGAGTCAACCATCCGATGTCACCGTGAAAATTTACAATATGGCAGGACGACTCCAGCGAATCCTTCAAAAACAGCGACCAATGCCTCAAGAATGGCAAACTCTGGTATGGGAAGGAAGAGATGAAAACCAACAGATTGTGCCAGGCGGGCCGTACATCATTACTGTTACTGTCGCTGATAAGAGCATTCAAAAAAGTGTAATCGTATGGAACGATTAATACACTGTAAAATAAATCATGACAATCTTTGTCATTCTGAGCAAAGCGAAGAATCTCTTGAGAAAAAAGAGATCCTTCACTTCGTTCAGGATGACATAATTTATGTTACAGCGTACTAATTTGACAATGTTACATTCAGGATAAGTGTCATTGCGAGGAGCGTAGCGGTTGCGAGGAACGAAGCAAACTAATCCCTATAACGTGAGATTGCTTCGCCTTCGGCTCGCAATGACGAATGTGACATTGTTGAGTTAACCGTTCATCCTACTTTCCAAATAGCTCGCGCTTTATCTTTCTCCAGATGGTCTTCATTTGCCTTTAAGTTCGCCCCAGATTACGGAGAGTTTGCTCGCAGGAGATAACATAGGCCGACGTGGTGCTGCAGGCAATTCAGTGCGTGACACAGTGACTTGAAAAGGCAAGTCTGTGTAATCTGCCAAATACACCATTCCGTCACCATTAAGCTGAACGCCAAGATGAGCTTTGCCGCCACCAGTGATTGTCCATGTCGAGTCTCCAACCGGAACAACAGTAAAATCATTGTCATATGAGAGGAAGTAGATTATGAGGGCACAACTTCCAGTGCCGGCATCCACAGCATCCGTGTAATCCCAGTTTGTATCTTTAGGATAAAAATCGTTTACTGTTGTCTGAGTTACAGCATTCACTCCACAGCCGCCATTGCAGGGGTCAGGAGCCGGTTCAACGGTAAAAATGATATCATGCACTTTAGCGCCACTCACATCCGTCCACCGCCGCACTCCCACGTGCACGCTGTTATCGCTAAGGTAATACTTTCCGCTAATAGGAACCCCACGGCGCTCCTTTCCAACCTTCCCTTTTTTCCAGACGAGTATGTCAAAGACGGCTTTATGTTTCTTGTATTGCGGCTGCAATATCTTACCGTCATTGAGAAGATCAAAATAGAGATTCGCCTTCCTCGTCGAACAATATGTAGGAGGGTTTTCTCCCAACGGGCTGGGCGGAGTGCTCCTTGGTTCAGGCTTGCCCAAATAAAGGAGGGCACCTATAAGAGTGCTATCATTGATAGCAAGCTCTACTTTGTCCCCTGGGCCTGACGATGGATTTGATATATGAACATCCACGTATTGGCTCCCGTTGTCACTTCGGATTATATACGGGGCTAAGTCATTAAGTTTAGCGTACCCAGGATATACTGTTCCTCCCGGTGGAGGCCAGTCAGCGGAAACGGATCCAGCCTCTCCAGTTAGAAGCATAGTCAAAACACAGACCACTGAAACCGCTCCAATTCCGAAAAACTTTGTTCCTTTCATTTTATGTATCCTCCTTATTTTTATCGGGCAATGCAAATTGCCCTTTCAGGAACCCGTTTTCTCAGAGAAAACGGGTTCCTATTTTTTATCGTATCACAACCATTTTCCTCAAACCCATAAGCCCTCCAGTTCCCATCGTGTAAAAATAGACGCCCGATGCCGCCAATTCACCATTATCGTTCCTTCCATCCCAGTGAGCTGCTTTCTCCCTGTTGAGGTATTCTCCCGCTGGCTTTTGTCCTAAATTAAGCGTCCTGACAAGATGACCCATGGAACTGTAAATCCTGATATTCACGCGCCTATGTTCTGAGAGGCTGAAGGGTATCCAGGTTTCAGGGTTGAATGGGTTTGGGAAATTCTGATAAAGCGCCGTTCTCTTCACCTCTCCCCACATCAGCGGTCGCTTATCTTTAGGTTCTATGGCTTTGCCCGAAGCCGGAAGGTTCACTTCCCAGAGCAGGGCAGTACCATCATCGCCTCCAGAAGCCAGCCATTTTCCACCAGGGCTGAAGGCGATGGAATTCACCGGAGCTGTATGTCCCTGCAACAAACCTATCTGCTTTTGCCCGGCAACATCCCACAGGCGAACTGTACCATCCCAGCTACCCGAAGCCAATGTCTTCCCATCAGGGCTGAAGGCGACGGAACCCACCCCGCCTGTATGTCCCTGCAACAAGCCCACCTGCTTTTGCCCAGCAACATCCCACAGGCGAACTGTTTGACCCCAGCTACCCGAAGCCAATGTCTTCCCATCAGAGCTGAAAGCGACGGAAGTCACAGGGTCTGTATGTCCCTGCAACAAGCCCACCTGCTTTTGCCCGGCAACATCCCACAAGCGAATTGTTTTGTCATAGCTACCCGAAGCCAATGTTTTTCCGTCAGGGCTGAAAGCGACGGAAGACACCGCGTCCTCATGTCCCTGCAACAAACCTATCTGCTTTTGTCTATCAACACCCCAGAGACAAACTGTCATGTCATGGCTACCCGAAGCCAATATCATCCCATCAGGGCTGAAGGCAACGGAATCCACAATATGTCGATGCTGCTGCAACAATCCTGTTTGCTTTCGTCCAGCAACATCCCATAGGCGAACTGTTTGGTCTTGCCATCCTCCACCCGAAGCTAATGTCTTCCTATCAAGGCTGAAGGCGACGGAATTCACCTGGTCTATATGTCCCTGCAACAAACCTATCTCCTTCTGTCCAGCAACATCCCAGAGACCAATTGTACTGTCATAGCCACTCCAAGCCAACGTTTTTCCATCAGGGCTGAAAGCGACGGAAAGCACCCCGCCTGTATGTTCCTGCAACAAACCCACCTGCTTCTGTCCAGCAACATCCCACAGGCGAACTGTATTGTCAAAGCTACTCGAAGCTAACGTCTTACCATCAGGGCTGAAGGCGACGGAAATCATCCTGCCAGTATGTCCCTGCAACAGGCCTATCTGCTTTTGTCCAGCAACATCCCACAGGCGAACTGTATTGTCTAGCCATCCTCCACCCGAAGCTAATGTCTTACCATCGGGGCTGAAGGCGACGGAAAGCACCCTGCTAGTATGTCCCTGCAACAAACCTATCTGCTTCTGACCGGCAACATCCCACAGGCGAATTGTTGTGTCCTCGCTACCAGAAGCCAGTGTCTTACCATCAGTGCTGAAGGCGACGGAATACACAGAGTCTGTATGTTGTAACAAACCTACCTGTTTCTGTCTAGTAATATCCCACAGGCGAACTGTTTTGTCATAGCTACCCGAAGCCAATGTCTTCCCATCAGGGCTGAAGGCGACGGAATACACCATGCTTGTATGTCCCTGCAACAAACCTATCTGCTTCTGTCCAACAACATCCCACAGGCGAACTGTATTGTCCGCGCTACCCGAAGCTAACGTCTTACCATCGGGGCTGAAGGCGACAGACAACACCATGCTTATATGTCCCTGCAACAGACCTGTCTGCTTTTGCCCGACAACATCCCACAGGCGAATTGTATTGTCCACGCTACCCGAAGCTAACGTCTTACCATCAGGGCTGAAGGCAACAGACCACACCCTGCTTGTATGTCCTTCTAACAGCCCGACTTCATTCAGGTTATTGGCATCGTATAGCCAGATACCCCTACTCCCAGCCACTGCCAGTACTTTGCCATCAGGTGAATATGCAACCTGTTCGATAGTTCCTTTGCCGAGGCGCGCTGAAGGTTTTTCGGGGAATTTGTCGCCCTCACCACCTGGAGCCATAAGTAAAGCATTCTGCTGAACTGGAAAACCGGGTGCTCCTCCATCACCTCGTCCCCGATTGCCGTAGAGGAGCGATATCCGGGAAATCTTCAGCGTATCCGATACCCGCAAAACATCAACCGGGATTTCTCCAGTTTCCATCACTGTCGTCTCGTCAGGAAAATCCGAGACGATGGGAACATCTTTTAGGTTTAGCACGCTAAAATACGGGTTGAGGCATAGAACGGTGAGAATAATTCCCACTGCGGACGAGAGGCCAAAAGGCAGTCCCGTTACTCGCGGCGCGGGATGAATCTTTATGCTCTTAATTGCTTCGACGATGTGGAAGGTAAAGATTGCCGGTAATCTGTGATGTTCATAAGTTGCGCTTATCATGTCAAGCACCTCCTCTTTAAGTTGCGTGCGCGCTCTACTAAGTCGCTGCCTGATAGCGGTGGGAGACGCGCCGAGAAACTTCGCAATCTCCACACTGTTCATGCCACCGAGATAGTAAAGCGTCAACACGGTTCGGTCGGTTTCTGGCAGTGAATCCAATGCTTCATACAGAGATTCACGCCAGAGTCCATCTTGATAGGAATTCAGCGCAGAACGGTCTAATGTCCCCCGCTCTTGTTCTTTGATGAATTCACAGTCAGGACGTTTGGATTGTTGTCGAATCCAGTCATTGCACAAGTTCGAAGTGATGGAGTAGAGCCATGCGCGGAAATTATCCCACCGCTTCAAGGCGCGGAGTTTCTGATAAGCTTTGAGAAACACCTCCTGGGTGATGTCTTCGGCGTCGTGGAAGTTGCGGAGTTTAGAGTAGGCGAACGCAAAGATGCTCCCTTTGTATTTGTCCACAAGGAAGCCAAAAGATTCTGGCTCCCCGTTGAGGCATTTCTCGACGAGATATCCATCTTCAGTTCGCATGGTTTTCCTCCTATCAAAAGAAAAGAAAAATTCCTAATCAAAAGAAGAGAAAAATTCCTATTGGTGAAAGACTTCATATATATGAGACGTAAAAAAAGGTACAAGTGTGACATGCATGAAAAATTTTTTTTAAGTACCTAAAAACGGAATGGTTCTGATAAAAAAAACTTGCTTTTGAACGCTTTCTGGTTTATACTATGAATAGCATTTGGGGATGTATGATACCACTGATTGAATCAACGAACGCGGATAGTAGATATTGTCTCATCCGCGTCCGTCCATAAAATCTGTGGTATCTAATATTGAAAATAGGCTAAGTGGAAATGGTAAAGGGGCAAAATGGCAAGATGGCTTCTCGAATTCGGATTTCGGATTTCGGATTTCGGAATGCAAAAAAAGAAAAGTTTAATCAAAAGAAACACTAAGGAATTCCGCATTCCGAATTCTCAACTCCGTTGCCCCTTAACCCCTTAATCACAATGATGTTAGTTATTATTCTTTTAGTTTTTTCTATTCTATTCACCCCTTCTGCTTTTTGCGAAGAGCAAGTGCCAGTGGGGGTTAGGGCGATTGGAATGGGGTCAGCTTTTGTGCCTGTTGCGGACGATGGAACAGCGATTAGTTGGAATCCCGCCGGTGTTTCGCGCTTGAAGCAATATACTATCAACCTCATGTATTCGAAATTATTCGATATAGGTACGACCAATTATATCAGCGGCGTCATTCCTGCTTCGGAGAAATTGGCTATTGGCATGGATTGGACGCGTCTTGGCATAGAGGATGAGGAGATTAATTTTTCACAAAATGAATTGAATCTTTCCTACAGTTACCAACCGGTTGATTATATTTCCGTAGGCGCCAATCTGAAATACATTTCCAACAATTTGTCGTATGATAGAAGTTCTGTTGGCACATCTTCTGGCTGGGGAACGGATTTTGGAATGTTGCTTTCTCCCTGGTCCTTCGATAAACTCAAGTTAGGATTTGTAGCAACCGATGCTATTGGCTTAAAAGCAGGGAGGTTAAGCCGCGGAACAAGCATCAAATATGACACTGGCGCAAGCGAAACTATTTTTTTCCCCGGTTACCAATTTGGCATCGCCTATAAACCTAAAAGAAATTGGCTGTTTGCAATAGGTGTTGATGACAGGATTCATATCGGCGCTGAATTTTCACCGCATGATATTTTAGAAATCAGAGCGGGAATTGAGAAAGACTTGCGCCTGAATTCTGGTGAATTCAGCTACAACGAACCTCGGACATATTCCGTAGGAGGCACAATTAAATATAAATGGATGGATTTTAATTATGCTTATCTCATTCCGCCGACGCTGCCTTCGACACTGCTATTTTCCTTAGCCTTTTCCTTCGAGTTTCAGAAACCGCCTGTTAGAATTGAAAGGATTCGCTTAAAAGATATTTATCCAATCCATCAATATTACTATGCTAATAAGCCGAATTACACTGCAAAAGAGATTGCGTTGGAAGATTATGCGCACGTCCTCTATTCAGACGCAGACTTAGACAGACTCTATCCCTTCGAACCTGAAGACACCATCGGCAGAATCTGGCTGGAAAATATCACTAATAAGCCAATATCACTGAAGGTAAAGTTGTACATTGATAAATACGTGGGCAAACATGGCACTGATGTTATCAGTCAGCTGCAACTGCAACCGAGACAACGGGTATCAGCGCCATTGCGCAGAATAGTGTTCACTGACGAAGTGCTTTCTCTTACCCAACCTAAAACTGTTGAAGCTACGATAGAAGTCACCGATGTTACTGATGAATCCAGAAGGAAAGCGAGAGCGTCTGCGAGTTTATTTCTTAATAGCAGAAATAACACAAAACTTGATGACATCGCTAAATTGGCTTCTTTTATTTCCCCGGAAAATAAAGCAGTTCGAGAATTCGCTTTAGGAGTTCTCGCATTATATGAATCGGAACTAAAGAAAACAGTATTGACTCAAAATTTATATAAGGCGATGTTGCTGTTTAATGCTCTACATGGCATGAATTATGCAATAGATTCTAACATCCCTTATGGCAGCGGTCAGAAAGACGAGATTAAATTTCCAGAGGAGATGTTGCGGGAGTTGACGAAGCTTAATGCAGAGAATAGCAAAAGGGAAAAACCCACCCCCGGCCCCTCCTACCCACCCCTGCCCCTCCAAGGAGGGGAGGGGAGTTTAGAAGAACAAGCTATGAGTTTTGGCGATTGTGATGATAGCACCGCATTGTACTGCGCGTTGTTAGAAGCATCGGGAATCCATACCGCTTTAATCCAGCAGCCCGGCCATGTTTTGATGGCTTTTGATGTTGGAGAATTGACTTTGGAACAAGCGCAAGAACTCGGAATACCGAATAAATTATACCAGGCCATAGGAGGATACGTGTGGATTCCCATCGAAACCACGCTGATAAAAGACGGATTCGTCAAAGCGTGGCAAACCGCCAAAGATGGGCTTCAAAAAGGCACTCTCGTCGATAGTATCTCCCTTCAGCAAGCCTGGGAAAATTATGGTTCTGTAAACATTCCGTTCACTACGTTCTCGAGACAGGTCGGCGGCGATTGGTCTCCGAAGATCCCTCAAAAAGCGCAGATTGATGAAGGGGTTATGCGCGATTTGGAAAGTGAGTGGATGCAGACTGCGGAACTGTATTTTAAAAAGTGAAACGTGAAACGTGTTTCGTGTTGCGTATTACGTTGTGTGCCACGCAATACGCAACACGCAATACGCATCACGCCTCACGCATCATGGAGGTATAAAATGAATAATTTACAATTGATTCGCAATAGAAAAAGCAAGCCTCTGACCTTCAGTTTGCTTTTTTTAACAATTGTTCTGTGCATTTCAACAATAGCCGATGGTATAGACCATCAGGCTTCCAAGACATCCTTTGTTACATACATTTTTGGTAAAGTTGAAGTATTGAGGTCAGATAGCAGTGAGTGGGAATTTTTAAAGAAGAATGCGCAATTGTCATCGGATGACCTCATCCGCATGCCGCCCATCTCACTCCTTAGGATTAAAGAAAAGGGCGGGGCAGCATTGCCAGCTTTCTACGGTAGCAGGGAACTTCGAGTTAGTCAACTGATAGCTGAAGGCAAAGAAAGAATGGCGACATCCAGGGGCAAACGCTTAGATACAGATTTAGATGGCGGAATGGCTATAGACATCTTGCCTACAGGAAATCCAGATGTTGCTTCAGCAACCCGAACTCTGGCGAATTCGGCTACTAAAGACCCCCAAACTTTAAAAGTTACACCTACAGAATTACAACAACTGCGTTCCTTGCTTCAAAATCCGTCTGATGCTCTCAAAGCATCAGCCCTCAGTAAACTTGAACAAATTTCTGGATTTCAACCGAAAGCCGACTTATCCCGAGGACGAAGTGAGCAGACCGATAACAACCCTATGCGGGAAATTACCGTATATCCAGGCAAAAATATCTTACAAGCACAATGTCTATTTGATGCTCTCAGGACGGAATTCGGAGCTCAGGGTTTGGCATCCGGAATTGTTAATTTTAATTCCGAAATCCGAAATCCGAAATCCGAAATCCGCTTTATGGCGCTCTATGGTCAAATGCTCCAAAGTATAGGGATAAAAGTGGATTTTATTACTAATTCCAAAGATGAATTGTTCCTAATTTTTGACAGCGGGAGAAATATAGATAAAATCGGACGAATCACTGCCAATCGAGCGCTGGTATATTCTAACAACCCAAATCTCTGGATTCCTGTCAGTATATCGGACATAAGCAATAATTTTACCTACGCCTGGTATAAGGGAAGTCAATTGGCGAATGAAGAGTGAGTTTTCAATAGATATTCAGATTTTATGGTAAGTGGGCAACAAGATGGCAAGACGGCAAGTAGCCGTTGAACCATCTTGCCGTTTAGCCGTTTTGCCCTTTACTCCTTTAGCCAAATGCTAAAAACCATTAAAAGATTCCAACTGAACAAATATTTAGCTCTCTTTGTTATTGGATTATCGCCATTTTTTCTCGTAGGTGCGATGCGCTATGTGGGAGGATTAGAATTTGCAGAATTAAAAATGTTGGATTTCAGAAGTAGATTCTTCTCCATGCCGAAATCCGAAATCCGAAATCCGAAATCCGAAGTGAACAGGGATATTGTGCTTATTACGATAGATGGTAAGAGCCAGGAAGAATTGGGCGCTCTGCCATGGCCGCAGGGCTACTACCTTACCATGTTGACAATTCTTCAGCAAGCTAAACCTGCATCAGTTTCTCTTATGCTCTGGTTTAACCGAGAGTGGGAAGATTCAAGTGTTTTCCCTGGGAAAAATTTATTTGTCATTCGCCCATTTTCCAGGATTCCTACCAATCCTCCGCAACATGAAATTCTAGAAGTATCCGCCTGGGGAAGTCTGCCTGATAGTCTCTATTCAGCACAAGAGCAAAGTTTTAGTTTGATTCCGTTGAGTCAAGAAGATGGAATCCATCGCCATGCTCAGTTGTTAGTCAGAGAGAAAGACTCAAATCTCCCCCAACCCCTCTTTGATAAAGGGGGGGGACGATACCGATATTCTTTAGAATTGTTGGCAATCTGCCATCATCTTGGTATTGATAAATCCAGAATAAATATCATTGATAGTTTTTGGCGTGGAAAATATCTTGAATTACCAGAGACACAAGGCGTAATCCCCCCTTTTTCCCCCCTTTCTCAAAGGGGGACAGGGGGGATTTCCTTTAATAAAGGGGGAGTAAGAATTCGCGTTCCGATTGATGCGCAAGGTAGAATGTTGGTAAACTTCGTGGGTGACATAAATGATTTCAGTTACATTTCCTTCGTTGATGCGCTCAACCTTTACGATTCCGAAGAAGAAAAATTTGAACAGAAATTTTCCAATAAAATAGTCCTTATTGGAATTACAACAGATGAAGCGCAACGTTCTCCAACTCCCTTAGGACAACTTACCGCTTTAGCAATGCGAGCAAACGTTATAAATACCCTTCTCAACCAGAACTTCATCTCCCGATTGAGCCGTAAAGCTGATATTTCGTACATGGGACTACTCTGCATTTTGGCAGCCACTTCTTCAGTCTTTTTCTATAGGGCGGGGAAAACAACCCCCTGGCCCCCTTTATTAAGGGGGAATTCATGGCTTTTGTTAATTGGACTTATCCTTCTGATTGTTCATACCCTCTTTACTCTGACAGCGTTCCGATTATGGGGAATCTGGCTTGATTTTACAAGACCATTTCTGGCTGTCGTCATAAGTAGCGTAGTTTCAAGTTTTTATCTCGGCTACTTGCGATTGCGGGAGCTCGTTTGGAAATTGCAAACGACTCAGAAGCAATTAGTGCAATCGGAAAAGGAAGCGGTTTACGGAAGAATGACATCGTTAGTGCGTCATGAAATTAGAAATAGCCTCGGTTCAATTCGCTCACCCGCTGAGATTGTGCAGAGAAATTTCCAAAAAGATGACCCTTTAAAAATGAAAGAACATCCAGAGATGATTATTCGCGAAATGGGTAGAATTATTATAGGAGTTGAGAAGCTAAATGACATGGTGGAAAATGAGTTGAGCTTCTTTAAGAATACAAATTTTCATTTTGAAGAAAGTGATTTATCTGAAATTATAACCTCTTCGCTGAATGTTGTCAAAACCGATATCCAGGAGCGCAATATTAATGTCTCTGTAGCAATTGACCCAAACTTACCATTGCTTTTTGTTGACCCTGATAGACTGCGTATAGCTTTTACAAATTTGATTAAAAATGCTTGCCAGGCAATGTCAAAAGGTGGCGAGCTTAGAATTGAAGCGAAATACCATGGATTGTCGATTGGCGATTGTCGATTGGCGATTGGGGAGAAGACGGTTTCCAATCAACAATCAACAATCATCAATCATCAATCCAAGGATTATGCCGTCATTAAATTCCAGGATACTGGTCCTGGAATATCCGCGGAGGATAAGGAAAAAATATTTGAGCCGTTTTACACAACTAAACCCAGAGGATTGGGTTTAGGGTTGGCAATTGTTAAAAATGTTATCGCTGGACACAATGGGCAGATAGAAGTCGAGAGCCAGATTGGAATTGGAACGACTTTCGCGGTGGCAATTCCGATTCAAGCTAAGAGTAATAAGTGACTGGTAGGGGCGGTGCCTCCGTGCCAGCCCTATCGAGTGACGAATGAAACGTGATGCGTGAAACGTGATAAAATCACTCATCACGCATCACGTTTCACGTTTTACGCTCTACAAAGGAGACTTTAAAAAGTCAAAGCGAGGGAATGTAATTTATCATGTCTCAAGCAAAAATTCTAATAGCTGATGATAATAAGGATACTTGTCGGGATATCGAAATAGTTCTTGCCATGGAGTCTGACCTTCAAGTCAGTATTGATTTTGCATATAACCGGGACGAAGCAATAGCGCGCTTAGAGGCAAGTCAACATACTCCTTATGACCTGGCCATCCTCGACTTGTGGATGCCAGATGCATCTGGAGTAGTCGATAAAGAAGGTGGTCTAAAAATCCTTGAACGCTGTAAGCAACTGAACCCCAGTCCAGAGGTCATTATCATAACGGGCTATAGTTCATCTGATACTGCTCTACGTTCAATGGGATTGGGAGCTATGGATTATATACCACGACCCATTGATTACGACATCCTTGTATCGCGCGTTAAACAAGTCCTTCAAATAAGTGATTTGGAAAGAGGAGATAAGCTCGTCGTTGATGATGACTTTGACGAATACGAAATTATCGGCGCGAGCAAAGCGATGATTGAAGTGATGAAGCAAGTCGGCAGAATTGCCAAAACAGACGAGGATGTCTTCATCTGCGGGGAAAGTGGTACAGGCAAAGATTTAATCGCACGCGCCATTCACGACAACAGCCCTCGTAAAAATGGGCCTTTCAAAGTTGTCAATTGTACTGCTATCCCAACAGAGCAAATTGAAGCGGAACTATTTGGCATTCGCAAAGGTGTAGCCACACAGGTCGATTCAAGGCAGGGAAAATTTCTGGAGGCGAGGGGGGGGACACTATTTTTGGATGAGATTGGCGAGATTAGTTTAGATATACAGCCTAAACTGCTCAGAGCGATAGAACATAAGGAAATACAAGGAATTGGCAAAGAAGTCCAACGAGTCGATGTCAGGATAATCGCCGCAACGAACCGTGACCTTGAAGACGCTGTTTCAAAAAAGCTCTTCCGCGATGACCTGTATTACCGTTTGAGTGGACCTGATGATATTTATATTCCGCCTCTGCGTGAAAGGGAAGGTGATATTCAATTATTAGCGAACTATTTTCTCAGAAAGTATGCCCAAAAGCTAAATAAAAATTATATCTACGGATTCGAAGAGAATGTACTGCCAATCTTGAAAGCTTATGAGTGGCCGGGGAATGTGCGAGAACTTAAAAAGGATATTCGATATGCTGTCGCGACGTGTAATGGTAAATTCATTTCGCTCAATGACCTGCCCAAAAAGTTTTTGACATCTAATAATATCACCCAAAAATTCTCAACCAACGTAGTAAAATCTGAAAAAGAGGACGTATCCTCTGCGATGCTTGAACTTCTTAAAAGTGAAACTCTTCAAGAAGCGCGCGAACACTTTGAGAAACTTTTCTTAGAGTGGAAGTTAAACCAACATGGTTGGAATATAGCTAAAACAGCCAGACAATTAGATATACACCGTAAGAGCCTGCATGAGAAAATAAATAAATATGGTCTAAAAAAGTGATGGATGTGTTACTCAATGGTTACAGTGCAACCCTCAAGTGACACCTTATGGTGACATATAAAGGAAAAGAGATAGCAAGGGGGTAAAATAGCAAAAGAACTGGATGGCACAAATTTTGCTATCTTAAACCAGCAATATGATTTGTTCGGAGGCAACTAAATGCAGCGTGAAATAACTGACATGAAAGCTTTGGTGAAAGAAGTTGAATTAGAACGCAACGAGTTCGATTTTTCAGTTGAAAATCCCGATGAAATCGGGGATGAAAATGATTTCCCTTTTTTGGTTGCTGTGCCTTCAAGTATAAAGCCAATTGAATACAGTAAATCGACGGCGGAGCGGAGAAAATTTCGCTCTGAGGACGGGTTTACTAGCGTAAACCACATACCAGTTGAGCCTCTATTACATCAGGCCTGCCCTCGAGCGAAGCGAAGGGATGACATGTCCGAAGGCCTGCTTCAGCATGGCAAAGAGAATCTCTCTCCAAATTTGGAGCCGACTTTTCCCATATCTACAAATGATGATAATTATACCTATCAGGGAGAAAATTTTGTGCCCGGTTATTCTGATAAAGAAGATGGTATCCTTAATTTATATCTTCATCAAATCCGTAAAATCCCCCCGCTTTCCAAATCGCAAGAGATTTCACTCTTTATGAAAATTGAGAAACACAAGAAAATTATTCAAGACTCCATTTCCGAATTGGAAGCGATTTTCCCTGGGAAGCAAATAGATTATGAACAATTGACGGCAACTGAAATTGAACCGCGTATGGAAAATCTGCTCAACTACCAATCTGCGCCAAAAGACATTGATGCAAATACACGCTATTACCTACAGTATCTGATAGCGACAATTGAAAGAAGCCGAGAGCAAATACAGATAGGGAAAAATCAAATTATAGAAGCCAATCTTAGATTAGTCGTTTGTATAGCGAAAAGATACAATGCACGTGGCCTAATGCTTTCAGACCTTATCCAGGAAGGCAATACCGGTTTAATGACCGCAGTAGACCGGTTTGAATATCAACGTGGGGCGAAATTCAGCGCTTATGCTTCCTGTTGGATTCAACAAGCTATTGGTTACGCGATTGCTAATCAAGACAGAGTCATTCGCCTACCAGCGTATGTCGGCGAAATTCGGCGTAAGGTAACACGTGCCTCCGAGCAATTTCAGAAGGAAAAGTCCAGAATGCCGAATAACGAGGAAATCGCTGAGATTACAGGCTTATCTCCGGAAACCCTTGAAAAACTTTCTAAAACAGCTATGAATGTTTCCTCTTTAGATGATTTAATCGGCGAAGAGAAAGAAGACAACAGGTCAAATTTTATCGAAGATGAACGAATGCCCAATCCTGAACAACAAGTGATGATGATGTGCTTGCAAGAGGAGATAGAACAAGTATTAAAGTCATTGCCCCCGCGTGAAGAACAAATCATCAGACTCAGGTACGGTTTAGATGACGGATATGCTTACAGTTTGCAAGAGATAGGTTCACGCTTCAACCTTTCCCGAGAACGCGTACGGCAACTCGAAACCCGCGCTCTAAAGCGATTACGTCATCCTTCACGTTGCGCTAAACTACAAGAATTTTTTACAGCGTAAGAGTGTGAATGAAACGTGATGCGTGAAAAGTGAAGAATAAAATCACTCATCACGTTTCACGTTTTACTTTTTATCAGTATATTTCCTGCCAAAATCCACCACAATTACTTACCGATATCATTGCCCTAAAAAACGATATCCCAATTTGAACAAAAAGAAAGAAAGAGCAGAAAATGCAAAACAATAACTTAACCTACCGAATTGACGCAATAGAACACGCAGATGTTGTTGTCATCGGTTCAGGTATTGCTGGCGTTTGCGCGGCTATTGCCGCGGCGAGGTTAGGCTGCGATGTCATTTTGTTGGAAAACGATGCAGTTTTGGGCGGCAATTCGAGTCCAAATTTAGGCATACATATTTCCGGCGCGCACAGTTTCCATCCTTATGCCTCGGAAACGGGAATCGTCGGCGAATTGGAAGAGGAAGGCGCATATCTTCATGCCAAAATTCTCACGCACGGTTACCACTACAATATCGCCCGACAGTGGGATGCACTGTTGTATAATTTGATGACTGATGCGGGAGTTAAAGTGCGTCGGCGTCACTATGCCAAATTGCCGATTATGTTCACTTCGTTCACCAACGGCTTCGTCCCCCTTAGAAAAGGGGGGCAGGGGGGTTGTTGGTTCGCTTCGCTCACCAACGACTTCGTCTTATGGGATGGTAACTGTATTAAAAGTGTGCTGGTTGAAGACTTCGCCACATACAAAACAAAATTGGTCAATGTGAATATCTGCGTTATCGAAGCATCCGGCGATGGACAGGTGGCGAAAGAAGCAGGCGCTTTATTCAGAATGGGCAGAGAAGCGAAAAGCGAATTTAACGAACGTAGCGCGCCGGATGTAGGGGATAAAATAACTTTGGGCACCAGCGTGACTGCATTAGTGCGCAAGGCAAGTCATCCCGTCAAATTTGTTCCTCCAGCGGGTACTCCGGAATTTGTCCCCGGCTACGGTTATTCGCAGGACGCATCGGGAAATTGTTTGTATGGTCATTCATCATGGCATCCTGACGCAGAATTTTGCTTTTTGTGGCATACAGAAACCGGTGGACAGTTGGATACTATTGAGGCTGAACATGAGATTTACGAGGAATTATTAAAACAACTGTACAGCGTATGGAATCACATCAAAAATGAAGCGCATCCGAAAGAATCTAAGAACTGGGAGTTGGTGTGGGTCAGCCCGAAAGCCGGAAAACGCGAGAGCCGCCGTTTCATCGGCGATTACATTTTGACGCAAACCGATGTCGAAAATGCCCGACAATTTCCTGACGCTGTCGCTTATGGCGGTTACGCGGTCGATGTCCATGACCCGGTTGGCACGCAGGTGAAAATTATTTTTCATTCTGTGCCGCCGCTTTACAGCATCCCTTACCGTTGTTTGTATTCTAAGAACATCGACAATCTTTTTTTAGCGGGACGGTTGGTCAGCGGAACGCATCTCGCCCTTGGCACTGTGCGCCTTCAGAAAACGTTGGGCGCGGCGGGAGAAGCGGTGGGGACAGCGGCTTCTCTGTGCAAAAAATATAACTGTTCGCCGCGAGACGTTTACCATCATCACCTCGACGAACTTCAACAACTGCTGTTAAAAAACGATGCGACGATTTTGGGCGTAAAAAATAAAGACCCAAATGACCTCGCAAGAGGAGCCGCCGTCACAGCGACAAGCGAATCGCATTTTGAATGTGCCGATTTAACCGATTTCCTAACATTGGATAATTGCACGCGGGGTGTCATGTTGTGGGATTGGGGCGAAAAACTCGAAGAAGTCCAACTGTATTTGATGAATGAAAACAGTACGGAAATGCCTCTTGATTTGACTTTCTCTTTGTATCAAAGTTCCAGGAAATGGAAAGAACCAGGCGCTGGCAAGAAACCGCCACATATTAAGGGGCCAGCCAATCGGATGGAATGGGGCAACGATAACACCATCGCGAAATGTCAAACCATAGCGCAAAGCCATGCTGTCTTGCCGCCGAATTTTGTAGGATGGGTGCGTTTTCCATTCCCTGCGAATTTGAAGTTCATCGAAAAAGATATGACATCGGACGAGGAACGATACCTGCTCACGTTGCCACAAACTTCGGGCGTCTCCTGGGGGCGGCACAAGGAAACCTACGATTTTGCCGTGAGATGCTGGGCAACGGGAAATTCCACCGAATACATCACCGAATCTGAATCTCATCTTTTCAAACTTTCTCCGCGTCCGCTGTACGGCGAAGCGGTCAACGTCATAAACGGATACAACCGACGTTTTGCCACTAATCCCATCAATATGTGGATATCGAAACCCGGCGAACCTCTGCCGCAAAGTCTCATCCTGGATTTCGGCGAACCGAAATCTTTCTGCCAGGTGAATCTGACCTTCGATACTCTCTACCGAACTTACCGCGAAATGCCATTCAACTGCAACAAGGAAGTATCGGAAATGTGCGTGAAGGATTACGCGCTGGAAATTTGGGACGGAACATCATGGAAACCTATTGTTAAAGTCATGAACAACTACCGAAGACATCGCATGCATAAATTTGACCGCGTAACTGCTTCAAAGCTGAGATTAACCGTCAAAGCGATAAACGGCGAAGGATGGACAGCGCGAGTGTATGAGATTCGAGTTTATAATGCTTTGTAGATTGTAGGGCGAATTGTTAATTCGCTATTCGAGGAGGTTGGAAATGCAAATTTCAATGTGGAGCAGCTACTTATATGAACTCTCCCCAGAAGATATGGTCCGAACATTCGTTCAGTATGGCTGGAATTGTACTGAGCTTTCGACTGAACATGGTTGGATGCTTCTTGATAAAGGCGACCCGACAAAAGTGGGAGAGGAACTCAGAAAGTTTGCCGAGGGCCAGGGTTTCTCTTTTCCACAGGGACATTTTTATCTCACCGCAGATATTGCTCATCCCGATGAAAAGAAAAGAACAGAGATAATGGATGATTTAAAAAGATGGTGCGACCTTTTTGCAGCCTTGAACATCACTGCTGGAGTTTTACATCCTGGGGGAGATGGGCTTAGAGCATTGGGCTGTGAACCTGAGAAAATTTTTGCATGCAATATCAATGCGTTAGAGCGGCTTTCGGGTTTTGTGAAGGGAGGTCCCACAACAATCTGCCTTGAAAACGGCGGGTCCATTGGTAGTATGCTTCGTTTGGTTAATGCTTTCCCCCTTATCAAAGGGGGTCAGGGGGTTGTCTGTGGAAGTGAACTGGGATTATGCCTGGATACAGGGCACCTCAATATGGATGGGGAAAATTGTGCGGACTTTGTTCGCCAGGCGGGGAAAAAGCTGAAAGCGCTTCATATAACGGACAGTATTGGAAATCACGATGACCATATATTCCCCCATAGCGCAGGAAACATTAATTGGGAAGAATTTGTCAAGGCTCTTCGCGAAGTCGGTTATGAGGGGCTTTTTAATTTTGAAGTCCCCCGTGAGAATCGCTGCCCGATGAAAATTAAACTGGCAAAACTTGATTATGCCCGCGAACTTGCGATGTTGATGTTAAATGGTTGAATATAAGAAACCCGTTTTCTCCGAGAAAACGGGTTTGAAAACAACTATTGGAAGGAGAACAATGTGAACTTTCAGGGTAAAACAATTCTGATTACCGGCGGTGCGATGGGGATAGGTGCGGCTACGGCAAAGCGGCTCGCGCGTGAGGGTTCTTACCTCATTATAGCAGACCGTGATGACAAAGCTGCGAAAGTAACAGAAGAAGAAATTCAAGGATTCGGTGGACAAGTGTATTTTCAGTTTGTAGACCTTGCCGACCCTGAGTCGATTGAAACGATGGGGGAAGAAGTTTCTCAACGGGTTACCTGCTTGCATGGCTTAGTAAATAACGCCGGTATTGCTCGCGGTGGGTCTGTAACTGATACAAGCGACAGCGATTGGGAACCTCAAGTAACCATTAACCTGCGAGCGCCGGCTTTGTGCGCAAAGGCTCTCTTGCCTTTACTGAAGAAAGGGCCGGGCCATATTGTGAACTTGTCCTCGGAAGGGGGATTTCGTCCCAGAGCAAACAGTTGGGTTTATGATGCCACCAAAGCCGGTATTTGCGCGGTCACGAGAAACATGGCTTGTGAGTTTATTCAATATGGGATGCGGGTCAATTCGGTAGCCCCTGGCTGGACTGTGACCGAAATGCACTTTAAGAATAGCCAGGACCCAATTACTCGGAAGGCGGAACTGGAGAACCTGAATTATGATGGCGCAATTATTCGCCGGCTTGCGCGCCCGGAGGAAATTGCCGCGGTCATTGCTTTCCTACTCAGCGACGATGCTTCCTATATCACCGCCACGACAATCCACGTGGACGGCGGACGGGTGGCACACTAATGCCTATCGAAAAATGCTCGGTGTGGATTGCCAAATCCATGCCGCTGTCAGTTTTTAATTCCAATCTCTATATCAGTTGAATGCTAAATTTTGGTTGACTTTGACTTTGACATTGATATAATATAACCCAGATTTAGGCTCAATAAATATTCAAAGGAGAAATATTATGGCCAGAACAGCATTAGATTTGACGGTTGAAGAGTTACGTTCATATCACCCTGCTCGTGTATCGAATACCCCGCAGGTAGCAGAAAAGTGGGAACAGGCGTGGGAAGTCGCTCGTAGTGCAGCACAACTTCTGCGTGAACAGTTCGGAGCAAAACAGGTGGCCGTTTTTGGTTCACTTGTCCATCGTGATTGCTTTACCCCTTGGTCGGATATTGATCTTGCCGTTTGGGGAATTCCCGCGCATCAGTTTTACCAGGCGGTAGCCGCTGTCACTGGATTGAGCCCAAATTTTCAAGTAGATGTGGTAGATGCCGAAGATTGTGCAATGGGCCTTCGCCAAATCATTGAAAGCGAGGGAGAAAAACTGTGAATGAACGACTCTTCCGACTGGCACAACGCGTATCTAACGAATTAAATGAACTTGAGCAAGTAGTAGGACGCATTCAGCAAGGCTGGTATCGCACTCAACAGTCCGGCGACGACCTGTATTTGGACGGAGTAGCCTTGAACTTACACGGATTCTACAGCGGCTTGGAGCGCATTTTTGAACGCATCGCAACAACTATTGATGAAAGTTTACCTCAAGGAGCAAATTGGCATCAGGTGTTGCTCAAGCAAATGGAAACAGAAATATCGCATGTGCGCCCAGCCGTAATTTCTGAAGCAACCTGTAAGGCTTTAGATGGATATCGCGGTTTCCGGCACATTGTTCGCAATATCTATACATTCCGATTTGATGTTACGAAGATGCAAAAGTTGCTTGAGGAAGTACCACTGGTGTTTGCCCAAGTGCGTGCAGAGTTACTTGCTTTCGCTGCTTTCTTAGAAACAAGCGTTTGATAAGGGGATATTATGAACATATTAAGCGAAGGAATCGACAAAGGTTTTATTTCGTTTATCTCAGACCAGGAAGACATCGCCTATAATTATTCCAACAAGAAATACAATTATACCAATCCCGAAGAACAAGTTAGAGCCGAAGCATACTTACAGCTTATCATCAACTACGGCTATAAACCGGAACGAATAGGGTTGGAGGTTGAAGTTCCACGACGAACGCCGAGTGACCGGGCTGATATTGTGGTGTTTAAGGATGATGCTAAGAAATTCCCTTACATTGTTGTTGAATGTAAAAAGCAAGACATATCCGATGCCGAGTTTTTGCAAGCTATTGAACAAGGTTTTGGCAATGCAAATTCGTTAAGGGCGCGCTATCTCTGGGTTACATCGGGCAGACTCAATGAATATTACAATGTGGTCGATTTTCCCTCTCAAGAGAGAGAAGAAAATAAAATCGCTGACCTGCTTCATGCCGGACAATCCCAGGTCAACAAAGCCAAATATTACAAAGGTGGTAGAAATGAATCTGGCGGTGAGGCGTTTGATATTAAGTCAGTCCCGGAGTATGAATTGGAAAAGGTTTTTCAACAAGCGCACGATACCCTCTGGTCGGGTGGTAAGCGAAACCCCGCCGAAGCCTTTGACGAATTGGATAAGTTAATCTTTTGTAAAATCTGGGATGAAAAGACCATCCGCCGACCCGGTGAGCCATACAACTTTCAAGTTTTTACCAATCAACCCGCTGACGAACTTTTGAAACGAATCAAAGCTATTTATGAGAAAGGTAGGGAAAAAGACCCCGAGGTTTTTAAAGAGGATATTCGGCTAACCGCGAAAGAATTAGAGCGGGTTGTTGGTTATTTGGCTCCTATCAACCTGAGTGAAACTGACCTCGACAGTAAAGGACGCGCTTTTGAAACGTTTTTAGGTTCGTTCTTTCGCGGTGAATTTGGACAATACTTCACGCCCCGGCCTATTGTTGAGTTTATCACGGAGGTTCTGCCTATCAGTAATGAATCCCTGGTACTCGACCCTGCGTGCGGCAGCGGCGGATTTCTCCTATACATCCTGGATAAAATCCGAAGGCAAGCTGACCAAATGGTTGAAGATGGCTATTTTGCCAGAGGTTCCAGACAACATTATAATTATTGGCACGACTTCGCCGAAAATAACCTGTACGGTATCGAAATTTCCGAAGGCATTGCGCGCACAGCCAAAATGAATATGATAATTCATGACGATGGCCACACCAACGTAATCGCTCACGACGGCTTAGAAAACCTCGAAAAGATTCGGGCTTTTGCCCAACAAAACAACAGTAAAGGTTATCGGAATTTTGACGCCAATATTTATGACGCCATCGCCACCAATCCGCCCTTTGGTTCTAATATCAAAATCAGCGAACACCGTTACCTGGAAGATTATGAATTGGGCAAGAAAGATTATGATTGGGTGATGACCTATCTGGGAAACGTCAATTTAGACGCGACTAAAGATACTCAAAAATCTGAAATTCTTTTCATTGAGCGATGCCACAAATTTTTAAAGCCCGGCGGCTTTCTGGCAATGGTCATTCCTGACGGTATTTTGACCAACAGCAGCTTACAATGTGTGCGCTATTGGATTGAGGAGCATTTTCGGATTGTTGCGGTGGTTTCCCTGCCACAGACGGCTTTTACCGCTAAAGGAGCCGGCGTCAAAAGTTCGGTGATTTTCCTGCAAAAGTATGATGATAAAACGACCGCCGCTATCCAACAGACCAAAACGGATTTACAGGCTGCCTTATTTGAGAAAGACGAATACGGTAAGCAGATTTTGGCTTTAGAAGCCGAGAAAAAACGGGTTATCCAAAAGGGTGATGCGACCATTCAAGAGCTTGAAGACTCTTTAACAAATCACCTGAAAGCTTTACTTGCACAAGGTTCCCTTGATAAAAACACCCAGAAGGAAATAGAAAACGCCGCCAAGGAAAAAATCAGCGAATACCAGAAAACCGATACTTTCAAAGAATGGAAAAAAGCTGTTACGGATGAATATAACGAAAGAATCAACGCCGTCAAAGAAGCTATGGAGGAAGAATTTATTCGGCAGGTTCGCCAACGCCTCCAAAACTATCCCATCTTTATGGCGATTGCTGAAGATATTGGCTACGATGCCACAGGCAGAGAAACTGGAAAGAATGAACTCCATGATATTGCAAAAGAACTCAAAGAATTTATAAAGGCTGTAAAAAAGGGGACAGATTATTTTTTTCGCCTAAGCCCCGACTTTGACGAAAACAAAGTGTTTTTGATAAGTCGGGGTGATTTGGAAGATAGATTAGACTCTTATTTTTACCGACCAGAATTTTTACATTTAGAGAAAAAAATCAAGAGTATTACTTCAAGAAAACTTCGCGACTATATCATCAATATCGCGAGTGGCGCGACGCCTAAGAAAGAATATGCTGAAAAATATTATGCCAATCGAAAAAACGGAATACCATTTTTAAGAGTTCAAAACGTGACACCGGAGGGATTAAATTTTGAAAATCTGAAATTCATAAATTCTCAAACCCATAACGGGATGTTAGCGAGAAGCAAGGTTTACGAATTTGATTTGCTGACTAAAATTACAGGTGTTGGTCGAATGGCAATTTCAAGCATAGCGCCTCAAGGCTATGAAGGTAATATTAATCAACACTTAGTTGTAATTAGAACGGAAAATGAACAAACAAGCAGAGTTCTATCAGCTTTCTTGAATACAGACATTGGAGAGAAGTTAGCTTCAAGAAGAACGACAGGTGGAACAAGACCCGCTTTAGATTACAAAGCTTTAAGGTCTATACCAATTGTTTTTAAACCTGAAATTGTTAAGGTAATGGATAATGCAATTGCACGAAAGAAACAAAAGGAAGCCGAAGCAGCGGCATTATTAGCCAGCATTGACGACTATTTGTTAAATGAACTCGGTATTACCTTACCCGAAGCGGAAGAAAATACAATCCAAAATCGAATGTTTTATTCTGGTTTTAATAAAGTTTCGAGCAGAAGATTTGACCCGTTTTACTATCAGAATTATTTTCAGACTTATGAAGGCTCTTTATATAATAGTCGGTATAAGACAATCAGATTAAGAGATATTACAGTTTTGATAGGGAATGGAAAAACACCTGCAAGAGATGATTACTCAGAAAAACCTACTCAACATGCTATTATAAAAGCCAGTAGTTACACAGGAGATTTTATCAGTTTAAGGAAAGTTGGTTTTGTTAAGAATGAGCATGGAGGAAAACAGGTTGAAAAGGGTGATATTTTTATTCTATCATCGGCACATCAAGCTGAATATGTTGGAAGGAAGCTTTATTATTTGAATGATGAACCTAAAAAGAACATTTCTTTTGTTGGAGAGCTTATTTGTATCCGAACTGATAAAACAAAATGTGTAGATATTTATTTGTTTTCTGTTTTGAAGTTACATATCATGCTCGACTTGATTAACAGAGAAAAAAGAGGACAAACATCTCATATTTATCCTAATGATATAAAAAATTTTCCAGTTCCTCTACCTCCAATTGAAAAACAAACTGAAATCGCGAATCACATTCAAGCAATTCGTCAGCAAGCCAGGCAATTGGAACAGGAGGGAAGAAAATTTTTGAATCAAGCCAAAATCGGAGTAGAGCGGATGATTTTGGGGAATCCTGAGTAAACTTAGTATAAGGAGTATCTGAGATGGTATTTGACCGAATTACGATTGACCCTAAAGTTTGCTTCGGAAAGCCCTGCATTCGTGGCATGCGGTTTACCGTAGCGCAGATTGTAGATTTGGTGGCGGCTGGTAAGCAAACTTTTCTTTAAGAAAGAAAAGTTTTTATCTTCCAATTATTTCTTTTTGTCAACTTTTTCTTTCTTAAAGAAAAAGTTGGAAGAAAAGTTTGATCAAAAGAAATAAGAGGAAAAAAGTAACAGCCAAGAGCAAATACTTTCTGACTTTCCATACCTGGAGGAAGAAGATATCCGACAGGCTTTAGATTATGCGGCCGCCCTTGTGAAAGCCACAAGAAGTGATTTCAATACGAAACTGCTTCCGAACTTGGCGTAGTATTTAGGAGATATTCAATGCATCTTAAGAGAGTTAATCTCTACCCTGAAAAATATCCAACTAAAGAATATTATCCTTTTAACCTGAATATTTTTCAACAAACTAAAAGCATTGAATTTTCTTCGCCAGTAACTTTCTTCATCGGAGAAAATGGCACAGGAAAATCGACTTTACTGGAAGCTATATCTCACAGATGCGGTATCCATATATGGGAGGATAATGAGAGAATTCGCTTAGAGATTAACCCATACGAAGAAAGGCTATACGAGGCCATTGGTGTCGAATGGACTAATGGTTCTGTCCCAGGTTCATTTTTTGCATCCCAGATATTCCGCAATTTTGCTCAAATTTTGGACGAATGGGCTGTAGCAGATGCCGGAAATCTCAAGTATTTCGGGGGAAAATCTTTAATGACTCAATCTCATGGACAATCCCTTGTCTCATTTTTCAAGGCTCGTTACAAAATTAAAGGGATTTATTTGATGGACGAGCCAGAGACCGCCCTATCACCAAAGAGCCAGTTAGAGTTAATTAAAATACTGAAGTATATGAGCCAGGCCGGCCATGCCCAATTTATTATCGCCACTCATTCTCCAATTCTCATGGCGTGCCCTGGGGCAAAAATTTACAGCTTCGACTATATACCTGTTAAACCAATCGAATACGAGGAGACGGAACATTACCAAATCTACAAAGGGTTCATGGAGAATAGGGATAAATACCTGGACGGAATTTAATTTGTGAAAAAGTGGGATAGTATAGTGCATTGTGACATTTGAATTGATTGGTCTGTAGTAACGACTTCAGTCGTCCCCCTTAATAAAGGGGGTGTAGGGGGTTGTTTATTGGAAAAAAAGCGACTGAAGTCGCTACTACGGAAACTTGTTGACGAAGGAGATTTTGGTAAACAACATGGCGGCTATAGAATACAAAATTATCACGGGTAAAGATTGCCCTGACCTGTCGGATATATCCGATAAAGTGGTCATTTCCTCATGGCCTGAGTTTATGCGTAAAGACCGTGTTGCCAATAAGTATTGGTCTGACTTGTATCGAACTTTTCCCGAATTTCAGTTTGCGCTGTTAGAAACTGGCACAAATAATGCTATAGCTGTGGGTAATAGTATACCTTTGGCATGGGACGGTAATCCCGGTGATTTACCTGATGATGGTTGGGATTGGGCGCTTGCACAGGGTTTTAAAGATTATTCAGCCGGACGGACTCCAAAGATACTATGCGCTCTTTCGCTCACTATTCCAGAGAAGTATCGCGGTAAAGGCATCAGCGCTTACGCTTTAAGAGCTATGAAGTCCATCGGCGAAGCACATGGATTTCATACCATGATAGCTCCCGTCAGACCTTCCTTCAAAAGCCTTTACCCGCTCACACCGATGGAGCGTTATATTCAATGGCAAAATGATGATGGCTTGCCATTTGACCCCTGGATACGTGTCCATGTCCGTCTGGGAGCAGAGATAGTGAAAGTTTGTCCGCAGTCAATGCGTATCACAGGAACCGTCGAGGATTGGGAACATTGGACGGGAATGCGCTTTCCGGAAAGTGGAAAGTATATTGTGCCGGGTGCGTTGGTACCTGTTGAGATTGATTGTGATGCAAATCAAGGTACATATATTGAGCCGAATGTGTGGATGCTACACGGTAGTTGAGAAACCGAGTTTTTGGGAAAAACTCGGTTTCTTTTGGGAAAAACTCGGTTTCTAAGGAGGAAAATTATGGAAATAAAGCAAGTTGTCGTAACTGGTCAGAATCAAGTTGAACTTCAAAAGGCCGAGATTGACGACAAGAATCTTGGCCCAAATGAACTTTTGATTGAGACTGAATTTACTTTTATCAGCGCTGGTACTGAATTAGCCAATTATACCGGTAAAGAACCGAAAGTTTTTCAGCCGGGAGCCTGGTGCGCTTATCCCTGGCGTTCTGGTTATGCCAATGTAGGTATTGTGCGTGCTATTGGAAATAGGGTCACGCGAGCAAAACCCGGCGACCGGGTATTTACCTACGGTAACCATGCGTCTGCTATTCGTTATAATGAAACAAGATTGATTATTCAAGTACCACAAAATATTGAGCCATCAATCGCCGCAGCTTCGAGAATGGCAGGTGTAGCGACAACTGCGGTTATTGTTGGCGAAATCACCCACCCCTGGCCCCTCCCAAGAGGGGAACATAAAAGTAACCCCTGGGTTGTTGTCTTTGGTCTTGGCATGGTAGGAAATTTAGCTTCCCAAGCGTTCCGTATTCGAGGTTGCCGAGTAATCGGCGTTGACCCTGTGGAAACGAGACGCAAATTGGCTGAACGATGTGGTATTCCCTATACTGTAGGCGGGGATGTAGAAACGGTTCAGAAAGTAATCGGAGAAATTACCCAGGGCAAAATGGGCAATATCACCGTTGATGCGGTTGGACATAGTAGCGTTGTGATGCAAGCTCTTAAAGCAACAGCCAATTATGGACAACTGATTATACTCGGTTCGCCTCGAGTGTCAGTTCAAGGGAATCTAACCGAATTATTGTCAGACGTTCACTTGAGATGGATTACCATTCGCGGCGCTTTAGAATGGTGTTTGCCGATGTATTCTGAATCGGAAAAGGTGATATCTCAGTTCAGTAAACAACAGATGATTTTTGACTGGATTCATCGCGGTGAATTGAAGATTGAACCACTCATTTCGCATTGCTTGAAGCCTGAACAGATAAAGGAAGCGTATGACGGGCTTCTCAACGAACCGGAGAAATATACTGGTGTGGTGTTGGATTGGAGATAGCTAACGACTGAAGTCGTTACTACAAAATTAACAAAGTATTAGGAGGAAAACCACTATGTTAAAAGCGGGATTTATTGGCGCTGGCGGTCGGGTCCAGGGCGCACACTATCCGAATGTGAACCGTCTCGACAATGTTGAGATGGTCGCAGCATGTGAACTTGATGAAGGAAGGCTGAAACAAGTTGTTGAGAAATATAAATTTCCATATCAATTCACCGACCACCGCAAAATGCTTGATGAGGTAGATTTGGATGTTATCTACTGCGTGATGAACGAGAAGTGGATACTGCAACCCGCGCTTGATTGCCTCAACGCCGGGAAGCATATCTTCATCGAAAAGCCGCCTGGGGCAAACAGCGATGAGACGCAACAGATGCTTGAAGCAGCAATCGCGAATAATGTCTATGCGATGGTCGGATTTCAACGTCGCTATGCCGCGGTGACTCGCGAAGCGATGCGCCGCGTGGCTGAGAAAGGGCCTGTATCGCTTGTAACAACCACGTTCAACAAGCAGATACTCGGTGGCGATGGTAAAGAGTTCACGACAACTCTCTGGAACGATGTGTGTCATGTTGTAGACTTACTGCGGTATATGGCCGGTGGCGAACCCGTGGAGGTGACGGCGTACCGCGACAAATTTGGCGGTAAAAGCCGAAATTGCTATACCGCGCTGGTTCGCTTTGATAACGGCGCGACGGGAGTCGTATTCGGGAATCGCGCGTCAGGCGGGCGCGTCCTCCGCTCAGAACTTCACGGTGTCGGAATCGGATGCTACATGAAAATCCCGGAGGAGATTGAAATCCATGAGGACAACCGAGTCCGCACAATGGGCGGCTGGGAAGTTGATGGCGTAGATAAGCACGATGGCGATAGTTATGAAGGCGTCTTGACGATGCACCAGCATTTCGCAGATTGTGTAATTAATAAGAAAGTTCCAATTAGTGACCTCCGCGATGTGATTCATTCGATTCATCTCGTCGACAAGATTGAAGGGCCTCTGACGGAATAATCTATAACCTGAAGGGCTGATAATTTACAATTTGCCGTGCAACGTTTCGGTCGTTTAAAAAAGTGATGATTGAAGCGTTGCACTACTATAAGGTAATTTACTGTTTGATATTATGACTATCACCTCAGATTGGCACATTCATTCGCGTAACTCATGCGATAGCGCCTGTATGACAGTATCAGAACTGATTCGCCGGGCGGCGGAAAAAGGGATTCGTGATTTTGGTTTAACAGACCACATCCACACGCCGTTCAACTTGTTAGACCTTATCGCTTCCCGAACGGAATTTCTGTTCTGTTCGCCTTCGCCCCGCTTTCATTTCGGAGTGGAAGTCAGTTGCGTGTCCCAGTGGGAAATTGACGAAATCGCTACAGGCAAATACAAGGCGCCCATTTATGGCTTGCGTTCGGGTGGTCCTGCTAATGCTCCGCTTGCTGTCGGCTTGACCGCTGAAGATATTGAAACCTACCAGATTGAATACGTGATTGGCGGAACCCACTGGCTGATGTATGTTCCAATGGAACGCGCAGCGGTAATCCGTGACTTCCATAGACAAAATATATTTTTAGCCACTCATCCACTCGTTGACATTGTTGCCCATCCATGGTGGTGGCATGGGCATTGGCAAAATTCTGAAGGCTGCTATTCAGCCGAACCCTGGTTCGACGATTTCAACCGGATTCCGAAGTCCATGCACCAGGAATTTGCAACCGCGGCAATCGAACATGACATAGTGGTAGAAATTAACCTTCAGGCGATGTTATTGAATCCCCATTACCCAGAACACTTCAAACAACAGTACTTAGAATATTTGGCTGAATTGAAATCACAGAAGGTTAAACTCTGTATTGGCTCAGATTGTCACTCTGCTCACTATGAGGTTGATTTTGAAGCCGCCTGTTTGATGCTTGACAGTATTGGTATCAAGGAGGAAGACTTATGGCGGTTGCCACCTCGTAATACATAAAAACCAGGCCGAAGGTTGCGAGGAACGAAGCAATTACTCGTCCGCGGAGAATGTCCATCAATATTGGATAAGTTGACTAAAAAAGAGGTTGACAGAGGCACTGATTTTGGGTACAATAAAGTTTGTAAATTTCGCTACTAACTTGACTTTGGTAAATTAAAATGAGATGTAGTCGTAGCCCAACTTTCTAAGTTGGGCGGCACCGAACTACAGGCGCCCAAACCAAGATAGAATCTTAGTCTACAAAACAATCTACCAAAGTCAAACTAACTCAAAATGATGTTATCAGGAGGATGAAAATTAAATGTTTAAGAACAAGCACGTCTTGCCCATTTTAGTCGTTATATTAGTCCTTGGAAGTTTCTTCTTGGGGATAAAAATGGGGCGGAGCGATGCACTAAATGGGAATGGTAAATTGACATTCACCACATTATCCAGGGCTTTGGTAGAAATCATTAAAAAAACCGAAATTAATTACTACAAAGAAGTAGACCGTAACGCGATGATGGAAGGCGCAATAAGGGGTGCGATGGCGGCACTTGATGACCCATATTCCTTCTACATGGAACCCAAAAAACTCAAGCGCGAGCGAGAAGATTTATATCGCGGTGAGTTTGGCGGGTTAGGCATTCGGATATACGAGGATAAAAATCACTTTGTAAAAATCGCCAGGCCATTGCCGAATACACCTGCAATGAAAGTAGGGCTACAAGCCGGCGACATTATCGCCAAAATAGAAGGTGAGTCCATCATCATTGATGCGGCTTCTGGAATGACGTTAGATGATGTGGTTGATAAACTTAGGGGTCAAGCGGGTACCCCTGTGAATGTGACCATCTACCGTAGCGCGACTATGGAGACATTTGATGTCAAGATAGTACGTGACGTCATAAAAATTAATAGTGTGGAAACGGAAATGCTCGATTCAGGCATCGGTTATATTAAAATTCAAGAGCATTTTACTGGGAGAACGTATAAAGAATTCGCAGATGCTCTGGAAGCATTAAATAAAGATAATAAATTAAAAGCGCTAATTCTTGACCTTAGGGACAACCCCGGTGGCTTGCTGGAGTCAGCCTGGAGTGTCTCCAATGCCTTTTTGTCAGAAGGCGTTATCGTATCAACACGCGGCAGAGACCATAAATACGACAAAGTCTATCCTGCGACCAAGGAAGTTTCGCTCCCGCCAGAAGTCCAATTAGTGGTTCTGGTAAATGGATATAGCGCCAGTGGTTCTGAAATCGTCGCCGGCGCAATCAAGGATTCTAAACGTGGCATTTTGGTTGGAACAACAACTTATGGCAAAGGCTTAGTCCAACAGCGTATGGAGTTAGATAGTGGACCAGGGGCTATTTCACTAACTATCTCATCGTATTACACGCCCAATGGCACTTCTATTCATGGAAAAGGAATAACACCTAATATTGAAGTTGATGAATGGAATCCGAGCGCAATAGACCTATTGATGCTCCGCAAAGCGCGTGAAAAGGAACTAATAGAAAAATTCGTTATGGATTACATTAAAACCGGCGCGAAGCCAAAAGATTTTACCGAGTTGAAAGCCAGGTTGCCAGGGTTGATTCCAGTCCTTGAGAAAAATGGTATTAAATTTGAGGAAGAGAAAGTTGTCACGCTTGAAGCTCGTCGGATTTTTGACCTCAATGTCGGCATTGTAAGGGATATAGATTTAGAAAATGATGTGCAATTGCAACGTGCGATAGAAGTTATCAAATCTGGTGAAATAGCCAAAGTTTTAGCTGCGGAAGTAAAGTCGGAGCCGGAGGTTAAGTAGATGTTTCAGCTATTGACACTTTAACCCCAAAAGTTTTGTGACACGAACAGAATGACAATTAGCGCATTTCAAAAAATCATAGAAGATATTTATTTTGAGCGGGATAACAAGCGCGGGGTGGATAAAACTTTCACCTGGTTCATAGAAGAAGTGGGAGAGTTAGCAAAAGAGATACGGAGATTAGGTACTCTTTCAGAGAACAAAACTCGCTTAAAAGAGGAATTTGCAGATGTCTTCGCCTGGTTGACGACTTTGGCAAGCCTGCTTGGTATTGACCTGGAAGAAGCCGCTCAAATTTACAGCCAGGGTTGTCCTAAATGTCATAGAATACCTTGTGAGTGCTGAAAAGCCAATTTAGAGAGATAATTCCCTTGACTTTCTTTTGACTTTCTTTTGACTTTCTTTTTCTTTTGATCAAACTTTTCTTTTTCTTTCTCAAAGAAAAAGAAAAGTTTGGGAGGAGAACACAATGAAATTTTTTGTCGCCGCATACATCATCATCTGGCTAATACTGATGGGATATACTTTTTACCTCGGACAACGTCAGAACAAACTCCGCAAAGGGATTGAGTTTTTGCGGAGTTTGTTTGATAAAGGGAAAGAGATATAAGTTACTTTTTTCCTCTTATTTCTTTTGATCAAACTTTTCTTTCTGAAAGAAAAGTTTGCTTACGAACCACCATTAAATTCAGCCCTCATCAGAGGTGATAAATTTGAAAAAATCTTGAGCCATTTGACCTGTCTGATGGTAAGTAAATTTATGCTCTCGTACAATGGTTATTTGAGGTGATTTAATGAATTCTGAAGATTTGAAAAAGCTTATATCGCAAGATGAAGGGCCCACTTTGGACTTTAAGAGAGTGCTTTATTTGGATAAAACTCCACGCTCTCCTGATGAACAGGATAATAGGGAGTTAGACAAAAAACGCCAGGGCGAGTTTGCCAAAGATATTATGTCATTAGCTAATACGTCTTCTCAATGGGGAGATTGGCGTTATCTTATCATTGGCGTTGACGATGATAAAAGCCTTGTTGGAATAACGCCCGGCTCGTTGAGCGAACAGCTCATACAGCAGATACTTTATAATTATTGTGAACCGCGTGTAGATTGTCATTATACAGAGATAGAGTTAGAAGGTCTATGGTTTGGAGTCTTCCAGATACCGAATAGTTCGCTTAAGCCCCACAAATTCTCCAAAGATATACGTTACCAGGAAGGGACAAATAAACAAAAGGGATATTCTAAGGATGACGTTTGGATTCGTCACGGCTCTCATACACAGAAGGCTTCACCAGAGGAAATTGTACAACTTACAAAAGAAACTGAAACCGTAGCGCCTGGCTTTGAACCTCAAGAGGCATTGTTTCAGCCATATTATCCTCCTTCACTTGAAACAATATCAGCGCGTAATTCACCTGAACTTTGGAAACGGCTTGTTGATATGTATGAGAAAGCGAAGATGCTGTTTCTTTGCAAGCTTTGCCCACCATTACACGTCTGGAACTACGAGGAACATTATGCTACTATTAAACATCAATTAAACGCCCTCATTCCTCCCAATCTTAAAGAATCACTACGCCCTCAAGAAATCTTCGTGCTTTTAAGCTGTGTATTTTTGCACGAAATTGGGCTTGTCGCGGAACGTGAGGTGGAGCCTGACGATTTAGATCCCATACGTGAAACCCATCATTACCGAACACAGCAAATGATTTTGGCTCATCGCAGTGAACTTGGTTTGACTTCACAAGAAGCAAGCGCAATTGGATATATCTGCTATGGTTATAGGGAAGGCGATATTGTGAAGATACCTGAACAGAGAAATCTTGGCTCACCGCGTGATTTGGTAAGAATTCAGTTTCTTGCCACTTTGCTTCGATTAGCTCATGCTTTGGACTGCAAACCTGTTTTGGCTGAATTTGGCGCTAACGAAACAGAGAAGATGGCTTTAGCGGAGAATATCCCAATAGTGTTGGTTAATCCTGATAGTTGGGAAATTAAGATAGAGGCTGTAGCCCAAACTCAACGTGAAGAGGAATTATTCAGACGACTGGCAGAAGGCGTGCAGAGAGAGTTAGACCAGATTCGCCCGTTTCTGCAAGCTTATAAATTGGGCTACCATACGGTTCGACTTGACATCGAACGAATAGTTGCCGAACCCTCACCATCTTATTTAGAACAGCTAACAAATCCTTATAGGCGACTTGCGGCATTCACTGAACAGGATGCCGACCTCTTTTTCGGACGCGAAGTGGAAATTACAACATTACTTGGGAAGGTATGTAGCTATAACCTGGTTACGCTCATAGGAGAATCTGGCGTAGGCAAAACATCTCTTTTGAAAGCTGGCCTTACTCCTAAGTTGCAAACTCTGGGATATAAAGTCGTATACTCACGATGCTACGAGCACCCGGAAACGCGGATAGTTGAAGCGATTTTAATAGATATACCTGAGTTAGTCAAAATCAGTTCAAAATCGTTTTCTGATGTGCTGTTAGCTGTCAATGCCTCCTACCCCAAAACTGTTATTTTAGTTGACCAGGCTGAAGAGCTATTTACAAAAGTACCGTCCGACCTAAATAAGTCTTTTGTAATCAATCTGGCGAACCTTATAATTTCTGGTAAGTTTCAAGTCAAATTTGTTTTCGCCTTCCGCGAGGACTATGCCCATGCTTTATTTGACCTGGCCGGTTATATTCCAGATTTCTATCATCGTGAACATACGTGTAGCATTGCCCGCCTTTCTGAAGACAGTTTGCGATTGGCTCTTTTAAAACCTGCGGAGAAATTCGGCGTCGTCATTGATGACGGTGTTTTTACGCGAATCGCCGAGGAACTACAGGTACATGGCACATATTATCCACCAGATATACAAATAGTCGGTTACACACTTTTTGAGAAGCGGGATGAAACTAACAATAGAATATCCGAGACAATCTATAAAGCCGTAGGTGGTCCAAGAATGATTATCAGCAATTACTTCTTGGGCCTTGTTGATGAATTACCGCCCCTGCAAAAATCCTTAGCCACAGACATTCTCAAATTATTAGTAACATCGTATGAGGCCAAGAACCAATTTACTCTGTCCGAAATATGTGAACAATTGCAACAAGATAAAAACCCAATCGAGCAAATACTTCAATATTTAGTTACAAACAGGCTTGTGAACCGAATTCCTGATGGAAGATACGAACTCATCCACGATTATCTTGCGGCGCAAATCAAAGAACGGTTTACAGAAGAAGAATTGGAAGTAAAACGGATGCGGGAATGGCTGCGATCTTGGCTCAACGAATGGCGAGAGATAGGACAAAGCAAGGAAGAATATTTGTTAGACTCTAATCGTTTGAGTGAGTTAAACAAATATTCTCAGAATCTAAAACCTACCACGCGGGAGTTAGAATTCATTATTAAAAGCTCCATCTGGCGGGGTATTGATGCCACCGAATGGTTGAAACAAGCCGATGTGGATACGGTGATAAATACGCTTGTATCTATGAAGGATAGTTCTAAATCGAATGTGCGCGCTAACGTAGTAAAAGCGCTGGGCAGTACTGGTTCCGAGAAGGTAATTAGATACTTAGCAGAAGCATTGAAAGATACAGATGATGGAGTATATCGCGTAGCTATCGAAGGATTGGGGCATATTGGTTCCGAAAAAGTCGTAGAACCATTAGTCCATAGCTTGCCCCGTCAACAAAGTTATTTGCGTAGAATCAGGATTATTGAGGTGTTAGAACGAATATCGACAGCACGAGCAATAGAAGCTATTAGTAAATTGTCTATTGAGGACAACGAGCCTCGTATACGCGAACGCGCCTCTCAAGCTTTGAACAAAATAAGAGAAGATGACAAAATAATTGATATGTTTATAAACGCGTTAGCAAACGATGAATCAGAGTGGAGGACGCGGTCAATCTTATGTCTTACGCAATTGCGTTCAGATAAAGTAGTTGAAAAACTCAACCAGGCGCTGGAAAATCAGAATACTTCAATCCGCGTTGGCGCCATCGAATGTTTACAACAGATGAAAATTAGTTCTTGTGCTGACAAACTAATGCTCATAGCAATGCAAGATGACAAGCCGGTGGTGCGATGTAAAGCAATAAATGCGCTATCCCAAATTGGTTTGCCAGAGGAAGTTGCTCAACCTTTTACCAATATCATCTTGCAAGATGCAAATGTTGATGTTCAAGAAGCAGCCGCAAAAGCGCTGGTAGCTCTAAAATTAACGGAAGCCGCTGAAAAAATCCTTATGGTAGAAGCTTATCGAAATGAGGATGCTACTATTCGAGAAAGAGCGGTTCGGGCGCTACGGTTTTGGGATAACCAAACAGCTAAACTTATTGACAAGGTTTTAGGTTTAATTAGCAGAGATGATGCCGCTAAACTTATTGCTATGTGTAGACTCAATAATCCTAAAGTTCAAGAAATAGCAATCGCGGCTTTGGCAAAAGTTGGTTTTGTACCTGATGAAATTGCTAAACAAGTAATATCCTTGCATCGTAGTCCTTATCCCAGTGTACGCGCTTTTATTGCGAAGTTTATCGGTGAACACCAATTCTTCAGTTATATTGAGCATCTACGAGAACTTGCGAAGGATTCAGAAATATCTGTACGCCAAGCTGTTGCAGTTGCACTCGGAAAAGTGAGACCGTTGCAAGCCGCCACGGGAGAGATGATAGAAATTCTTGACATTCTCACTCAAGATTCTAATAAAGAAGTACGTGAAACAGCCGAGATTTCTAAAACTGATATCCTTCTATCGCAACGTCTGAGAATGAAATAGAATTACCAGATGTAAAGATTTGGTTCATCTTAAAAACGCGGAACAGCCGCTGGCTGTTTCAAAATATGAGGAGGTCGTATGAATGTAAAACCCTTAACAGAACAAGCACGCGAGCAAATCAGTGTTGAGGAATTAATGCGGCTTTTATTGCATTATTTCAAAAAAATCCCCAAAGATTCAGTGCCGAACCTTCTCCTTCAATTATGTCCTATACCTGATGGAATAATTTTAACGGAGTCAGGCACGAAAGGAAAAGTCGATTGGATTATTAAAAACAGGTCCGCCTTTGCTATGAAATTTTTTGAAGCAATCGCCTTATTACAAAAGCGCGGCTTGATAGCTCCTATGCTTCGCGTGCGCAATATATATACGAACGAAATATGGCCTTTGCCTTTATTTCTCACTACCGTCGGGCAACAATCTATAATCGAAGATGACATTATATTACTCGTTGATAATGCAGAAGAAATTGTTAAATCTGTTAGTGATATAGTTCCTAATTTAGATCCAACTGTTGCGGACTTCTATCGAGAAAGCATTAGAGCATGTCAAGAAGGGTTACTGTTGTCTTCCTGCATTTGTCTTGGTTCGGCTTCGGAACGTGCAATACATCAATTAGCGTATGCTCTCTCCGATTACGCGCCAGAGCATAAAGATGCTATTGAGGGAAAATGGCTGCGCAAAAACATGAAAGATAAGATTGATACATTATGGGGTTGGATTCACGAAATAGAAGAAAGGGATTTTCCTACGGAACCTTGTTTCAAGGATTTACGCTCGAAGATTGATGCGCTTGCGCACTGGTATCGTATCACCCGTAATGAAGCAGGGCACGCGGATAGAGAGGCAATTTTGCCAACGCAAAAGGAGATAGAGTTATCGATTCACCAATTTCGTCGTTACGTTATCAATATCTTTCAGATAATTGGTTTATTTCAATCGGGGTCTCAAAAACCCTAAGCCAACCGTATTTTTCGATTTTCGGCAAGAAAAAGTGTCCTTCATCTTGAATTTTTATACAGAAATTGCTCAAAGGAACCCTTTTCGGGAAAGTGAAGAAAGTTATGCTGGGAAAGATAGGAAAAAAGGGTGGCGTGACGTTGCGCGCTGTGTTGATTGGCCTTGCGTTTATGCCTATCAACGTTTACCTTGTTGTGCAATGGGAAACCGTCTGGGGAACGCAGTATCCTACCACTATGGGGATATTCTTTAACGCTATCTTTTGCCTATTTCTCGTGACGGCTCTGAATCTCCCCATCAAAAAGTTCTTTCCGAATAGTGCGATTAGCCAGGGCGAGGTGCTAACGATTTATACCATACTGCTGATGGCTATCACTGTCAGTGGACACGATTTTACTCAAACCATTTTTTGCACTCTTGGGACTTGCCGCTGGTTTGCTACCCCAGAGAACGAATGGAACTCTCTATTTGCGAGATATCTCCCTCAATGGCTCACCGTGAACGACGAAAATGTACTTCGCGGTTTCTACGAAGGCGAATCGACGTTTTACACCGTTCAGCACATCAAAGGCTGGCTTGAGCCGATGCTCTGGTGGACGCTCTTTCTTACGGTTATGGTTTTCACCATGCTCTGCATAAACGTCATCATCAGGAAGCAGTGGATAGAAAGAGAGAAACTGACCTACCCACTTGTGCAACTGCCTTTTGAGATGACACTCAATGACTCAAAAAAAAACTTCTTTTCAAACAAATTGCTCTGGCTCGGTTTTGGGGTCGCCGCTGGAATTGACATCATAAACGGATTGAACTTTCTATTCCCTATATTTCCTAAAATACCCCTCATATACAACCTCGGCGAACATTTCGTAGATAAGCCCTTCAACACCATCGGAAGTTTCCCGATTCAAATCAACCCTTACGCCATCGGTTTGGCTTTCCCTATACCGCTGGATTTGCTGTTCTCATGCTGGTTCCTGTTCATTGTCTGGAAGGCGGAAAGTGTAATCGGAAGCATAGCAGGTGTGAATCTGCCTGAATACCCATTTCCAGACCAACAGATACTTGGGTCGTATCTTGGTATAGCAGCCGTTGCGCTTTTTATGGGGAAGAAATCTCTCTGGCAAGTCATGAACCAAACTTTTTCTTTTCCTAAAAGAAAAAGTTTGAACAAAAAGAAAAGAAGAGGAAAGATGATTAAAAAGGCGATTGGGATTGGTTCGGATGTAGATGATTCAGGTGAGCCGATGAAATACCGGACGGCAGTCTTTGGCGCGATTCTTGGGACGGCATCATTGGTTATATTCGCTTCTCAAGCTGGAATGTCCATTCTTTTTCCGCTTGCCTTTTTCCTGATATATTTCGCGATAATGTTTGCTTTCACCCGTATGAGGGCTGAACTTGGGCCACCTTTGCAGGGGATTCACTATTCGGGTCCGCTTCAACTGATAGTGGCGACTGTGGGAAGTCGAAAGATTTCACCGCAAACTTTGACTGTAGCTGCTCCGTACTGGACGTTCACGAAAGAACTCAGAAACAACCCTATGCCGTTCGTGCTTGAGGGCTTCAAGCTTGCTGAAAGGGCTGATATAGATACCCAAAAGCTCTGGAAAGTGATGATGCTTTCGACCTTGCTTGGCATATTCGTCACCTTCTGGGCTTTCCTGCAATTCAACTACAAGTGGGGCGGCGTAGGAGCATGGCGCGGTGTGGCGGCTTACACAGTCATAGAACGGTGGGTGACCAGGCCGGTTGAGCCTGACGCAACATTTCTAATTGCCACAGGTTTCGGGTTCATAGTTGTCCTTATAAATACGGTGTTAAGGTTGCGGTTTTTATGGTGGCGTTTGCATCCATTAGGTTATCCTTTAGCGGGATATTATCATTTCGATAAACTCTGGTTTCCTTTCTTCATCAGTTGGGCGGCCAAGGGGATAATCCTCAAATACGGTGGGATAAGAGCTTACCGCAGGACTTTTCCGCTATTTATGGGCTTGATTTTGGGCGAGTTTATCATGGGAAGCGTATGGGGAATCTTAGGACTCCTCACCGGCAAACCAACATACGCCTTTAAGAATTGGTAACCAAACTTTTCTTCCAAACTTTTCTTTAAGAAAGAAAAGTTTGAGCAAAAGAAATAATTGGAAGAGAAAAAGTTGACAAAAAGAAATAAGAGGAATTGAAAGTTTGAGCAAAAGAAACACTAAGGAATAAAGTAATTGGACGCCGAGAACCCCAAAGGGCAACTCAATTTTTTAGTTCAGTTAAAAAATTTGGGTTGACATGAAGCAGATAATATGTTAAATTTGTATTAAATAGGGATAGTCAGAGGTGGATATGAGGACACACCTTTGAAGTGAACAGAACAAGTTCTTCTACTCCAAATCCAAAGCAAAACTTTCAGGGAGGTATTAATTCATGAGAACATCAGTATTACTAATCGGCACAATCTTGTCGTTTTCCATTGGTATGGCTTTACCCGATGCCGCCGTTGGAGTGACCAATATAGTCATCAGTGCGGAAACCGTGAGAGATTTTGGCGAAATGTCGCCGGAAAATATCGGCATTGTCAAGGACAAAGATGCCTCTAATGGGCTTGTGCTTGGATGGACCGGGGGAGCGAACAATCCTGCGATTGCGGCTCCAACGGCATGGTTTAAGGTTGAATTCTTTGCCGATGCGGTAGAATATTTCATCTGGGTTCGCGTCAAAAGTGCCGGAGACACAAGCACGGATTCTTTGTGGTTCCAATTTGACGACC
>Ga0194113_10000588_pt1 | contig 48067 bp, 34 predicted proteins | sample TA2MahC200mmetaG_FD_146193 | JGI IMG/M metagenome (GOLD analysis project Ga0194113, IMG submission 146193) | Freshwater microbial communities from Lake Tanganyika, Tanzania - TA2015017 Mahale Deep Cast 200m | ecosystem: Environmental > Aquatic > Freshwater > Lake | place: Tanzania: Lake... | reverse complement strand
CAGGCGGCATCTTGCCAGCTCTTGCCTGTATCTCTTGAGCGCGCCTTTCTTGGCCGGATACGTCTCGTCGCTCTCGGTTGTCAGTCGCATTCCGGGATACTTCCTCTTCAGGTCTTCCACCGTCTCCAGACCGAACAGCAGCTTCAAGACATTCACCGCCTGGTCTTCCCCAAAGACCTTGATCCCGGCCAGCTGTGCCGACCGCTCGCCGAACCGCTTGAAGTAATTCCGGACGGTATCCCGGTCCACCTGAATCCGGAGGTCGGCCAGATCCTTCTCCACGGCGTTGAACGGTCTCGTGGCACCGAGATACAGTATCAGGTCCACGATTCTCTTGCCGTAGCGGCAATTGGGGTAGAACGCATCCGTTGCCATGGAGATATGGCCGTTTTCACATACGAATCTGCGGACGTTCACGTGGATGTCCAGGGGAATCCCATCGAGAGAAAGTACCCGCACATAGACACGTTTTACCCAATCCAAGGGCTTGATTGCGGTTTTGCATCGGGGGCAGGAAGCGGGAGGCTCTCGGAAGTCTTTGTTTTCAAGCCAACCTTGTAGCAGCATCGGCAGTATCAGTGCGACATTGTCGGGGACTAGTTTGTTCCCGGCCTTCGTGTTGGGCTTGCGCATCTGGATGGGAAATGGAGGTCCGGGGATTCGAATCTTTCGGTGCATTAGTAATTCTCTAAGAATTCATCGGTGTTGGGAGGCTTACCGGCTATTCTGCACCGCCCGGGACCGGTGCGAAAAGGATAATATCCCGAAACGGCGTGCAGAGTGGGGCGACCGCGATGGACCTGCAGGCATACGGTTGGGAATGGGCAAAGAGGGCGCACTCCGACCAGCTCGAGTTCAAGACCGGCAAGAGGGGCGAGACGGCCCTCTTCGAGCTCATGCTCGAGACCGCCAACTCCCCCGACGAGCGCGTAAGCTCCGGCGGCTTCGAGGACTCGATAAGGCGCGTGAGCGTCGGCCGGGTGGTGCTGCGCACGGTGGACCGGGACGTCCAGTCGTTCTTCCCGGTCGCGGAGGTCGGCGGCGACAGGTTCCAGTCCGGATGGAAGTACCGGGGCGCCAGCGCGATAATCGGCCACAAGGGGCTGGCCCACAGCGCGGTCGGGATGTTCTCCCGGCACCCCCTCCACCACTCCGAGCCGCTCATCAGCGCCTTCCTGCCGGATTTCCCCAGGTACGGCGGGAAGCTCAAGCCCTTCACCGACTACAATGTGGCCTTCGAGCTCCTGCCCGTCCACGGGGTCAACATGGGCACGGCGAAGCAGGGCTCCCCCCGGGAGCTGCACCCCCTGGAGGGCGAAAAGCGCGAGTGGTTCGTGAGGCTCCGGGGGACCGTGACGGAGGTCCGCCCCACCTACATCCTGCTCGACTGCGGCGCGCCCGTCTTCATCGAGACGAAGGGTTTCCTCAACCTCACGGAGGGGGAGTCCCTCAAGGCCGAGGGCGCGCTCTACGCCTACATCGAGCCGTGAGGGGGCGGTCGGGGCCGGGCCGTGTCGACACCCGCCGTCGACGCCGCCACCGCCGTGGCTATCGTGAGGCAGATGAACGCCGCCAGGCCGTTCATGATGAGCGTCTCGTCCAGGAGGTAGGCCGGCAGGATCCCGCCCAGGGGGGTGAACAGATAGAACGTTGTCACGGCGGCCAGCATCACCGCGGCGGTCCCCAGCCCCACGCTGGGGAAGCTCCGCTTGCGGACCGTCGAGAAAAACCCCCCGGTCAGCGCTGCGGCGGCAGCGGCCGCCACCAGGCCGGCGTGGAGCCACACCCCCGCGGGCTGGGCTCCCGAGGGGTCCCAGGCGGCGGCACCGGGCCGTCACGCCGCATCTGTGACGACGGCGCGCTCATGCGGTCTCACCATCCGCCTCCGGGGTCTAATAGATTGCGTCCCGCCGGGAAATAGGATTAAATCTCTTGGCGCCGATGCGGTGCCGACAGGCGAATGGCGCTCATCGACTTCATCTACGCGGCCTACATCGGCGTCATCGTGACGATACTGATAGGCATCTTCGTCGAGGGCCGGAGGGCGCAGCTGGACAACGTCCTGAGCAACATGAGCAGCTTCTTCATACTGCTTGCGACGGCCACGATGCCCGTCGAGCTCGTCGTGGCCCTCCTGGTCTACCTGAGCCTGGGGATACTGATGGTCTACCTGAAGAAGAAGGACTTCTACCTCCTCTTCGGGAGCAAGACCTACGGCTCGGTCTCGCTGGTCATCCTCTTTGCCGAGAACCAGTTCTTCGGGTTCATCCCCTACTTCAGCTTCGGCGACCTCCGCTCGATGGTCCTGGGCTGCGTCGTGGTGGCGATGATCGTCCACGTCATCGGCTTCCTCTACACGCACCGCCGGCGCGGGTTCGGCTCCCGGCGGAGGACCCGGAGGAGCAAGGCCACCTCGGAGCGGCGGTCCGGCCGGCGGCGAAGGAGGTGACCGGCTGGCCACATGGGGCGGGCCACGGAGTAGCTCGCCTACCACGCGGGCCCCGGGGTGGGGGGGCTCCTCAACGTCACGTTCGGCAACGCCACCGAGCTCATCATCGCGCTCATGGCCCTCCAGGCGGGGCTCATCGACGTGGTCAAGGCCTCCCTGACCGGCTCCGTCATCGGCAACCTGCTCCTGGTCCTGGGCCTGAGCATGCTCGCCGGCGGCTGGCGGCGCAAGGCTTGAGGCGCAAGGGTGGAAGGCTGCAAGGCAGAACGGCAGAAAGGCAGGAATAGGGGCAGCAAGGCAGAACGGCAGAAAGGCAGGAATAGGGGCAGCAAGGCATAACGGCAACAAGGCAGCAAGGGGGAGAGGAAGGAGGAAGGGGACATCCGTCGTCCCTTGCTCCCTTGCCGCCTTCCTGCCTTGCTGCCTTGTCGACTTTCTGCCCCCTTTTTTGCATTTCACCCTTGCGCCCTGCGCCTTGCGCCTTCGCATCAGGCGACGCGCTTGAGCCCCTCGCGGTACCTGTGCTCCGCCAGGTCGTTGTAGAGCTTCTTGAAGGCGGTCCACTGGGCCCGGTATTCCTCGGACACGTCGGCCACGGGCCTCGCCGGCACGCCGACGGCTATCTTCCCGTCCGGGATGACCGTCCTGTTCTTGACGACCGCGCCCTCGCCCACCACGCACCAGACGCCGACCTGCGCGAAGTCGGACACGACCGAGCCCATGCCCACGACGGTCCAGTCATTTATCGTGGCGTTGTGAACTATCGCGCCGTGGCCGATTGTGACGTCCGAGCCTATCCTCGTGAGCTGGTTGGGCCGGGCGTGGATGACGCAGTTGTCCTCTATGCTCGAGCGGTCGCCCACCTCTATGCGGCCGTAGTCGCCCCGGAGCACCGCCCCCGGGCCGATGTAGCAGTTCTCGCCCAGGCGGACGTCCCCGATGAGCGTGGCGGTCTCGAAGATGAAGCAGCGGTCGCCGTGCACCGGCCTTCTGCCGTCGTACTCGTAGATGGGCATGGGCGCAGCCTTCCCGGATGCGGTCCAATCCGGCTTTGCCGATTTATAAATTGCGGTGGCAGCCTATTTATCCGCACAGGCCGTTGGGGGCGCTCGGGGCCGGCACGGATGGAAGGGGGATTGACGAAGGCAGCCGAGGTGGCCATATCGACGGTGCTGAGGGCGCGGAGGGGCGAGCGCGTGGTGATATTCACGAACCCCCACGGCGACGGCCAGGCGATCTCCCGGGCGCTCTTTGCCGCCGCCCTCGGGAGGGGCGCCCGGCCGGTCATCGTCACCCAGCCGATGAAGACCACGCTCGATTTCGCCGAGGATTCGGTGCTCATGGCAATCCGCAGCGAGCCGGAGGTGCTCATCTCGATATCGCAGGAGAAGCTGGGCAAGGACCGCTGGGCGCTGAAGAAACCGTTCAAGGTGGGCCGGAAGAAGTACGACAGCGCGTTCAACTACCTCCTGGGCGTCAAGAGGGCCCGGTCGTTCTGGTCGCCCTCGGTCACGGCGGACATGTTCCTGCGCACCGTGCCGGTCGACTACGGGGTCATGAAGCGCGACTGCGCCGCCGTCGCCCGCGTGCTAACCGCCGCCGAGTCGGTGCGCATCACCACGGCGAAGGGCATGGACCTGCACATCGGCCTGGAGGGACGCAGGGCGCGCCGCGACGACGGCGACTTCTCCAAGCCCGGCTCCGGGGGCAACCTGCCCGCGGGCGAGGTGTTCATCTCGCCCGCCCTGGGGACATCGAACGGCCGGATAGTCTTCGACGGCAGCATCTCCACGGACAAGGGCGCCATCGTCATCCGGGAGCCCATCGTCGCCGACGTGGAGGGCGGCTTCGTGAAACGGATCCTTGGGGGCGAGGAGGCCCGGCGGTTCGAGAGGGCGGTCGGGATGGGGGCGGCGCGGGCCCGGCAGTTCGTCCGGGACGGAAAGCTGCCCGGGGCGAGCCTCGCGGCCTACGTGCGCAACTCGAGGAACCTGGGCGAGCTGGGGATAGGCCTCAACCGGGCCGCGAAGGTGGTGGGCAACGTCTTGGAGGACGAGAAGGTGTTTCGGACCTGCCACATAGCCGTGGGCTCCAACTACGACGACGACGCCCCGGCGCTGACCCATTACGACGGGATTATCCACTCCCCCACGATAACCGCCAGGATGAAGGGCGGCCGGGGGAGGCCGCTTCTGGAAAACGGCGAGCTACGGGTCTAGCCGGTCTCGAACTCTTCCTGCAGGTCGATGACGAGCTGCTCCAGTATCTCCTCGAACGTGCGGCTCCGGTACTCCCTCAGTCCGCCAAGCTCCGTCTGGACTCGCGCCACGAACTGGTTCGCGGAGCGGCTTATCTCGATGCTGCAAAGGGACTCTTCCATTCCCGCCCCTCCACCTTCACAAGGTCGAGTGTAGACCGCATTACAGAAGCTGTATATAGTCTTTGCTCTGTGGGAGAGAAGGTGCAAGGCGCAGGGCGCATGGCGCAAGGCCTGAGGAGCAAGGGACATGGCGCGGGGAGGACGGGGTAGAAAGGTTCGATCCCGCCCTTTCCCCTTGCGCCTTTTCCCTTGCTCCTCAGGCCCTGCGCCCTGCGCCCTGCGCCTTGCCCCTTCCTTCCCATACCCTTATTATCAGTCCTTCCGATTATCATCCATGCGGTTGGCGGCGGCGGTCCCGGTGGTCCTGGTGCTTGTGCTGGCGATGCCTCTCCCCTGGACGGGAGGCCGGGCCGGTCCAGCCCGGGAGTGGACGGTGACCGACTACCAGCGGCTCTCCGACGGCATACTCTTCCTGGAGGAGAACCTGACCGTGGCGGCCGGGGGCCGGCTGGAGCTCGACAACATGGTCGTCCGGTTCAACTCCTCCGGGCCGGGACCGATGGTGCTCGAGGTCCGGGCGGGGGGCGAGCTGGTGCTGGTCGACTCCCTGCTGACAGGCAACGGCACCGGGCCCTTCGTCGTCCGGGCCCTGCCCGGCTCCAGGCTCTCGGTCGGCGGGTGCGACATCTCGGGCGCGGGGACCTGCGCCACCGACCCCCTCGGGGCCGGCCTCCTCGTGGCCACCTCCCTTGCGTCCGTCAGCAACACGACCTTCCGGGACCGGCCGTGCTCGCTCTACCTCCTCGACTGCTCCCCGGTCGTCGCCGATTCCGACTTCCCGGGCAACGGGACGGGCGCGGTGCTCGACGGCTCCAACTCCACTTTCCTCCGCTCCAGGTTCGGGTCGCGGGAGGGCCCCGCGATGCGGCTGGTCAACGGGTCGTCGGGCCTGGCCCTCGACACCGACATCGACCCGGGCCGGGTGTCGGCCGATGACACCTCCGTCCTGGACATCGCCTGGTCGCTGTCGGTCTTTGTCCGCTGGGACACGGGCCGCCCGGCCGGGGGCGCCCTCGTGCGGGTGGCGCCCTCCGATGGACCGGCGGCGCCCTATGTCGCCAACGCCACCGGCATGGTGACCGGGATACGCGCGATCTCGACCTCCGTGTCCGCCTCGGGGACCGCCGCGCACGGGCCGTTCAACGTCTCGGCGGAATCGGAGGGCCGCGCCGCCTGGGAGCTCGCCGATATCTCCATCGGAGCGGACATCGCGCTCGTGCTCGACGGTACACCCCCGCAGGTCTTCATCCTCTTCCCCGTCGAAGGCTCGGTCCTGAACGCCAGCGCCCCGCCCGCCTCGGGGACGGCGTGGGACCCCCTCCGCAACGACGACCGGCCGGGCCTGGAGGCGGTCGAGGCGACGCTCGACGGCGGGCCCTGGAGGCCGGCGAACGGGACCTCCGAGTGGAGCTTTTGCCTCTCGGACCTTCCGGAGGGCGTGCACACCCTGACGGTCAGGGCCCGCGACCTCTCCGGGAACGACAACGCCACCTCGGTCTCGTTCACGGTGGACCTCACCCCGCCCTTCCTGTCGGTCTGGCCGCCGCCCGGGCACCTCACCTCGGCGCTCAACCTGACCGTGCTGATCCGGACCAACGGCGACCGGGTGCTCCTCAACGGGACGCCCGTGGAGGGCTCATCGGGGACGTACGAGGCGGAGTGGGCCCTCGAATCCGAGGGCAACAACACCGCGGTGGTCGAGTCGCGGGACATCGCCGGCAATCTCGCCCGCGTCGACCTTTCGGTCGAGAGGGACACCCTCCCGCCCGACGTCAGGTTCCTGTCCCCCCCGCAGTTCTCTGTCCACGCCACGCCCCTCGTGACTGTGTCCGGGACGGCCGCCGACCGGAACGGGGTCGCGCTGGTGGAATGGGGCCCCGACCGCCGGAACTGGACCCGCGTGAACGGGACGGCCGGATGGAGCTTCCCCGTGGTCCTCTCGGAGGGGGAGAACACCGTCTACGTGCGCGCCACGGACGGGGCCGGCAACGCCGGCGTGGGCTGGCTCCGGCTCGACCTCAGGCTCCCCGACACCAAGCCCCCGGAGATATCGGTCCTGTACCCCCTGGACGGGCAGACCGTGGGCACCCCCGAGGTCGAGTTCTCCGGTCGGGCGAACGACGCCGGGGGATTGGCGAGGGTCCAGCTCAGCCTGGACGGCCTCGCCTGGACCGACGCCGTCGGCACGGCGGACTGGAGCTGCCGGCTGACCCTTTCGGAGGGCAACAATACCGTGCTCGTGCGGGCCGCCGACACCGCAGGCAACCTCAACTCGACCTTCCTCTCGGTGACCTACGCACCCCCGCCGCCGGACACCGCCCCGCCGGCCCTCTCTGTCCTCTATCCGCCCCGGGGACTGCGCCTCCCGGTCGCCAAGGTCGTGGTCTCCGGCCGGGTGTCCGACCCCTCGGGCATAGCCTCGGTGGAGCTCTCCACCGACGGGAGGACCTGGAGGAGCTGCATCGTCACCGGCGAGGACTGGTCGGGGACCGCGACATTGGGGCCCGGCAGAAACACAATCTCCGTGCGCGCCCTCGACACCGCCGGCAACCGGGCGGAGGCCTCCACCGTGGCTGTCTACGAGAGCCCCCGGGACCCGTCGGCCGACAGGGGCGCCTTCTCGCTGGCGCTGGCGCTCCTCGCACTGGGCCTGCTCGCCGCCTGGCTGCTCGTCAGGAGGCCGGCGCGGAAGGCCCCGGCCTCCCGGCGTGCCAGGGCCGAAGAGGAGTAGGGCGCCCTCTCAGTCGAACTCCTGCTTGGTGACGGCCACCAGGATGAGCCCGATGAGGCCGAAGATCGAGGACAGGAACAGCGGTCCTATGGACAGCATGCCGAATATGGACCCGACCAGTGCCAGTCCCCAGACCTTCCGCTGCACGGCGCATATGCCTCCAACGACCGTCAGGATGGAGAAGATTATCTCCAGGGCGGCGCAGGCGAAGAGCATCTCTTCGATGCCGGGAACGATGGAGGACGCCTCCGCCCCGGCGGCGGCAATCAGCGCCCCGTTTATCAGTGCGAGCACGCCGCCGATTAGCAGGAGGATGCCGGCCGCGATGGGGGTCAGGGTCTTCTGGGGAGGGGCGTAGTAGCCGACCACCGGCGCCGGCACCCCGTAGTACGGGACGGGGCCACCGTACACCGGGGGCGGGTAGTAACCAGGGGCGGGCTGGGGGTACTGGCCATACGCTGGGGCCGGGTATACCGGTGTGCCGCAGTATCCGCACGCCCCCCTGCTCGGGTCCACTTCCATCTGGCAATTGGGGCATCTCATGGCGGTCCCAAGGGATATCCGGTCTCGGACCATTAATACTTTATTGTCGGAGGAACATGGGCGGCCCGGGATGGCGCGGTTTCTCGCGGGGGCGCCGGGGCTCCGGCTGGAGGACCACCCGGAGGTCTATCCCCCCTCGGATGACACATTCCTCATCCTCGAGGCGATCCGCCGGCCGAAGGGCAGCGTGCTGGAGGTGGGCACCGGCTCGGGCATCATCGCCGCGGCCTGCGCCCGGACGGCGGAGTGGGTGGTGGCCACGGACCAAAACCCCCACGCGGTCCGGCTCGCCCGCCAAAACATCGCCCGGAACGGGTTGGAGGCGGAGGTGGTGGCGGCCGACCTCTTCGACGGGATATCAGGCCGGTTCGACATGGTGGTCTTCAACCCGCCCTACCTGCCGACCTCGCCGGAGGACGTCACGGGCGACCGGTGGCTCGACCTGTCGGTGAACGGGGGCCCGGACGGGCTCGGCCCGGCCCGGCGCTTCCTCGCAGGCGTGGAGGCGCACCTGTCGCCGGGGGGCCGGGCCCTCACCCTGGTGTCATCGCTCTCCGCCGGGCGGCTCCGGGCCCCGGGAGGGCTTTCGCTCCGGCCGGTCGGCTCCAGGAAGCTCCCTTTCGAGACGCTGACGGTTCTGGAGGCCCGGAGGGTCGGGGGCCGCCCGACCGGGGGGAGGGCCCCTTGAGGTTCGAGGACCGGGACCACGCCGGACGGGTGCTGGCCGGCCTGCTGCGCGGTCTCCCGCAGGGCGGGGGCCCACCAATAACGCTTAATATCCGCGCAATGCATTATTGACCGATGGGGAACGCGGCCAGGCTCTTCTGGATCGGGCTGGCCCTGGCGCTGCTCGCCTCCGGGGCCACCGCCTCCGACATCGCCAACCCGGCGGTCCGGGCCAGGCAGTCGGCCGAGTACAGCCCCCATACCGCCTGGGAGCTGGGCTACACCGGGAAGGGCGTGGCGATCTGCATCATGGACACCGGGGTGGACGACAGCCACCCGGGCCTCGCCGGCAAGTGGCTGGGCGGGGTGGACGTCAGCAAGCCCCAGACCCCCCTCACGCCGCGCGACGGGACGTTCAACGCCGACGACACCAACGGCCACGGCACCACCTGCGCCGGCATCGCGATGGGCACCGGCGCGCCGGAGAAGAGGTACCAGGGCGCCGCGCCCGAAGCCCGGCTGGTCGAGCTCCGCATAGGCACGATATTCGGATACGCGCCCGGGGAGGGCCCCTCGCCGGTGAAGCTCTACGACGCCACCCTCCAGGGAGAGCAGTGGGCGCTCGACCACCGGGACCAGCAGTGGGCGGCGGGGGGCGGACAGTACCGCGGCATCCAGGTGCTCTCGCTCTCCTGGGGAATCGACGTGGGCGGCTCCTCCGACGGCTCGGACCCCTACTCTCAGGCGCTGGACCGCCTGGTCGACGCCGGCGTCATCGTCGTCAACGCGGCCGGCAACGAAGGCCCCTCCAACGACGGCTTCTCGGGCCTTTCGGCCTCGTCCAAGGCCATCGCGGTCGGCGCCACGGACGACAACGACACCGTCGACCGCGCCGACGATGTCATCGCCCCCTACTCGAGCCGCGGGCCGCGCCGGGACAACGGCGACGGGGACCCCTTCGACGAGCTCAAGCCCGACGTCAGCGCCCCCGGGACCGGGATAACCCAGGCCGAGTACGACCTCGTGGGCGACGGGTCGGGCAACGGCTACGGGCCCCGCGGCAGCGGCACCTCCTACGCCACCCCGCTCGTGGCCGGCATCTGCGCCCTCCTGCTCGAGGCCAACCGCGAGCTTTCGCCACCGGTCGTCAAGGAGATGCTGCGCGCCACCGCCGAGCGCCGCGGCAACGCCTCGGAACCGGGGCTGGACCCGTTCTGGAACAGGGACTTCGGCTGGGGGGTGGTCGACGCCTACGCCGCCTGCGAGCTTGCGGCGCGGACGGACGTGGCCGCGACCGACATAGCGCTCCAGGCGTTCGTCACGAACGTCACGACCTCCCGGGCCGGGACCACCAGGGCCTCCGGCCTCTCGTGGAGCCGCCCGGGGGAGGTCGAGAGGACCGAGCTCCGGCTGGACGGCGGGGGCTGGCGGCGCCTGGGCCCCGACGCCGGGACGACGTTCGGGAACTGGACGGCGGACCTCGGGTACGTACCGCCGGGGAACCACACGATCCACGTGAGGAGCCTGGCCGGCGGGAAGTCCTCGCTGGTCACCGCCTTCGGCTTCACGGTCCCGCCGGGAGCGCAGCCCCCGGGGGCGGGGCTCTCCGGGGGCGTTGCCTGGGCCGGCGGCGCGACGGCCCTGGCCGCGGCGGCCGGCATCTCCTACTGGGTCGTCCGGAAAAGGAAAAAGGGGGCCGAGGCCCCCGCCGCCGGCTGACGGCTACTTGTTGAGCTCGTCCAAAAGGTCGTCCAGGGACTCGTCGCCCTTCTTCGGCTCCCCGCCGCCCTTCTTCCCCTTGTCCACGGCAGGGGCCTCCCCCGCCGCCTCCGACTCCTCCGAGGCCTCGACCTCCTCCCCGGCGGGCCGCGCCCCGGGCATGGACGGTTCCTCTTCCTCGACGCCCTCCTGGTACTCGACAACCTTCTCGCGGGGCGCCTCCTCGTCGACAACCGGGGGCTCCCGGGCCTCCTCCTGGACCACTTCCCTCGCCCCCGGGCGGAAGATCTTCTCCTCCTCCTCGGTCTCGGCGGGCTTGAAGATCTTCTCCTCCCCTCCGGGGCGGAAGACCCTCACCTGGCCTCCCGTGGGGCGGAACACCTTGACCTCCTCGCCCGACGTCCCGACCATCGCCTCCGGGCGGGCGACGTCCTCGGTCCTGGCCCACTTTCGCTCCACGGGCGGCGCCGCGGGAGGCTCCTCGGCCAGCTGCAGGGCCGGCTCCGGCGGGACCACCGGCTTTTTCCGCAGGTAGGCCACCGCGGCCATGATGACCAGGGCCGCCACCACCAAGCCGGCCACGGCGACGTAGGTCATCGTGTTGTCGGGGGCGGTCTCGTTGCCTCCGGTGGGCCCGACGGGCCCCGTGGAGGCCGGGTTGCCCAGTACCGCGAACTTGGCGGCGGGCTGGGTGACCCTCATCCAGAGCACCTGGCCGTCCATGTCCAGCCCCGACTCGGGGACCGGAGCCCAGGGCTCGCCGTTCACGCTCCAGTAAAGGCGGAGCGTGCTCTCGTTCAACCGGCTGAAGTCGTACGACGAGTAGAGGACCGTGATGTTGGCCCAGTACCACTCGCCGGCGGGGGCCGAGGTGTTCATCGTGAACGCCAGCCCCAGGGCGAGCTTCCCGGTCGGCAGCTCGGGGGGCGTGACGTTGTTGACTATGTAGAGGAATGTGCGGTGGGGCCCGGTCTGGTAGACCTTCCCGCGCAGCTTCGCCGGGTCAGGGGAGTCCTTGCCGATGTCCCGGACCCACTTGACGACCGGCCCGGAGAGCGTGCCGGAGACAACGTCCCCGGAGCCGTGCTTGTCGGCGGTGACGAACGAGAACCTGTGGGGAGAGTCCTCCCCCCGCAGGGCGGTCGTGCAGTAGTAGTAGTCCTTCCCGTCGGTGAAATCGTTGTCTTCCACGTCCACCGGGAGCATGGTGTAGGGCGTGTCGGTCCGCCCGTCGATGATGAGATGGAGCTTGTCGGGCACGTCCCCGTCCAGGTCGGTGTAGGTGACCGTGTAGCGGAACATCGTCCCCTCGTCGCCCGAGGGTGGATCGACCATCCCGTCCGAGAGCGCGGGGGCCTCGTTGGTCCTCTCGATGATATCAATGGTGACGATGTCGTAGGAGTAGCTCGCCGGTCCCTTGCCGTCGGACACGGTCAGGGTTATGATGTGCCGCCCGGTCGTGGGGAAGGTCTTGCTGAAGAAGGGCGAGCTGCTGAGGTCGCCCAGGATGTTGTCGGTCCAGCGGAACGTCAGGGCGTTCCCGTCGGGGTCGTGGGAGCCGTTGCTGCTGAAGATAACATCCTGGGTGGTGTAGAACGCCTGGTTGTCCAGGGGGGAGGATATGTTGGCGACCGGCGGGTTGTTGACGATGATGTCCCTGGCGTAGGCGTTCACCTGGCCGGCCGTGTCCGCGACGGTCAGCGTCACCGTGAACATGCCTCCCGCCAGGAAGGTGTGCCCCACGACGGCGCCGTGGGAGTAGTCCGAGTTGTCGCCGAAGTCCCAGGTGAAGTTGAGCAGGGCCGGGGCCTCGTCCCGGGAACGGGTGGCGTTGAAGACCACCACGGTGCCCTTCTGGTAGGTGCCGTTGTTCATCGGCGTGTCGATGTCGAAGAGCGCCACCGGCTCCTTGTCGGATATGTTCACCATCTTCCAGTCGGTCGAGAAGGAGCCCGGGCCGCCGTCGGAGACGTTCAGGGTCACGTTGTACAGGCCGGCCCTGGCGAAGGAGTGGTTGACCTGGGCCCCGGTGCCGCTCTCTCCGTCGCCAAAGTCCCAGTCGTAGTTCAGCGGGTCGTCGTCCGGGTCGGTGCTCCCCCTCCCGTCGAACCTCATCGGCGTGAAGACCAGCCCGGAGGCCTGGACGAGGATGAACGCCGTGGGCTGGCCGTTCTCCACCTGGAGGTCCACCCGCTTCTCGGAGAAGCTCCCGGGGTCGACCCGGGAGCTCGCGTTGAGCGTGAAGCTGTAGGTGCCGACCGGCTGGTCGAGGGGCACCGTCGCCGTCATCCCGACGAGCGCCTTGGCCCCGGCCGGGACGAAGAGCTGGCTCCGGTTGAACGACACGGTGAACCCCGCCGGGGGCGTGCCGTTCACGAGCACGATGTTGTTGTCCTTGTTCCCGGTGTTCCAGACGGTCACCCCGATGTCGGCGGCGCGCCCGTGGACGACGGGGTACGGCATGGTCCGGTTGAATATGAGCTCCAGGGTGAGGACGTCCCTCACCTCTATTATCACGTAGCCCATGTTGTTTTGCGGCACGGTGTCTCCCAGGAGCCGCACCGCGGCCTTGAGGATGTACATGCCCTCCTGGGTGATGTCGATGTTGTTGAAGGTGGTGTTGTCCGTCATCCCCACGCCCAGCGGGGAGACGGAGTGGGACTGGTTGTACACCTGGACGAAGTTCCAGGCGACCACCGTGACCTCGTCGATGTACCAGCCCTGGAACACCTCGGCGTCGCGGTTGGCGTAGAAGTGGAAGCGGACCTTGACGTTGCCCCCGACGTAGGGGCTCAGGTCGAATGTGGCCCGCACCCAGGGGCTGGCAAGATCGGTCGAGTTGTACGCGTCGGCGTCCCCGTAGGGCGAGTCTGGGTCGATCGTGCTGGGATACGGCTTCATGAACGGCTCCAGGTAGGTCCAGTCGCCGCCGGCCTTCCTGACCTCGATGAAGCCGCCGTCGGCGTTGCTCTGCCCCCTCATCTTGTGCCAGAAGTAGAGCCGGGCGTTCGTGACGCCGGAGAGCGATATGTCCGGGGAGACGAGCGCGGAGTCCTCGCCGAGGTAGTAGGTGTTGTTCACTACGTCCTCGATGTTGGAGAAGCATCTGGTGCTGGACACGTTGTACGGCGGGGCGGGCTCGCCGACGGTCTGCCAGGCCGTCGGCACGGCCCCGAGCATGTTCGTGGCGGTCCACTTGCCCAATCCGCCCTCGAAATCGTCCCTGAAGGTCGCGGTCATCCCGTCCGTGACCTGGACGTCGTCGATGTACCAGCCGCTGACGGCCCCGCCCACGGTGCTCGAGCTTGAGAAGATGAACTTGACCTGGATGCTGCGCCCGGCGTACTTTTGCAGCGATATGCCGACGTTCTGCCAGCCGGCGCTGTCACCGCCGAAGCAGTCCACATCCTGGGAGATGGGGTTGATGATGGCCGTCGACGAGTTGTAGATGCCCTGGACGAACGTCCAGTTGTCGACGCCCCCGCGCTCCCAGGTCTCCGGCGTCACGGAGGTGTTCCTTATCTCCAGATACCCGCCGTCGGTGAAGAGCTTGGTGAAGAAGAGCTGGTTGAAAAAGAGCAGGGGATTGACGGTCGGCACCGGTATGGGGTTCGTGGTGTGCATCTCCTCCTCCCAGCCGCGCCCGTAGTTGACGCCGGCCGTGCCGTTGGGCCCGCACCACGCAGAGTTGGCCCCGGAGGCGTACTGGCGCGAGGTGGTGCGCCACTTACCAAGCGTGAGGTTGGTCACCGACCATCCCGGAGGGAGCGAGGGGCTCTCGGCGTCGGCGTAGAACCTCGTCACCGGGCTGCCCTTTCCGACCTCCAGGTCGACCAGGGGCCCGGAGGCGCTCGTGTCGCCGGTGTTCTTCACGGACACGGTGACGTCCATGCCGCCCGTTGGGTAGAGGGCGCTGCCCGACGGGTCGTCGAGGTCCCTGTGCGACGGTATCCCGCTCACCGCCACGTCGAGGCCGGGGTTGCGGCCGGTCTCCCCGGTCACCGCAAGCGCGGCAATGCCTGTTCCCGTCAGGAGCAGTACGGTGGCGATCGCGGTCAGGCGCTCGGGTCTACCCTTCTTTCGCACTTCGATTCCCCCAGGCAGTATTCCTCACAATAATCATTCCGTTCTATATAACTGTTTCTTGTCTCATCCAGCAATTTTATCTATTACCACCCCCGTGCTGGTACAAGACGGGGACGGGAAGATGCCCAAGCCGGCCAAGCCGAAGAGCATATGCCCGCACTGCGCCAAGCAGACCGACGGGTCTATTCGGGACAAGGGCCTGTACTTCATGCTGGTGTGCGGCGAGTGCGACACCATCCTGGGAGTGCTCCCGAAGTTCTACCAGAAATGCACCTGGAAGATGCCCGCAAGCCAGGAGGACGCCGGTTCCGGCATAAAGACGCCGGTCGTCAGGTGAGCACGACCGGGGCGGGGGCACGGTCAGGTTGTTCATCATCCGCCGATTCAAGATGGAGGACCTGCCCCGGGTGATGCAGCTCGTCGAGGCCGTGTTCCGGGAGCGCTACGATGTCCCGATGTACACGAACCTGTTCCAGAGCTGGCCCGACGGCTTCCAGGTCGTGGAATCCGACGGGCGCGTGGTGGCGTTCATCCTGGGGATGGTTTCGGCCCCCAGGCGGGCGAGGGTGCTGCTTCTGGGCGTCGACCCGCCCTGGTGGAACCAGGGCCTGGGCACCCAGCTCATGTGGAACTTCATGAGGGCGGCGGCGGCCCTCCCTGCCGATGTCGTGTCGCTCGAGCTCCGCATGAGCAACCAGCGCGCCCTGGCGTTCTACTACCGGCTCGGGTTCACCGTCACCGGCATGATCCCCAGCTATTACAAGGACGGCGAGAGCGCCAACGTGATGGAGAGGCCGCTGCGCTGATATTAATAGCGCGGGGCGCGATGGGGGAGCGGGAGCGGAAATGGACTGCATAATACTCGCCGGGGGGTTCGCCCGAAGGCTCCTGCCTCTAACGGAGAACACGCCCAAGCCCCTGCTCCCGGTCGGGGGGCGGCCCATACTGTCGTACATATTCGACGGCCTGCGGGGCCTTCCGGGGCTGGGAAGGGCCTACCTGACGACCAACCGGAGGTTCTCGGAGCACTTCTCGGCCTTCCTCGCCGCGGAGGGTGCCGGCCTGGACTGCGAGCTCTTCATCGAGGATGCCGACCGCGAGGGGCAGAAGCCGGGGAGCGTGGGCGCGTTGGCCAACCTCCTTGCGAGGGCCCGGCCCGGGGGCGACTGCCTGGTCATCGGCGGGGACAACCTCTTCGGGTTCCGGCTGGGGGACTTCGTCGCCCGCCAGAGGGAACTGGGCTCCTCCCTGGTGGCGCTGTACGACGTCGGCTCGCGCGAGAGGGCCTCGCTCTACGGGATAGCCCGCCTGGGGCCGGAAGGCCGCCTGCTCGAGCTTTTGGAGAAACCGGCCGACCCGCCCTCCACCCTGGCCTCCACCGCCTGCTACGTCTTCACCGCCGGCGTGATGGCCTCCCTCCCGGAATTCATCGCGGAGGGCAACCCGCCGGACGCCGCCGGCCACTTCGTCGCCTGGGCCTGCAAGCGCTTCCCCTTCTACGGCTACACCTTCAGCGGCCTCTGGTACGACATCGGCTCGAAGGAGGTCTACGCCGAGGCCGACGAGCAGATGTGGACGCTGAGGGGCGGACGGCGCGATAGGTGAACGGGGGCACCAAGGCAGCAAGGCAGAAAGGCAGCAAGGGAAGGCAGCAGGGCAGCAAGGCAGAAAGGCAGCAAGGGAAGGCAGGAAGGGGAATGGTAGAGCGTCCCTTTCTGCCATTCTGCCTTGCTGCCTTCCTGCCTTCCCCTGCTGCCTTCCTGCCTTCCCCTGCTGCCTTTCTGCCTTCCCCTGCTGCCTTTCTGCCTTCCCCTGCTGCCTTTCTGCCTTCCTACCTTGCTGCCTCGTTTCAAATATTGTACCATAACTTCTTTATATCCTCCAAGACGAATAGCATCACCGATGGGTGCAAGGGGTCTTCTGGCCGTTCTGGCGGTCCTGGCGCTCGTGCCGTGGGGAGCGGAGGGCGCGTTGCCGGTCGACCCGGGCGGGAACATCGTCGTCACGACGGACACTGCCGTCGGAAATGAGACCCTGGCACCGGCCGGCCACCTGTTGATACACGATGGGGCCACCCTGACAATGAACGATTGCCGGCTGATCATGAAGCCTAGTACTTATATTGTGATTGGCGGTGCGCTCGTGATGCACAATGTGACGATCACGGCAAATGAATCCGGTCCTGTGCTCAGTATGCTATGCGATGGCCGACTTGTCATGGACAATTGCACCGTTTCAGATTTCAGATATTGGACGTTCGGAACGCGATCATACGACTGCTCTATCACTGATTGCTACTTCAATATATCAGGCGTGGGCATTGAGATTTACAATGGAACCCCGATAATCAGAAACAATACTTTCCTGGTCGGGTTGTACAAATATGACAGCATGCCGTTGATTTATTCAAGGAACGCGGCCCCCGTCATCGAGGAAAATATATTCGATGGGCGGATCGGGCGTTACGACGGCGTGTTCGTCCGTTATCCGGATTCTCCCGTCATAGCCAACAACACCTTCGTCAATTGCTCAATCGGACTCTCGTACAACTACATCCACCAGCACGACGGGAACGGCACGGTCAGCCCGCCGCCCGGCGAGCCGGCCCTGGTCCGGGACAACGCATTCGTCCAGTGCTACTGCGGGATGCTCACGACGGACTCCCCCATGGGGCACGGAGATGGCCGGGCCGGTCCGCAATCCAGGGCGGCCGGGCCGGTGCCGCCCGCGCTCCTCTCGATCGACAACAGGTTCGAATGGAACGAGGCGGGCGTGAGTATCCTGGGCGAGTCACCCACCGTCATTGAAGGATGCGAGTTCACCCAAAATACGGGTGGGATGCGCCTCAACCAGGCCTACTGGGCGCGGCTGGCCAACAGCACCTTCACCAACAACACCGTCGGGCTGAGCAGCAGCTCCGGGTCGCTGACACTGTCGGGGTGCGTCTTCGACCGGAACGACCGCGCCCTGGACTGCCGGGACACCGTCTCCACCGTCGAGAACAGCACATTCCATGGCGGCCTCGACACCTCCGTCTCGATGAGCCGCTTCACCGCCACCGGCTCGTACGTGGCCAACAGCACCTTCACCGGCGGGGACTCAATCGCCCTGCGCCTGGAGGGCGCCGCGGTCGTCTTCAACAACACCTTCCGGGACTGCCCGTTCGGCATATACCGCGCGGTGCGCCTGTACGGCCAGGGCCACGGCCGGGACATAGGGCAGGGGCCGCCGGCCGAATCGGACATGGCAACCATCGCGGGCAACCGCTTCGAGAACAACACCCGCGGCATCTACTCGGAGGGGTGGTCGAACATCACCGGGAACGAGTTTTCCAAAAACCGGGCCGGGGTCGAGATCTCGCTCTTCAGCCATCCGGAGGAGAACGGCTACGGGGGCTATGACTACAACGCCCCGGTCGACCGTTTCACGGTCGACCAGAACAACTTCTCCGAAAACAGCGCCGGCGTGCTGCTGCTGTATACGAATATCTATGGCGACGATACCGGCCAAATGGCGATCCGTGGCAACGAGTTCACCGCAAACACGGTCGGCATCGACGTGCTGTTCTCCGAGGCCGAGTGCATCAACAACGACTTCACCCGGAACGGCGGCTGGGCGTTCCGCCTGTTCGAATCGGCGACCGGGACCTCCGACAACACCTTCGGCGCGTGCGACAGGGTCTGGCATCAGGAGCATCTCAATGTCTGCGTCCGGGAAAGAATCGACGACAACGACCAGGCTTCCTACAACAGGCTTTCGGACAATGCCACGGTCCTTGTAACCGGCCGGACCGGGGAGCCCCTCTTCTCGGGGAGGACCGTGAACGGCCGGCCCCCGGGGTTCTCCGTGGACGAGTTCGAGTTCAGCGGGCTCAATATCACCTCCAAGCTGGAGTTTGCGAGAGGCTCCATCCAATCCACCAGCCCCGTCCTCGTCGAGGCCCAAAAGCCCGGCAAGGGCGCGGCGAACCGGACCGTCGACCTCGAAACCACGGATTCGATAACCCTGTACCTCCAGCCCGTCCCCGACATCGTCGTTTCCAACTTCACCTTCCCCGAATCCACGGCGGTCGCCGGCGAGCACCTGTCGGCCAACTTCACGGTCCTCAACGACGACACCTACGACCCGACGGGCGTCTCGATGCAGGACGTTCGAATCGACGTCGCGCTCGACGGCGAGCCCCACCAGACGTTCACGGTACCGTATCTCAGGCCCGGAGAGCCCCAAACGCGCGACTTCGAGTGGGCCGCGACGCCCGGGAACCACACCTGGACCGTTACCGCCGACCCGGAGGGGCGGTTCCGCGAGCTCCGGACGGACAACAACCGCGCCGAGCTCCGCCTCGACGTCAACGGGCGCCCCGTGGCGGTCATCGGGGCCGACCGGCTGGAGTCCCTCACGGCCGAGCCCATCCTTTTTTCGGGCGCCGGCTCCCGCGACGACGGCGCCGTCGCCGCATTCCTCTTCGACTTCGGGGACGGCTCCGCCGCGGAATGGGGCTCCTGCGCCACCGCCTCGCATTCCTACGCGCGCCCCGGCAGGTTCAGCGCCCGCCTCCGGGTCAGCGACGCGCTGGGACTGGAGAGCGACTGGTCAGCGGCGCTGGACATCGTCGTCACCAACCGCCCGCCAGTTCTGGCGCTCGCCTCCGTCGCCACGGAGGTGCTGACCCTGGAGACGGCCGGGTTCGCCGTCACGGCCGCCGACCCGGAGGGAACGGCCGTCGCCGTCGCCTGGGACTTCGGCGACGGGGGCCGGATATCGGGCTCCGGGCTGCTCTCGGTCTCCCACGTCTACGCCGGCGACGGGAACTTCACCGTGAAGGTACAGGCCTCCGACGCCGACGGCGGCTCGGCCGAGGCCACATTCCAGGTCAGGGTGCGCAACCGGCCGCCGGTGGCGAGCTTCGCGGTCTTTCCGCCCGGCGGGACCGTCCTTACGCAGTTCAGCTTCCTGAGCGCGGCCTCGGACCCGGACGGGCGGGTGGTCTCCTACGACTGGGACCTCGGCGACGGCTCCCCTTCGAGGTCGGACAGGCCCCTCCACACCTACGCTTCCCCTCGGCTGTACAACGTCTCCCTGGTCGTCACCGACGACGACGGCGCGGTCTCTGAGCCCTTCACGCTGGCCCTCCGGGTCGACAACACCCCCCCGGTCGCCCGGGCGAGGCTCATGCAGGGCAGCCCGCGCGCCGGCGAGATGCTGACCTTCGACGCCGGAGGGAGCTTCGACGCCGAGGGCTCCCAGCTTCGCATCGAGTGGGACTTCGGCGACGGGACCACGGGCAACGGCACCGTGGTCAGGCACGCGTTCGCGAAGGCCGGCACCTACACGGTGAAGTTGCGCGTCCAAGACGGCGACGGGGCGGTCTCGGAGGCGGTCATCCCGGTGACGGTCGCCGAGCCGGAGGCGGCGGCAGGGGGAGCCACGGGCTGGACCACCGCCGCTCTCTTCTCGGGCGCCCTGGCCATCGCCGGCGCCGCCCTGCTCGTCGCGGTCCTCCGGAACCGTCCCCCGCGAGGGCGCGCCTCCCCCCCGTCCAGAATCCGGCAGGTGAGACCGCCCGCCGGCACCGAGGACATCTACTCGCTCCAGCTCGCCCGGAGCCGCCAGAAACAGGCCGGCCGCCGCGACCGCCGTTCTCTCTACGATCAGATGCAACCGGTCAGGGAACGAAAGAAGGATATGTGAAAGGGAGCAGGGCAGCAAGGCAGAAAGGCAGCAAGGGGCTGACGACCATACCCCTTGCTGCCTTGCTGCCTTGCTGCCCTGCTGCCTTCACTTGCTGCCTTGCTGCCCGCTGCCTATTCCATCCCTCCCGAGGGCAGCTCCCCGACCTTGACGAGGGCCAGGTGCAAGAGGACGCCGCCGAGCACCAGCCCGAATATCAGGCCGGCCCCGGTCGCCACGGGCAGTCTCCGCCGGAGGGCGCCGACGTCGTTCCGGCGCAGGGGCTCCTCGAGCCGTCCGCGCGAGAGCAGCATGCAGACCAGCGCGCCGGCCGAAAGGCCCAGCGCCAGGAACCCGGCGACCGACCAGGCGCCGGCGCTCTCCCCGGCCCAGTCGTCGAACGCGTCGAGGAACGCCATTCCCAGGCAGAGCGCCCCCACGACGAAATAGACCACCCAGCCCAGGAAGAACATGAATGTCCCGTTGCGGACGAACCTGCGGATGTCCCTGCCGGTCCCGAGGAACTGGCTGGGCAGGGGCGGGTGTCGCGGGAGGCCGCCCCCGCCGGCCTCCGCCGGCGCTGCCGGCGCGGCCGGGGCCGGCCCGGCCTCGACGGGGGCCGGGACCGCCGGGCCCGGGGCCGCCGGCACCGGGGCTTCGGCGCCGCGCTCCCCGGCCGGCGGGGCCGGTTTCCCTTCGGGCGGAGGCGCCCCCGGCCCCGCCACCTCCTCCTCGCCCCACTCCACGCCGGCCGATTCCGAGATTATGACCACGCCGCCCTCGTCCGGGAGGACGGGCTTCGCCTCGCTGGGGGTGAGCGCCGGGGCCATCTCGCTCACGGGCTTGGCCTCGGGGGCCTCGATGATCTTCACTTCCGGGGCCGGCGGTGCGGCGCCGTCGGGGCCGCCGTCCTTCGCTGCCCCCTCCCCGAGAGGCTCCTTCCCATCCGTCCCGGCACTCCCGGCATCCCCGGGGCCGGTCTCGAGCCCCGCGGGCGGCTCCCTCTCGCCGTGGTCCGGCACTCCGGCCGTGGCCTCCAGCGGGCGCCTCGAGGCCTCGCGCTGGGTCGCCTCCGGCGGCCCGGCCTTTCCCGGCCCGCCGGCCCCTTCACCGCCGGTCCCGTCCCGCTCGGCCGTGGACACCCCCCCGGACTACTCGACAGTGACGCTCTTTGCGAGGTTGCGCGGCTTGTCTATCTCGCAGCCGCGGATGAGGGCGACGTGGTACGCCAGGAGCTGCAGCGTGGTGATGACCGGGACGGGCGAGAGCACGGGCCGGACCTCGGGCACGTAGAGCGTCAGGTCGGAGGCCTTCTTGAGCTCCCGGTCGTTCTCCAAGCCTATTGCGATGACGGGTGCGCTCCGGGCGCTCACCTCGCCGATGTTGGAGAGCATCTTGTCGTAGGTGTGGTCGCGTATGGCTATCGCCACCACGGGCGTCTCGGCGGTCAGCAGGGCGTTCGGCCCGTGCTTGAGCTCCCCCGCCGGCAGGCCCTCGGCGTGGATGTAGGAGATCTCCTTGAGCTTGAGGGCGCCCTCGAGCGCCGTCGGGTAGTGCACGTTCCGCCCGATGAAGAAGACGTCGCGGGCCTGGGCCATCCACTCCGCGGTGAGCTTTATCGCGCCCCGGTTGTCCAAGACGGACTGCACGTCGCGGGGGAGCTTGCGCAGCCCGTCGATGAGCTCCTGGAGCTGGCTGGGCAGGAGCGTCCCGCGGTGCTTGCCCATCGCCATCCCCAGAAGGTACAGGGCGATGAGCTGGCTCGTGAACGTCTTGGTGGCGGCCACGCCTATCTCCGGCCCGGCCCGCGTGTAGAGCACCGAGTCCACCTCGCGCGTGATGCTCGAGCCGACCACGTTGGTTATCGCGAGCGTCCGGCTGCCCCGGCGCCGGGCCTCCCGGGCCGCCTGGAGGGTGTCGGCGCTCTCCCCGCTCTGGGACACCAGCACCATGAGCGGCGAGTACCGGGTGTTGGCCGAGTAGCGGTACTCCGAGGCGGCCTCCACGATGACCGGGAGCCCCGTGAGCTGCTCCAGCACGTACTTGCCCACAAGCCCCGCGTGGAACGAGGTGCCGCACGCCACTATCTTGACCGAATCGAAGTCCTCCTTGTCGATGCCGCCGATGTCGAGCTCGAGGCCCGGTATGCGGCCGATGAGCGACTCCAGTATCGCCCGGGGCTGCTCGTAGATCTCCTTGAGCATGAAGTGCTGGTAGCCGCCCTTCTCGGTGTCCTCGGGGGACCAGTCCACCGTGGCGATGTCGCGCTCCACCGGCTCGCCCTCAAAGCTCTCGAGCCCGACGCCGTCGCGCCGGATGACCGCCACCTCGCGGTTCTGGAGGTAGATGACGCGCCGGGTGTACTTGAGCAGCGCCGGGAGGTCGGAGGCGACGAAGTTCTCGTCCTGCCCCAGCCCTATCACCAGCGGGCTCTCGTCGCGGGCGACCACTATCCTGTCGGGCTCGGAGAGGTGGACCACGGCGAGGGCGAGCGAGCCGCGCAGGTGCCGGACGGTCTCGGAGACGGCAGCGCGAAGGTCGCCCTTGTAGTTCTCCTCCACGAGGTGGACCACCGTCTCCGTGTCGGTCTCGGAGGTGAAGCGGTGGCCCCGGGATTCGAGCCCGGCCCGAAGCTCCCGGTGGTTCTCGATTATGCCGTTGTGCACGAGGGAGATGCGGCCGCTGCAGTCGGTGAAGGGGTGGGCGTTGCGGTCCGAGGGCCTGCCGTGGGTCGCCCAGCGGGTGTGGGCTATGCCCATCCTCCCGGGCGCGTCGGGGAGCCTCTTCTCGAGCTCGGTTATGCGGCCGGCCGCCTTCGAGTTGAAGAGCTCCCGGTCGATGACGGAGACGCCGGCGGAGTCGTAGCCCCTGTACTCCAGGCGCTTGAGCGACTCGACCAGTATGGGCAGCGCCTGCCGGTTGCCGATGTAGCCGACGATGCCGCACATCGCTCACACCACGCTGGAGTTGTCGGGCACGTTCTTCGGGATGTTGCGCAGCGACCCGATGCGGCAGCTGGAGCCGATGAAGACCCCCGGCTCCACGGTGACGCAGTTGCCCACGACGGTGTCCTCGCCCAGTATGACCCCCAGCGCCGGGACGACGTGTATCTCGCGCTCCAGTATCACCTGGGCCTTCTCGGCCCCGGCGACGAAGTGGGCGCCCAGCCGGGAGCCGTCCCCGATGACCGAGTGGGACACGAGCGCCCCGGGGCCGATGGTGACGTCGTTCATGACCAGCGAGTTGCGGATCTCGGTGGAGGACTGTATATTCACGTTGTCCCCGATGCTGACCGAGGGCAGGAGGCACACGTTGGGCCCGATGTCGCAGCCGCGCCCGATGCGCACGGGGCCCTCGATGTAGGTCCCGGAGCGTATCACGGAGCCCTCGCCGACCTGGACGTTGCCCCGGATGTGCACCCCGCTCTCTATCGTGCCCGCCACCGCCCCGGCGCCCTCGGTGAGCACCCGGGCGTTGAGGTCCAGAAGGTCCCACGGGTAGACGACGTCGCTCCAGCGCGCCGCGGTCTTCACCGCGGCGATGCGCTCCCCCGACGCCAGTATGGACTGGAACACGGCGGTGATGTCGTGGTGGCCGGCCGAGGCGCAGGAGCGGATGTGGGAGAACACCCTGGAGGACATGTGGAAAAGCCCGGTGGATATCAGGTTGCCCAGGTTGCTTTCGGGCTTCTCCACCACGCCGGTCACCTGCCGGCCCTTGAGCAGCACCACGCCGTACTTGGAGGGCAGCTGGGACTCCGTCACGGCGATGGAGTAGGGCTCGTCGGAGGCCAGGATGTCCTTGACCATCGAAGGGTCGGCGATGTTGTCGCCGGGGAGCACCAGGAACCGCTCGCCGGTCTTCCCCTCGGCGAGCGACAGGGCGTGGGCGGTCCCAAGCTGCTTGTCCTGCACCTCGTAGGAGATGTTCACTCCCAGCTTCTGCCCGTCCTCGAAGTAGGTCATGATGCGCTCGCGGCGGTAGCCCACGATCATGATGATGTCGCGAACATGGTTCTGGGCCAGCGCCCGGACGACGTACTCGAGTATGGGCCGGTTGGCCACCTTTATCATGACCTTGGGCTTGTACAGCGTGAGGGGCCGGAGCCTTATCCCCTCTCCGGCCGCCAGTATGACCGCCTTCAACCTTTCCACCGGGCGAAAGTATGGGATTGGGGAATATAAGGATTTGGCGATATCGCAACACTATGGCAGCGGGCAGCAGGGCAGCAGGGCAGCAGGGGGGCAATGGGCAGCGGGCAGTGGGACCGCAGGCGAGCTAGGCTCGCCTAGGCAAGGACGACCGGAGGTCGTCCGGGAGCGGGGAGCGGTGGACGACGGGCTCCGTTTCGTCACCGCTCCCCGCTGCCTGTTGCCTCCTGCCCCCCTGCTGCCTTGCTGCCTTGCTGCCTTGCTGCCTTGCTGCCTTGCTGCCCGCCGCCCTTCCCCGACCTCACCGATTGCCGCGCTCGACCAGCTTGTCGGCGTACTTCACGACGACGCAGGATTTGGCGCAGCGGCCGCAATGGTCGCACCGGGAGAGGTCGACCCCGGGCGCCTGCCAGACCTTCATGGCGCCCTTCTTGCAGGCCTTGACGCACAGCAGGCACCTCGAGCACCGGGCGGCCCGGAGCACCGCCCCGACGACCTCCCGCAGGAAGGGCCGGACCGTGTCGGGCCGCGGCCCGGTGACCAGCATCTGGCCGCTCTCGAAGACCTTCGCCGAAAGCTGGCCCCGGCGCGCTATGGCAACGCCCAGGTCCTCCGAGTGGCGCACCTCCCCCAGCGTCCCGAGGAGGTTGGCCACCCTCTCGAACGGCACCTCCTCGGAGAACGAGAGATTCGCCTCCAAAGAGCAGCCGCCGGTGAGGCAGGGCGATATCCCCGTGGCCACGTAGAGCGCCGGCTCGCCGGTGCGCGGCCCCGGGGACCTCCATCCGTGCCTTCCGGCAAGCTCCCTCATCTTGGGCGGGAGGACCTTCCAGCGCCAGGCCCCGGCCGATAAGGCCCGCTCGTCCAGGCCGGCCCTCGCCCCCTCCTCCCTGAGCCTACCCGCCCATCGCGAGTGCAGCTCCGGATGGGTGCCCTTGAGCGCCTCGAACTCGCTCTCGAGCGTCGAGGGGCACATCCAGCATCCGACGCGCTCCATGTCCGCGTCGTAGAGCGGGTTGTAGGGCAGCCGGCGCATGCGGATGTAGAGCCAGACCTCGAGGGCCCTCCAGTCGCGGACGGGCTCGATGTTGAGCTGGCCCGGCACGAAGGGGCTCTCCTCGAGGAGGCGGATGTTCTGCCGCGAGAACGACTCGCGCCGGCGGCGGCCCTCGACGGTGAGCACCCCGCCCCGGAAGTGGCCGGCAAGCAGGCTGGTCATCGGGGCGAGCTTGCAGACCTTGCAGCACCAGCGGTAGTCCTTGGCGGGCAGCCCGAAGCGCCCCAGGTTCTCCCAGAAGGCGTCGGCGGCGCCGCCCTCGAGCAGACGCAGCCCCCTCTCTCGGGCCGTGGCCCGGACGTGGGCGACCGTCTCGGGGAACTCGAGCCCGGTGTTGCAAAAGAGCATCACCGGGTCCCTTCCTGTGCGGGCCGCAAGCTCCAGCGCCACGAGGCTGTCCTTGCCCCCGGAGAAGGAGACCGTGAAGGGCAGCCCCGGGTGGTCCGAGACCACGGAGTTGATCTCGCGCACGGCGAGGGCCTCCATGGCCTCGAGGGCCTCCCGGTTGGCCGACACGGCGTTGTCCATCGTCGGGAAGAGGCCGCTGAATCGGATGCCCCGGGGGGCGATGTCCCGGATGCGGACGCCGGCGCCCCCTCCGAGCACCCGGCCCGAGGCGGCGCTCTCTCCGGAGGCGACCAGCACCTCGCTCCCGGGCGCCGCCCAGTCGTGCAGGCGCTCCAGCGCCCCGGGCGGCACGGTCTTGCCCTTGACGTGGCCCCGGCCATCGGAGCGCAGCCGGAGGTGCCGGGCCCCGGCGTTCAGGAGCATCGCCGCGCCCGCGCCCGTCGGGGCGAAGGAGTGCTCCCGGCCCACCGGGTCGAACGAGAGCGTCCCCAGGAGCCGCCCGTCGACGATGACCTGGTCCGCCCGGTCCAGGCCGGAGACGTGGTTGAGTATGGTCATCTCCGGTAGCCGGAAGACCCCGGGCATCCCGTACTGCCGGCGCAGCGCGGAGAGCAGGAGCTCCAGCGCCCCGCGCGGCGCCGGCCGGACGTCCCCCGGCGGCGACAGCTCCACCGGACGCCCCTCGCGCCCGCAGCGGCCGCACCGCGCCCTCAGGATCGGCAGGCCGCAGCCGTCGCACCAGAATATGTGCTCGCCGCCCATGCGGTGCTGCCATCCGTTTCGGCGCGGGCCGTCGGACACAGGGGCGCTAGCGATGGGGGATATATTTAAACGCTTTGAGAAGCGGGGCAGCACGGCAGCAAGGCAGAAAGGGAGAAAGGGGGGCAGCAAGGCAGGAAGGCAGAAAGGCAGCAAGGGTAGGCAGCAGGGCAGCAAGGGAGCAAGGGGGGAAGAGAAGGCAGCAAGGGAGCAAGGCAGCAAGGGAGCAAGGGAAGGGGGGAAGGCAGCAAGGCAGGAAGGGACGAACGGCCGTCCCCTTTGCTGCCCTCTCTTGCTGCCTTTCTGCCTTGCTGCCTTTCTGCCTTCCTGCCTTCCCATGCTGCCTTGCTGCCTTCCTGCCCACTCCCGGATTGGGCAAATTCATTAATATCATAGTTTGATACCGTCCGCGATGCCGGTCATATCCTTCAGCTACTCCGATTTCGCGCAGCTTCTGGGGAGGGACCCCGGGCGCGAGGAGTTCGCGGCCACGGTGCCGATGATGGGCTGCGACGTCAACCGGTTCGAGGGCGACCAGGTCGAATTGGAGTTCTTCCCCAACCGGCCCGACCTCTACAGCGTGGAGGGGGTCGCCCGGGCAATGAGGGCCTTCCTCGGGCTGCGGCCCGGCATGCCCCGCTACGAGGTCAACGACTCCAACATCGACCTCGAGCTCGACGAGTCCGTGGTCGCGGTCCGTCCCTTCGTCGTCTGCGGCATCGTGCGCGACATCCGGCTCTCCGACGCCACGGTGAGGTCCATAATGGACATGCAGGAGAAGCTCCACCTGACCGTCGGCCGCCAGCGCCGGAAGGTCTCCGTGGGCATCCACGACCTGGACAAGGTGAGGCCGCCCTTCGTCTACAAGGCGGTACCCCCGGAAAGCATCCGGTTCGTCCCCCTGGCCGCGGGCACCGAGATGGACCTTCGCGAGATCCTTTTGCGCCACGAGAAGGGCGTCGCCTACGCCTCGATACTGGAGGGAATGGAGCTCTACCCGGTCATCCTGGACCGGGAGCAGAACGTTCTCTCGTTCCCCCCGATAATCAACGGCACGCTCACCCAGGTCACGGGCGAGACCACCAACCTCTTCCTCGACGTCACCGGCACGGACTACGCCGCTGTCAACCTCACCCTCAACATCATCTCGACCGCCCTGGCCGAGAGGGGCTGCCGGCTGGAGAGCGTGGTCATGAGGTATCCGAAAAGGGCACCCTTCCGGACGCCCAGCCTGCTTTCGCGCAAGCGCTCCCTGAAGCCCTCCGCGGCCAACCGCCTACTTGGCACCGAGCTTGCGGTCAACGACATATTGCAGGCGCTGGGGCGCATGATGTACGACGCCCTGCTGGGGGACAGCGAGATCGAGGTGGGGATTCCGGCCTTCCGGGCCGACGTGCTGCACGAGGTCGACCTGGCCGAGGACATCGCCGTCGGCTTCGGCTACCGCAACCTCACCGGCGAGCTCCCGCGGGCGATGACCCACGGGCGAGAGCTCTCGACCGGCTTCAGGGCGGAGAGGGCCCGCCAGGTGATGATCGGGCTAGGGTTCCACGAGACCATGAGCTTCTGCCTGACCTCGCCCGGGCGGCTGTACGCGGCGATGGGGCGACCCGAGGGCGACGCCGCGCGCGTCCTGAACCCGGTGACGGAGGACCAGACAGTCCTGCGCACGGAGCTCCTGCCTTCTCTCATGGAGCTCCTGCGCATCAACAAGCACCACGACCTGCCCCAGCGGCTCTTCGAGGTCGGGGAGGTGGTGACCGGCCGGAGGAACGGGCGCAGGCTCGCCGCGGTCCTCATCCACCCGCGCGCGAGCTTCACCGAGGCCAAGGCGCTCGCCGCGGCCGTGATGCGGGAGCTGGGCCGCGAGGGGCGGTACCTGCTCAAGCCGGACGACCGCCCCGGCTTCATCAAGGGCCGCTGCGCCGCGATCGTGATGGAGGGCAGCTCGGCTGTGGCCGGCGTATTCGGGGAGCTCCACCCGCAGGTCATAGTCAACTTCGAGCTCGCCCATCCCGTCGCCGGGCTGGAGCTCGACCTGGACGTCATCTAGTCATTGGCCGGCCGCCTGCGCACCACCCGCTTCTTGACGACCACGCGACGGGTGTCCGGGGCCTCCAGCACCGGGAGCACGTCCGCCTCCTTGAGGGCCGAGGCCGAAAGCGGCCTCGGGTTGGGCTGCTCCAGGTTGACCGGCTCGCCCACTCTGGGGACCTCGTGGAGGGCCGCGCCCGGAGGCTCGGGCGCGCCCCGGCGGGCGACGCGGGCGACCGGGATGCCCGCAAACGTCCGGGCCTCGGTCTCGCTGACGAAGATGGTCCCGCAGATGGGGCACCTGTCCGCCAGGGCCGGCACGATGGAGCCGCAGATGAGGCACATGTAGGTTTCCTTCTCCAACATGTCCTCGCGGTCGACCTTTATCTCGGTGTCGGGCTCAAGGAGCTTCTTTCCGTCGGCCGCCCGGGCGGCCTCGTACTCGACCGGCACCTCCGGCCTCTCCCCGCGGTCGCCCCCTGGCGGCGGGGGCCTCCCGCCCTGAAGGGCCCGCTCGGCCCGCCCGCCCTCCTGTTCCCGGGCGGGAATCGGGGCACCGCACCTGCCGCACCGGTCGGATCCGGTAGGCGCGCCATCCCCGCAGGACGGGCATATTGGCTTGTCCGAAACCACCGGCCGGCCCCCGGGCGACCCTATCACGGGCGGTTGAATAAATACCTTGCCTTTCGGGACCCGTCAGAAAGGTTTTATAACCATCAACGTCATACTAAATGTTGCACATGAGGGTTCGAGCGCTTCTGGCGCTGCTGGTTCTCCTGGGCACTTTGCCCGTTCAAGGCGGCGGTCCGTCAGGCGATGGAAGGGCGGCACCCGGCCCGACCGTCCTCTTCCTGGATGCGGGCGACGCCGTCGCGCACGGCCTCTCGAAGGCGGCGCCCGGCGCCAACGGCTCGGTCGTCCTGGCCAGGGACGAATCCGCACGGTTCGACATTTCCAACCTTTCCGGCCTGAGGGCCGGCACGGGCGCCGGGGAGCTCCTCTTCCGGCTGGAGCTTCGGGTGGTCTCGCTCATCGTCTCCCCGCTCGCGCTGAGCTGCGAGCTGGAGCTGGACCTTCTGGGCAACGGCTCGTCGGTGAATAGGCTGGCGCTGGGTACCTTCGAGACGCACAACCTTACGGTGGCCGAGACCGCCGTCCTCGAGGCCGGGGCGCCCGGCGGGTCGCTGGGGGACCTCCGGCACGGCTCGGTGCGGCTGACCGTCGCCCGCAACGACACGGTACCCGGGCTCCTGGAGATCCTCTGCGGCACCGGCCAGAACGCGAGCACCCTCGCCCTGCCCTACGGGGGGCCGCTCCGGGCCGATGCCGGCAGCCGGACGCGCGCGGTGAAGACCAACGGCACGCTGGCCCTCGACGGCACGGGCTCGGAGACGGTGGACCCCGGGGCGGCGACGCAGTACCTCTGGGACCTCGGCGACGGCCAGAACGCCACCGGGCGGCAGGTGTCTCACCGGTACGACCGCCCCGGCGTGTACAACGTCACCCTCAAGCTGCGCTGGGACGGGCAGGAGGACGCCGACACGGTGGTCGTCACCGTGTCGGACAACCGGCCCCCGGTGGCCGACGCCGGGCGCAACATCACGAAGAGGGCGGGGGAGGGCATCACCTTCCGGGGGTACGGCTCCGACCCCGACGGCCACATCGTTTCGTACGAATGGTCGTTCGGGGACGGCAGCAACGACTCAAGGCAGAACGCCACCCACTCGTATGGAGCACCGGGCGACTACGACGTCCTGCTGACCGTGCGCGACAACGACGGCGCCGACGGCACCGCAGGTCTCAGGGTCCATATCAACCATCCGCCGCGCATCCTCGGCATGACGGCCACATATGCCGACGGGAGGCAGAGCTTCAACGTGGTGGCCGAGGACCCCGACGGCACCCTGCTCGCCTACGATTGGGACTTCGGCGACGGGTCCGTGGCCACGCCCTCGGGGCCCAGCGTCTCCCACCGCTACGACAGGACGGGCAACTACACGGTGCGCTGCACGGTGACCGACCCATACGGCGACAGCGCCAGCGCCACCTTGCAGGTCTCCCTGAACAACACCTCCCCGCAGATAAACTCGCTGGGGCTCCCCTCGGCCCGCCCGGTCGTGAACCAGGCGGTGCGCTTCCGGCCGGACGTCCGGGACGCCGAGGGCGACCGGCTGGACTACGCCTGGAGCTTCGGGGACGGGGGCACGAGCACCGATCAGTCGCCGACCCACTACTACACCCGGAGCGGCCGGTTCACGGTCAGGCTCGTGGTGACGGACGGCTACTCGCAGTCCACCCGCTCGGAGACGCTCCAGGTCGACGAGGGCTCGGCGCTGCCGATAGATTCCGATCTCTGGTCGTTCATCTTCTGCATGGCCATGCTGATAATCAGCATGATAATCTCCGTGGCCAAGGCGATCGCCGCCGCCCGCAAGCGGCAGGAGCAGGGCGGCCTCCCCGAGGTCCGGGAGCCCGGCGCGCCCGTCAAGGGGCTGCCCCCGCCCGCCGCGCCCTACGGCGGCCAGTACCAGCCCTACCAGGGCGCGCCGCCGGCGCCCCCCCGGCCGGCGCGCCCGGCGCGGGTCCCGCCCGGCGTGTGCCCCCGGTGCGGGTCGGCCGAGGTGCAGCGCTTCCCCGACGGCCACGCCAAGTGCCTAAACTGCAAAAAGATCTTTTTTACGGGATGAACGATGGCTGATTCTTCCGGCTGGAAAAACGGGTGAAAAGCATGGACGTCTTGGAGATGATGAGGAAGAGGCGCCCGGTGAAGAGGTTCAAGCGGGTACCGATACCGGACGAGAAGCTGAACTCGGTGCTCGGGTCGATGAGGCTTGCCCCCAGCGCCTCCAACCTGCAGCCCTGGAAGTTCGTGGTGGTGCGCGACGACCAGCTCAAGCAGAGGCTGGCGTCGGCCTGCCAGAACCAGAAGTTCATCGCCGACGCGCCGGTGCTCATCGTCGGGTGCGCGACGATAGCCGAGGCGTACCCCTACCTGGGCATGTACATGAGCTCCTACCCCCTCGACATGGGACTTGCGATGTGCCAGGGGGAGCTTGCCGCCTTCCGGGAGGGGCTCTCCTCCCACTGGGTCTACCAGTTCCACAACGAGAAGGTCCAGGAGCTCCTGTCCGTTCCCCAGGGGGACGTAAACGTCGTCTTCATCCTGGCGCTGGGGTTTCCCGAGGAGGAGGGCGAGCCCGACGGACGCAAGAACCTCTCCGAGATAGTCCGCTACGAGAAGTACAGCTGAGGGCCCGCCGGGGGCCCTTTTTATCAAGGGGCAAGGCGCAGGGCGCGAGGGCGAAAGGCGGATAGGCAGAAGGGCAGCAAGGCAGCAAGGCAGCAAGGCAGCAAGGGGGCGGGAATGGAGGAAGGGGACAACCGTCGTCCCTTGCTCCCTTGCTGCCTTTCTGCCTTCCTGCCTTGCTGCCTTTCTCCCTTGCGCCTTGCGCCCCGCGCCTTGCGCCTTCTTTTTTTCCTCATCCCGTCCCGCCGCGCCTTGCGCGGCGCTCGCGCTTGCCCGGCTTCACCCTGCGGTGCCGGCGGCGCGGCGACAACTCCTCCTCTTCCGCATCTCTCCGGCGCGCCGCCCGCCGGGTCAGCAACACCCCGATGACGGCCACCACCACGAGCAGCGCCCCGGCGGCGAGCAGGACGGTGGTGTAGTCGGCGGCGGCCTCCTTGGCCTCCACGAACACCACTATGCTCGCCGAGCCCGTCTCTGCGGGGTCCGAGACGTTCACCACGGTGACCACCACGGTGTTCTCGCCGGGAGGGAGCGTGGTCGTCGAGAACACGGCCCCCGTCCCGAGGGCCCTGCCCCGGAGGCTCCAGGCGAACGCGAACTCGGCCGCCTGGCCGACGGAGGTCTCCGACACCACGGCACTGAACGTGACCCGGGCGCCCTCCCTGACCGTGGAGTGGTTCCACGGCGTCACGATGGCGACGACCGGGGGCGCCTTGGCCGTGGCGTTCAGCGTCCAGGAGGTGGAGGCGTTCCCGTCGGCGTTGGAGACGGTGCAACCGATGACGAAAGAGCCGGAGGCCGCCGGCACCTTCCAGGAGAGGAGGTTGGCGTTGGTACCGACCGGGGCCCCGTTGGCGGTCCACCCGTAGGCGAGCACCTGGTGGTTGGGGTCCATCGCCGACACGGTGAACTGGACGGTGGTCCCGTTGACCCCGTGCAGGGCGCCCGAGGACGGCGTCCGGTCGGTTATCACCGGCGGGAAGGGCACCTTCCTCACGGTGACGTCCACCCAGACGGCCGCCGAGAGCCCCTCCGGGTCCGTGGCGTTGAGGGTGAAGTTCAGATGGCCGACGTAGTACTCGTCCGGCCGGAGCACGGCCCTCCCCGCCCGGGAGAAGTCCAGCCGGACGCTGCCGTTGCCGGAGGAGGCGTACCGCAGCGTGTCCCCGTCCGGGTCCTCGAAGAGCGCCGGCAGGGCGAGCTCGGCGGTGGTGTTGGCGTCCAGCGAGACGGTGGCGCCGGGGACCAGCGCCCGGGGAGCGTGGTTGCTCGGGCCGGGCGCGTGGGCGGACATGTTGATGGTGAGCTTGTAGTCGCTGCGGGCGTTTTGGTCGGAGAGGTCCCTGACGGTGTCCCGCAATCCGACGCGGGCCATAGCGACGACGTAGTACGTCCCGGCCGCCGCCACCGTGGCGTTGACGGCAATGGTCCGGTTCAGCAGCGGGGGCTCGGCTCCCCTGTCGAAATAGTTGGTGCCCATGGCCCCGGGAAGGGTGCTCAGGTCGGCCCCGAGGATGGAGAGGGCGAACATGTCGGTGGGCGCCGGGTCCAGCCTCATGGAGGCCCGGATGTTCTCGCCGGCGGAGAGCTCGCACCGGTACCAGTCGTAGTGGTCGTGGGCCATGTCCACCGTGTCGTAGAAGCTTGAGTTCCAGGCGACCAGCCGGGCGCCCGACGGCTCGCTGTCGCCGTCACCCGTCCCGGGCGCGACCGTCACCTTGAGAGTGTAGTTGCCCGCCCCCCGGTAGGCGCTCACCCAGAGGTAGTACCAGCCCCCGTAGGTGGCGGTGGCCTCCACCTGGTCGTCGGGGTCGCTCCACCAGGAGATGTCGTACCAGAGCGAGTACTCCGACCAAAGATCCATGAAGTAGAGGTCGAAGAACGCCCCCCCGTCCTCGTGCATGGTCGCCTTGAACGTGTCCGGCGCCGGGCCGCCCCGGAGCTGGACCCGGTACCAGTCGGCGTTGCGGTTGCCCGAGTCGGAAAGGAGGCCGCGGATCTCGTCGCCGTCCTTCAATGTCTGGGGGGGGGCCACCGACCAGTCCAGCGAGTAGGTCCCCGAGCCGCTCACCGTGGATACGCGAAGGTAGTAGGTCCCGGCGGCGACCGCAAGGGCCGAGACGGTCTCGTACTGGTAGCCGGAGCTGGAGTTCGCTATCTCGGACCGGGTGCGGTCGAAGAGGACCAGGCTGAAGTCCACATCGCCCGGGGAGGCGGCCTGCCAGTCGACGATGAAGATGAACGCCCGTATCACCATGCCCGAGGTGGCGGAGAGGCGGAAGAAGTCCGCCCGGTCGTCCACCCAGGAGAGGTCCCCGGTGCGGTACCCGGAGGCCGGGAGCCCGGTCGCGGCGTCGAACGAGTTGTCCTGATCGGGCGTCCGGGGGCCCGTGGCGGCCGCCGCGGCCGGGAGGACCAGGACCAGGAGGAGAAGCCCCGCGGCCGGCGCGCGCACGCCCTACTCCTCCTCGTCCTTCCGGTCACGGTCGGAGCGCGAGGGGGTGAAAACCAGCGCCAGCGCCACGATTATCACGGTCAGGGCGATGAGGATGATGTAGAGGTTGGTGTTGTCCGGGGAGCTCTGCCCGACATAGAGCTCGACGCTGTCGGTGGACGCCAGGCGCTCCCCGTCGTCGGCCTGGATGAAGAAGGCGTTGTCGCCCCCGGGCAGGGCCGTCCGGACGCGGTAGGTGGCGCCCGAGGCGAGGTCGCCGGACAGGCGCTCCATGACGATGGACCGGCGCCCGACCTTGAGGAGCACCGTCACGGAGGGGCTGTCTTGGTCCGTCACCACGACCGTGAAGGTGAACACGGTGGCGGTGTCGCCCTTGCGCGGGGAGACCGCGGCGCCCGAAAGGACCGGCGGGTCGTCCTGCGGCTCCACGGTGAGGTTGAATGCCTGCTCGGCCGACTCGCCCAGCGGGTCGCGGGCGGAGAACATCATCGACACGCGGCCGCTCCAGTTCGCCGCCGGGGTGAACGTCACCCAGCCGTCCTGCGAGATGGAGATGCTGACGTTCCCGTCTGGGGCGGTGACGTTGAACGAGAGCCTCTGGCCCTCGTCGGGGTCCCGGAAGTAGCCGTTGAGGTTGAAGAGCGCCGTGGGGGCGTCCTCGCGTATGGACTGGTTCTGGAGGACCCGGAATATGTAGGGCGGGTCGTTGACCTCGGTGACGGTGAAGTTGATGACCAGGTAGGCGGTGGCGTTGGAGGGGTCGCGGGCGAAGAACGTCACGCTCTCGTTGCCGGACCAGTGCGGGTCGTGCGCCTCCACCCGGGCGAGACCCCCGGCGATCCCGACCGACAGCATTATGTTGTCCAGGGCCCCCAGGGCCATCGGGTCGCCGTCGGGGTCCCAGAAGGCCGCCCCGAGGTCCACGGTGGCGTTCCCGTGCTCTGCGAAGGTGATGTTCCCCGGCTGAACCACCACCAGGGGGGCGTGGTTGACCGGCGAGACGATGAGCGTCACCCTGACCTCGGCCGAGGCGCCCGTCGGGTCCGAGGCGATTATCCGGAAGGTCACCACGCCGGACCAGTAGAGCGGGGGCGTGGCGGTGACCCTCCCGTCGGCGGGGTCTATCACGACCGCGAGCGGCCCGATGTCGAGCACGGCGTACTCGAGGGCGTCGCCGTCGATGTCCGAGAAGAGCGAGAAGACGCTCACGTCGAGGGTGTACGGCCGGTCCGCGACCGTCGAGAAGTTGAGGCTTGAGTGCTCCGCCACCGGCGGGTCGTTCACAGGCCGCACCGTGAGGTTGACCGTGGACCTGGCCACCTTCCCCTCGGGGTTGGTGGCGTTGATGCCGAAGAGGACGCGACCGTTCCAGTCCGGCCGGGGGGTGATTTGCAGGAGCGCCCCCGACGGCGGCTGCACCTCGATGGAGAGGTTGAGGTTCTCCGCGGTTTCGCTCCCGAACTGCAGGGCCCGGCCCTGCGGGTCCTGGAACACCGAGAGGAGGTCGAGCACGGTCGAGCCGTCCTCGTCGACCGACAGCTGGACGGCGGGCACGAGCACCACGGGGGGGCGGACCGTGGCGACCTCCAATGTGTAGTTGCCGGCGCTGTCGCGGCCGGCGCCGACGCGGATGTAGTGGTGGCCTGCCTCCCGGGCCACGAAGGTCACCTGCTCCGCCGGGTCCAGGCCGGTGGAGATGTTGACGTAGCTCCGGGACGGGTCCATCAGGTACAGGTTGAGGTTGGGCAGCCTCGACTCGTTGTCGAAGCCGGAGGTGGTGAGCTTCAGGTCGATGGTGGTGTCGGAAGGCAGGTCCATTGAGTAGTAGTCGTCTTGGTCCCAGTTAAGGGAGACGTTGCCCCGCGCGGGCCCGTCCTGCGTCAGCGCGGTGGCGTTGTCCGGGTCGTTGTCGGAGTCCAGCCATCCCCGGAACAGCGAGATGTTCAACACGTAGGTCCCGCCGCCGCGCTCCGCCCAGATGCGCAGCTCCAGACGGCCGGTCTCGCGGCAAACGTAATAGATGGTCTCGTTGACCCCGGGGTCGGGGTTGAATATGTCGCCCCCGTCGGAAAGCGCGATGGGGGTGGAGTTCGCCTCCCGGAAGAGCTCCACCATGATGTCGGCCGTGGCGGGCACGGTCACGTGGACCGTCAGTATATCGGAGAAGGACTGCCCGGCCGCCGCCTGCACGTAATAGAAGTCGCCGGCGTTGTAGAAAGAGTCCAGGTCCTTAACGACGCTGAAGCCGTTGTATGCGGCTTTGGCCCCGGAGGGCCGGTTGTTGCCGTCCAGGAGGGCAGGGTCGGGCGTCAGGTTGGCGCGCGTGACGTTGAGCTCATAGTCGGCCGTCTGGGCCCCGAGCCAGAGCAGCACGACGATGTAGACGTGGCCGGTGTAGGGGGCGCACACGGACGACGAGACGGGCGCGCCGGAAACGGTGGCGTTCCAGGCCAGCCTGTAGCCGTCCTCGTCGTAGAGGTACAGCCGCACCTGCCCTTCGGGCGAGGTCCGGGTGAGCTGCGCCGTCACGGCCTCCACGTACGGCGGGGTGCGGTTGAGGAGGATCTTGTACATGTCGGCGTTGTCGCTCTGGGAGAGCGACCCCGGGATGCTCGCCGCGTCGGAATCGATGAGGGTCGCCTCGGTGAATGAGTTGTTGGGCTCGGTCTCGGCCAGCGCCGCCGGCAGGAACGCCTGGACGGCCAGGACAGCGACGGTCCAAAGGGACCACCAGGTCGCATCCGGCTTGCGCGACACCTCGGTTCCCTCCCTCAGTTCCCGGCGCGACCGGGCCCGCATCATAATTATTCTAAAACGATTAGGACGGTATTAATGGTTGTGCACGTTAGCGCAAAATCGCATTGCTATTGCTGCAGCGGGCAGCGGGGGGGAGCGGACAGCGGGCAGCAGTGGACGACGGGCTCAGCCTCGTCCCCCCTGCCCGCTTCCCCTCCATAGGGGGCGGGGCGCCGTACGGCGGTGCGGGCTGCATGAAGCAGTGAACGGCGTTCCTCCTAAATAAAGGCACAGGGCGCAGGGCGCAAGGCGCAAGGCCGGAGGGGCAAGGCGCGAGGCGCAGGGTGCATTGCCCAAGAATCAAGGCGGAAGGGGCAATGTTACTCCTCAGGCCTTGCGCCTTGCGCCTTCGTCTTTTGCGCCCTGCGCCTTCCCCGATAGCAAACAATTATTAATCCTTTAGCCCAATGACCGTTCGTGAGGTCCGACGCCATCACGGTCATGCGGGTGGTGACCGCCCTGCTCTGCGCCGTCGCCGGCCTGCTCCTGCTCCTGGCCTGGGGCATGGGGATGAAGTTCTGGTCCCTGGTCGGGGCCATCCTGGTCCTGATGTCGTTCGGCGCGGCCTACCTCGTCGCCGGGAGGGACTATGTCGGGGGCGCCACGCCCGCCGCCCTTGCCGGGATCGTGGCCTCTTTCGTGCTCCTGCCGCCGGAGGGGATGAACCTCGCGGCGGTCGTCATCCTCTTCATCGCCGCCGGGCTGGCGTTCGCCCTCTACGAGGTCGACTGATTTGCGGCCGGCGCTGGCGAAGGCGGCCGCCCTCGAGATGGCGCGCATACTCGTCCCCCGGGGCATCAGGCTGCCCTTCCCGCTGTCGCGCTCCTCGGCCGGCCCGGGCGGAGGGACGACCTCCATCTTCCTCCAAATAGGGGAGACCACCGTCCGGCTGGAGGTGGAGCGGGACGCCGACCGGGACCGCCGCACCGGCCTGGCCCTGAGGGGGTCCGGAGGCAGACTCGATATCATCAGGGGAGGCCGCGTCCTGGCGCGCGATGTCCGCGTCCGCGGCGCCGGCCTCCACGCCCCCGGCCAGGCGTTCATCAACCTCCACGACCGCTGCCGGTTCGGCTGCGCGTTCTGCAACCTCCCGGTTTCCCCCGGAAAGGGCCTCCCTGCCAGGCGGTGGGCCGCCATCGTCAGGGGCGCCCTGGCCGCCGGAAAGGTGGACGCCGTCGCCGTCACCACCGGCATCCCGGACACCCCCTCCCGCGCCTGCAGGGACATCGCCCGGCTGGTCCGCTCGGTCAGGCGAGATTTCCCAAGCGTCCCGGTGGGCGTCGAGCCCTACACTGTCGACGAGGGGGACCTGCGCGCCCTCAGGCGGGCCGGCGCCACCGAGCTCAAGCTCAACATCCAGTGCGCCACCGGGGCGATAATGCGGCGGGTGTGCCCGGAGCTCGACCGCGACGGGATACTGGAGAACCTGGAGGCCGGCGTGCGCCTCTTCGGCCGCGGCCGGGTGTGCTCCAACCTGATAATCGGGCTGGGGGAGACCGACGCCCAGGCACTGCGGGCGGCGCGCCTGCTCGCCCGGATGGGCGTGGCCGTGAACATCAGGCCGCTCCGGGTCAACGCCCTCAACAGGGGCCCCCTGGAGAGGGCCCTTGGCGGCCGGCCCGGGCCGCCGGACGGGAGAAGGCTCCTGCGCCTCTCCCGCGCCCAGAAACGGATCTTCCTGGAGCACGGGCTGGAGCCGGGGTCCTTCCGGACGATGTGCCACCGGTGCACGGCCTGCGACATCGAGCCCTTCGCGGACCTGTGACGCAGGGGGGCCGGGCCGCGCTCAGGGTCGCCCGCCGCCGACGAGGCTGAAGCCCGAGCGGTCGGAGGGCGCGTCCGGCGCCGGAGGGGCCCTTTCCGGAGGCCGGCGGCGCAGCAGGAAGGCCGCCACGAGGGCCGCCGCGGCGACAAGCAGCAGCCCCGCGCCTGCGATGACCACGGTGGACGGGCCGGATTCTCCGGGCGGCTCCGGCCGCTCGACCCTCAGGGGGGCCACCGTGACGGACACGGAGGCGGCGTTGTCGGCGGGGGTCGGGTCGCGGAAGGCGCCCTCGGCGGAGAGGCGGAGCTCGTGCACGCCCGGGGACGCCGCCGGCCAGGTGAACACCACGGTGGCCCGGCCACCCGGCGCCAGGTCGTTTATGCTGAAGTTGCCCGCCTCCAGGCCGAACTCCAGGAGCCGGACGGTGAACGGGCCCGTGCGCGCCGCGCCGGCGTTCCTCACCTCGACCGAAACGGTGACCTGCTGCCCCTCGACCGGGGATGGGGGCGATACGGTGATCGCCTCGCGGGAGATGACCAGGTCCGGCCAAACCACGGCCACCGCGACCTCTAGCGCCTCCGCCGGCGAGTGCGCCGGCCGGACCGTTATCACGACCTTTCCCTCGTCCCCAAAGAACCTGTCGGGCAACCTCACGGCGACGGTGACATTTGCCTCAGTGAACGCCCCCAGCGAGAGCGTCGGATCCGAAAGCGATGCCTGGATGTCCCCGGCCTGGATGGACATCGTGAACGTCTCCTCCCCGTTGCCCAGGTTCCTCACCCGGACGACCGTGGAGGATTCGTCGCCGGGGGCCAGTGTCAGCGTTTCGCTTCCGAGCGAGCAGGCGAAACCGTAGCTCTGGGCGACCTCCACGGAGACCGAAAGACTCGCTGCGGTGCCGTCCGACGAGGTGGCGACCAGGGAGATGTCCCTCACCTCCCCGGCGAGGGCGTGGTCGGGAGGGGCGACCTTGACCAGCACCGCCGCCGAGCCGCCGTAGCCGAGCTCCAGGGACCGCCGGTCGAACGAGACCGCCCAGCCCTCCGGCGCCGAGGCCGAGAAATCGATGGTGTCCGGCCCGTTGCCCAGGTTGCGCGCCGAGAGCTTGAAGCTCGCGTTCTCCCCCGGGAGTGCCACCCCCTCGCCCGGGTCGCACCCAAGCTGCACGGAGCGCACCGGGAGGACCTCGACGGAGAGGGCGAGCTCCTCCAGGACGCCCCCGGTCAGCCCCTCGGCCCGGAACCGCAGGTCCCACCGGTCGCCGGCCAGTGCCAGCTCGGGCGCGGAGACCGTCACCGTGTGACAGGAGGAGGCGCCGGGCTCGAGCTGGGCCCGCTCTGGCTCGACGCTCCCCGACCAGAAGCCGGGCACGGGCGAGAGCCGGACCGCCACCGCCTCGGCGGTGTTGGACAGGCTGCGCACGGTCACGTTGAAGCCGGCGGTCCCGCCGGGCAGGCAGGAGAGGGCGGCCCGGTCCGCCCAAAGCTCCAGCCCGAAGCGCCTCACGAAAACGTCGACGCGGGCATCGTTGTTGGTGAGGTTCGCCTCGTGGAGCGCCGGCACGGCCTCGGCCCGGAGGCGGTGGGTGCCGGGGGATCCCGTCGTGTCCCAGGAGCCCTCCACGCGGGTCTCCTCGCTCCCCAGCAGGCTGAACTCGCTTTCGGAGAGGAGGTTGTCGTCCATCCAGAAACGGAGCAGGCTCGAGGCCACGAAAGCGCCGTTGTTTCGCACCGTGGCGTTGAGCCACACGCGCGTCCCTTCGAGTGGCGACTGGTGGGAGACGGTGAACCGGCTGCGCACCAAGACGAGGTCGGGCCGCGCGAATATGGTGGCGTTGCGGGATGCCCGGTCGTTGCCGTCCCAGAGCTGGGGCGTTGCGTTGGAGGCGGTGATGCAGACGTAGACTGCCTGGGAGCCGGTGAGCCTCCCGAGGTCCCAGGGGACCGCGATGGAGACGTTGCCGCCGGGCGGTATCAGGGCGATCCCGATGTCCTGGCCTATCTGCGTCCCGCCCCTGCCGGGCTCGCCGTTGTAGAACGCCGCGGTCGTGTCGCGGGCCGGGCCCCCGCCCAGGTTGCGCACCCTGGCGGTGATGTTGATCACCATGCCCTCGACCAGTGCCGCCTCGGAGTAGGCGATGTCGGCGGCGAGCACCGCCGGGTCGGGCTGGTCGGAGTAGGCCTCGACCTTGGGGTCGCCTATTATGCAGTTCTGCCACGACTGGGTGGCCATTCCGGCGTAGAAGCTCTCGCCCAGGTTCCAGCCCCTCGTGTAGCGCTCGAGGAAGTACTGGGGGCGGGAGCAGGCGCCGAGGAAGGGCTCGGCGACGTTCCCGTGGACGCCGGTGATTCCCTCGCGCACCAGGTCGGCTATCAGGGACTGGCCGTAGGAGGGCGGGTAGGCGAAGGACCGGGCGCTCGTGGAGACGTAGGTCGTGCCCAGCGCGCCCGGGACCCAGGTGAAGTTGGGCTTGGCGTTGTTGCCGGCGTTACCGTCGTTGGAGCCCCACGAGGAGTAGCCCGACACGTTCTTCTGGTTGACGACGTACCAGGGCGTGTCGTCGAGGTAGGCCCTCCAGCCCTTCTCGGTGAGCGTCCGGTTCGCCGCCCGGCACCAGTCGTTGCCCTCCTGGTAGCCGGTACCGTCCTTCCAGGGCTGGGAGTCCAAAACGAACGTCCCGCGCGAGCCGGTGGCGTTGGCGGCGTTGTCAATGACCCGCAGGCAGTCCCTGAGGTCGTAGCCGTCGAGCCGGGTGACGATGAAGATGCCCTCCCTCTGGCGCGAGAACCGCTCCTCGCTCCCGCCGAACGGGTTGGTTATCCAGTACTGGCCGCCTATCGCGGCCGCGTACGGCCCGAGAATGAGCCCCAGCTCGTCCATGAACGAGGCGTACTGGTAGTTGCCGCCGGAGACGCCCAGCGGGCAGCCCTTGGTGGTCACTATGTAGTCCAATGTGTTGTTTAGGCCCGAGGAGCTGATGAAGTTCTCGATATCGGCGCGGGCCGACGCGAACTGCCCGGTGCTTATCCACTCGGAGGTGGGCATCGAGATGTTGCACACATTCCTGTCGGGCACGGAGCGCTTCTGCTTGAAGTAGTTGCCGACCTGCATCGATATCTGCGACTGGTTGTTGATGAGAAGCAGCACGTCGGAGTAGTCCGAGGCATTGGCGCGCCCCGTTTCGGCCGATTCAGGGTGCGGGGTGCAGGGTGCGGGGTACGGGGAGGACGGGTCGGGCGGGGATGCCTGCTCCGCGACGGCCAAGGCCGGCGAAAGGAGAAGCACCGTGATCAGGAGGGTCGCGCTCTTCATGTGACATCAAGATGCGTGGGGTGATATAGATATTTTGGTGCTATCGGATAAGGGCAGCAGGGCAGCAAGGGAGCAAGGCAGCAAGGGAAGGCAGCAGGGCAGCAAGGGAGCAAGGCAGCAAGGCAGCAAGGGAAGGCAGCAGGGCAGCAAGGGAGCAAGGCAGCAAGGGAGGTGGTCGTTCGTCCCTTTCTGCCTTTCTGCCTTCCTGCCTTGCTGCCTTTCTGCCTTCCTGCCTTGCTGCCTTTCTGCCTTCCTGCCTTGCTGCCTTTCTGCCTTCCTGCCCTCCCTTGCTGCCTTTCTGCCTTCCTGCCTTGCTGCCTTTCTGCCTTCCTCCCTTGCTGCCTTTCTGCCTTCCTGCCTTGCTGCCTTTCCCTAGTCCTGTTTCCACGTGGTGAGATAGACGCCGAGGGCGAATATGATGACGGCGAAAACGGCGATTACCGCCGTGGCCTGGCCCGCCGCCGCCATGTTCTCGAAGAGCATCGACTCGCGCAATCCCTGGTTGACATAGTACAGGGGGAGGACGCGGGCGAAGGACTGGAGGAAGTCGGGCATCTGCTCCAGGGGGAAGAACGAGCCTGACAAAAACATCATCGGGAAGGTGATGACGTTGGCGAGCGCCGCCGCGGACTGGGCGTCCTTGGCCAGCCTCCCGAAGAGCATCCCGACGCCGGAGAAGGCAAAAGCCGTCGCCACCACCACCACAGGGAGGTAGGCGTTTATGAAAAGCGCCGCCCCGAACACGATGTAGCCGACCCCCAGGACCAGCGTCGTCGAGATGGCGGCCAAAAAGAGCTGGTATAACATGGTCGACAGGATCCACTCGCCGCGGGTTATGGGGGTGGTTGAGAGCTTGCGTATGATGCCCTTCTGCCGGTACTCGTTCTCGTCGCCGATGGAGCCGAACACGGCCGAGGTCATGACGGTGAGCCCGATGAGGCCGGGGATGAAGAACTCGATGTAGCTGAAGTTTCTGGAGATGACGCTCTGCGGATTCATGATGAGGGTGTCGTTTTGGCCGGAGAGCATCTTGTTCAGGTACCCGATGACCCCGCCCACGAGCTGGAACTTGACCTGCGCGGCGCTGTCGGACGGGTCGTACTTGATGGTGAGGTTCAGCTTGGTGTCGGGAACCCCCGAAAGGCGGGAGTTGATGGTGTCGTTGTACCCCCTGGGAATGATGAGCAGGAAGTTGACGTCGTTGTCCTTCATGTACCTCGCGCTGTCCGCGTCGGGGTCCACGCGCTGGACGGTAATGCCCTTGACCTTCCCCATCGTCCCGGTGAGGTTTTGGGACCAGTACGAGCCGTCCTGGTCCTGGATGTGGATGGTGTAGTCGACGTTCCCGGTGTTTTGGAATATGAGGCCGAAGAGCACCATCAGCATTATCGGGAAGAAGAAGGTGAAGAACAGGGCGGCCTTCTCCCGGGAGAATGTCCGGATGTGCATCACGGTGGTGGAGTGCACCCGGCGCGGGTTCATCGGGGCTCACCCACCGCGAGCTTCTCGCCGGTGAGCCTGAGGAAGACCTCCTCCAGGTTGGAGCGGCGCACGTTGAACTCCTTGAAACGGATGTCGTGGTCCTTGAGCTCCTGGAGCACCCTCAGGAGCTCGTCTTTGTCCTTTATCTTGAGGCAAAGGTCGTCCTTGCACTCGGCCGGCCGGAGGCCATGCTCCTTGAAGAAGTCGTCCAGGCCGCCCTGGGCGCCGTGTATAATGAGCGTGAGGCCGGAGCCGTGCCGCTCGATGAGCTCGTCCACCGTGCCCTCGGCGATGATCTTTCCGTGGTTGATGATGGCGACGTGGTCGGCGAGCTCCTCGGCCTCCTCCATGTAGTGGGTGGTGAGGAAGACGGTCTTTCCCTCGAGCTTGAGGCCGGCGATGACCCGCCACACCTCCCGCCGCGCCGCCGGGTCCAGGCCGGTGGTGGGCTCGTCGAGGAACACTATCTCGGGGTCGTTGACCAGCGCCACGGCGATGCCCACGCGCTGCTTGAGCCCGCCGGAGAGGTTCTTGTAGAGCTTCCGGGAGTGCTCGCCGAGGTCCATGAGCCGGACGAGCTCGTCGACCGACCGCCGCGTGGCGTAGAGGCTCGCGTAGAACTCGAGCGTCTCGCGCACGCGCAGGTTGTCGAACGAGCTGAACTCCTGGGGCAGCACGCCGATCATCTTCTTGACGTCGTCTATGCGCTTGCCGACGTCCATGCCCTTGAGCCGGATGGTCCCCGACGTGGGCGTCCGGATGGTCTCTATCATCTCGACCGTGGTGGTCTTGCCGGCCCCGTTGGGGCCCAGGAACGCGAAGACCTCGCCCCGGCGGATGCGAAGATCGATGCCGTCCACGGCGCGCACGTCGCCGTAGAGCTTGACAAGGTTGGAGACCTCGATGCAGTACTGGCCGGGGCTGGCAGCGCCCCCGGAAGGGGCGGCGGCCCTGCCTGCCCCGCCGGCCTTTGCGGGGTCCGCCGCGCTCTCCAACGAAACCCCTTGACCGGAAAACTAGTAGATAATGTTAATGGACATGTACGCAAGCGGCCATCGCCCGGTCATCCGGATCAGATGCCCTTGCGCCGCTTCCCGCCCGGCCCGACGCATGCCCAGGCCATCCGGGGAGTGTTGAACGAGAATCCCGGGCGCCCGCGGCGGTCCATCGCCACCAGCCCGCCGATGCCGTCCACGCGCCTTCTCATGACCGAGAGCGCCCTCCGGCAGGCCGTCCCCGGTGAGAGGCCGTCCCCCATGAGGTCGCAGGCCGTCTTCGACAGCAGCACCCGCAGTATCGGCTCGCCCCATCCGGTGGCCGACACGGCCCCGGTCTCGTTGTCGGCGTAGGCGCCCGCCCCGACTATCGGGCTGTCGCCCACCCGCCCGGGGGGCTTGTGCGGGACGCCGCCCGTGGAGGTGGCCGCGGCCAGGTCGCCGCGCCGGTCGATGGCCACGGCGCCCACCGTGCCGCGCCTTTGGCCGGCCTGGATGGTGTCGAATATCTCGCGGACGCGGAAGCGCTTCTTCTTGCGTATGGCCCGCCACCGGGCGAGCTCCCGCCCGACGAGGAGGTCCTGGGTGCGGCAGGCCGGGACGCCGACGGCCCGGGCGAAGAGGTTGGCGCCGGGGCCCGCGATGAGCACCAGCCGGCTCCGCTCCATCACGGCGCGGGCCAGCCGGACCGGGTTCCTGATGTTGCGGACGGCCGCCACGGCCCCGGCCCGCAGCCCGTTCCCGTCCATTATCATGGCGTCGAGCTCGACCTGGCCGATCTTGTTCAGGAACGCCCCCCGGCCGGCGTCGAACGTCGGGTCGTCCTCCATCACGGCCACTGCCGCCTCCACCGCGTCCAGGGCGCTTTGGCCCCTCCGGAGCAGGCCGTGCCCCGCCTCCGCGCCCGACGAGACGCCCCGGAGGTGGGCGTCCACGGCGTCGTCGGGGATGCCCCAGGCCCCCCCGTGCACTATCATCGCCGGCTCCATGCCATCACCTCACAAGGGGCATGTCCGGCCCAGCGTCCCCAGAATGACGCGAGCGTCCACGGCCACCAGCCCCTTCTCGGTGACCATCAGCGGGTTGATGTCCAGCTCCTCGATGTCCGGGTGGCGGGCCACGCCGGTGGATATGTCCACCAGGACCTTTGCCAGCGACTCCTTGTCCGCCCTCGGGTGGCCCCGGGCGCCCTCGAATATGGCCTTCCCGCGTATCTCCTCTATCATCTCGCGGGCGTCGAAGGTCGAGATGGGCACGAGCCGGAAGCTCACATCCTTGTAGACCTCGACGAACACGCCGCCCATGCCGAACATGAGCATGCGCCCGAACTGGGGGTCGCAGCTGGAGCCGACTATGAGCTCGGTGCCGCGCACCATCTCCTCCACCACCACCCCCCGTACTCGCGCGTCGGGCCGCTTCTCCCCCACCGAGGCCATCATGGCGTCGAAGGCCGCACCGGTCCCGGCGGCGTCCCGGAGGCCGACCTTGACCCCGCCCACCTCGGTCTTGTGCACTACGTCGGGCGAGACTATCTTCATCACGACCGGAAAGCCGATTTCGGAGGCGGCCTTCACCGCCGACAAGCGGTCGGCGGCGAGGGCGGAGCGGTTCATCGGAACGCCGAGCTCGAGGAGCACCTGCCGGGACTCGTGCACGTCGAGCACCCGCCGGCCCTCGGCCTTGGCCGCTGTCAGTATCTCCTCGGCTTTCATGCGAACTTCCTCCTGCGCAGGTAGAGGCCGCGGTGGTGGAGCGCCTTCATCGCCCGGACGGGCCTCTCGGGGACCTCCATCTCGGGGATGCCGTGCTGGTCCAGGTAGTCCTCGGAGGGCTGGCCCACCACGCCGACGAAAGAGGCGGTGAAGGGCTTCTGCGTAGTTCGGGACACGTCCACTATCATGTGGGCGACGTCCTCCAGGGGCATCACCGCCTGCGGGCCGACGATGGTTATGACTCCGTGCACCTCCGGGGCCGCGACCAGTATCTCCAAGACGCGCTGGTACCTGTCCAGGTCGGAGTCCCCGATGATGTCCACCGGGTTCCCCCGGCTCCAGGTCGGCGGGCACACGGAGCCTATGGCCTCCAGCGTGTCCTTCGAGAGGGTGGACAGGGGCAGCCCTATGTCGTGGGCGACGTCGGCGGCGATGACCGCCGGGCCCCCGGCGTTGGATACTATCGCTATCCCGTCGCCCATCACCGGCGGCTGGTAGGCCAGCGCCCGGGAGAAGTCGAAGAGCTCGAGCATGGTCACCGCCCGTATGGCGCCCGACTCGTGGATGGCCGCCGAGTAGGCCGTGTCCGAGCCGGCGAGCGCCCCGGTGTGCGACGAGGCGGCCCGGGCGCCGGCGGCGGTGCGCCCGGCCTTGAGCACCACCACGGGCTTGACCGGGACCACCTTCTTCTTGAGCGTCTCGTAGAACCGGCGGCCGTCCTTGGCGGCCTCCATGTAGATCGAGATGCACTTGGTCGAGGGGTCCTTGGCGTAGTACTCTATTATGTCGGAGTCCTCAAGATCGCTCTTGTTCCCGATGCTCACGAAGTTGGCAAAGCCCATGTACTCGCCGGCGGAGTACTCGATGACCGAGGTGCAGATGGCGCCGCTCTGCGAGACGAACGAGATGGGCCCGCGAGGGGGGGCCTTCTTGGCGAAGGTGGTGTTGAGCCGGTTGGAGGTGTTGATGACGCCGATGCAGTTGGGCCCCAGGAGGCGCATGCCCCGGGCGCGGGCCTTCTCGACGATGCGCCGCTCGCGCTCGCGGCCCTGCTCGCCGCTCTCCGAGAACCCCGACGTGATGAGCACCGCGGCCCGGATGCCCTTCCCGGCGCACTCGTCCAGGACCTGCTCGACCCCGGCGGCGGGTATGGCCACGATGGCCAAATCCACCTTCCCGATGATGTCGCCGACCTTCTTGTAGGTCCTCTGGCGGAAGATGTCCTCCCCCGACGGGTTGACCGGATAGACGTGCCCCCTGAACCCCCCGCCGAGCTGGCCCTCCGCGCCCAGGATCAGGTTGGACATTATCGCGTAGCCGACCTTCCCCGGCTTCGACGATGCGCCGATGACCGCGACGCTGTCCGGCCAGAAGAACGGGTAGAGCGGATGCCCCTTGAGCGTCTCCATGGGAACACCGGCCCGGCTAGGCACTGGAAAGTATAAAGAGCTTTACGGCCGCGCAAGGGAGGAAGGCAGCAAGGCAGGAAGGCAGCAAGGGGACGACGGTTCGTTCCGTTCCCCTTGCTGCCTTGCTGCCTTCCCTTGCTGCCTTGCTGCCTTCCCTTGCTGCCTTGCTGCCTTCCCTTGCTGCCTTTCTGCCCTGTTGCCTTGCTGTCTCCGTCTTCCCTGCGCCCTAGGCGTTTATCTAATTCAAGACCGATACGTATAGCTGGCTTGGGTGCTCGGATGGGCGGAAGGGAAGGGTGGG